>Ga0058701_10001527_pt1 | contig 16584 bp, 5 predicted proteins | sample AgamicOrMae_FD_97039 | JGI IMG/M metagenome (GOLD analysis project Ga0058701, IMG submission 97039) | Agave microbial communities from Guanajuato, Mexico - Or.Ma.e | ecosystem: Host-associated > Plants > Phyllosphere > Phylloplane/Leaf | place: Guanajuato, Mexico | collected 2012-06-04
AAAAAAAACAAAAAAAAAAAAAAAAAAAAAAAAAAAAAAAAAAAAACCCGCCAAAAAAAAAAAAACCCCCCCCCCAAAAAAAAAAAAAAAAAAAAAAAAAAAAAAAAAACTTGTGCATCCTTTTTTTGAACGGAGAACTTCGAGAAATGCTAATGAATAGCAACCTTGTGTTTAACAAATCTTTCTCAGAAAATAAATCAACATCTTGCTTGTTTTCAAATCAAAGGTTACTTGAAGGATGTGTGTGGCCCTTTGGAGAAAAATAGTTTGTGAACCATGGTTTAAGCCCATGTGGTGGCGGCTGGTAAAGGGATTTGGCCACGTTTTGTAGCGTCTTACGTCATGCCAGAAACCGTCGCTTAGGTGGTCATACGGAGGAGATCTGCGGCGAGGTTCCAGGTGGTGCCGCCAGGTGGCGCCCTCTTTAAGCCTTCCCCAAGCCGCCACTCCGCCAGCCAGCCGTCATTCCGGCCCCGGGGGCGGCAGGCCTTGCAGCCATCGCAATCTGAGCCGTCCGAAAAAGTCAGCACCACGATCACAACATGGAATGCAGCCTTGGAATGAAACATGAATACTGCAAATGCCCCAAGTCATTACATCATCTTATTTTTATGTTAACATTGGTGGAAGTGATATTTCGAGACTATGGCCCATTCTTACATTGGTTCAAAAGCAAAAATATCAGATATTTATACAAAAATAGGGGTGGAAAGGTCTGCAGCAGCAGCAGTTGAAGTAGTGTTTGTAGCAGCAGCTATTGTAGCTATTATCAAGAGAATTATTATTTTTTAAATACAACATTTAGTGAAACATTTAGTGAAACATTCCGATTGTATTTTTGAGTGAAAGGTACCTTACCTATTGAGAGGCAGTTAAATAACCAATGAAAAGCATGTGCCAAAGACATGTTTTTCTCGGAAAGTTGTCCAGAAAGTCTCATTTTGATTGGTTTGAATTTTTCCACCGCCCAAAATATTTCTTTAAAGGGAAACGAATGCTCCTGACATTTAATTTATTGTTATTAACTTCCAATGCGAAGCTGTCTGCTATGTGTTCAAAGTAAGCTTAACGAGAAATCAATAGACAGTGTGTATTGATGTATTGAAACCACATTTCTAATCATAGGGTTTCCCATTGAGTAAGCGTGAGAATTTTAGCATCCTATCCACCTATGGTCAATCAAACAATTAGAAGGAAGAGCGCAGCAGAAACTTTTAATGAAGCAGCAATTTTTTTTTGTAGAAAGATTGAGAAAAAGAAAAAAAAGATGAACATATTTCGAGCTCTTAGATTAATGTGATACAAAACAAAATACTAAGTGAATAACATATCTGCAGGTGAGAGTTTAAGAGGGAATAGGAAATACGTGCATGCATCAATATAATAACTGATATCCTGTCGAAAATGCGCTGACTCGGATATGTTTTCCTTTTGGCTGCGTGTTTTCTATTGAAGATTTTTTTCTTTTTAGTGTGCAGTTCTGGGGAGCACCCATAAATTGCAGCCCATAATTTTTAATTCTGAGGTAAATGAACTGGTATAACGGCCATTCATCGTGGCTTTTCTGCTGAGCCTTGGTTAGCTGATATATGGATTGGTCATTGGTACCCAAAAATATCTGGGAACTCGTTTTTTTTTGTTTTTTTTTTGTTTTTTTGTCTACGATGTGCTAATTCACATACGAACATTTTGACTAGAAAACGTGGAAAAAGGTATTCCGACATTGGATTGGGTACCTGGACGGGGGTGATCTGGATAAGAGAAATTGGATGACAGATTGGATTGATTCGATGATCTTCACGAGCAGATCTTTCACCAGAAACTCAGAAGCAGAAGCACTTTCGCCAAATTGATTTATGGTCATTCAAATCAGGCGCTTTCTCCTCGTGGGTGACAGAGGTCCTATCAAATTACTGCGAATGCTCTGTTGGGAGCTCCTTAACAGCTTCGACGGACGCAAGATTGACTCCCCAATTCGCAGTCAACTTCAGAAATAACGCCACCAATATTTCCCGGTTATTCTGACACCCACCGATTAGGGGAGATTGTTCGATGGTGAGCGTCGGTCTTAGACAAAAAACGTTCTTTTTTCTGAGGTATTGTTGATTTTTTTTGTGAGAACCTTTCATTTGCATCTTTTCGATGCAGGAAAGGCTGATCAATTTACGTCCAAAATTTCTTTAGGTGCTTTTTTCACCCGCTTTTATATCCGTCCGACATTAGAATTCGAACTTTCAATGGTCTTTTTTAGGTTTAATATGTCGCTGAGAGTCATCTGGACTCAAATCAAGGTTTGGGTCACGACACTTTGAATGAGCAAACTTTTTAGCTTTTAATATTGAGGAATCGTAGTTATAAACTGCGTTGTTAATGAAGGCAAAAATGATTTCTTACTTCTTTTTAAAATGCACTCATTTCGTTGAGATTTTATCGCTAAGTGTTCTGGGTTGATAAGAGCTTGTTGAATGAATATTCTTTTCTGGTTTCTTCCACTGTAATTTTTCCATTTTATTACTGACTCTCCTCGGGAAAGAGTGGCGTATTGTTTGAATTCAAAAACTCAGAGGTAATTTTTTTATTCTAATTTCGAATTAAATATGGAAATAGAGTATCGAGGAAATCCACGAACTTTAAAACCGGTTGACTCATAAGTATTTCTGCTTTTATCTGCTTTCTATTTTAAGTAAGAAGGAGCTTTATACAGTGCAAACATTACTCTTGCATTACTCTGGCAAACATTCATTCGGATCATTTATATGTTCGTGCACAGTTCTAATCTTTAGCGTTGCTGCAAAGTTGATCACAATAATGATTGTTCTTTTGAAATCGGATGTAAAGCTTTCGTCTCGTTAGCTATTTTCCTATATTTGTAGGTATTTTGAAGGTACAGCACGGTACCTCAAAACAAAAGTCTTAACTTTAGACAACAACAACATCCATGTGAAAGTTTACAAGTTCAAAGGTACTAGCAGCAAACTTTATTTGGTAACGTTATCCAGTTGGTAACTTTTTTTTCTCTCTCGAAAGGAAGAGCTGCTTCACCTTCCAAGGGCAATACCCATTTCCGGCAGAGGTGTTGTTATCCGGATTATATTGTGAGGAAGTTACACTAAGTGTTTATTGAATGTGTAATCTCATATTGTACTCAAATTGTACGGAATCAAACTTTTCGGTGGGTTTCTCAACAAAAATCTTCGGGCAAAACTGCATCAGTCATCCAGGAAATGAAATCGGACAAGAACGGCTCGCACGAACAACGAACCTTCTTGTCATATGCAATAACAGCTTTGTCATAAACAAAACGTTTTCTGCCTGATATTCCTTTGAAACAAGCGTGCCCTCGACGAGATCGTTGTTGTGTCATCCAGCTGTTCAGTTGCTGCGTTAGGTATCTTCTAGGATTCGACGAGTTTCCATTTGAAAAAAAAAGGTTCTATTAATCCAAAAAGCTAAAAAAAACGTATGGTTTTCACTTTTGATGTGGTTTAGTCTGTTTCGTCGCTAAACGCTCGGGTAAGCTGTTTCCCCTCCCTCGTCTTTTTGTTTCAAAGTAGTGGTTTCTTTTTCTTTCGACCGGAAATTTCCTTTTAAGAAAACCTTCCTCGAGAATGATGATTACTCGCGGGGCTGAATGGGAAGATATGCGTGGATGGAATCTACTGAAAAGGTACCCTCTCGGAGAAAGCCGGAGTGCTTTGATAGATACAAAACTGATACCAAGCCAGAGTTATAGGCTAGATTGCTAGATTTTCCAACTTTTCAAATTTGCGAGCGAATCACATTACACCCCAACGAATATGTTCCGAAAACCAGTGATGTAATATACTCAACGTTTTCATAGATATCTCGTGACTTCTATTTATCGTGGCAACTGCCACAATGTAGCCATCTCCACGTTGTGGTATTGTTATGTTTATCCGGATGTTCTAAAGAAGCACATAGGGTTTCTCCTTTAGACAAAAACCTCTTGTTTTCTCTTTGCGTGAAATACTTTAAATGAAAGAATTTGGGCGATCGTTACTGACTCCTCTCGGGAAGGTATTACTGAGATCAAAAGTCGGGTCTCGTAGGGGCTTTTCCACGGAAAAGCGTGACACGACTTTTAATGACCAATAAAACTCCTTAAGCAGTTCCTTTTTCAACGACGAAGAGCTGCAAGCAGTATCTATCAGGGTTAGCATACTCGCATTTAAACGAGACATTGGTATCAAAAATGTAAACAGAATTGCTTCTCTTACATTTGGAAGTCTCACACGTTAAGGGAGCTTTGCTTTATCTTTTCTCTGCCTCGGTCTGTCGTTGTTCCTTTTCATTCTTACATGAATAGGTTTGGATAATCACTAACAATTGTTTATTTGAAGTTGGGCATGTAAGCCAATTTTGGTAAATTATAAGTGATTGCTTTATTTTCCTCTTTAGGGCTGCTGAAATTCTTTTTTTAGGTGGACAAACTTTTTGAGCAAGCTTGTGTTCCATTGGAAGCGATCTGAAAAGGATTGCGTCCGTGGAAGGCTTCGAAAGCCTGAGGCCGAAGGCTTAGTCGCATATCCGCAGGTAGTCGCTTCCGGTCTAACGAGGTTTCCCTAATCGACTTCGTGTAATTTCTGGTCCTTATCTGGATTCGTCTTTCCGGTCCATCCGCGTTTTCACATCTATTCTGCACCTCACTTGCCTTTTAGCCAATTTGTTGCTTAATGCCTTACAATTGCTTACGCAAAAGGAAAAAAATGATAGGTTTGTGAACTAAAATTTAGTACACATGTGTGTATTTATGAATTGGAAAGATTCCAACAATCGCGAAATCGGGGAGAAATATTCTAGCAGCTTTCAAATTTGAGCAGATAAGATTTTTGCATTAAATAGAAAAAGATTATTTCTCTTAACAATGATTGGGGCGTACTTCACATGATCACAATGCAACAGGTATTCCTATCGTTGAGTTGCTCAAGGAGAGCTTATTAAGAATTACATTTAAATTGTCTTGTTAGACTTAAATTGATCAATTGGAGCTGGGTGGTCTTTTTGTGCACCTGAAAGTTGAATAATAATTAATTGCCTCTAAGAATCAAGAACATTATGTTGACTGACAAAGGTCATTTTGGGAATGAGCGTATCCTCTTTAAGATCTTCCAGCATAGTCTTCGCTTTCGAGTGGTTCCTCTCCGTGAACGACCTTCTTGAGGTACAATTACTGTGCCTTGGCTCCTCTGATATGAAGTGTTGCCCAATGACACTCAACGATCCAAATTCTCAGCAAATCACAAAATGAATAAAAACTAGTCTTCATAAGAGGAGGAAAATCGAAAGATGGTTGAGTTAATGGGTCTGTGAACTTGGAGCTTGTTTTGATTCGAAGTTGATTTCCGACAAATCACTGGCGGGCGTTCTCTTTTATTCCTTTTAACATGTTGGAGTCCCTCCCGGGACCTTCCGCCCCCATCTTATCGGCGAAATTCAAGACTTCGCGCAGCTCCTATGAGAATTGTTTCCTTATTGCTTTTTCTCCTCTTCTCATGGCGGTTTTCCCAAACTTGAACGATCTTTCATTATTGATTATCAGGTATTTCGTCCTAGTTATAATTGATTTCAGTGGTCGTAGTCTCGGAGGCAGAAATCTGCGGCCTCAGACTTGACAAAAGCATTCCACTCACTAGAGAAAGGAAATGCAAGACTTGAAATCATTCATTATTAGATGATTAAGAAAGGAAAGAAATTAATAAATTAGGAGGGTGAGTCTGTATGAAGTGTCACCGAATCAGGTTTTGGCAAGTCATTCTATTAGAATCCTTTCCTCCCAGTAAGCTTTACATAGCTGCACTGCACCAAAATCGCTGCGGGTCACGAAATCAGAGATTCCAGGGAATTCATCGGAAAATAGGCTATTGACGGTAACACCTCTACCCCCACGGTGGGCCCATAACCTGAAAATCACCCCATTCCCGCTCACAGAGGCTTGCCGACCTGGTTTTCATTTAGAGACAAGTTTTGTTAAATACCACACTTCGGGATGTTCTCAAACCTCCAACTCTGAGATCGAGCTCCGTGCGGTCGTTTTGAGGGCGTTTTGTGGTATGAGGAATGTGTGGCTTTGGAGAGTGACGCAATTGACGAGACAATGAATTATAATATCACACCGTTAGATTAACTTATGAATAAAATACTTCAAAGTTAGCGTTAAAGATTTTGAGGTGAGTTTGGAACCTTACTTTTCTTTGTATATAGGATAACTAAATCAACGGAATAACTACTTCAATTGTAGGAAATCGTGACATATTTTTATAGCCGTTTGTATTGTTACAATGTTGTGATACCGACAAAGCTCCTAAAAGAAAAAGAGTATTAAAACAAAATGAAAATATTACATGTCCTTTGTGCAAAAATGGTTTTATTCTAAAGACGGATAGAAACCATATATCTTCTTGTTGTGAGAAGACCTCTTTAGATGTAGCTGAGGGAAAATTAGCATTTAAAGGAAATTTTTTTACCGTATGCTCTGAGTCGTGCGAATGAAAACACCCCTTTATTTTACTCCTTCTCTTCCCGTGAGAGGTTATCTCCCTCTCTAGCATTTCCCTGCCTTTTTCATCATTGTGTATAGTCAATGTCTCGCATTTCATTGTGAGCTGTCCTCTAACTTCCCCTTCATGGTGACTAGCTCCCTCTCTTCCCCTCCACCACGATTAAACATATATGTTCTTTTTTGTGTATTTCCGTACAAAAAAATAAAGCCACTGTACCAATATACTATAATGTTTTCTCCCGTTTTTCTCGTAATTTTTACCATGAACCTGGAAAGAAAAGGCATTCTACCGAGCATAAACTTTTTGCAAGTGTTGAAATTGATCCCGTAACAATTTTGCTGTTTCCTTATTGAGATTTTTCAGAGAAATGGAAAAAAAGCCACTGGTATTAGGATATGAGTATTCAAGCTATAACTCGATGTAATGTCTGGAAATCATAGAGTACGTATGGCGGAACGCTTGTAAACACAGAAAAAAGTTGGTCTGAGACAACATTCGATCTGTAATTAATTTCGCGGAGGCTCGTCGACATTCGGATTTGAATTATTCATGAATCGCGCGGAAACACGGAGTCGACATTGTCACTGCGGGGAGCGACGAGCGCGAATTACGAAAGAGCCGCCGAGGCGCGACTCTCGTCGTCTCAAGACCATCCATGCTCAAATTTTTGTCCAAAGTGGACTTTCTGAAGAAAAGTCGTTCTGAAAATTCATGTACCTTGTAAACTCGTTACCTAAGATGTTGACATGTATTTCATTTTAGACGAGCTGACAAAGTTTACAGTAAGGAATTGAATCTGTGAGACAATGACAAGGTGAGGTTGAGGACGACATAAACTGTAATGCAATCACTGTTGCCAAATTCAGCGATTCGTCAATTTGACGACGGTTAACTTGCAATTTAAATAGGTACCGTAACTAAATATGTATTGGATGGTGATCACGTTTAGGCTATGCAAAGAGGGGTTATTCGATTTCCTCCTCCTTTTTGTGAAATAGCTGCGTGGAAAAAAGGACAGAATTGGAAAATCTGGAAACACTTTAGTGAGTGGTCTCAAAATGCTGGCTGCCGGCCTCCTTACAGAAAAGGTAAAAAATAAAATCTTGTTGTGTTCTCCATTTTTTTAAAGTCGGTTGATCTCCGTAGAAACTTATTAGTGGATGCGAAACACCAAGCAAGACTTAATAATACGTTTCTACTTTTTTTAAAATTGATAATTAAATTTACTTTCTAGATCCTGAATGCAAGGTTTCTGAACGCCTCAAAACGTGTATCTGTAAAAAGCCCAGATGTTTCATGGCCAATTTAATAAGCTAAAAGTTTACGTTGTTAATTTAATTATTACTCTCACGTACACAAGTGGTCGTGGATAAGAAAGTCCTCATCTTATGAGGTTATCTACATTCTCTTGCAAATTTTAAAGCACCGAACCTCTGTGCCACTTAACATCTCAAGACTGCGAGTCATACATATTTACCTCTTCCGTTGATATGATTTGCGGCGGTGGGCACACTGGGTCTTTCTTACAATATTTCCGTCTTGCTTTTATAGAGGTGAAACGGCATGAAAATGTAAAATATGAGGTGAACTTGTCTTGAGCACCAAACGTCTTCTACTCTGTAAAAAAATTACGTTAAAATAAGTAGTTTTTACTGGTAAATCACAAATGTTAACCTTAATAAAACCATTAATTTCGTCGTGTTTTTTTTTGTTTTTTTTGTTCTGGATTGTACAAGGAAGAAAAGGAGCTTTGAATTTTTTTATTTTTTTTTATTTCTTAATTTTTTTACAGCGTAAGAGTAGCCGTCAAGCTGGGAGCACGTCGCTTAACCCCTCCACCCGACCTTAAGGCGACCAATCATGGTTATAATTTACTCCACCCACGCGCCGAAATTCCGCAACGAGAACGGTTTTCTCTGCATAGTCGGGTTCTCAGAAATTAATCAGAAGATATAACAATCGTCTTTTAAAAAGAAGCTTATTTGAAGAACGTTTTATTCATACCATTGTGATTCTAACATCGAAAGTCGAATGTGAAAAGTCGGATAAAGTTTAATATATCGGAGTAGCCCGAAAATCGATTGTTGTAAAAAGCATGGCTTTATCGTCCGAACTGTAAGGCACGTCAATATTAACTGCCCAATAAAAAGACGAACAATGAGGTTGGAAAACGAGACTTGAATCAAGTGATCTTGAAACTCGTTTTATAGCGTTAAGTCTATAAAGGACCTCAAAAGAGGCAAAAAGAGCTGATTTCAATATTTCTATTTTATATGGCGGATCAGATTTAACAAAGTCAGCGGTCTGAACTGCTCACGCTGGAAGGGATGCCCAACAAATGTTTGGTGTAGGCAAATATTGCTGACGTTAGCTGTGGAAATGTTGCTTTTCTAGGAAGGTGGTTTGAAATGTTTGAGTTTGTCTAGAATGATTTGATTTATGTCGAGCATTTCCGGATACTAGTGATAGTTATTGCTTTCAGTCCGTTTATCGCTAGCTTATACGGCAATGGCAGATAATGAAACAATAAAATGTTAATCCGAAATCAAGGCAACGTTAGAGGCTGTCTCTAAGCGTAAATGGGTCAAAGTACTCGTGTCTTAACTGTGAGATATAACAAAGTTATTCGAATGGCGGGAGGTTTCATACCGGAGAATATCTGTTTGACAGTGGCCATAAAGCTCTCGCCACTCGCTGTTAGTACCTTCTGCAAGTTGCTGATACTCGTCGCAAGGGACGCACTTTCCCTCTAAATGTTTCCGGTACATTTATGCAGGTATTGTGCCTCTGAGAGCATTCGCCAGAATGCGTCAACCTCAGTGCCGATGGACTGTGTTCTGTCTGCAGTGTACTCCAATCCGATAACCGTGTCTAAATACTTGCTCTCGCCATGGATGGGTACCTTAATGGAAAAGCGTAGTTACCTGCCTCAGCTTGTGCTTTTTCCCGCTTTTATGACCTTTTAAAAACATTCCTCTTAAAGAGAGACGACCGCTGTGTTTCGTATGGTGTGAGGGATCCTTCTAAACGTACGCACAAAATAAGTTCAAGTCCTCATCCTAAGAGTACTATCTAAAGTAACATTTTAAATGGAATTTGGCTCGTGATAGTTTATACGAAAACTTTTTATTTAAATTTTGGAGATGATGATGTATTTTAGTTAAGTACTGGTGGAGGTGATTTTTATACAAATGCATTATCTCTGTTGTAGATGTAGGAAGAATCCTACATATTTTTTTGCGTGTCTGACATCAAATACCCTCCCCACTCTCCAGGAAGAGGGACTCTGATAAGCTTTAATCGGGAGAAAACAAACGATGTCTTCATTAAAAACTACAAGTCTAACTTTATACTATGTTTGAATTTCACTTTTTATTATTGCTTTGCATGTTCTCTAGAGAGCTTTGGACGAATGTCTTTATTTTAGTATCGACTTACTTTCCTTGTGCACAGCCTAATAAGCACTCTAGACACACAATTTCATTTGCGCTTATAAATTGGAAGGAATTTGGCAACAAAGTGCCTTTGAGCCAATACAAAAATATTTGGGTTAACGTTTTTGGCAGCCTCTCTCTTTTATATGATTTTCACCAGAAAGTGCTTTTTGTTTTAAAACGCATTAAACTTGGCTAAAGCGGAAATCTCACGTAAAGCTTCTTTCTAACGAACGTGTTTTTTTCTCCTTTTTTATTCTAAGCCGCAATCCATTTTCCATATTTCAGTGAGAACAGCTTATCATTTACAGATTCTTTATAAAATCTCACACTTTACTGCGCTTCGAATCCAATATTCTGGGAAAATTTACATAAGTCTAAGGGATAAAGCAACCACACTTCTTATTTTTATCGAATGGTGCATACAGGTGCCATGTTTGTTTTGCGGCTGAGACGAACTCTACTGAGTTTTCACGGTTTACCCAAACTTTGTCAACAGAAGTTCGAAGGTGTTTCAGCCCAAAAATTTAGTACATTTCCTTTTGAATATTGCCTCATTCTCATGCATTCATATTCCTTCCTCTTTTTATGCAAGCTTTAATTTTTTATGAGATAGGGAGGGACTATTTGTAGCAAATCCCCATTTTATTTAACCTATAACAACCCAAAGTATTTGGAGTAAAATTTAGCTTTAGAGATATATAAAAGATTTTTCCTTCAAAATACGCAATTTTAAAATGCCTAAATAATTGAATTTTAGGTTTCCAGAGGGGTGATATTTTTTAAATCGTGACAATATTGAACTAAAAAGACCCTCCTTTTTTTCCTTTTCCCGAACGGTATCGCTGGGCGGTAGTGGCTTAAACTTGCTCGAATTTTATGAGATTTTATTAATTTTTCTATGAACCTCACTCTACGTAGTATTTTAAAACGTACTGCTTTTGTGTCATTTTAAGAAAAATTCCTAGCGATTTTTTTAGATCGGTTTATGCACTGCACTTCCCTAATTCATAAACTAACTTATTCTTTTTTATCAAAAAACACCCGTTTAACACTAAAACTCGCACTAAAATATCTTCTTTTTTTTTCAAAATATCGTACAAAGCTTTTGCGCATGCTCAACATTGTGACTACAAACGCAGACAGTTCCTGAAAACTGGGTCGTCGTAATAAAATTATAACGGCCGTAGAGTCAACGCCGTATTTTTTTAATGAGTAGCGGAATATGGAATTGAGCATCCGAGTCTCCTGTCCACATTTTCAAAGAAGCGAGTCAGGGAAGTGATCCTGACTCATGGCACAGTGACTGTGCCTTGTATACTTATTTTTACGGCAGCCCCCTCTTTTCAGGGAATGAACACATTTGGGTTTGTTTGGTCCTTGGGAAAGCAGTGAAGTGTTCCATTTATTTGAGAGTCATTAAAAGACAACGAGGAGTTGAGAAGCAATTGAACAGAGTGAACCCTTGGCGATAGCATTTAGCGCAATGTCTCTTTGACTTCTCATAATTAAGTTTTGTGCTGATTGTCAATTAAAATCGATAATTGTAAGGAAAACGAAAATCGCAAACCGAGGCAAACGGTAATAATGTAGATTGTTGACATTTGTGTGAAAATGTGCATACTGTATATTTGTAGATTTTATTGTTGCTAACTTCTTTTTTGTGTGTGTTGCAGGTAAGCTACCTTTGGTGGTAATGCTCCTTGCGGGTAAGTAACGAGTTTCACGGTAATAATACAAGTGGAAAGCGAGACTTTCGGGGGTTGATTTACTCGATCAGCTGTCGCTTTCGTCTCTGATGGCTACCGAAGTATCGAAAAATAAACAGATGAGTCATGCGGGCTTTCATTTTTAAAGCTGTTTTGCGCGATACATCGCCTAATATTTAAAGCCTTTGTGTGTGATAAAATCTACTTTATTGCAAGTTTGCCTGACGAAGTTCGGCCCAACGAAGTGTTTCCACGTGCGTGTAAGGATTCGGTTATATGTAGTATGACCGCGCCTTTCTGCAACATTGTAAGGCACTAGATCACCTCATCTTTAGTTGCTGTATCATGGAAACCATCAAGTTGCAGTTAGCTATAGTGCCACGAGTTCTTTTAACTTGAGAACCTTTGAGAAATGGTGGGATACATGACAGTTTCGGTAGTTGTTCCGTTTGTACAGTTTTTCGGCACTCCTTTTAATACGCCAGTTCTTTTAGTTTATTGTGCAATTATTTCACAACAGTATGCGCCCAAAAGGAACAGTCTCAACATGATGACGCAATATGTATCAAAACATGGTCTTAAATGTATTCCTACGAAACTAAGAGTTTTCTCTTGTAAAGAGAGGGAATTTTTAAAGCAAATTTGCTGTGAATGAAACAATACTCTTTTTTGTTTCAAGTAATTTTTGGAGTGCGCATTTACCATTTATCATTTTTTTACAAAGGTCCATTTAAGGTTGTCGTGTACAATTTATGAATAAACATAGCTTGAAAAGGAGGCGAGGAGGCTGGGCTGAGCCAAAAGGATAGCGCTGTATATTGAATTGAAGTTCTTTGTAAATTTCTGAATAGGCGCATCATTTTGCAAGGCGGGCCGCTTATTGTGTAGATGTTCAATTCCATCGTCAGAATGCTTGCGTGTTGATCAAACTGCCCGGAGGGTCTCCTCATGAAGATTTTAACTTCTTCCTGTTTGCTTCGCGATGTTCAAATAATAGTAAACCAGTAGCGAGCAGTGGGTGCCACCGTAGCTTCCCTCAAAAGAAAAAAATATTTTTATTTTATGAGGCAAGTTTTAAAGTGTTTTGTGAGGATGGAAAATATTTGCTACTAGATCAGGTTCGGTGGCGGCAACGTATGGTTAATAGGAATTTTGAAACAACTTTGCAGGTCTGACGCCTGTAGGGTGAAGTATTCGCGGAAAGCCATAATTTCAGCTTCCCACTCCTTCCGGTGTTCAAACTTTCTCCAGATCCTTCCTGTCGAAACCATTGTTCCCGACTGTAAAGCCCGTGTCGAAAGTAATGGAGGCTTTCATCTTTCTTCATGTATCATACACTGTAATCCTATTAAAAGGCCGTCTTGTAGACTTCATTCTCTCGTTAGTTGGTTAAGCCTGAGAAACATCATGTAACTTTCTCCCATTTCTTTTTTTTTGGAACAGTGCTGAACATAAGAATCCTTTCACTTGATTTGTTCTTCCAACAGTAGCAACACTTCCCTAAAATGTTTCCCCTTATAACTGCCTGATGTGTGCACAACCCCCTAGTACGAAATCCTGCCGACAGAGGGCAGATCAATACGGTGCGGATACTCTTGAAGGGGCTTTACTGTGTAGAGACTGCTGGCGAGGAGTATCGTTACTCTGTGGAGTACATGGTGTGAATATTTCCAGGATACGTATCCAGTAATGTCCCATATTTTGTTGTTCTGAGGAGCTATACTTTTGCTCCTTCAGACTGGCACTGATAAAGCAACTGAAGACTTAGAGCCCCTGTGAAGTGTAGCATAGGCAACACGCGTTGCACTCATGTGTTCAGGTTGCCTATAGCAAGCTTGGCAGGCGGCTGCGGCTAGTATGCCACCGCCGCGCCGCGTCACGCCCTCAAGAACGAATTTGTAGTTTTCAAGATCTTTCTGTAAACCCGAGCATGAGGGAACTAATATGAGTAAGAGCTCTTGTTCCGACTTGCCTTTTGATTCGACGACAAAGCACAGACTATGAAAGAAGGGCCCTAGTCATGAGGATCTTTTCTCTGTTTTTGTATTGTACATTTATTATTGAAATAATTGAACAATTGAAAGTAAATGTATTTTTTTAAGGAAATAAGACTAACAAGAAAACATTGAAATGTCTCTAAATCGATTCTATGAAAGGCTTGTGACCCGGGAAGTGCGACGGGGATAAGGGACCTTCAGCCGCACCATGGTAAGTCACATGGAACGACGGGGGCGTAAAAAAGCCATGATCTCGTCTCGTAGTTTATGGACGAGCCCTTACATCTCTCTGGTGTATCTTCTGTCAAAGTGATACAAAAAATGATTTTAGTGCCAGCTACTTTTATATAGTAGCATTTTCCAAAGGATAGGAGTTTGTGCTTAACGTTAATTTGTAGTGTCAAACTGAACTGACTGCTGATCGCTATATCATTTATTTTAATTTTTTTTCAGTCTACAACATTTGTTTATGATATTTAACAATTTATTAATATTATGTCAAGGGTCACGATTTCTGTCACGTCTTTAATCTTAGTTCCAACATTGGCGCCATGATTATTGAAGACGTAAGGTAAGGTCACCTAGACCACACTTAGGTGTCTTGTGTTGCGCTTACCTTTGGCTTGACTCGGCAGTCACTTAGCTTTTTTCCGGCAAGCATCTTTTCGCTTAAGTGAAGTGTGCCTCGTTTTGCTGTCGCTTCACTCAGGGTATCGACCAAAGTAGAGCAAGGAGTAGAGGATACTAATAGATATGGCTAAAAGAGAACTGGCACACCACCTAACCTAACTTAACCTAGGGTTATTTTGCAACCTAACCTAACTTAACCAAGGGTTATTTTGAAACCTAACCTAACTTAACCTAACCTAATCTAACCTAACCTAACCTAATCTAACCTAACCCTACCAAACCTAACCTAGCCTAACCCAACCAAGGCTTTAGCTACCCTCGGTTAAGTTAGGTTAGGTTGCAAAATAACCCTAGATTAAGTTGGGTTAGGTGGTGTGCCAGTTCTCTCTTAGCCCTATCTACTGATGCAATCCAAATACATGTGTTATGCAGAGTGTTTAGTAGGAGGAACTCCTGGTCTGCCGTAAAACGACTTAAAAATCAACATACATTGATCAAAAATGTAGAGTGTCTCTAATGGCGGGTCGTTTTCGCAAACGACTTTGTACCACTGGTCCTCTTTAGCAAGTTACAAGTGTCCAACTGTCATCATGCCTCGGCTGCTCCATGAAACTTTACTGAGCTTGAAGATTCAGAGGCCCACCCAACCTTACGCTGGTTTCTCTAGTCCTAGAGAGTGGACAAAGTAACATCAACAAAATGGCGTCATCTGGACTGTCGCTAATCAGACGAAGAGGGATTAGCGGATACAAGTTTTCTAAACAAAGATAAGCGGTGATTTGTACAGGATTACGTAACACCGAATGTAAATCCACATCCGCTGAACTGGTTTCTATGAGCTATTTTAGACTCACAACAAATATTTACTTATCCAAAACTTCGGCATAGATAAACAAGCCTTAATTAAACCTGCGCACTGCCTTCAATGAAACGTAAAAACCGTGCCCATTCGTTATTGTTCAAAAGTGAGTGTGATATTTTGCTTAACCAAGATTTAAAAATGAAAAAAAAACTTTAAGCTCTAATTGTTGACTGAGCAGGGTGGTTTATCAGAAAGATCCAACTCGTCAAAATATCGACGTCGGATGTCAAAAGTTTGAAATAAGCAACTCGTTAAAGACAAGTTAACGTTAAAAGTTGGACAGAAAAACTCGGGAGTACCGCATCTTCTGAAATAGGATTGCACGTCAATAACGTATCTTATGTCATTGTAATCGGATTTGGCGGGGAATCTTCCTTTCTGCTATTTTCGCCACGGATAAGTCGCTGTCCCAGGAGTGGGCAGAGTCCCAGCTTAATGTTGGCAGAAGTTATGAAACTTATTATTTCGACATGCTTAATCTATTATACTGGTTTTAAAAGGTTTTCAGTGTCTCTCTCTGCGCCACAGATTCTATAATGTTATTTCAAACTCCATTCTCGAAAGTTGATGGAATATTTTTACCATTTAAACAACATTTTTACAATCTGGGTTTTAACTGTGATGAAGCTAATGTAACTTCAACGGCGAGTTATCACACTCATTTCCATTCCTACCATTAATGAGGTTTACGAAGTCCAACCTATAATTTTACCTTTGCGGCGATCAAGTACTGATCAATTTAATACCAACTCTAATACTTTGACTTCACTCTCTTTTTATGATTTAAAGATAGGTTTCCAATAACATCAAAAGTATGAATAACAAGACGTAAAGAAGCGAGGACTACGACCTCGCAAAAGCCCTCGCAAAAAGTTCTCGTTCTTTACCAAAGTAACCAAATATTTCTCTGCAAATTTTCATCTTATTTCGACTCTCGCTCAGGCTCTGAAATTTCCCCATGAGTCATTAAAGCCAGGTTGTTGGTCCTGAAAAGTCGTTCCCTTGGTAATAGCTAAACGGTGGTGTGTTGTTTAGGTTGCGTATGAAGTGCACGCTCAAGACTTTAGGTTCTCCTCTACGCAGCTGAGGCGGTGGCGGGTCGGGTTTTGTCGTCAGAACCGCAGCAAATATGCGGTGATGAGACTTGGTACCACGCTTGAAAGAACGAGGTTTTGTTCTTATTGCGTAGGTTTATGCTCGTTGTCAACAAGGCGTGGTGGCTGAGTGGTCAGCGTGTGCGCCTGGTAATCTCGCGACGCGGGTTCGATTCTTAGACCCGCTGAAATTTTCTTTCTTTCTTTCTTTGAGGCCTCGTCACTAAAGTACGCCTCTGAAAACCGCTGACGAATGTCTTCTCGGTGGCCGAGTGGTTAGCGTTGCTACGTTGCCAGTGATGGTGTCGAGACTCGGTTGAGGTTCGCGGTTCAAATC
>Ga0058701_10001528_pt1 | contig 16584 bp, 10 predicted proteins | sample AgamicOrMae_FD_97039 | JGI IMG/M metagenome (GOLD analysis project Ga0058701, IMG submission 97039) | Agave microbial communities from Guanajuato, Mexico - Or.Ma.e | ecosystem: Host-associated > Plants > Phyllosphere > Phylloplane/Leaf | place: Guanajuato, Mexico | collected 2012-06-04
GAACAGATCGTCGAAGACATTCCCATGGAAGAGCATGACTGGAAGATAGATCACGTTTTATTCATGCCCATGCCCATGCCATGAATACCAACCATTACGACAAATACCTTTTTGCTGTGATAACGTTATACAGAGCGCAATGTTTTTTAATCAGCCTTTTTTATTTACAGAATATTGTACCTGAATGGTTAGAGCGGTAAATCTTAATCAGCAAGCACCTTACACGCTATTTGGACGAATATTTTTTTAAGTTATAAAATTGGAAAAAAAATATATATATATAAAAAAGCTGCATATTTTTGAAACCTCCTCGCCCTTGCAACTTTTCTTCGACTGATTTCAGCTCTGTAAACATCTTTAGGTTGCGTTGTTTCCTTGTTGGATGTGGAATACCGATACTGGTAGCTTGTGGGCCTGAAGTCATTTCAAGTTTTCTTGGAGCACTTTCAGCGGTGATAGGGCTTTCCTCTGCGCTAAGGTTGTACAGTACAACCATACAACGCGCCCACGTCGTTACTTGTTTAACTTATCCTTTCTTTGTCAGTATGCTTCAACCTTTCCGTAGTGATGAAGGATTCCTCTTTACTTGATGTCCCTGAAAGGCCCAGCCATACTGAAATAGGAGGGCCAGCTGATCCAAAGTCCCAAGGAACCGGTTCATGAAAAGTGAATAATATAAACTTGATATAATTGATTTTTCATTTTTACGCCTTTTCCGTAAAATATTTCTAGTTCTAGTAGTTAGATATTTGATAGTTTTATGAAAGGGAATCTTACGTTATAATCACAGCGCGCTTGGATCAATGCCGATTTTTCCTTTTTTCCCCATTAATTTTAAAGAAATGGCGATTGGTCGAGAAACGCCCCTCCATTGTACTCAAATCATTGCAAAGAAAACTTGTATGTAGTTTATTAGGAATTTTGTTTTAGGGGGAAAAAAATAGAGGGCTCACACATTCCATCCAAAAAGGCCTTTTTTTTTAGTCGGGAATATTGGTGGTAGCTAAAACCGCCGAAATATATTTGAGTAATGTTTTTTAAAACCTTCAACTGGTATATTAGGTGGCGGGCCATGCGAGGAAGACTCACACGTGGCCGAAAACCTTCCTTAGAGGTTGGAAACTTATTGTTAGTACCGGTATTTCGAGGTAAGTTATTTCTCTCAGATTTTCGCAGTCTGCTTTAGGCCGGTGGTGGTAGATAGAGCCCTATAACGTCTATTTATATGAAAAAATACTAACAAGTTATGAGGCTCTAGTGGTAAAGACTATTCAAAAAGGAGATGTGCCAACTGTGTCCCCTCGATTTCGGCGCCTCTGATAGGTAGCCAGGGTTTTGGTTGTTTTCAGTCTTTCAATTTGAAGAAATCAGATTTTTAAAGCTCAAGTCAGTATGAGAAAATTGTAAGAAACAGTTATAGGTACTACAGGACAAACCTAACCTCATGTCGACCTTGAGGCTGTGTTAACAAAGAATGGTAAAATGGTAAAGACAATCAAACAATTTTATGATATATTCATAAAAAAATGTATGCTTAGCGAGGTAAACGTCGCGAAGCTACACAAAAAATGTCGTACGGAAAACGAACCTCAAAGAAAAGAACGGAAGGGTTACAAATGACTAATCTCGCTTATTATGCATTCACAAATATTTCTTTATTTTAAAACTAACCGTTAAACTGCGCAAGAGGTTTAATCACGCGATTTTCAAAGTGAACATGACTAAATACCAAACAGCCAAACTTTCGCCCAAAGACGTTTCGCGTTTCACGGTCTTCTGCGCGCATCTCTTTTTTTTGAAGGGTCTCTAGGTGGTGGGGGTTTTTCACCACCCATGGGAGGTCCTCTCATGCACCACTACCGCTACAGCAGCGCCACAGCAACACGTCCTCTTCTGTGCATCATTCCTCCATGGTGCGTCCGCGTCGGTTCGCTATGAGCCTGCCTAATGGGTCCGCGTACGGTTTAATCCTCGGGAGGGATTATTGCTGATGTATGTTTGAATTTTACTGCGCCCGGTCGATTACGAGTGTAATTTTGTGTTTCTCATATCGTTAAGTTAGTGTGTTCTCGTTTAGTGTGTGTGAAGAACGGAGTAAATGCTTTACGATGGTTAGCTGTTCCCCCTCAACGTCAATGGGGACCGGTAAGGTGAGTTTAGTGTCCAGATCGACATCATTTTATTCACGTTAGGTTTTGGAAGCCTAGTATCCTTCGGATACCGGTAACATCTGTACTGTTCGTCATGGCGTGCCTTGATGAAAGAAAAGGACTGACAGAAACCGACCTTTTTGACAACTCCGTCGGAAGTCAAAAGGCACTCGGCCTGTTTTGCTTTGATTTTATTCGTCGTGAAGTTTTTCACTTTCCTCAACAAAGTACTCTACAGTATTTGATTTCGTGCATAAAGACTGGGTAACTATCACGTAGTATTTCTTGAGGTTAAGCCCACAGCTTATTCGGCTTCGGGTGCGAGAGGGATAGATGACCGCGTCGCGCTGTTGCCCGTTGAATAGAAGAGCTAAACCCACTTCTCCACGTTTCAATGTAAAGTAGTGCTGGGTCTAATCGAATACCTATAAATTATCAAAGAAAGAAAGATTTGTTGAAAAATTGATTCCGGGGGATCTTCCTCCATGCCTCGATTAATTGAAGTATTCATTTTGAGGTCGATGAGTGAAAAGTAGATTTGAATTTTTTCCATATTTCAGTACTGAAGGTACAAAACTTTTTAACCAGTACATTTTAAAAATAATTTATTCCTTAAGTAAGACAAGCCTCGAAGCTCTTGAGAAGAGAATGAACAAAAAAGGAAAAAGTTTCTACTTTATTATTCTAGTTTTTAGCTGTTTGACGAAAGAAAAGGAAAATAAACTTCACATTTATTGTAGACAAAGAAAACAATTTCTGCGCAAGTTTCTCCTCATGCTCTACTTGAGTTGCAAATACAAACAATTTTCTATCTACCGGTAGAGTAGGACATTACCAACTAGGTACCTTTCGTTTCTTAATTTAAAGTATATATGACTATTCTGGTGGACAAATACGAGCAAATCCACATACTCGGGGCTGAGTAATGGAGTGAATTTGATAATATGGCACATTTGTCACAAGCTGTGGCTAACATTGCTCCGTTCGTATCCACACGAATGAGGGACCATACGACCAGAGCCCGAGAGATCCCGGATGGGGCTGGAGCCGGGGCTGTCGCCGCGGCCCGCAGCTGTGGTGGCGGTATCGGAGCGAGCGTAGCCCCGGCCTCCTTCGGTCCAGTTTCGAAGTCGAAGGATCCCAAAGCGTGCGAGCGTATGGGTCAGTCAAATGGGTGAGACCGCACCACCGCGTCCACGGTAGTCGTGAGACAGACAATGAGCGTTTGCGCTAGGCAGCGAGGCCGAGCCCAGCCGAGCTCAGCTCAGCGGACGCGTGCTGCTGGGCTGGGCTACCCCTCCTCTGCCCTCCTCCCTCCTCGGCTTGTCAATGTATAAATCGACGTATCAATTAATTAGTTAATCAGCTATTCAATTATTCGATTACCCGCGACTATTTGAGTTATCGAATAATCCTTTATTCAATTTATCGATTAAACAACAGTCGTATGATTTTATTTAAAAATATTTTAGTTATCGAAGAATCCTTTATGCAATTTATCGATTAAACAGTCGTATGTTTTTATATAAAAATATTAGATTTTTCGGTTCCGATTAATCGATTAATTGACTTTTAAGAAAAATCGATTAAATGTCCCAGCACTAATGTAAAGCTTTAACGAAAAATGAACGCTTGAGGATTGGTAAGGTAACAACTCTATAAAAAAACAGCTTTTATTTTCAATTTATTTTCGTATCACATGGATGGGAAAATGACATAAATTACAAGGCAGTTAAGGCAAACGACTGGTTTTGTTTTTGCATCGCATGCTAATTCATTTCACTATACATGAATTGTACAATTTATATTTACAAAAATATTCGTATCTATTCATAATTATTTTCGTCCCTTTTGCACTGTGTAGGCCTATTTATACATTGCTTTTACTGCACCTGGAAGATGTCAGTTTTTCAGGCATTCAACTTGCGTGTTTTCAAACAATTTTTCATGTTTCATTAATTTTTATGTACCGATAAAAGCCAATAAATATAAACCAGTACGGTAAGCTTAACAGAATAGAAACTACGGTAACTTCGAGTAGCATTATGTTAGCGATCGTTTCAGGAATATTATGTTGAGCAAAACAAACCGTTTAATAACAATAATCACAACAGTACGTAAATAGCAGTAATTGACGCTAAGATTAACATAACTACAAAACTTTGACGACACATTTGAAAAGATCCAGATGCTTGTCGGTCGGCCCTGGTTTGTACTATACTCAATAAAGAAACATAAAATTCAATGCACATAAATAGAGTATATTCACAACCTAGTGCGGCTATGTCCTCTTGATCATCCTTTCAATAGTTTAAAAAAACTTGACATGGAAAAAAATGAACTATTCTCTCGCCAGAAATATCTTTTACTTTTCATATTTTTTAAAGGTCCTCGGCAAGAATTCTAGCAATCTTCTTCACCTGATTCCTAATTGCATTCCTAAAATATGAGGGACCTGAATAGAGTACCTAATAATTGCACCGATTTTTTTGGAAGAAATCTTGTCAGAATGAAACCTTCCCATGGTACCCGAGTACTTCGGAGAAACCCAGTCTTGGGATTCCTCGGTCTATCGAGAATCGAGACCCCCCTATCAATAATAAGCAGTCGATGGATCGATTCTATCAAAGGTTCGATAAACCGAGGCTTCACATTTTGGGTGGCAACAAAAACCCGAGTAGTTCAGAGTAGGATTCGCTTGTTCGAACTTTTGAACGAGAGGAGTTGGCGGTATATTAAGATCTCATAACCCTTCCGCAAGAGCCAACATTAGAGCGCGCTAGGCTTGAGAAAGTTTCGCCTTCTATATAACTTAGATAAGTTTTCTGATTCTCGAGTTTGTTGTGGCATTCCTTTTCTCGGTGGCGTTCGTTCGCCGTGGCATCTTCCCCTCCGGAGGCGGAGCCTTCTCTTAGAGAGGGGAGAGGGGCGGAGCCACCCCCACCACGTGGAGGCCAAAGAGGGGTTAAATCTTTATCCGATAGCGAGCGGCTGAATTCATCGGCGACTGGACAGGACAACTTGTCCTCTTAAATCCCTTTATATTAAAAAAAAACATTTTATGTATGATTTGAAGAAATGAGCTTCTTGATATGATTGAGAGACTTCATCCAATTTTAGGTTTGCTAAACTAACCAATCAAAAGGCTGAGCAAGTAATGAATCCGGAATATTTCATTGAGATGTCCCCGATCTCTTGATGGTAATTGTAAAAAAAAAGTTTCAGTCTAGACTTCGTCGATTTTAACTCGAAGTCGTCCTTGCGATTTCTGATTTCTCCTCTCGTTCAAAAGCTTAAACTTGTCGACAAGCTTGGATGATTTTGTCCTTCGTTGCGTCATGTGACTATAGTTTATAGTCACATGGTTGCGTAAATGGCAACTTAAACAGTTTTGTTACCCATTCTGGGCGATATTAGCATTGAGACAATGTAAATATGACACATTGACATCGTACATGCGTCTATGTGCACATGCTCATTTATCACTCGGACATGCACTAACAGCCACCTAGTGGCAAAAAATGTACCTAGTTAAATACAGATACTATGGCAGTGCCGTCAACATGACGGGTACATAATACCTACATTTCTTGTTATATGGATACATATTAGTTATAATAGAGTATTAGCATTTTGTTGGTCGTACTATAGCGCCACTGTCGCTCTACTTTCCGTTTGACTGTATTTGTCATAAACTATGAAAGTATTTTCGTGTTTGTGTTTTCGGTCCCTTAACCGGGTAGCTGCCTTTGAGCGATGTACAATACAGTACAAGTAGGTATTATTTGTTGATACGTTCGAAGTTCAACGTCGCGTCATGGTTCGATAAGATCTTTTATTTAGGGAAAAAGAACACCTGAACTTTCTTTCCAGCTTATTTCCATCTTCCCCGACCTGAGAAAATGAACAGCGATAATCGGAATTTTACACCTCAATATACGAAAATTAGGATGGAATGAAATCTTTCTCGGTGAATGGGGTTCAGCCGGTACCACGAAATAGTCTTTAAATTGTGTTATGGCACTCTTTTTTTTTATAGTCATTCCTTGTGAATATATAATCTGTATAAGATATTTTTTTTCTCAACGAGCTAAAAATTCACCGGACGTGACTTTGAAATGTCAGTCTATTTTATTTAACACTAGAAAAGGATTTTTTATATGTGTTTTTTTAAACAATTTAAGTTGGTTTAATGAAGTAAAGAAATTCGGTACTTTGGATGTAGACACTCTAGTGATATCGTCGAAAGAGGTATTTTTCAGAGATGTAAGCTAAAAAGAGGTTCAGAGCCCCTATCAGTGCTTTGATCACCCCTCTCCTATTTATTTCCCTCCCACTCCTCCTCTCTCCCTACCACCCTCTCTTTATTACACGTTTTCCTTTCCTTTTCGTATTCTTCTTCTCTCTTCCTCCTTAAATTCTGCATTTATTCTGTCTCCTTTTCTACCCTTCCCCTTCTCTTCCCCTCACATTCCACATTCCTTCTTTTCCTCTCTCCTTCCCTTTTTATCTCACTACATTTTCTCTCATCTTGTATCGCCCTTCCATTCTCTACCTTCACTTTCTCTCGTCTCCCTTTTACCGTCCTTTCTTCACCTCTGCTCCCTCCTTTGTCGTTCTCGTCCCATTCTGTTTCTTTCCCTCTCTTTTGCCCCTTCGCCGCGCACCTGTAATAATGGTTCAACCCCGCCCCGTCCCATTATGACATGACGCGGGCGTGAAGACACACCCACCCTGAAAGTTTGATCCCACTGGACGAATTTTGGACCAATGGAACGAAAGAAAATCGTGTGATCCGAGATGGGGATTACCGTAGTTGCGACTGTCCGTAAACAGCGTTGATATTTACTTAACAGTCATGACTCTTTCAAAGGAAAAACCGAACGCAAGTCTATTTTAAAAATTTAAAACCCTCGGCGGATGTAATTTTTTATGTCCTGGAAATATCTCACCTGCAATCCTAGATCGAATCTGGGATGTGAAAATGAACGGAAAAAGCGTGCCGTGAGAACATCTACGGGCATTCCTAACAACCTTTCCCTCGCCGTAGTCTGACAATGTGCTTCATTGCTAAAAAAAAGAAGAGTGATAAAAAATTTATTTAAATTCTTTCTTCAACACTTTTTTTGTGCGTGATTTTAACTACATAGTACCTATTGCAGACCGTTTTATACCTATAGTATCGCATCATGAAAAAATGAGGCCTTTCATTTGTGCGTTACATTTCTTTTCTTTTTCAATCATGTAATTTTTTTATAAAGAAGGTATTTAAACGTATTTAACTTGTGCTGCTAATCGGCTTCAATTTTTTATTAATGGGAAAATTCGTGAATAGAATTTTCGAAATATTTTTAACTCGAACGTTTGGATCACCGTTCCTACATGTTTTTTGTCCGACCCGTTGTTAATAAACTTGAAGTCGAGGGATGACGAGATGTTCAAACTTCATCATCCATGAAAAATTGAATTTGCGTAACCGAACAATGGCTTATCGCTGGAAATAACAAAATATTAAACATGGGATTTGTAACTAATTCAAATGTCAAGTCGGAAGTATTAATTACGTACATATAATCATCTGATAGGAGAAAAATCGCCTGAAAGTAAATTTTAATCAAATTATTAGTATCTCAAATTCCGCAAGATATGGTTACGATTCAACGCAAAAATATCGAACTTTTCATTCATTTGTTTCATGATTTTCATGAGAGGTTCGAAAGGCTTAGGCTGCAGATCTGCAATATTATCCCTAGGAGGCATCGTAGAAATTTTTGCTGTCCCGAAACAGCGGCTATTATTGGCTCTTCTTCGATTGAAATTACCTTGAAGCCTTCTTGTAAAAATACACTTTGGAACAAAAGGAAGGAATTTCACTAACGCGACAGGAGACCACGATTGAGTGGTTGGTAGCACTAGCAACAAGCAGCCTTATGGCTCTGGAATTATTTTTGCAGATTGCCCCGAAACTTTGTTAATTTGTTCCTTTTTCTGAGTCGGTGGAGTACCAATGGACAAACTGTTGGTTGGTCCGTTCAGGGAGTCTTTTTCTCTTTACTGTAGAAGTTCCGACGGAGGTGGAGTGGCCAAACGCGCGCTCAAAAACATATTTAAAAAAAGGAATTTTGTACTTAAATTTGAATAAAGGAGAAATCCACGCTTATTATGTCCCTCTTTTATCGCATTGCCGCCCTTTAGGTGAATTTTCACCGAAGTCAAAGGTGAGGAGCACGAGAGGTATTCTCAACAATGATCGGACAAATAATGAGATAGTTTTTATGTTCTGCGAATTTTCCATTGAGACTTTTCTCAATTTAAGTACCCTACCGAATAACCACAGAAACTCCTAAAATATTTTGAAAAAGTTTTGAACATGACAAAAAAAAAAAAGATTCCTCGGAGGTAAAGCAAATTGTTTGTCACTCTAAATTTAAATCAGTGAAAATATCTGTGATTCAGTGAAAATTCATTGAATTTCAATCAATATAGCACCACTGTGAAAATAAAGTGTTGCTACATTTCGCAGGAATTCAGTGAGTTGTCACTGACTCTCTGAGACTGATTCAAATTTAGAGTGAGCTGTATGTAAATTTACGAAGAGTATCCTCTGAAACAAACAAACCAAAAAAAAAAGATATATAAAAAAATTGGAATGATCTCTTGGAAAGTACATTAAAACCAGCTAAAACGCGAATATTAGCGTAAACAATTATTTTTGCAAAGACCAGATCTATCGCTGTTTGGAAATACGCGCATTGATTGACCTGAATTCCACTCTTTCCAAGCACCCACGATACCAATACCCCCCCCGTAAAGCATTTAAGCGGACCTGTTTTATGTGTACTCTTTTTAACGCACTCCACCAAACGAATCAACTACCTGAATCCTTCGAAAACCATGACGCTTTTGTTTGAACGACGAACAACGGTGAGCAGAAGAGAGGAGCGCGGGGCGGGAATAGCCGTCGAGTTGGCATACCTGGGAGAAAAAGCCACCACTCGTACCGGTACCAGCTCGGCTCGGCGGCTACTCCCGCCGGATGTTCCGTCTCTCCTGCTCGCTAAAGCGATCCAAATAGATGTTGTCCCCGGGTGAGCGCAGCGCTTACGAGGACCACGGACAGGAGGAAGACGACGAGGCCGACTGTGGTGGTGAGCACCCGGCACCAGCAGCGTCTTCGCTTGTGGGCCGCGATTTGCTTCATCAATTTCTCGCCCGCCGCCGCGTCCAGGGTGAAGTCGGGACCTCTGCCGGGAAAGCCCTGAAACACCAACACCAAATTTCACTGGCAATAAATATATCCAACCGTTAAACAAAAAGATAATTCCTTAAAAAATCATCGACCATTTTTACTGGTCCAGGAACCGATAGCGTCGCGGTCACCTCCCAAACGAAAAGAACTGAACATAAAGTCTCGCGACGCGGAGTATAGGCAGCCAACATAACACGTATACATCGCTGGTTGCCTATCAACCGCAGAGTGCTGAAATGCAAAGTAGCTCTACCATGATCATCCGATTCAAACTTACTGTTGTTGTAATCTGCCCCAGCACCGTAATAATAGCGTCCCTATGCTGAGAATGGTTAAACAAGTTTTTTTTTTCGAATATCTTCTACACTAATTTTATTCTTGTACTAATCAGCCTCTCTCATAACTGTCTGTCATTGAAAGAAGCTACTTACTTTTTAAAAGCCACGGGAACGCCTTTACACAGATTTTTTTGAAGAGATAGATTTTGAAGGACTTCTTAGTTTCACTCTAAATTTGAATCAATGGGAGTCTGAGATTCAGTGAAAATCCACTTAACCTCAGTAAATATAGCACAACAGAAAAAAAAAAGTGAATTCAGTGAAAGTAAATTTAGAGAACTGAATGTCAGACTCTGATTCACATTTAGTGTGTTTGAATTTCTTCAATACTGTAATTAAAAAGGAGCCGCCCTGTTCGGCTTCGTAGGTACTTTGTGTTGCTCCGCGAATTGGAAATGCGACCTTTCGAGAGTGAACCCTTATTTGGCCTTGGCAAGAAATTAGCCCGCTTGTCTCGCATTTAGCCGCGCAAGGTTGGCACTGCTGGCGCGAGAGTTATTTATGTTGGCACCGCGACACTTGGGACCTGGTCGCGTCTCCACATTAGCGGGTCAAGGGGGACGGGGTTTATCTGCTTTGGGACGGTGGTCGTCGCCTCGGGTCGCTTCGGGTCCTCTCGGGTCGCCACGGGTCCCGAAACGAACAGTCGGCGCCACACGACGAGCAAAACAAGAAATCCACTCTTAACTCTGGCTTTTAATCTGCCATCTCTACCTCCATTGTCGTACCTTCCTTACCAAGGACCGAGGCACAGTGCAAGTCCGCACAATCTCTGAATTAAGATTTGACCTTGACCTCGTGTCGTGCGTCTCGGCTCGGCTCGGTTCGCCTCGGTTGGGCTCGGCGCCGGCGCGGCGCCACGCTCGTTTGGGGACAGGAGATACAAGAGATTTATAAGAGATACTGTATCAGCAAACACGCGTGTGCGCGAGCCCAGGCAGAGGCAGGCAGCTACTGCACAGCGCGGCAGCGCGGCAGCGCAGCAGCGCAGCACAGTGGCAAAGCACATAAAAATACATGAAGTAGCCCAAGAACCCGCTGCGGCGAGGCGCCTAACCTGTTTCGCGATCCCGTCAACCTTGCAACCACATGATACAAGTTTGTACCACTGCCAAATTTACTAGAAATTCCTTACGTAGCTAAAAGCAGGTTACGGCAAAGTAGCGAGGTTAAATTTAAATAATCTAAAAATTCGGCCTTTTCGACGAAATTCTAAACGTGATTTTGTTGTCCTTCTTGTGTTGTAACGTCACCAAGCCTAGGCGGTACCTAAGACGAGTCATAAGTTACCTAACCTCTCTCAACGTGGTGTCGCCGATCTCCATACACCGTCGTTTTTAGTTAGCATTCTTAAAGCTTTCAGAAGAAATGGTTTTCTCGGACAGAGTTAACATTTTCAGGATTGGTAGTTCACTGAGAAATAGTTTTGCTCCATTCGAGACTTTTGCTGAATGTCTCGAAAAAATTGTTGCGTTCACAATTTAACGCGTTAAAACTATATGAAAACCGTAGTAAAGGTCCCATAACCCTCCTCCTCTCATCATAAAAAAATCGGGAGTGGTAATGAGTATAACCATGAAGAACTCACAATTAATATTGTATTTTCCAAAATTTGGCTCTAAATTTTTCTATAAAAATATTAGATAACATGAATCTAGTCTTCAATCTTGAAAGAAATAGTTGAGTAAAAAAATGTTTTCTTGATAAAAACTCGATATTATCTGACCGAAAACATGTGGGCCCGTACGATACATTGGGTGAAGCAGAACTTGAGAGGGCGGGGCTCGTTGAAAGGGGAGCAGTAAAGATTTATTCCAAGAAATTTCCTGCTTGTTTGGCACCCAAACAATAGGTACCTGTAAAGCACGCCTCACTGCAGTACGAAATCTTTTCCAGAGTCGTCTGGTGGCATACTATTGTGACGTATTGGCGCGCGAACGAATTCAACGGCGGACCCGTGCTCATAACTACCTCACTAGATTCGCGTAAACCTCCCCCCCGATTGGGTGGGATCGCGCTACCATCTATACCCGATATTTCTTGGCAATACCTTACGTTTTGTACCCTTGTAAATGTAAGATCCTTAGAAGCTGAGTCAGGATACGTTGGTGGTAAGTTGCGTGGGGGCCGCAGTGGAAAGGTGTGCGGATCCGCGAATGCGGATCCGCGAATGCGATCGAACCATTGAAAAGCGGACAGCTCGAGCACTTTCCTTTCATTGGATGGAAATATCGCCGGATCACGTGATCGATTTCGCGGGTCATTTTCAGATGAAAGTTGCGCATTGCCAAATAACGCGACATGCGGGGAAAAAAACGTCAAGGGATTTGCAAAAAATGATAGCCTTTGCTGCAGAGCTGATGAAATGTAACGACCTTCTTCGTTTGAGATATTGTGAGTATAATTTATGGTCAATAACTTCTATCGCTTGTACAAAATGGGCTCGTTGGGGAGTTACTCTTACTAGGAATAAAGGTTGACTTTATGCAAAGAACCATAATAATGTCACAGCCTGAAGAACCAAGTTGTCCAGTTTGAAGTCGAAATAAGTTGCCTGATTCCGCGGTTCAGTTGGAAGGTTCACTTTTCAAGACGCGAAATATTCTCATAACAGTCGTGTTAGCTTAAGAGGGAACTCGAGATATCTCAAAGCCAAATCCAAATTCACACACGCGTTTTCAGGCTGCTGGGGATAGTTACAAATCTTGGACAAAAGATTTCTTCCTATAAATGTAGAGATTCTTTCTCAGATTTGTTGCCGCGATTACGTCTAAATCAACTCATCCATCATTTTAGGATAAGAGCATCACTATATGTTAAAGTTACGGGTATAAGGACAGCTATCTTTCTTCTCTTACAAATGATATGTTTTTGATCGATGTTAGACGTGGTCTCGTCGAATATTATTTTCTTAAAATATTTATTTTATTTATCATCACGTTATAATGAAATTCGAAAGGATATTATAAAGAAAGGGAGTGTCTATTGACCTGACTGCCCCATATAAAATGTATTAGGTTGGGTTCCTTGCGTTCAAGTCACCGTTTAAAATGCATTAAGTTAGTTACGTGCGTTCAAGTCTCCCTCAACTGCATGTCCGGTCGATGGCAATACCCTTTAAATAAATCATGGATTTCGAATGTTTTAAATGCGAGTATCCTAAGTTCGAATCCGAAACGATTCGAATGATCGATAGAATTTGTTTAAATTCGAATAACTATTCACACGGCTTTGTTATAGAAAGAAATTCCGTGATCTGATTTTTTAATTAAACGAGGATTTTCGGCTTATAATACATATAATCCCGAATAATACCTATGAAATGCCACGGTTTAAATTGAGTTGTAGGCAATCTCAGGCTTTAGGTGCCCCTTACCTCGCTCCGTTTGACTCAGAAGGTCGAACACAGTTGGTAGAGAATGCTGCCTTTAAATTCCGCAAGTGCCTTCATACCCCCAAACAGGCTATTCGTTTATCAGTGCCTTGCGTGTCACTGGAATGAATGTATGTTTAGCCGCATCGTAACTTAAATCGTGTGAGCACGTGGCTGGTAATTGGGCGGGCAGGCGACCGGATCCGGGCGGCTGATCCGGTCGCCAGTTCCGGTCCGGGCAGCATTGAACTTGACAGCGGATGCCGGAAGCGGCCCGGCCCGGCCCGGCGCGGCGCGGCGCCGGCTCGCAATCGCCCGGTCGTGCCGCGGCGAGCCGCCTCGCCCCGCGCGCTCCTCTTATGTAACCGGATCCAGGCCAGGCCAGGCCAGGTCGTTGTAATAGAAATAGCGTCTCGCCGCCAGGAATAAATCTTAGTCATAACAGGATTGGTCGTTGACTTATTGTTAGCCAGGCATAATTAAGTCACGTGGTCAGGTGCACAATGAATTTCTGTTTGACAGGACTACAACGCAGCGATATACAATCAGTTCATTGTTTTGACAATGAGTCCGATTCAGTACACCCTTAGTTTTGAGGTTTCTTTTTTTTCTGTAGGGAAGCCGACCCTTAATTCATCGAATAACCAATTTATTTTGTTAGTGAAGATGTCAGCTGATTGCACGCAATATAATATGATTTCGCGGTTGATGCGATATAAAATAATATTGCGGTTTAAGTGTGTGTATATTAGCACAGTCCGAGATAGTATGGAGTTTCAGTGATGAAGCTATTATCACGTCTGACGAATACATTTCTTTTTTCAAGATACACTTGCGGTTTTAAAAATCAAAGATTATGAAGCAGGCCTCATGTCTCGAAAAAATGCAGGTTTTTAAATTATTATTTTTTTATAATGGGATAAATATCTCTAACATGCACAGTTAGGTAACCGAGTTTGTCAACAGGCCGTTCTCGACTTATTAAAAATATCAACTCACCCTGAAAGTCTGCCAAACTTTTGTATTTTAAGTACAAATATTCACATTTGACTTTAGCATATGTACTAAACTGATCCCACAATGCTAATTAATAATTTTTTCGGCGAAATATTTTGGCTTGTTTTTCAGATATTTTTTCAAAATCATTTACAGGGCACGAATCGCCTAATAAACAAGTATTACAAAAAAAGCCAAAAGTAGAATCTGAAATATAATTTTAATATGCCTAGACGCCCCTTTGAGAATGATCTTTTCCCACAAGAAGGTCGATGACGTCACAAGAACGCTTTTCCAGTTTAAAAGAGCTGCTGACAGTCTAATAGCCACGTCACTTTGATAACTGTTCTCGACTAGATCTGGAAATTGAACCTGAACTCAAACTAGGCATTTCGGTTGCATCACAAAACGCATCGCGCATCGCGGCCTGGCCCCGCCCAGGGCCCCGCCGAAGGCCTCGCCGAAGGCCCCGCTGAGGGCCCAAGGCCTCAAAGGCCTTGAACTTACTTAACACACACTGGACACGAAACCAGTTTCTGAGCTGACCACCACTGAACCGCCTTTCGTAATCAGTCACTGGGTTTTTTGTCAAACACGCACTCAAGGTAAATGAACCCGAAAAAAGTGCCGAGTGAAGAGACCCCCATAAAGAAGCAGCGAGCTCGGGTCACCTCCGTGGTTGGTTCAATTTAGGTTTCGATCACAGGAGTCGCTAACAACTGTTTGCTTTTAACCAGCCTACCGCAAATATGATCCGATATTTTCCGCATTTCATATGATTCCATAAGCCGATCTCATATATTATTACCGCTGTTGGATTATCCATTCCTTAAGAGTCTTTAGGTGGAAAAATTATATAAGATAGGAAACACGGCAATATCGGAAAATCTAAATGGGGATACGAGTTTGAACATGTCACACACGAACTTTCTTGTCTGTGGCTGTTTTTCAAAAACATCGATTTCGCTCGATTACTAAAACTCAGTCGGGTATCAAAAAATTAACTACAACAAAGTAACATTAAGAAAACAAGAAACATCACTAAAACTGAAAAATATATATTTTCGGAATTGTTATCAGGATTAGGGTACGCGTGCACTGGGGCAGCAATAACTTGAAGTGACTAAGAATACGAAGATACGAACCGCTTCTGGATGATCACTAAAACCGATTTGGTACTGAATATTGTTAATCTATATTTTAAAGGTAATAATATTTCGTATCCAATTTGCATAATAAAAAAAACTTCAGGAGTGTAGAAAAATTAAAAAAAGTTAATTATTTTCATTTGAGAATCACCTGTCGTTTGTCTCCTGCGGAGTCAGGAAGCTTGCGTACTTACAATTGTGGACCCTTCGTCTCGAGGCACAAGCAGTGTTTAACTTACCTGCAAAAAAGCAAGAAATGAACATTAGTATTTCACTTTATTTCCCACAAAAATAATACCCTTAAATTATTATTTATTTAAAGAAAAGCTTTTACCCCAAGATTTCTCTACATGAATATGAATGGTTTCTCTCCAAAACAATGTTTCGCTCTCTAATTCTTGATAATATTTTATTTTATTTATTTTTAATTATTTCAATAAATTAATATATTTTTATTACTATTAATAATTTTTCTCTCATTGCGTAATACTTTTCCTGCTTAGGTATGATTCTTTTTTTCTCTTTTAGTATTTGTCACGAGGTATTTTTTCAGTATATTTTGTCCATGGATCATTTTCGTCCTCCAACATAGAAAGGTCAAAAAAAGGGTAGAAAAGAATTTTTTTGGGGACAAAATTTTTCTTGTTGTAAGAACGTCGTCTTCTTTAGAATCCTTCTTCCTCACGTTTTGTTTCCCGCACAACTTTGTCAAAATTGATCGATCATCAACAGGTTTCACGAAAAAAGAATGCATACCGCACCGGTATGAAATCAGGATTCCGTGTTGGGAGGGGAAGACGAAATAATTAACTGAATGATGATCGATTTTTACGACCGGCAGACTACAAAGACGCTCGGCTAAGTGGCGAATTAAGAGCTGATTGCCAAATTAATCAGCTGGGCAGAAATTACTCCACCATTAATGGGGGCATTGTTGTGGCGCGAAAATCATGTCGAGATAAAATCAAACCCTTTGAGAGTAGAAGTGCTCGTTATCTTCTGGCCTCAGTCAGCGCTCGTTTCCGAAGCAAACTGTTTTTGACCCACTCTACTAAACCACGAAACTCTCCTCTAGCTCTGAAGCTCTCAGTCTTAAAATACAGACTTAACAGGGACTATGTAAAGTATAAAATGACAGGTTCCCCACAAACACGAAGATCTCTTGGGAAACTTCAACGCACGAGTAGGCAAATACGAAATAATTCATTGACCCTATATTATGAACAAGCACGTGGTCTCTGAGGAGACTTCAAAGCACATGTGGAGACTGACACAACCATCGAGTAAATACCGATCTGTGTGCGTTGAAGTATCAAAGATAAGATAGACA
>Ga0058701_10001529_pt1 | contig 16570 bp, 10 predicted proteins | sample AgamicOrMae_FD_97039 | JGI IMG/M metagenome (GOLD analysis project Ga0058701, IMG submission 97039) | Agave microbial communities from Guanajuato, Mexico - Or.Ma.e | ecosystem: Host-associated > Plants > Phyllosphere > Phylloplane/Leaf | place: Guanajuato, Mexico | collected 2012-06-04
CCGGCGCACTATCTCCGTTACTGTACATTTCCGGACATGGGTTCCTATGTGAAAAATACTTGTCTGCGAGCCCTCTACCCGCCCTGTAATTTATGACCTCTCGGCCTGATACACCCTGTATGCCGCCATATATGGGTCATATATGCCACAGAGATTGCATATATGTAACATTTATTAAAATGTCTTCTGCCATATATGTTGTGTACCTAACATATACGGGTCATATATGCAACATATACGAGACATATATGATCTTTTTTCACGGGAAGCTCTATCGACCAAGAATATTTTCACTGAAATCCAGGAGAGAGGGGGCAAAATCAAAATACAATCACGCCTTAGAGGCCGAGGTTAGTAGGTAAAATAGCCCTCTAAATTTCTACTTAGGAAGCAAAATTATTATTTTTAGAGTGTCTCAATCCTGTTTGAAAAAGGTTTGGCGCTTTCTCTCTACTGGACGAGAAAGGAGAGGCGGCCGAGGTGCAAACCGAATTAGTGCCGTTATTTTAAATGTGACTGAGGTGATTAGAGCGAGTCCGCGTGTTTTGTCCCATAACTTAGCCAAGGGACATGTCTCTGGAGAAGTGCCAAGAGGAGACACCAAATACAAGAGCGAACGAGACTGGCCGGCACGGCCTCGGGCACCGCGCCGAGGCCGGGCGCGGGGCTGCAACGGAGCCAGCCAATTTCAGAGCGACTTGAAACGCGACGTTTCGGTTAGAAAATGAGCACGGCTAAACGGACTTCAGTTCAGGGCTTGAAAAACGACTAAAAAATTCTCTTACACTGGTAAAAATAATGAAAAATAAAATAATTAAATAAGGTTTTGGGTAGTCAAACACCTAGGCGTAGATCTCGGATAGGCGCCAACTCGTATTTTGGGTATAGTTTTCAATAGACTGTCGGGGTGGCATTTCCAACCCTTATATAGCGACATAACTAAAATTTGAATATACAATTTAAATATCAATTAACTTAAAATTCTATGAACTTCCCTGGGGAGATCTGTCGCTGCAGAGACATATGTTAATGTTAAGCCATTTTTTTTTAGTGATTTTCATCGACCCCATAAAAGTATGTTTCAACGTAAAAAAAAATCTTTAATAATTAAGAAAAAATGTGACTCTCATTTGGCCTTAATAACGAATTCAGTCTTTGTCAAAATGAGAATTTGGAAAATTTTGAGCAATTTTCTCTTTGCTGATTTCGTTGTATTAAAATTCCTCAAGATTCCCATGGGTGTAAATCAATTGGGATCCCCCAAGATCTGACTTGCCGTCCCCATAACGAACCCAAAATAGCAGTTTTAGACAGCAAAAAAAAAGAAAAAAAAGAAAAAGTTATGAAAAGAAATGCGTAGGCGGAGACGGAAAAGCGTCACCTTAAATTATTTGGTATATGGACAAGACAAAAGTGTCATCTGGCCGGGACAACAAAGTTAACAGTAATTGTTGTTCGGAGAAAGTCTCGGCAAAGTAGATGGAAGGGGAGGGGGAGGGGAGAGGGGAGGGGAGTTAGGATCTTGTCAGCGTGTTTCCGGGCTGCAGTGCAGCCGTAGCTCGGCTTGCCGCCGGAAGCTGCGGCGCGCCGCCGAAATGGCGGAACTGCTTAAGAGCCAGGTACGCTGACTTCTTTTGACAAATGGCCGCCACTACCTTACTCACATCCAGTTACAAATAAATAAATTTCTCAAATAATATTTAAGTCATAATGCCTCCACAAGAATGATATATAGAGGTCCTGCATCAGGCCTACTTAACTGTTGTTTCGCCCTAAAAAAGTTTTTTTTTATTTTTATACGCCATATATAAGAAAAAACACGTGGTATACGTCGCGTATGACGTTGCGTAGACGCAACGTACTTTTTTTACGAAATTTTATACGACGCCGTATACGGCACCGTTTTGGCACCGTATACGCGGCGTACGGTACAAAAATTTGTACAAAATGTACGCTGCGTATAAGTAAAGTTTTTAATGATGCCATATATTAGGGTATTAAGAAGTTTTTTTCATTTAAAATAATTAATTCATAATTTTTAATCGTCATTATTTTTTAAAAAATAATTGAATTTGGGGTCACCGAAAAAAAAAGCCACCGAGAATTGACGAACTAGTCTATGTCAAATCATCCGCAAAATAGTTCACCAAAAATCCCTACTCCTCCCACCTTTTTTTTACCTGAAGAGTTTAGCGTCTGGCCTAACATTTGACAACTGAGGTGAATTTGAGTTTTTACGCTCCTCACTTTATTTCAACGGCGGAATCGTGCACCATGCCTTCGTTGAAAAGTAAAAAGGGCATTGAAGGCTTTAGTAGGGTTTTGTTCTTATTTTTCTATAATAATTTTAATTTAAATCAAGAAAGATTTAATCTCAAATACATTCAAACACGGACTAGTCGAAATGTATTCCTAAACCTAGTGGTGTTCAGTAAAGGCAAACTTCATTGTCTTTTTTTCTCTCCCTCTATACTCTCCTTGAATGAAAAACAAAAAATTCCAAGTATTATTACTATTATTAATTATCAGATTAGGTTGGGGGTCATCCGGAACTGGTGGGCTATTTGTTCTATTAGTGTGAAACATACTACCCGAACAGCTGTCAAAGCTAAAAAAAAAAGTATCCGTAATTTTTAGGACAGGGACCTTGCGAAAAAAATGGGCTAATCATTCATATCTGCAGAACTCTTAGATGGACTAGCGCGTCAAGAAAATTTTCCGGAGACAGATAAAGTGAAATGAAGACGGAAACGACTGGGGTGAATTAGTCTCTGGATCATAAATTATAAGGGTACTCTGTCGTATATTTCAGGTGAAGGGAAGAATGATGACATGGTTGCCGGCCGAGACTGGGCTCGGATTAAGGTTTCGAATTTGCGCTTTAGTCTCGCTGACATTCAAACACCCAGCAAACAAAAAGATTTCACGAAAGGCTGCTTCCAATAAGCTCGAGCAGCTCTCCGCGGACTATCACTTCTCTAGAGTCCGTTTTACTCTCTTTTCCACAACAATCTCACTTAATATGTAGGCCTGCTATTGTTGCCAAACCAATCTGTGAGTACGTACTACAAGGTATGGTGGTAAACAAGGGTAAGATAGGCTTAATCAACGGCGAGCTGATGCAAGGTAAGGTAACCGAAGGCTATCTGTCCATTAGTAACTTACCGTAATTAATTAGGTTTATCCAAGGAAAAATAATTAAAAGTAAATAGTTATCGACGATTGTAGGATTAACCTTAGGGTTCCAAAGAAAAAGTAACCTAAAGTTAATCTAAACTACGGCAATCTAAACTACGGCAACCTAAACTTTAGCAACTTCACCAACGGTAACCTTAGGCCTATTTAAGGTAACCTAAGCCTAGAGTGAGGTAACCGTAACCGTATGATCTAAGCGATGGTATAATTGCAAGAATTTTAACTACCTTCGCTTAATACGCAAAAACGGCATGAAATAATTTTAATTTACCCGCGTAGACCTAGCCAGTTGGGAAAGCCGACTATTTTCCAAAGTGCAAACTTCCGCGATTTATTTAAGTAGAAAACGCGTTTCTGTTGAAGGTGACCCTGCGTCTGCGACTCACATCAGAAAATGTAAAGGGAGATCCGGAAAAAATAGCCTGTCAGCAATGCTCTTTTATTTCAAAGAGCACATCCGCGGATTCGTGATTGAGGAGGGAATACACTCAACTCACAAAAGTACTTCAGCTGGTTCTTCATGCACATTTTTTAGATATCCCTTGACCGTACGATACGGCCACCACTTTGTTTCTCTCAAACCCTATTCGCCCAATATTTCAAAAGAAACGCGCTCAAACTCAGGGAGGGCGGTTGCTTATTTAGAATAAAAATAAATAAAGATGTAATTGCAAAATAATAATAAAAGATGCATATGTAAAAATAATAAAGATGTAAAATAATAAATAAAGATTTAATTGCAAAAATAATAATAAAGATGTAATGTAAAATCAATAAATAATATAGTTTTGACCGAACAGTGGAAGGAAACTACTTCATCAAGAGGAGGAGACGCTAACACAAATACTTAGTAAAATAAGCAGTAAACAATCGGCCCAAAAAACAACAAGAAAACATAAAAAACCTTTTCGTAACGCACAGCTAGTCGCCAAAAAAATAATCTACTGCGCTCAGAAAGTATGATATAATAATCACCATAACGCATTACAGCCACATAGACCTTGCGGTCAAATGGGACGTCGTGTATGATCATACTGTACGCAAACCGCGGAGACGCTAAGAGCCACACTTACCATCCGTCCGGGTTTCACCATAGATTTGACGAAGCAATTTCACTCACTAACAACTTCACCTTTGTTCTTCACCTCGACATCTCACATCACAATCACCATTCTATTTAAAGGCAGCATTACGTAAGATAGGTTCGTAAGGCACAAAATCAACAGCCACGAGAACGCAGTGACAGTCTTGGATATCCCGCCTACCTTTCGCGCTGCTCACTGCTCCCGTTGCAGCTCACAAAGTGGCCGTGCCGAGCCGCATCCCGACCGAGGAGGCCAGGGCCAGAGGGAGACGGATACACTAATGTCGCCACCCAGGTGGCCGACTTTTCTTGCCACCATCAGGAATAACATTGAAATTAAGGCGTCACTGCTGACGCTTAGTTATCGAAGAAATAAAGCTGAACGGATTTATTTCAGAAGAGGATGATATCGTATTAAAACTTGGGTGTTGCAAGGCTTGTACCTTTTTTTTGACCTTTCTGATTACCTCCTTCTTTTACATATATTTTCTAACGCTTATGGTGTTAACGTGTTTGATTGGCGTCTCGATCTGAGAACTGTCGTGCGAGTTTTCTGTGTTCGTAACGTTGATTCAGATCTCTACTTGATTTATCTTCGTTCGCATGCGGTCGTTTTTGATTTTTGGTGCGCCGACATGACCGGGCAGAGCAAATGCTCCGCTTTCTTTACGCGTTAATATCGCTACAAGAATGTATCGAATATGAGTGTTCGAAATGGCTTACCGGTATTTTGTCTTCCCGCCTTTTTAGAGGTGTCACAGTTTGTTGTTCAACTTTGATGGTGTCGTCTCCGTACATGTCCGGAAATTCTCGAAGTGCCAGACGTCAAGTGTCACGGCCACTCAAATTCTTTCACATATTCTTTTTTTTTTTTTTTTGAGGGTGTGAGAGGCATATTTTGGCCTTTCCCCCTTCCCCTATATTTTAGTTCTAATGAAGCCTCAAAACTCAACCGGCGCACAGCTGTCAGCGAGAGAATCGCCGATACACTGAAATAAATACGAAACAGGGAAGGAAAGGTAGAAACGAAGTCATCTTTTTACGCACAGTGTCCGTTTTAATTCAATTAATTATTTCCTTGCAACTTATCTACAATATATACAAGATCGTATTCCTACTCTCCCTTCAAACTTCCAGGCACTGCAATTTTCCACCAGCACATTTATCGACCGACTACAACTCCATGAATATCAAAATGTTAGGCTTTCAACTAGAAGTTTTTGAAACTTTGAAAGTATATGACGCATGTCTTTACTGGTTATTCCAAGACTAATCAACAATCTTGTACTCTCTTTACATCCGTCTCTTTTATGATTCCTTCTTTACAGACTTGCAGATGAGAAAAACAATGAGCAAGAGGTCGAGGCTTCTCAATCGGTAGAGACACACTCTGTCAGAGCCTCGTCAAGAACTTGTACAACCGATCAATGCCATTTAATAAAAGTTTCAGTTTTCAGAGCTGCCAAAAAGTCTTTCTGTACTTGACGGTTTCTTTCTCATCTAAGGTAAAATACGGTGACATAAAATGTACCGGTACTTGATTTATTCCCCCTTCCACTGAAGTGGCCACGAAATATATGAACAACCCCTTCCTTTCGATTGCTCACAGTGAACACACGGTAAAATGCTCAGAAAATCCTATGAAAATAATTATGTTCAATAAAATTAATAAGTCCGAAACGCTGTTTTTTTTTACCAATCTCAGAAAGTTTTATCGTAAAAGCCAAATTAACCTTCAGAATTCAATGAACCAATATGTTGACAATTCATTTGTGCATAAACAAAAACATTCACAGAACAAGTGACATAAGCGGCCGTCCATAGACAAAGTAAGGTCTACAGGAAAGAACAATCACTCGTTTGATATGTCTCTCAATACTTAATACCAGTGCTTTTGCTTACTGAGCTATGCGACAGTTTACTTCCTGTAAGCGTTGGCATAGATTTGCATCTTGCGTTTCAAGATAGGGAGCATACTTGTTTTTGGCCGACACTGTGAGACACATAACATTTTTTAATGGCACCGGAAACAAATATCAATTTCCTCATTATTTTGAGTCAATATTCATACGAAACACGTACCGGTAATACCCGAAAATCAGCAAGCTTAATAAAGTTCTTCGATGTCACAATGGAAACAATACAAGGATGACCGTTTTTTTTCGTAAATTTTCAGGACTCACTCGTGATTACACAAAGTTTGACGTAAGGATTTCAAACCCATATTATTTTATTTTTTAGAAAAAAAATCTCTTTTCCTAGGAAATAAATACATAATAAAAAAAAATGTTGCTTCTTTTTGGTAAGCATGATAGGAGGTTTGACTGCGTCATGCAAATAAACAAGCATCGTAATACAGCATCAAACGAAGAGTTTTCTGGTTTTGGTCGCCTGATGCTCAAAATGTTCCCGTTTAGTGACACGATCCGATAAAATTAAAGCTCCTCTGCTAATCGATTCCGTCTCCTATCCTTTGAAAACTCTTGGTACTTCTCGATGTGACACGGGGTCAATGCCTATCCTTTTCAAAGAATCGGCAATCTGAAAGATAAAAGTTGCTTAAACCAACATAAAAAAAACAATTAACTGTGGTTATCCACAGTTCATAAAACAAACGTACTTCAGTCTCTTGGGGCACAAGAATGGATAAGGATATGGAAATAATATAGAAAGGCAGTGAAGAAAGTCAACAGCAGCAATATTAAATGGTGTCCTGGCATATGGTATCAGAGAAGACAAATCGATCGTTTTCGGAGCAAAGTTGGTAACTCACAGCGCCGTTAAGAAGCCTGGTAACTCGCCGATCCGATAGGAAAGTTGTTAACTCGACGGACAATCCAAACCATTTGCTCGATTGTATACCATATTTTATTTGTGTGATGAGTCGGAAAACCTTCCATGATTTAAACCCGCAGTTGAACACTAAAAGAAAATCGATTTTGCTTCAAACATAATGAATGGAAAAAAAAAAAACAGTACCAAAGTCGTGGTTTGAACTATCCTCGCTGGGTTGCCGATTTTCTCATAATATCCGTACAAAACTATGTTTCTTATTGGATCTGCGAGTTAACTGCTTCACTCTTGAAAAGATCGAAATAAGTCTTAGGCTAAAGGAGAAAAACAAAAATTACGCTTGAATCAAACAGCACCTGATTATCTAGCGTGTTCAATAGCAAAGAAATACACTAATGCCGCAGCCAGATAATAATGGTTTGTGATCTCCAGATATGTGAGATTTTTTTCAGTGTTGTCTTCCTCTCAAAGTATAAAAGATTGAGTTGAGTCAATCATCATAACTAAAAATTAACAATAATAATCATGTTATTGTTGCTGGCTTATGAGAGACATTGACTACCAATTTACAACTCAAGTGACCGTCTTTAAATTATTGTTGGATGGTTGCAGTACTTTGTGCTCAAAGCAAATACTGAAAAATGCAGCCGCTGTTTCTCGAAAAGTTCAAATTATGTCAAATTCTGCGCGATTCATTGATTCATCTTACATAGGGATACCGACAGGAAAATGCCCTTTTCTAAAAACAAATCAGTTCTTTGGAAAGAGTAATCTCAATTCATCAAACTTCGCGTACTAAATTCATCAAACTAAGTACTGAAACTGTACTTTTTACACAGGCCTTTAGAGAAAAAATGATACAAGTATTCAAGTCGATGTTGACACGTCGATGGCTGAACGAATCGACAGAAAGTGATTTTGAAATTCGGAGAAATGAGGCGGAGTACTTGAATAAAACATTCAAATGTTTTCAATCGAAAAAAGTTACTGATTTGTACTAGAAAGACGTTGCAGTAGATCCCAATAATAAAAAAAAAAAACGAAAAAAAAAAACTCAAAACTTTCTTTGGTATGGTTTGATAACATGTCTGCCTTCTTTCAGGCACTTCCTGAGAATTTCATTTTAGGCAAACGAAGCAAATGTCGTCATTGGCCTCCATCACCAAACTCTTCAACCTCGTCATTTAGTCAGTGCGCTTAAAGTGATGGAGAGTTTCAGTCCAGGTGACATTCTCCAGAATACTGAGCAGAAAATAAGTGACACCAACAAAGAAAATACAATTTACATCGGTCGAACCGACTTGTAAAACAATATCTAACCCTCAACAGGCACCCATTTTTTCAACACACATCTCATGCACTCAATCCTACGGTATTTTCATGTTTTCTAAAACGTTCAAGCAGATACTGTGTATCTGTGTCGTCTCTAAACCCACTGTACAGTATAAAGGCTTTCGTCGTAGAGCTAATAAAACGCAGTTGTCACCACGTTTGCAGCGCAAAGACGCACAGCGTGCTTTGCAGCCTTCTCGAAAGAAGTCTTTTTATCGGCCAGCAAAACTATTTGGTAAACAAAACAAAAACAATAGCAACTTATGTATTGCTGCTTAAAAAAAGTACTAGTTTTGATTTGGCTGGTTTTAATTTCACGCACTTAGGGCCAGCTGCTTCCGCTTACAGCAGGGAGTTGTTTCATTTTACACTTCCACTAAAATGACGGATGATCATCAGCTGACGGGGCGCGAAGTTCAAAACACTCGGCGAAGCTTCCCTTGTGATAAAGACTATGGTTCATCACTTCGCACGGATGTGAAAGACATTTCCCGATGGCCGAGTCTTGGATGATCACCTGACACAACACGAACTGCTTGAGATGGTCGCCATTATTGCGGGAATCAAGATGGCGGCAGCTGTGCTTAAGATGGGCAACCATGAAGAAGGACATCCCGCGCGGTTCGACGCGCGTTGGATTGCTCCCGTATGCTCACCTGAAAATAAACAAAAATGTTATTCCAAGGGTAAAAGTGCTTGCGACAACAAATTGTTTTTCCGATGTTCGTTCTACAAACGACTCAGCCGCACTACAACACCCTACTTGGGATACCGTAACGTTCCTAATACGATCCAACTATTGGAGTATATACACGGAGGCGGAGATTGCGTTACAGCAGTGGAACGTAGTTTGCGAATCTTGAGGGTTGAAACATGTCAGCAGATACCAGCCTTGGAGGGAAATGTGACGGAAAAATTCTCGCCATTTGTGAGTGACGTCGCCGGAGCGATGGAGGATGGAGGGCGTCGGCCGGAGGGAATCGAGGGTGCGAAGCGGGATGGATAAAAACTGGAGTACTCGAGACCCGAGGCGTATATTTTTGCTTCAGACGTACCATTCAAGACTCACTTTTTGTTATTTTTACTGATAAATACAGCTTAGAAAGCGTTCGTTATGAGTTACAATGTAAGCTCTTTCAATTTCTGCATGATCCGCTTGAAGAGGGGGTCTCGGTCAAAGCTCAATGTTTCACGAGATGCGCTACCACCTCTGATCAAAAATGCTAAAATCTACGGAGCCGCAGGCAAAACATCGGCTTTTTCAACCGCAATTTCTGTAATTTTGAGGGCGTTCCATGACTACTGTTTTCCTACACGGCGAGTCAGTCAAATGAAAGAGCAAAAAAGCGAATTGGACCTCAGGAAACCTGATTGAGTGATGGAGAGTGGATGACTTTGAATAGACTGGTGGCGAGGTTTAAATGTAAGCGTATGCGGAGCCGGGATTTGGAGGGTGAGATGCTCTCTTGGGTCCCAAGACGCCAAAGTCTCACCTAAATTACTAACTTCACTTTCACGACTGTCATTGCATTACTGCTACCTTCCCCTTTAATTCTTATGATTTGAGCGCTTATTTCATGGACAATATAAAAGAAGCTTAAAGTTATATTCCGCATAAGTCCAGGAGTCATGTGGAATTGCGCTCGAGACCTGTAAGTGGCACCCAACGCCAAAGGCCAGCGGAGTCACGCAGGTCCCTGCCCCTGAGAAGTAAGCGGCAGCAGGCTTGGCGAGGATAAGTACTAAGCCAGAACTACTGAAGTTCCTATCCTCGCCTTGTGTAAATGTGTTTCCTTACCTTTGAGCACATGAACAAATACCGATGCAGGGTTAGCGTTGGACGGCACACAGGTGTAATTTCCCGTGTCGGAGAGCTCTGCCCGGGTGACAAGTAGCTTGCTCGTCGTCCGGGGCTCAGTCCGCTCCGTCTCCAGGGAGATGCCCCCTCGTTGGGAGTCGAAGTCCACGACGCTTGAGCCGTGATACCACGTCACCGATCCAGGTGGCGTGGAGTGGACATCGACGGAGCACGTTAGGCTAATAGTGGAACCTTTTTTCACGTACACGTCAGGGTTGCCGCTGATGGTTGCCTTGGCAGCTGAAACAGGCGTTAAAACGCAAACCTTGGATCTAGATATTCCACCAACCCCCGCAAAAGTCCCGGTTTTAGACGATCAAGACATGTTTATAACTATTGGGCTCTTTGCGATCCAATATGAACGACGAAAAACTTAACCTCACAAAAGGAGTACCTTAACTTGCCGCCTCCGATTTTCTTGAAACTTTCAGGACTTTGAGATTGCTGTATGGAAAGATTACCAAGCCCAAAATTTGCTGCCCGAATGCATTGTTTTCTACCTTAAAAACAGTGTTCAAAATTGAACAAAAGATGCAAAAACACGAAAAATTGCCAATATGTTGGAGACCCCTGGTAGTATTGCAAAATCCTCAATATTTCAGCCTGTAAGACGCTACTTTAAGGTGTTCTACAAGAAATGATTATTTGTTTTAAATTATATCGAAAAAAATATTTTTTATTCCAAATTCGACGTTATTTTTAAGGTAGTAAAAATCAATTTCGGCAACGAGTTTGGGGCTCGAATATCTTTCCATACCTCTACCACGCAATTCTGAAGATTCCAAGAAAACCTGAGGCGGACAGTTGTAGTACTCCCTTTGTTAGTTTTGTTTTCTTCAGTTCTCCAAACACCGAAGTTTATTTATGAATTTCACGAAGTTTATTTATGAATATTGATAAGAGTGACCTTTCTATTTCCGTGTCAAAAAAGTGAGCAACGCGCATAACCAGCCAGAATATCGTGATCACTTAAGTTAACGAGTCACGATTCCCTAAGGGTTTTCTGGAAAAATGATGCAGCCACCTTGACACGAGTGTTATGCGTGCTGCCTACCACGAGACGAAGACATCAAAATTCAGCCTATAGTTGGCGACACGCACGACACTCGTTCCTAGCGAAATGCATCGTCTTTTGAGGAAAATCCTCAGGGGCTCGTGACTTGCCCGGTGCAATTTGACTCCATGTATTTCGAATGAAGAATTGTTATTTTGGACTTGTCTGGCTTTTAAATGTGTTTGGTGACGGCAACTTTTTAAAACATGAATCGATAAATAACGACATTCTCTACTAAAACACAAACGATTTGTCCGATTCAGTCAACTTTAAATCCATCCGCCGGACACCTCAAGGTACAGAAAATATTTCAAGTCATATGAAAAGCCTTATTAAAAGCATGATTACACTCGGTCTCTACTCCTCAGCGATGAAAATCCTCCTAAGCATTTCGGCCAATGCCCAACATGATCTGCTATAATTCATCATCACAGTAGATTGGATATCTATCCCGACATATATACAGAATACTGGTACGACCACACCGAAGTATGTTTGCGTGAACAAGGGTGCACATAAGCGGTCTCGTCTACACTATTATATTGTATAGTCGCAAGACAGGCGAAGCGCAACATTACTACCAAGACTACCAGGATATTAGAAGAATATTCTCATTTTTTTAAAAATGCACTATACACAAGTTGTGTTGATAACAGAGTCAATGGAAAACATAATTTTAAACTTCTTACATGTCTTTTTGTTGTTGTAATTTTTCGATGAAAATGGGTTTTCCGAAATATTGGCCAGCGGTGTTTGAACTAAAAGCAGATCGAGTTGGATATGCTACCCTCACGGTCGGGTACAGAGGGCGAGACGAACTTACAGGCGGCTTGGGGCATCTAAATCCATCCAAACGTCGTCCACTTAAAGCGCTCAAACGTTAAAACCCGTGAAAGTTACTTCAACACCCTGGCATATCCCTGGTAGTCTTTACCAATCCTTGATTTCAATTGTGAACGTTTCAAATTTCGTAAATTGGATTTTTCCCGTCCCGTCGGGATCTATATTGTCCAAATTGCACAATACAGCCCCTCTTAAAACACGTCTTAGAGGGCGGCTACGAGGTCAAAATTTCTTAAGTTATCGTTATCGTATTTCTAATATACATAAATAGAGTTTCTTGTTGGTAAGGCAAATGACTAAAAGACAGGTTTGATTCAGTGTACCATATAGGTCAACAATCATGCAACACTGGAATAAATACTTGTGTACAACAAAAGCATCGCGAATGAGAGGGAGATAGAAAAGAAGAATGTCCGAGCAGAAATACATTTTGAAGGAAAGACTCATGGTCAATAAATTATGGCTTCCCTCAAATTACATGTCTCAAGCGATTTTCTTTAAAACAACAAAACATTTTGTTTTGGGGTAGGTAGCGATTTCGTCGTTGCAAACCAACATTTTTAGTAGACCTATTCTTAAGAAAATACTTCAACCGGGGTCAAGATGACTGCCGTCACCTCATCATATGCTTCGTGTTGGGCCGTAGATATAAAAAACATTCTTTTTAGCAGCGATTAGAGCTTATTTTTTTCATGAAATTCAAGAAAACTGCTTTTTTTGGCAAAGAAAAGTTATCTATTACATCACTTTAAAAAAATCGCAAATAATGTCGAATTTTACCTCTGCGTCACCAATCCGCAAACGCAATCGGAGCAATTCTCAAAAATGTGCCACCAAGTCTCATTGTGTCACTTCTACGACACGCTCTTCACGTTAAATGATTATTAAGATTACATGAAAAGATGATGGTGAAGAAAAAAAGTGTACTACTTTAAACTCACAACTTTGGCTCAAGAAAATAAGGTAACTTGTCGATTAAAGGTAATAAATAATCTCGTCAGGAGTGTAGTAAACCCAAAAAAGGTGTTTCATTCGACGTAAAACAGTTAAATTATCCCCTACTTATACTTTTTAGTTGACGCTCGGTGAAAATAATTTAATTTAAAATAAATATCATAACGAATTACGAAAGTTATTCCAGTATCTCCCTAACCTTGGACAGAGTAGAGGCCATCATCGCCAATCCTTGGGTTCGCTATCAGTTCAGTGATCGATTCTGAAAATAAAAAAAAAGGAACATCACTTTAAGAGGGGAGGGTACGAGCAAACAGAACGTGCAAATAACAGTGCTATTCACGGAGAAAATGTGTTCGCTCGCACAAAATGATCGTTGTTGCTGTGACCGAACGTTATCTAACAGCATTCAAACAAGATTCTCCAATCTGCCTCGTGCGACAAACCAAACATTTTTCTCCGTGTAATTGGGGTTACCGGTACATAATCTAGTCCACCATTAGAGTATTAGGCTTATGCTGTAGTTGGTTTCACTTTCGCGTTAACGACATGAAACTTAGGATCACAAGAGTTTCGCCGAAACCAATGAGAGGTCAGCCATCGCATGTTCATTCACTTTGGATTACTAGGAAACTAGTATCTCCATTTCTTCCACTAAAAAGAGAAAAAAAGAATAATAATGAAGAAATATTCGGATTGAATCGTGATAATCTCCTTACATTGATCACAAGAGTGTCAAAGTGACAGGAGTTTAGAGATTACTCTTTGAAATCAAATTGGCCACAAGAAGACAGTTATTTTCAGATGATAACTTGTTTTGAAAGAGTGAACTTTGATTAGAGTTCTAACACCGACATTAAAGAAATGATGGACCAATCATAGATTTTCCCTAGGAATGTAGTTCAGTTGCTGTTTCCTCTTTTTTCATTCTGCTCGCATTGACCAATGGCGGTCTAGATCTAAGCATACTGTACTAAAATATACATGGGGTCGTCCCTTGTATTTTACAGCTATTTTAGGAAAAAGATTTTCAGCCATAAAAGGTGGAAAACGTATTCGTCTCTGATTACTTTTCATTTTCCACACTATTTTTTCAATACAGCTGAAAGCACTCTAGCGCGAGCAAATCCATGGGTTACACAGTTCGACATGTTTTAGAGCATGCCTTCTTCTAAACGTGCACCACAAACCTATCAGAGAAGTGGCTGCCAGGTCAGAGAAAGGTATCTACTAAAAAGTCCTTATACTTTACAAAGATGCAGTGGTTCCAGAAAAGGGTACTACAAATTTGTTTCACACATAGGATTGTTGGAGTCAAGAGCGAAATGGTGCAAATTAACTTGACTTTTTCTACCTCGATGTACAACGGTGAGCTAAAACTTACAGCGCGCGAAGAGAGTTCAACATACTTGGCGAAGTCAATTGGAAGATTTGGTTTAAGACCAGCTTCCAACTGTGCATCGAGGAGGGAGCAAAAGCCAACCAACTCTTAGCTTCGCGACTTTACATCGAGATAATGCAAAAATCTATATACATGATTTGATAGAGCAGTTACACTATTTACAAGAGTTTTATCTAGGGAAATATGGTATTTTTTTCTATTAAGCACAATTTCCTCCAACATGATATCAGAATCAGGAACTACTACGTGTGAAAAAAATGTACGCGGGGCTTTTACATACATTATTCTTACTCAGGGAAAAATGCATCGTGCTGCTTATTCAGAAAATACTTGGAAAAAAAGTCCATCGGAGTGATACCAATTCCTTAACAAAGAAGTTGGCAACACTTTTCCCGACGTCCGCTTTGACACACGCAAGTGAAAATTCGTGGGGTGAAGTTGGTCACACTTTTCAAGGCGAAGGTGTATAGAAGTGTTTTGTGGCGTCCAATGCGAACAAGCAGCAATTTTGATAAAAAATGTTGGCCAACCTGCGGTCTTACCCTTGACGTTTAACATGACGGCCAAGGAAATCTTAGGGTCCGTGTTTACTTGGCACTCGTAAATGCCTTGATCTCGTGGTTGTACGTATTCCACGCGAAGATCCCAGTCTTCTGATTGTTCTGGATGTACGACATGAAATCGTTCATCTCCGGTGTAGGTTATCATCATTGTCGTTAATATATGCAAATCTCGTTGTCGTATCCATGACACCTGCGAACAGAACACAACGAAATAAAGAGAATGCTTTCGTTCCGTCCAGAAAGAGATATTTAGAATTCTCCGCCAAGATCGAGGAGAATCCATGCATATCCACAGGGATTTTTCGACAAGAGCGCCACACCACCCAATCGATCGTCCCCTTCACGGAGAAACATTATCTTACGAAAATTTTCAACTTACTCAGTTTTTTAAATGAAAGTCAAATCTCATTTCTTTTTACCAAAAGACGCGAGTTTTGGCTGTGGTACTACGCGACACTGACTTGACGCATCTAGAAAACGTTGAAGTTCCCATCCGTCAATAAATGATTGTTTATCTCCATTAGAATTAGGAAAAACTTTCTCTTTGAGTATGCGTACTATCCAGAAAAATGAAAAAAAATCATGTTGGTACAGTACCGGTATTTTTGTTCAAAATACTGCAACTCAAAAGAAGTAATACTTCGTAATTCCGAAGCGATGGAACCCTTGCTGCCGCATTATATACACATAGCACCGTTTATGCAGTTTGATCTGCGGAATATTCCATGAGGAAGAACAAGAAGCAGATTCTTGGAATACTACTTAAGAACATCTGTTGAAAGCGTCCTTTTGGGCGTTATACAGTCCGCGCTCCCCACAAATCTATCTGACCGAGGAAGGCGAAAGCAAGAATTCAACCAATGAATCATTTTCGCAACGCCTTCAAAAGTAAATTACATTAAAGCGGATGTCAGGTTAGTTTTCCGGATAAGCACATTTGATAGCTTTGTAGAATCGATGAACTTTCAAATATATATACATTGAAATCGATTTTCATCTTGAATAATACCATATACCCGTTCAAACGTTTCATCACGAACAGGTATACACAGAAAAAACAAAACACCCGGTTCAAGGATACCTGTTTTGGGTGTGAAACTAAAACGGGAGTAGTAAGTATTTTGGTTAGTTTTCAAGATAGACCTGTGTTCAGCCACATCATTTCAAAGATCTCGACGAGAGCTTTCCATTGATGTGGCTGAGCATAGGTCCATCTTGAAAAATAACTGAAATACCCCCGTTTTAGTTTCACACCCGAAACAGGCATACAATTCCCTGAAACGGGTGTTCTCTTTTTACTGTGACGACTACCATAGTAAAACGTACACTGCAATTTTTTAAGGTAGTATTTTCAACCTTTTGGTTTAAAGGTGCTACCCTCCGTCGTCAAGCCGAGCGGAGAGATAGCGGAACGAGGCAAAAGGCATCCAACCCAGCCCAACCTATATCATAAGCAAGCCTCTTGCCGTATACCAAGTTTTGGTATAGTGCC
>Ga0058701_10001530_pt1 | contig 16569 bp, 7 predicted proteins | sample AgamicOrMae_FD_97039 | JGI IMG/M metagenome (GOLD analysis project Ga0058701, IMG submission 97039) | Agave microbial communities from Guanajuato, Mexico - Or.Ma.e | ecosystem: Host-associated > Plants > Phyllosphere > Phylloplane/Leaf | place: Guanajuato, Mexico | collected 2012-06-04
GCGGCGTGGCGGCTGGAGTTGAGCAGAGCTGAGCGGAGCGCCATGGGGCGGGACAACCCATTCCAGCAGCAGCAGCACCCATGATTCCAATTATAAAATTGGGTTTGGTTCTTCCGCCCACCTTTTAAAAAGTATCATCGTTCATTGCCACCGCTATGTGTTCGGCTCTTTCGATTAGGTGCACCCATCCGCCCCCTTAAATTACCTACTAGGCGTCTCTGACCGGAGCGGACCGAGGCGGGCTGGTCCCCGACCCCGGGACTCGGGACCGCGCCATCCGCCAGACGACGGGGCGGTCCGACCTCGCTCCGACCTGGCCTGCTGGACGGGCTCCTCGCGTCACGGAGACGGCCATACTGTCGTCGAGCGATCGACGTAACCGTAGGTTGCACCGCACCGGCCACGCATCGCAGATGCTACTAAGCATTCCAGGTGAAAGGATGCGAAAGCGTTGGTCCCTCCCCTCCCGTCGGAGGTGAGCGTACTCGGCCCGCAAACAGCTTTGCCCGGTATTCCGTGGTCGCCTCACTCAAAATCTGATTCATCCGTCTCGTTGTGTGGAGGAGAGTGCGTTTTGGTTAACGTATTTTTCGCGTTTGGGCGGAATATTTTCACGGTAAAAATGCAACACCTGTTTTAGGAATTCTGGTATACCTTCTGTTTTCGTAATGAAACTTAAACGGTGCTAGGGCGTTTTTTGCTTCTTTTTCAAGGTAGACTTATGTTTAGACATATCGTTGCAAAGGTCTCAGCAAGAGCTTTTCATCGATGTGGCTGAACGAAGGTCTATCTTTAAAAGTAACCAAAATACGTAAACCCCGTTTTAGTTTCTCATATACTCATAGGAATGCGTTTTTACGAAATAATTCAGTTCGGTGATAGTGATTGATGGTATCCGGTGCCCTTGCATTAGCTGGCAAAATGTTATGTAACGCGAGTGACCTAACCCAACAAGATCTATCGTGACCACACCTTGGAACCTGTCCAAATGTAATGTTACCTAACCTAGCTTAACCGAGCCTAACGGAACCATTGTGTATTAACCTAATCTAATAGAACGTGACGAAAACTATCAATTCCTAACCTAAAGTAATCTTGGATGACCTTACCACATGTAAACTAAAAATTCTCTCTAGCAGCCTCACCTAACTTGTCTTTAAACTTTTTCTCATGTGTTCCAAATAACAAATCCACGTTGAATTTCATTTCCATCTTCTGCAGTACTACCTACTCTGCAGTACTACCTACCATCTACTTTCCTGCGGGCTTAATTCAGAGGGAGGTATCCAAAGAAGTTCTTCACACCGAAAATCATATTTGTTTCCTCGCAAAACCCTGCTTTCCAGTGCATATCTAAAAATATTTCGATAAGAGATCATTTGAACAGGCGTCCTGCCGTCACTTTGAGTACCTATCTGTCTTGTTTGGCCTTGTTCGTGTCTAAAGCAGCGACGCTTCGGCCAGGCATCAGAACTAAATCCGTATTGATTTAAGAGATGAAAGTGAAGTTCGATATTAGGCGAGAATGTTGATTGGGGGATGCGCCCCCCAATCCATGCAGATGGTCGCCATAGCTGGGATACCGAACAACCCTTCTTCTCCTCCGTCCAGTCCAGCTCGGTCCGCCTTGACTGCTTGTACTCTGCTCCCACCACCCTTCGCCCACCACCCTTTGCCCACCACCCTTCGCCCACCGCTTGGGCGCTGCCTGGCACAACGATGAATTTCCATTTTTGAGGTTTACGGGAATTTAGCGTCCGCCTAATTAAGTGCAAGCTGCGTAGTGCGGCTATTCCGCACCGCTATCGGGGGCAGGAGAAGGGAAGAGATATGCGGGAGAATTCGCTCAAGCAGGCGTAGCGGACAGTGGCACGCCGCCGTCTCAGGTACGGCGTGGTCCAGGTCGGGGGGCGGATGCTGGTTCGCTTGCATTCTTGCCTACTTTCCATAAAGAGTGGGAAAAAGTTTGGGAGCTAGTTTCCTCGTCTGAGAATATTGTCGCCCCTGGGAGGGCGGCAACCGACCCGGCCGAGAGGCAGGCGGTTGCCGCCCGGCGCGGCCCAACCCCTCTCTCTTACGCCCCTCCCCGCCCGCGCCGCGGCCCGATTTAATCCACAGATTGGGCCAACCTTATTAACCTTTAATTTTTTCCGAGATGAGGAAGCGATGGGAAAATAATGTGCCTGTTGAGGAAGCCAATATCGTCGTGACTCTTGTCTACGCATATTGTTCCTTTTCTTTCTTACCACTCCTTTCGATTCTTCCGGGAGACGGTCGCTTGGAAATCTTTAACAGCCGCATTATCTCATGTTCAACCTTTCGTCGCCAATCTCAGCAGAGTTATACGGCGGAGGTGTACGGCACGTCAGCTATCTCTCACAAGCGCCTGAAGTGGCAATCACTCGGTAGTAGTTTTTTCAATAACTGCTTCTTACTTTTTTTTACGTGAGGTAGGCATTCTTAAAATAATAATTTGTCGAAGCTATCTGCGATGTACTTGCATGAAACCATAAAAAAATATCAGAAAGCTAAAATACAACTTTTAGGCGAGAAGACCGTGTATATAGGGTTGTCTGTCTATGTAATACAGTACAAGTTTTATCGGAACTTATCGAACAGTGACGAACGAGGAACTGAGCGGTGACAATAAAAAGGCACGGAACGATACATATTTCGCCTGGGGAAAAATAGGAACGAGAAATGGAGGCGGCTTTCCCTTTTAAAGAAATAGACAACTGTGTGAGTGATAGTGAAGCGGGGCACATGGCACCTAACTTACGCGGTCTTAGGTGGTTATAACGGACCAACCCATTTGTGCAATGCCAGTTTTTTAAAGTGCACTTCGTATCCTGTGTAGGTACTCAATTCCTTCCGGATCGACCTTTGCCTTTAGGAGACAAACGACGTTCAATCGAGTCGGTTTGAAAGAAGGCCTACCCAGAACCTCTTTTCTTCCTTTTTTTTATGAGGTCAAGGGAAAAATAATTTAGGCACGGCTGGGCTGATTCTTTTGGCTTGCAGCTTACGTTGTGTGTTGTTTTAAATTCTGGTCTAAGTGTTGAAGAGGGTTGAGTTTTTGTTTCGCGTTCGGCCAGGTGTTAGGTACGTTCAGCTGTCGTCCTAAACGAACTGCTAAACGCTGTACATGCAGACAAGTCGACCAGGCAGGCCCTGCATTCTGGTCCGAGCGGAGCGCCCCCAAACGACCCCGGCTGGCACCGGGCTGCCCAGCGCAGCCCCGCACAGCTCGGCCATGCCATCCATTATTGGAAAATGAATCATGTCTGGCGGGTCCGGGCGGGCCGGCTGGGCCCCTGAGTCCCTCTGGGTCCCTTTGGGCCCCGACATACTCATTGCGACGCAAGCGGACGAGGAGCGAGCGACGGCTGTTAGCAAAGGACAGCCAGCTTTTGTTTTAATTTGAGGTGTGCTGAGCAAAGGGTCGAGAGAACCATCCGGTAGTAGGTTCATTTTCCCCTTCATTTGAAAAACCATTTTTGAGAAGGCGGAACCAGGGCCGGTCCCTACACTCCCACCTCACTACTTTTTAATAAAACGGTCAGCCAAAAGGAATTAATGCGTTTAAACGCTTTTTCGGCTCGGCCTCGCACCACCGGTGCCGTGCCGTGCCATTCCATTTCCACCCTGCTGAAAGGCTTGTGCCTTTGATGACCATGAAAAGCAAAGCAGCTGTTTACAATGACTTATAGGGCTTTTTCTCGATTACCGCTAAATTAGCGGCTCTGCTGCGTTACACTACGGAAAGATAAACGGGTAGGAAATTGCCGTGGAAAGACCAGGAGCCTTCTGATATATGAGCTGAGCTTTCATGCCTGCTTGCTTTTCCGATATGCGAAATTAAGTGGTACAGTCGATACCAGTATTTGTGTCGCCCTCATTAAAGGTTCCTCAACTTATGACCTCGTCGTCTGTAGGCTTTATGCATTTTGTGAGATTGCATTTTATTCCTTTTATGTTTTGCTTTTCGTCGTTGATCGGAGCAAGGCACAAAGCAAGTAGCGTCACTATTATCGCCAAGCTTATCCGCTTCTCTTGCGGTATCTGCCTATAAAAAGTTGGCGGCATAAGTTTTTTTGTTTTCTTTTTCTTTTTATGGCCGAGTGGAGTGACAGCGAAGCGTAACACAGGACACTTAATTCTACCTGAACTTAATTCTGATTGACTGGAGCTACGTCAAAAAAAGCTAAACGTCTACCAACCAGGTTGGTTGTCGTTACTCCTAATATTATAAGTAAAGATTGAACGAGAACCCTCGAGAAAGAAATAAGTGCAACTTCGAAAGCTTTTTGAGGCAGATCCTTAAAAAGACCTGTTCCCTCACGGCCAATTTTAATAATCAGTGATGTTCGTGCTAATGGCTTGTGCAGAAAGACCATTTTTAACCGTTGCAGCGAAGGCAATAGGTCTGCGGTGGGACTTGTTTTGGCTGAATGACGACTGAAAGAGGTCGCTAAATCCTAGTTATCAGGTACAACTGAGAATGCCCTTTGCCCGCCCATATCTTTACAGAGTATTATTTCAATTTTAAAACCGTAAACTTTTGGAAATAAATTTATCAAAAAGAGGACTCAATTTTCAATGAGATTCCATCTTAAGTTGATAGTAGTAGTAGTAAGTTATTTTATTTATCGTAGAGATTATACATTGGTTAATTACATATAGCTGATATTAGCGCGTGTTGCAAGATAGATAGGCAACCGCGCTTAGCCCAGACGTCAGCCCGATTGCCTTCCCCACACGAAATTTCCAGTTCACTTTTAAGTCGTGACGCTGATTTGTCGCAAGGAGAGGCTTGACTTAGAGGTGATAGATCCTTCAATTCTCGCTGTAATGCTGTAAAATGAACAATCATGATAACAAGGCCCTTGACAATGTAAATTGAACACAGACTTAAAAGTTATGAAAATGAAAGTTTTGATCCGTTCGTTCAAGCTCTGAGTAAGACAGCACTTTTTTTTGACGATGCGGTTCTGTAATAACGGAAATAAAGCCACTGAACACGAGTTAGGGCCATCTTTTTGTGGGTTTTAATGACGTATCTACACCTGAGCTCATTCAACCCTCCGAGACGCTATTTGTCGTGTATCGAAGGTCAAAGAATCGCAGTTGAAAATCTCTTTTTAGAAGTCCTCCTTTACGTTTGGACGTGAATGTAAAACGGGTATGATGTATTTCGGTTAGCCAAGAAGTGACTCATGCCTATACATACCCTTCTAACTGATAAAGAAACAAAAAGAAGAAAAAAAAACATAACCACAATGCGACATGCTCGTCTGAACTTAATTCCTAAACCAGGTAGGCCACAGTCAACCGAAACACGTCTTATCTTCATCACCGACGAACCACAAATGACGGAAAGTCAAGGTGAAGAAAACAAAGAGGTCCAACTCATTTTCCCAATGCACCTTCTTTTTTAATCGACAAAAAATATTTAAACTTTCATTTCATTGTTAGGGAAAATTGAAGGAAACAACACTCTCTCGGAGATTTATAAACAAAATTCTCCATTTACGAAAGCTCAAAGTTTCTGACCTCTTCGTTTTTAACCACAGGATTGGAAGGCCGTCTCTTGGACCTAATCTAAATTTAACGAAATGGCGTTAGTTACCGAGTGCCCGTTCGAAACATACAAGGCAGCCAGACCGTGCTGCCACCAAGCGGCGATTGCGAATGCAAAGCAGTCCCCTCCAACGCGGAGGCCCCCCTCCCCTCCCCGGCTCGGCTCGGATGTGTCGCAAGACGCAAGACCCCCCCTCCCTTCGCTCCAGCGCTCTGCTGCGCCGCCGCGCCGGGCCACTGGTCCGGCTGCCCACCCGCCGAAGCGATGTCGCACTCTGCGCCGCGCTCCGAATGTCCCCGAGCTTAGCCGAGTGTCACTGCGAGTGACGACGCCGACCTATGGACACCGTTCTCGTCGCTGATTGGCTGGCGATGTCGCTTGAGTTGCGCCGGGCACGCCCTGCCGCCCGCCTAGCCTGCGAACCGTCCCATTGAGTCCCTCGGCCCCTGCGCTCAGCCGCGCTCAGCCGCGCTGCGGGGAGGGGAAGTCCAAATCTGCACTAACTCTGCACTTCGTAATCCTCTTTATCTGATTATGAGTTACGTCTCTCAACTGTGTTTTAGCGTATATTCTGATTTTGAGCACCCTCGCGAGAAGTAGGTGTAGGTTTACACTGTATGTTGAAGAGCATTCGTGTCAGCTTTCATTACACAGCCAGCGGAGTGACGCACTTGGGAAATAACCTAACCTTACTTACGTTAATTCAATATCGTCTAGACTAAAAAAAAAATGCCTTCATTTTGGCCGCATTACCGCCGATATTTAAAAGGCATAGGATTAGCGAGGCCGGAGCAAAAGTGTAGCAAGGCACTAGGGACTTTATATTCGTCATTTGAGGTTAATCCTTGATGTAAAAAAAGTTGAAATCGCAGGAGAATTTGAATAGTCAAATCCTTTTAAACTAGGAATCTAGAATAGCTGAGACATCAGCCCAGTCGTCAAGTAACATGATTCAAGTTCCGGTAACCAAAAAAATTCTATAGTAAGTGTCGTTGATTGCGGTTTAACTAGATAGTATTCACCCTATTCCTAAAAAAGGCTGAGAATCATATGCCTGACAGTATCAAGATGCTTGATCTATCGACGTTCGTTTTAACTTCGACAAAATCAACTCTGTTTTGGCCTCTAACTTCGTTTTAATTTCCTTAACTTCATTCTTTTAAGAGATCACCGAAAGTTTGTCCGCACAATAATCACGGGAAACTGGCAAAATATTGGAGCTTAGCTGAATGAGAATGAGTGCTTCTTCTTGTTAGTACGAGATCAAGAGCAACGCGAAATTCTTTGGTTTTCTTTAACTCAATTAATCTGAGTATAGGCAACCCCCTTTGAATGCATGCAGTGCGTTTTGCCTAATTCTTGCTACGTGAGGCGCTGACGATTTTCGCTAACGCGATTTTTTTTCTTTTACTTCTTAACATCTTAACTTCTCGTGGCTTTTTTTCCACAGCATTATCCAGTGATATAAATCGGAGTGGGAACTCTGCCCAATGTCAAGTATACATACTTCTTGAGCCAACAAAGTAGACTAGATTCCGAAACTTTTGGATTCTAATATAAAGTCGATTCTTTTGTAATTATTAATATTAAGTCTTCTTTTGTAATTGTTAATATTAATTCTGGTCTCTTAATATTAGGTGATCAGATTTTGGCTGTCAAATAGACCAGTTGGCTCGCATACCTATTTCAAAGTTTCAGAACTGACTGTAAACTTCAAAAGTTCCATTTTTTACATCGCATGGGCTTTATTTTGCGTCGTTGAACCGAGTGGAGAGACGTATCGGACGCCTAACGTATCAAAACTAATAAAGGTAACACTGATCAGAACTATTAATTTTTTGTTGCATGTTATATGTACAGTACAGTCGAGAGCGTCAAGTCGTTGACAGTGTATTTTCGTCTGGCGCAAAACCGTGGTGGCAGCCCTGCTTGGGCTTCCATGGTTGGGGTGAAAAGAAACATTTTGCGAGTGCACTTGATCAGAATATCGAGGAAATAATCATGAAACTCGACTTTTACTGTTTCAAGCGTCAAAAACGATGGCATAACACAAAAAGTGTTGTGTTATTCCACCCCCACTGCAGAGCGGCCCAGCAGTGCTGCCAAATATGATTTGGCGTGGGTTAAAAATCCACTGTCAACGACGTATGCTCACGACTGTACATTTTTTCCCTCTAGGGCAGGAGCTGTTTTATTGATTTACGCTGTGATTATTGGTTCGCGTTCGGTAAACTTGTGAAAATACCGTTGTAGTCTATACTCTCGTATACACAAAATGGGTGTTATTTTTATTAGGCGTGTCGACAGATGAGCGAAGCGATAGCGAATCGAGGCACAAGACACCGGACTAATGTAGGCTAAGGATGCCCAACGCCCCCAGGTTAGCATATTTAAATCCTGCTTAACGAAAGGAAAGTATGATCAAAGATCGCAAGGAGTTGAAATCGAAACCCTTAAATCTTAGAGTGACAGAACTGCAAAACATGCGTTGTAAATTATTTATCTTTCGTATATAGCCTCACGGAATGACAAACAAGAAATCAGTGAAAAAACACACATTTCAGGGAAGCCAGTCTCTTTACTCCTTTTTTTTTAAAGCGACATTCGCCTTAAAAGAAAAGAAAAAAGTGTGGAGTAATATGCACGCACGCAAGCATCGTCGCGGGCCCTATTATTAGGGTTGGCCACCAGAGGTCACATGCGTCGACGTGACGCGCGAAGCCCTCGCAGCGAAGTCGCCGCTGCAAGGCGCCGCGGAGCCGCGCAGGGAAATGACGCTGTTATTGCACAACGACACAAGAATAATTATGGAAAAGAGAGACGCTCGGTTTCTTAATAAGCATCGCCAAATTAAGTTAACGCTTCGAGTGGAGTGCGCGTCGTTAAGCCGCTCCTGCTCAACTAGTTTCAATTAAACCTCTCTGAACTCTTTCTCCGCTTTGCGCACAGAAATTAGGCTGACCATCACCCCTTACCGGGCGCAGTCTAATTGGTCTCACCTTAGAATATCGTCAATAAAGTCATGATTAATGAGATTTTTTTTTGTTTGCTGCTTTTTGCCTTTAAAGTTTTAACAAAGAATTAAGGCTTCACAAAAATAGGTCTTGAGACTCTGACAAGATACTTTAACAAATTGTACAACAAGGATATTTTGCTACAGCAACAAAATATTTAGTGGCATCATAAAAACGTCGATTCGACAATATTTTATTTGTTGTCTAATTTTGTGTTGCTACATACAGTGAAAAATAATTCCTGTTCTAGGTAGTCCCGTGCCAGTTTTGGGTTTGAAGGTAAACCAGGGAAACAGCGTAAGTTGGTTATTCCGAAAGATAAATCAATGATCATATTAATTGAGAGCTCTCGACGAGACCTTTTCATTGATATGGGTGTTCAAATGTTTATCTTTAAGAGTAACTAGTTATGCTCTTATTGTCTCGTTGTTTTACCTTACCAAAACAGGTATAGGACTACCCGCAAAACCGGAATTATTTTTTGCTGTGCAGGCACCGTCTTTTCCTTAAGGATTTTTTCAGGTTGCGTTTTTTAAATTATTATTAATGAACTTTTGTTTTGAAATTCTCCCCCCCTCCTTTTTTTTCCAAAATGGCTCACGCCAACCCCCTACTGCCCAGCGGTGCCGTTCGGAATCAGAAAAAAAGTATTTTGGTGGATCTTTTCAGTTCAGTATTGTCACAATTTAAAAAATGACACCCCTATGGAAACCTAAAATTTAATAATTTAAGCATTTTCCAAAGCTTAAAGTTTAGTACTTAGAGGAAAAAAATTCTTCTAATTTCTCTTAAGCTAAATTTCACTCCAAATACTTTGGGCTGTTATGGGTTAAGTTTGAGGTGGGTCGTGTTTTTATAGTCTTGAGAATTGAGAATATCATTGAATAGTATTTGTTAGTAGTCAAGACCGATCCGTTGGGATAAACAAGCATAGGTGAATTCCTGTATCTCTGGTGATCTACCCCGTTTTAACACTTTAACACATTGTACACAGAACGAATCAAGGATGATTGATCGAACGGTCAAGTCAAAGACAAAAGTTCGAAAAGATAATAAATTTGTACAAAAGAACAACTTTGATCGATCTCCACTAAAAAAACATCCTCACCGAACTCATTTTGACACCGGAGAGCTTCAAAAGTGACGTTTTTTAGTCGAAATGCATGCATTTAAATGGCACCTTCGTAGCCATCTAGTGTCGAAATATGACCGGTGACGGTACGTTTCAGAAATGGAAATCGAAACAGCATGCTAAATTGTACGTCCAGTTAGTATTTCAAGTTTCTGTCTTTGATCTTACTTTTTCACTTAAGATTACATTGTATAAAGTAGACCGTTTGATCAAACATCCTTAACCGGATAGGTTAGATTCATTTAGATAAGAGTAGGTTTTGTGCCTTGTGTCTCGCTTCGCTCGGCCTGGTGATGAAAGGTGAACACGAAAGTTGTAAAATTCACCCTTTATAATGAAGCCATCATTTCTTGTACAGTTTTAAGTATATACAAGCATTCCGCGATCGCAAATCGGTAATGCGCCCGGCATTTTGAGGGCAAGTTTCGTAAACGTGACTTTAATTGAAAGCCTGATGTTTTGTCCCTGTCGGACTTTTTGGAATAGGGCCCTTATGTCGGCCCACGCTTCACATACCAGCAGGCCACCACGCCACGGTCGCAACCATTTGTTTCTCCCTGCTACTTTGACAGGTGTTCTACTCTCATCATGTATTAAAAATGTTGGACCATCATTAAATGTCTCGTTTTTATGATTGATGCATTAGAGGAGAGGTTGCTATTCCTCATGCATTTCTCCCTTTCGCCAAACTTGAAATCAAACACTACCATATCTTTTCCGTAAACTCTCATGAAGCCTGAAACTTATATGAATTTCATAGACATTGAAAAAAATGTCTGGTAGAACTGGACATGAGGTTCCTTGCTTTCCGAGTGAGTCAAAAAATGTGCCCCCTTTTTTGCATAATCGTCATCAAAAGTCGTGAGGCAAGTAAATCGAGTGACTTTTATTTTGTGTTGGTAATTCTAATGCATTAGATGCGGACGACCTCGCGCATAGTCAGCTCATTTCAATGATATGGCCAACATAATTGTTTAGATACAAAAAGGCGCAAGATTTGAATATGAAACAGTGATATCTGTTTTTACGTCTACACTAAATCCCATATGGACGATGTGAGGGCTCCTGATCATACAGTACCTGTAACAGTTGCTATATGAATAATATTGCCTACAATACACCTCCCCGAAAATACCTACAAGAAAGTACCCAAACCTTATCTAAATTTGTGATTTATAAGTAAACCACTTCAACATTTCCTCGAGAAAGAACAGATTTGACAGGATTTCAAGCCTAAAAATTCTTGCTAATCCCCATCAAAACAAGACTTTTCAAGTCCTCCCTAAACACAAATCGAATTCGTGAGGATAGGGGTTCGCGTCACGTGCTCCGTCCAACGAAATGAGTTCCTACGGAATTATCTGATGGGAGGTGCGTTGCTGAAATGGGTGTTTTACAGGGAAGAAAGTGTCGTACATTGAAGGGGTTATCTTTGGAAGTGTAACAGTTGACAAATGACGGCGTGACAGCAGATTGCATCACTGCCTTCAATTAATTCTCATGTAGATGACCGATAAGACACGTCCTTCGTCACCAAACATTCACGACAGGGCCGCGCCTCGTAACCCTCCCTCCCCTTCCCTCTCCCCTCCCCCACCCCCTCCTTCCCTTGTCCGCCACGTGGCTCGGATTAATTGGAGCATGGATATAGCGTGTTGACAATGCGATTGCGGAAGTACTCTTTTACACCTTATCTTTTGTGTAAAATCGCCCAGGTTAACGATTGAATTTTATGGCCGTGCACATTTAACGAAATAACGATGGACTGCGTAATTACCCCCCAGAGGACATTTGCCGGGGATACACCCCCTAATAATCTCCCTTGAAATGCGCTCGTTTCGCCTGATGGAAACCCTGTAAACTGTGAAGTTGGCATTTTCTCGACCTCCTGTTCTACCTTTCGTTGCCGACTGGAGAGATTGCCGATCAAAGCATAGGGCACTGAATAAAATTGCTTAACTGCCTATGAAGTTAATAAGCTAACCTTGTTAAACTGTCTCCAGACCTGATATATTCGCGTTCTTAAGTCTATAGCTTCCCCCTAAAAGTCGGCAGCCTATTGAGGTGCTCTGTGCCTCGCTCTTGCTGCACTCGGGTTGGTCATAGTCATGAAACGGAGAGCACATGAGGAAGGAAATACATCCTCAAAAATTGTTGTGAGTTACGTCGAATCAACCGAGTTCGGTTTTGAGTGTCAGAGGAACGCGTTAACTGCTTGGGTGGAATTTTCAGTTTCTGAGCTGATTGATCCTCAAATGATTCAGTTCATTTCAATTTCATTGAGATTGCGGTGAACGCTAAGAGCGGTCTTGAAGATAAAAAAAGATTTTAAAAAAATGAAGGAAAAACGATGTAATAGTATCGGGTTAGTGCAATTTGACGTACGTAGCAGAGCATAGCGTCATCTTATGACAATTTGTACCGTGTTTTTTTTTCGTATTCTCTTTTATTTAAAGTTCCTTAAAAAAACATACACCTTGCTCTCCAAGTTCAAGGTTTTGGGGGTTAAATAGGGTTTAAAAATAATCTCTGCTGAATATACATTCACGAGTTTGTGTGATGGGAAAAGTTCATTCATCAGTGTTGATTTAGGGGTGATATTCTTTTTCTATCGATGCTTCCAGTGGAAATGTTTGGTGTAGTACCCACCCATCTTCTCAATTTCCTTATGAGCAGCATGAATCAGAGTGTTTCATTTTTGTTGTGCCCTTAATCGTGCCAACCTTTGGGGTAAAGTACCCTCTTACACCTGTGAATTGATTTCACGTTAATCCGACAGGGTTTATTTTTTAGCCTTAAAGGCGCCTACCGGTAGTCAAAGGGTAGCCTTCCCCATTCCCCATGAATTTATTGTATCAATTACAGAGATGACTTGATCCCATGCGGCGTTTTACGTTGACTAAGTTTTTAACCTCATAAGTTCCTACAGGTATCAGTAAGAGTCCCACCCTTAAGCAACAACAACAATAATAAGAGGGTTCATACTGTTATTTATAGGGTTTTTTAATTAACCGTTAGCGTTCATATTTCAGCCTTCGCATTCAAGCAGAATTTTTCGAGAGGATTACCTCGAATCCATTTTGAGTTTCAAAGAATTCCTCGTGATGGTTTGTCTATAAATCGAATCTTTGTTATGGTCAATTGTATGGAACCATTAAGGTTCAGAAATTTTCGTCCCTCAGATTAGTTTTTGTTTTCAACCAAAAATTGTCGAGAAAATAGTTTTAACATATTTCGTAACATTAAACAAGTGATGATTATAACACTATTGGGGTAAACGAGCTTCTTTTCCTTACTAAATTCGTTTTCTCTCTAAAAAGTTTGAATACCAGCTAGGTCTCTCAGTGGGAACCCGACTTATTTAGGGAAAATAAATAGCTTTCAAAAAGCGCTTATGACGTCAAAGGAACAAGGGAGTAAGAAAGACTACGTTAGGCAGGCATCCCTCCCTGGGAAAGGTAAAAAAAGACGACCACAAAATGAGGCCATTTTCTTTATTTATGATTGAGAAAAATCTCGTTCGGCGCCTTTGTTTCGTTAATTTAAATAACTCGTGTCGCGGTCACACAAAAACAAAAAAATTTCCTCCCCCAAGATGATGTTTACGACGCTCCGTATTACCTATTCATGGGGAAGATAATTTATTAGTGAAATTGACGGCGACATGTTTACAAGAGTACCCATGTGGCACCCCCTGCACTGCGTACCCGGTTGGAGTGCCTGGGTCGGGCATGGGACGCGAGCCCGGGACATTCCCTGGGACACTCCCCGGGAAGGCGCCCGCCCGGTATGTTCCCGGGGAAGGCGCGGGGACGGGGGAAGGCGCACGGGACGCCGGCCGCGCCGCCACGCCGGCAGCGCCGCCTGGTGGGCACAGCTGATAACATCGTTCGCCACGCAAGCCGTACGATGGCGTTGCGTGACAAGGCGGCAGTTGCCACCCTTGTAGCCCTGCTCCGGGGAACGCACTGATAAGAGGACAGATCGGCGGCCGCTCACTTTATTTACTTCCAACGGGCGGAAAATAATCTTGTACCGACACGGAGAGGTGTCCACTAACGTGTTTGGCGACAAGGGCCCTTCGGGACGCCCGACCCGGGACACGAGCCAATGACAACCGATGGGACAACGTGATACGGCGGCTACTGGTTCTTTCTTTCACTGCGTGTGTTCTGCCGCCACCCACCATTTTTTGTCCAATCTACCTTTTCCCTCATTCATATTCTGCGTTCCAGGTGACATTTTGCTTCGTTGCAAAAAATTTGTATCTTTATTCGGCTGTTAACCTTTTCTGGCTCTTCCTGATCGATTGATGGATTTAAGCGGTTGACATACCACCGCAAACTGTTTCTGGAAAAGTCGTTGTCCATCAAAGATGTAAAGCACCTTCATGTCAAACTTTCTCAGGTTTTGGGCTGGACATATACGCATTTTGAATCTCTATTCAGAACCCTCCCAACGGTCCTTTAATTATAGTAATAAGTCTTCAATGTATGTGATTTAATTCAAGGCCTTAACTGAAACTAGAGAAAATTCGAAAACTTCACGCAAAAGTTTTACGCACAAGGAAAAAAAATGCATTTTGCCACAGTATCAAATATCTGTGACACTGAAAATCGGGCTTTGTTTCTATGCAAACTACAACCGTATCTGCTGAAATAACAATCACTTTTCGTCGCGTTTACTTTTTTTTGTCACCATTACAATTTTTTCTAGTAACTGTAAGCAAATAAACATCGCCGTCTAAAAGTTGTAATTTCGACCATTTCATTTTTTTGCGTGTTATTTGCCGCGAGCACGTTCGATAATAAAATAGGTACCATCGATTTTCGCAGCCTTTGAGCAGACATTGCTGTCGTCTGCAGTCTTTGCGAAAAAGTTAGCATTGAGTGCTAAATTAAAAAGTATGCCTCATTTTGTAGCCCGTGCTATTTAGCAGGTACAGCTAACAGTATAGATAGGGCTAACTGTAAGAGAGAACGGAAAAACCACAAAACGCGCCACAAATCGCGCTTTGACCATCTCGGTAAGCGTTAGTAAGCTTAAGCCTCAGTAAGCCTCGGTTATGCCTAGGTTAGGTTAAGTTAGGTTGCAAAATAACCTTAGGAGGTCAAGTAAGGTTTTCTAACGCGGCGCGTTTTGTGGCGCGTTTTGCGGCGCGTTTTGTGGTGTTCCCGTTGTGTCTTAGCCCTATCTACTCCTAACGTTTGCAGTGGCAGCTAACAAGTTAACAATGCCTGCGTGACAGTTAATATTACCTGCTATGTCAACGCGTTAGCTTCCGCAGTTAACTTTTTTTTCCGTGTAGGAGTCGTTCTCCAATTCTCTCTCTCTAGTTTTTACAAGCGAAAATGATATCTACACTTTAGACCCGGAAAAAAATGGTTTTGTTACGCCAGCAAAATTAGGGACAACAAATAAAATTTTTGTCGCAGCAACCAAAAATTTTGCCGCAGCAACCAAACGTTATGTTGATAGACCCAAACATTTTGTAGATGTAACAAAATATTTTTGTTATCCCTATTTAACAAATGATTTTGTTGGTATAACAAAACCTTTTTTTCCTTGAAGATAGTAGCTTATGTCTGCTTTGTAATTACTGGACTAACCACACGTAAGTTCTTCTTACATGCCAACCGGCGTTTTTATACTGTAATGGTCGTTTTTGACTGTAGATGAAGAGACGGTAAATAAATTGTGACTAAATATAATGAACGAACAGGTGGTTAACAGGCTCCCGTAATAAATATGTATGACGTTGGTCCGGCCTGGCCGCGGCTGAGCTTGGCTTGGCTTGTAGGCCGGTGCCGCGCCGCGCCTCGCCGCTTTGCTTCCCAAATGTCTCTCTCAAGCAGAAACAATAAGTCACCGGGCCAGAGCAGAGCTACAACATTCATATCTGTTATTTAGTGGGCCTCGCCTGTCCCTTTTTAGATAAATAAAATTGGCTCTAGAGACCGAATGTCTACATGGAAATACTCAGGACCTTTGTCGCCGACAACTAATTTATAGTATACCAAGCTAAATGGTGACACTTTCGACCTATTGTGTCGCATTATGCGTATAAATTGGTTCCACATTATATCATGAGACTGAATGATATTCAACAGCATAGATCAGGTTAACCTAAGTGAACGTCCAGGTACCTTGTCGCTTTGTTCGGGTGTGTCTCCACGTCTGATGCCGCTTGGCTTTCTTTTAAAGTTTAAGCGCCATCAGGCTTGATTTGCGCAAGGCTATTAGGTTTAGTTTGGTATATTGCCTTAATTTTTGCTCCGTTTGTGTCCGAAATTAAAACTTCCAATGAAAATAGCACTGGTAGCTAACGCATTAGTTGATAAAACAGATAATACTAATTATAGTAGCCATTGCTACCTTCTTAGCAGCCATTGCTTACTTAGCCCTTGCTGCTAAAATAAGCTTGGGCTATAATAAATAATGATGAATTGTCTGGTTAGCGGTCACTGCGAACATTTTAGCTGGCACACCTAACGTTAGCAAGGGCTATTAAAAAGTTAGCAAACACTGCTTTAATTAATAGTATTACATCAATCCGCGCGTTAGGTGTCGTTGCTTCACTTTTTTTTCTCTTTTTTTTGCTTATTCACAAACGCAACCTTCAAAATCGAGTGAGTTGTTAGTCCATTTCACATAAATAAAATTGACTTTCCTCAGGAGACCAAATGTCTTCATAAAAGAGCACGCTTTGGCGGGCTTTTGTGGCCGACAACCAATTTGGCAAGAGTCCTCTATTGAAATGAGAAGCTGAATCCCCGTGGTAAAAGCGGGAAAAAGCAACATAGCATTTGCCCACGGCATTCAAACCCAACTGCCCTCTCAAA
>Ga0058701_10001531_pt1 | contig 16568 bp, 11 predicted proteins | sample AgamicOrMae_FD_97039 | JGI IMG/M metagenome (GOLD analysis project Ga0058701, IMG submission 97039) | Agave microbial communities from Guanajuato, Mexico - Or.Ma.e | ecosystem: Host-associated > Plants > Phyllosphere > Phylloplane/Leaf | place: Guanajuato, Mexico | collected 2012-06-04
GCCGTCCTGTCTGTTTTAAAGGTTTGGTTTCCGACCTGTGTTCCATCCTTGTTTGCTTATTTTATTGCTTGTGGTGTGCTTTCAAAATCCGGTTAAGTGCATTATCGAAATATTTCTCGGAAGAACAATCTGATCGAAGTTTACTTTCATTCTAGCGCTTTTCCATTCCCGATGGGCAACGGTGCTCCCGGGCAACAGCTGTACTACATGGGTAACCAGGACACCAATACGGGCATGAGGCCTCCATATTTGGCCGGGGGTACTCCCGGCTTCAGTCCTCACAGTAAGTAGCGCACAAGTATCTGAAAAAATCGATCTTTGCGGCATTGAGAGTATACGCAATTTCCGGCTTTAGTGCCGTTCCTGTACCATCCGCTCGCAGCGCCACAGCTCCTCGGGCCGTCCCCGCTCGTTTACTCGCCGCTGCCGATACTCCAGAGAGCACCCACCGCTGTCACTACTTCGCTGTACCCCACACCGACAGCTTCCCCATTCAACTCTTCCCAGCCGCAGCAGCCCCAGCGACCGCAACAACAGAGAGACTCCGAACAGCAACAGCAGCCGACCTTGACTCAGCAGCAGCAAGGTATTCTTCAACCTTGCCTTCAGCAGACTTCTTCTCTTCAACACCAGGAACTATTTACAAATAAGGTAATTTCATACCCTCAAAAATTGAACACGATTCGAAAGAATGTAAGACATATTGCTTGTGTGAAAACCTCTCCGTGCATTGAAGTTACCTGTTTGACTTTTTTGGTTTTAGGTTGAATGTTTCAGGGTTCAGCGCAGCTTTCAGAGGCCTCCTTCGCAGGCGACCTCAGTGAAAGCAGAACCAGGATCCGCACGCAACAGCGTTGCGTCCGCGTCTCGCCAGGTTAGCCATCCAACCAATATTCAAAACCCTTCAATTGCATCCGTAAACAATTATCAAATTTTTGCGATTGTTCAGGCCATGTCAGTTTCATCCAACAAAGTCAAGTACGAGGGATCACCTTGTAGAGCACCGAGTCCAGATGAAAACAAAACACAGCATAACCACAACGCCAGGTACGGTAACTATTTTGCCAGAGTTGCATATATGTCTCGAAAATGTGACAGCCGCATGTGAATGAGTTCTAAATTCTCCCCTCCTTTTACTCGTATCTGCTCGTTTGGTCGCACTGTACCAACATAAGTTTTCCCAAGACACGGTACTATGCCCTGGTCCGAGAATCCATAGCATATCCATACATGGATATCAAAAAATTCACGGATATCAATATGGATATTCATGATTTTTAGATGTCAGTCTTCAATTATCCAAATAAGTATGGATATCCACATTGATATCCAAGCGGGGATATCCATGCAAGGACATTCTGCAATGGATATCCGTAAACAATAAATATCCATGAATGGATATCCATGTTTTATGGATATCAGTCTTCAATTATCCATGTTTTTATGAATATCCATGTGGATATCCTTGGATTTCTATGGATATCCACGCATTGACTTGCTATGGATTCTCGATCCAGGGTGTGTAGGCTGTGAGACCAGGTTTCGCGCGTCGGAGATGCGTTTTTCAGTCATTTTGGAAAGTGGTTACCAAGTTTATTCTAATCAAAAGTTGTCTTTTTTTTCTTTTCTTTTTTCTAGTTCTGGCCAGTGTGATGAAAGTAGTTTTTACTCGTCCCGCTATTCGTACCTTTGCACCACTTCAGATGAGAGCCTCAAGAGCTTTAACGAAGTTCAGCACACGCAGGTAAATTCACGACGGCTATTTCCATACCTTTGACCTAGAAAGAGAAAAGTTTAGGTGCCCGGTTCAATGCCGAAAATAATTTCGTTTAGAAGATCAAAATTTAATTAAATCCAACTGTCAGAGTTATCGTTGCGTTGGTATGTTAACAGTGGAGTTACAAGTACCAGTATGCGATATACCGTAAGTCTTATCTGGGAATCAGTTCCTTCTACGTGTCACAAACATAGAAAACGGGAAACTCGGGCAAGCCAATACTCTGTGCCTCGGATGTTCGTTTGCTTTTTGTGCAAATAAACAAAAAAAATGTGAATATCGTTTCTTTTAAGGAAACATTGAGCAGGTCCAATGAAAATACGTTGGAATGAAAGATCTCGTCATATCGGAGGTAGCTTGCACCATACAGTACACTGATGCAGTAATTAACACCTAATTAACGACCTAGGTAACGGTAAGATTTTTAGGGAGTGTACGAATCCCATTTCTATGTACAGTAGTTTGGGCCATATTTTGACTTGATCAATTTTTGCCTTGAGAGTGACGATATTTACTGTCGGTATTTGTTTATTAAGTTAAAATCATGCATCAGTCACTGTCAGTTTGAAAAGTTTCATCATCTATACCTACCTCTTTTGTTCCGCTCTATTTCAATATCTCATCTCATTAAGTTAAAATCATGCATCAGTCACTTTCAGTTTGAAAAGCTTCATCATCTATACCTACCTCTTTTGTTCCGCTCTGTTTCAATATCTCATCTCATTATGAGGATTTAAAAGATGCAACCGCTAAGGTTAACCTTAATTAGGATAACGTAAATTAGATGCCTTGAGCCTCGCTCATAATGCACTGGTGGGCAATTCCAAACCTCATGACGCTTAATTCTCGGCGCGGCAACCTGCTGCCGCTGAGAAGTAAGCGGCATTTCGCACGACAACGGTTAAGTTGGTATCCCTTGCTTCGCACCACCATGGATATGGACGATCTGCGCGAGTTTGTGGCGAACATGGCCGCTAACCGGAAGAGATCTTCACCAACGTTCTCCCCGCCCGAAATTCGGCTCCAAAGTCGTTGATTTAAGGCAAAACCCTTCGAAAAGATATTTTGAAGAGTTCTAGGGTCGGGAGAACGTTGACGAGGGCCATTTCCGGTTGGCGGCCATGTTTTTCACAAACTCGCGCAAACCGTTCATCGTCTCTCTTGGCTTTGCGACGACATGTGGAACACAAGAGGTATAGAAAATGCAACCTTCGGAAATATACGGTACTTCAGGAAAGACTTAACGGATATTTCTGTCGTTGTGAAGTGATTTGTCTTTTCATTTCTCTGGTCGGAAAGCAAATTAATGAATTGTGGTTGTGATGCTGCGGCTTTTTAGGAATGTGAATGCTCCTCAGCGAACTTGCGAGCCGAAAGTACTCCAACTGACGGGGCATCGCTTCCAGAACCGAAAAAGCGCCCTATGCGATCGGTGGGTTTGGATCCAACTGACATTAAGTCCTACGACCTTTCACGGAAGTCCCTCGGTGGCCCGCGGTCACTGCAACCTTAATTTAGTTTTTTTAAACATCCAGTTCAGGGATAAAGCATTCTACACCGCATAGCTTTGGTATCCACAAAAGTCGTGGAGTTGCCTCCATATCTTAGTCGGCATATACCACTGAAATGAATCGACGATTGATTGAAATGTTGCCATTGTATAAAGTTCTGAAGAAAACGAATTAGTGAACTACCCACGACCCATGCGAACAGTTACTCGCATGGCAGTGGTACTACTCATTTCCTGCTGTCTTTGTTTATTATAATCGTCGCATGCAGCTTACTGCACAAGTTAAATTAATGATTATGCCTTTATTTTTATTGTAAATGTATGGCATAATTTTTAGAATTTTCCATTGCATTGTAATACCGGTACGCTCTCTTTTCGAGATATTATCATCATGTTCCCAAATACATTCCTGTGTTTTTCTCTTTGAGACGAGAACTTCCCATTTTCCAATGTTTTTTCAACCGTTTAAAGAATGCTCAGATATGGATGGCGTTTTAGCCAGAATTTTGTGTTGCGACTGGTTTCATGGGAGCGAGTGCTAATGATTCACCTTCTTCAGTGTAAGTTATCGTTCGTATAACATAGCCGAACCTCCTTGGTTTGCGCCATATCCGACTTTTTTTATATGCCTTTTTTTTACGTAAACATTAAATTGCATTTTTTTTCGAAAAACAATCCCCGCATTAAAACAGCAAAGTTAAAGATTTGTTTTTCCTTCAGGGACCTCCTCCATGGATGGAAGGAGTGGACATGAATCCAGATTTGATTTTGCGGTACGAGCTGGAGAAGAAAAACTTAAATGAAATACTCTCCGCTGACTTCTCGTCACTCATCAAAACCGATCAGGTTAGCAAGCAAATGCAGTTTCGGTTTCAAACCATGAGGTAAAACTGTTCGTGGAAAACAGTGCGTTTTCCTCCTCATGTGATTGTAGTGTTGTATCATTTTCGGGCAAGCTAGCAAGGCAGCAAAACAAGACTAGTTTATCGGTGATGTTCTAGCCGAAGATGGTGGACGATCAGCTGAGCCAGTTGTACAGTGAGCTGGTGCTGGAGGGTAGACCGGCGACCCTCACGATTGACGAGGGCGTCTTGTCCAGCGCAAGCAGCACTGAGGAGTGGCCGTCATCCCTAACCCCCCTCAAGGTTAGTTGTCTTGCCCTTCTATTCCTCATGCTTCTATTTACTCAACACACATCAATTCTTTTCGTTTCTGCGCACTGTTCGTGTTTGAGGTTGTGTTTCCCACCCCTTGCGTTCTACCAACAGCGGAGGAGCATAAGCTTTTTTGGTTAATTTAATGTTCGCCCAGCCTTATGCTGGTTCTCCGTCAGCAGTTTGCCGTCGAGAAGTAAGCGATATAAGTCGAGTAGTTATACCTACTCATTTGATCCAACCCTAGAATAAGGAGTGGCTGGGCTATGGTGGCATAGGTTCTGTATAGTTTGGCTGTATGCCTTTGCCTTGCTCAGTTGTCGCCCCGCTAGGCTCGTCAACGAAAGGTAGAATACATGAGGTAGGAAAAACTTAAAAATTTACAGTGGAACGCAGAATCGTTGCTTGTTAAGGTTACTTGATAAAAGTCATGTGTAGGAGTGACTCAAGTTTGTGTTTTTGTGTTCCAGACGGAGAGATCTCGGAGCAACACAGACTACAGTCGACTTCTAATGATCTTCGAGGATAATGCCCCCATTCCATCTCCCCTGTCGGCCACGGTCACGACATGACTTTCGTACCGCCGTTTGGTTTCGGTCTAGTGCGGGAGGTATAGTGATATCCCTAGGTTAGGAAAGCCTAAAGCCTTTCCTAGGCCCACTGGTAAGTGCTCTGGAGCATTTCTAGTTAGTTATCGCCAGAATCGGGACAAGGTGCTCAAAACTTGTTCAAACGAGATGAGTGCCTCAGAGAAAACTTTTTGCATCGAGTTGAACTCCGTTCCAAGGCCTGGATTTGAACAATTATCGGGGCTAAGTGCAACAATAGACGAGAAACCAATTGATTTTTTGAATTTTTTGGATGTGTTTAAGAGTCGTGATTATGTTGTTTCTAACGGCATGTTTTTGTGTGTAGTTTTAACGGGATTCCGTTCGTTTTGATATTTAGTAGCGAACTGCGCCTCTTTCGGTGCCCGCCGTGATTTGTAAACTTTCTTTTTGTACCGTACCTAGAGCATGTCGCTTTAGCTAGGTGTAGCAGGGTATTTGTGTTTTATGTTGAGCAGTTTTCAAGTTCACTCAGGTTAAATTGTAACCCAAGTGGACTTTTAAGTTCTGATGAAGTACAATCGATTATGTTTTTCGTCCACCTAGGTTAATATTATTACTCATTGTAACAATACGCATTAATACGCACTTTCTCTGGGTTATTGCTGATTCTCTTACTCCCCTTGATTCCTGGAAGGGACAATCTTTCAGGGTGACTGGGTCACCGCCGCGCATAAGCGCTTTTGAAAGACAGCGCTCAGTTGTTTCTCCCCGTGGATGTGGGACGGGCCAGTTTTGAGCTATCTTTGGATTCTTCGAAAGATTTTTTGCAGAGATCATCTCAAGACTTGGAGACTTGGACGCACGGTACCTTTTCTTGGCACATCTTACAGCTTTAACGACCCTGTTTAACTCTGGTTTACAGTACAACACAGGTTCATTGCATCATGCACAAACTTAGTGTTTTGGCGGTATGCAGGGTGTTTGGATACAAATCAAAAGTGCGTATATCCTGAGCGCGGAAAGAAAATCTTCAGCAGGAACGATCAAGGAGTCGAAAAATCCACAGTCTGGCTTCCGGATGCCGGGCAAATAATGAAAATTTGGGTGACCACTGAATTTCTTGATTATTCGTGTCTAATGGGTTCAAGCCAATGGGTTCTTTGTAAGGCAGACTGTGTGAAGAGATACCAAGGACGCCAAATTGTGCGGTTTTAATGTTATTTGGCTAATACGCTGTAATAATTTCATTCCGAAGCCAGGACTGATCTGTGGTACCGGTAATAAGGATTCAAGTTACGACCAAACACCCTGCATAAATAATCGACTTGACTTCCTTTGCGAGCAGGAATTGTCACGAACGTTTGAGGATTTATCGCGGACGTAGATTCTTTCTTTTCACAGTGACTCACCAATGAGTGTTTGCGTAAGTTCTATGTTTATTTCCCACCTATTATCTTTCCTGACCAATGACAGCTCGTTGTCTTATTTGCATTCTGCAAATTTGATGGGAGAAATTTCGCGGCCAAGCGGAGCGAACTCCAAGGCAAAACTGCCTTGAAGGTCAACCTAACTTAACAATCTCGTAGCCGAATGCCGCTTACATCTCAGCTACCGCCACGAAGAAGTACGCGGTGTGAGGCTTGGCGATAAGCGGAACAATCGCGAAGCAGTCGCGAAGCGGTGGCGGAGCGAAGCACATGGCACCTAAGTCAAGTGAAGCTTAACTCTTTGGTTAAATTAATCTACGTTACGCAGTTTTGTTATTGGACCTCGCGTTGTAAGGGAAGATTTATTAAATTACCGTGGAGGTATAACTAGATACCGGTACCGGGCAATACAGACTCCGCGACGAATTCGTCCACGACGAATCTGTTTGACTTTTTAAAAACCACGCTGCACTCCAATTTCGTGGGTACCTCTACCGACCTGCAGGTCCCGAGGACCGTAGCGCACGCCTTTTAAATATTCGGCTTCTGAAAACCGCACGTGGGAGATGGGGGTGAGCCTTATCTTTCCCGTGATAATGGAAGCAGGCCAGCACACCTTTCCCTCCCCCCTCTCCCCCGGTTATGTCGAGTAAGGGGCGATCGTGGGAACCGAAAATCGCACTTCCTCTCACAGGGCTATCCCCTCGCGCAGTCAGATGGTGCCCGCTCGCCCCACCCCCCACCCCTCGCCCTAGCGTGGCCCGGCTAAGCACGCAAGGGGTGGGGGTCGTTCGGCATCCCTGGTTGACTGTTTGTGATCACATCGTGGTGGCCTTGATCGGCTGGGTTCCGAAAAAAAGTCAGGCTGGCGTTCGGTCGTGTGGCGAGCATCTAGCTCCGTCTCTCTCGCTCTCCCGCGCACCCGCTATCTCTGTCTCTGTCAGTGCGTTCTGCTACCTGTGTTGGGATTACCTATGACACGCGCCTATTGCGATCATGACACACACGCATGCAAAAAGGACCCATCTTCCTGTTCTTTGCATTTTCGGGCACTCGTGACCAGAACGCGTCTTGACGGAAAGAAGTGAGGTCAGGGTCAACACTTTCTGCAGGGGTGATCGTGTACGTCAGTGACCGATTAAAGAGGGCTGTGCCTTATAAAGCCCGGGAAGATCTTTTTTATTTTTATTTGTGCATAAAACTTAATCGAGAGGAATTTCAAGAATTGGCAAGTTTTTATATGGGTTGAGCTGATGTGAGATCGCATTTTTATATTAAAAAAAAAGTTACTTACTATTTTTTAATCTCTGGGTTGAGAACTTACTTAGCCTTTTTGAATAAACTGGGTTAATGATTCCAATGGAATGCATAATTTTCGAAAAGGGATTGGAATATGGGATTGGGGCGTTTACTTCTCGCTTTCGGACAATGCGAGGCATCAAGCAATCGAATGATTCTGTTTTATTTCTTGTTTCAATGTGCTTATATTTTCAATATAATCTGGAACGCAGCTGTAAGTTACTGTAAAGTTTTTTTTAAAGTAACTTTTTCATAAGTTATTTTTTTGATTGAGCCTTATTCTTACAAGTTTTACGCTTCGGTAGTCGAAGTCGGTAGACGCTTTCGGTAAAATATTTTTTTAAGCTTTTTCGATCTCTTAATCGACGCGACCGAGGGATTGTTGCACCCCTTCCGGAATGAATTTTCTTTTTATTTCTTCTAACAAGAATCTATAACAGAAGGGGGAAAATCTTTGGAGTCGTTCCAAAAACAAAAGGTCGTGGCTATTCGCCCGTCGGCGTAAATGCGTGGAGATTTGAACGCACCTAATGCATTTTAAATGGCAGGTAACTTGAACGCACGGAACCCAACCTAATACATTTTATATGGGGCATGCGGGCGAGTAGCCACTTCGAAAACCCAAAAAGGACGAAAAACATCTGTACATATATTAAACAAAAATTTTTAACCGAGGCCTCTCTCAGGTTATAATTCAAGGCAGACCGACTAATTTTAATCTGTGGAAATAATGAGAATGCTTTTCAATATTGAGTCAGCACTTAAAACGCGCCAGGGTGGCAGGTGGGGGGAGGAGCGTGGCGCCACGTGCCCAGCCGCTTTCTCACAGTCCTTCAACAACCACCCACCCCCACCCTCTCTTCTCTTTGACTCCACTCTTTCCCATGATTCCTCCCCTATCTCATCGCGGCCGCAGAGCGACCCATATACTAAAGTGAAGAATAATTACGCTCCGAGTAGCGCTTTGACGGATTTATTGGGCATTTCGCAATTCTGTTCTTTTGTTTAGAATGACGATTTCCGTTGGCGACTTTATTCTCAATTGGCCTGTTTTACCCAAAGGTTCTACTTAACAAGATTTATTTTGCATACAATAATCAGGGATGTCACAGGTTATGAAAGTCAGGGAAAGAGGCTTCAAGTCAGTAAAAAATCCTTTTTTGACATAAATATTTTTTAAAACTGTCCTTTGGTTGGGATCGAGACGCCGCGTCGACAGTGACACTGGAATTCTCAAACGCTTTTCGGAAGTCGGCGGGTGGGCCGCTGAAAAATTGATCGAATTTGGTCAGTAAAAGTCAGGAAAAAGTCAAGAAATTTCAAGAGTAAGATCTTGTGACAACCCTGATAATAATCAGTGTGGATTTAAAACAATATTAACGTGTACTTATTTCTAAAAAAGAAAGAAAGAATAGAAAGTGGCTCTTTTCTTTCAAAAAGAGGAAATTTTACGTGTTGCTGCAGCAAGACATTTGTGTTGGTCTCGGGAAAAATATGGGTCCCATTTGTAAGGAAAATCAAATGTGAAGCTGGTTTCTGCGTTCTTGTAGAGCTCATTTCGAATGTTTTCAAAGATTTATCGCGGTTTTCTCCATGGGGTACAAGAAATGATTCAAGCACGGTAGGCTTATCGCTACTTACTCGTACCAGTACTTGAAAATCAAGAAGTGGAGCATTCAATTTCGGGGGATTGCACTCTTTTAATTCCTTCGTTTTTAAGGCCTCCTTTCGGAGTCGGTATCAGCAATTTAGCTGTGTTCTTCGCGGAGAAAATGACTTTGTTGCTCAACGAAACATTTTGTTGATATACCTCCAAAAACCAGAACTGTTGTGGCGACAATTGCAGCTCTTAAAACAACAATATGTATTGTTACCACAAAAATTCCAGTTGTCCTATTGTAAGTGAGTGAAATTATCACCACAATCAACAATTCTGGTTTGCTGAGGCTATATTAACAAAACTTTTAGTTGTGTCAAATCATTTTATTCGTGGGTTCTTCCGCCGAGAAGTAAGCGGCGTCAGGCTTGACGATCGTTTGGTTAGGTTAACTTAGGTTAACTTTAAAGGTTATGTGCTTTGTACCGTGCTGTACTTGACTTGGTGACGAAATATGAACTACAATAAGTAGAGTGTCTCCTCTCAAATTTACAGACAGCTGGGAGTTGGGTAGCCCCACTGGTTTCATCTCTTTAGCTTGGAGGAAATGAAAACAACCTACGTTCTTCCGTTTAAAGGTCGTGTGCATCACCCAAAGTCAGTTTTACCTTCTTCGACTTTTCATTGAGAGAGATCCATTATTGCACAGTAACATGTACGGGATGGTCCCCTCTTTCTTTGTGCGTTTGAGATTAGGAACGCGTCCATCCCTTTTTCTGATCAAGACTGAATAGCATATATTATGATTTTAGTGCGCTTAAAAATGACGAATAAGACCTCTGTAGTGGTTTAAAACTAATGTAAGAAATGTCGTTATTGTTGGGTTAAGAAAGTAGGTACTTTACCAAGAGAGTAAAAATCCCACACATTAAATGACTTCGTTGCATTGTACTAGTACTCATTGTGCACAGGTAGTGTGAAGATAAAAAATAACCTGTCCACGCGATTTTTACCCTTCGCTACAATGAATAGTTAATACTATTAGGCCTACTGAAAGGTCTCTGAAAATGCACCACAAAAAAAGGAAGAACAAAAAACTTATGTTGTCCCAACGGCGAGTTTCGGTTTCGATCCAACAAAATCCACGAATACTGAATTCCCCTCGCTTACGTGGGCAACATTCGTGCAAGGTAGTTATCTGTTTTTGCCCATGTTTTTAAACGAAAATGCATACCGATTTATATTAAATATAATCACCATACCATTACAAGATGCATGGTGAGAAAACCGAAGGTTTTTTTCTGACAATGAAAGAAAGAGGTTTCTACTTTTACGGCAACATAAGAAATATATCCGTCGCAGTCACTCTAAATCGCCGATAAGATGAGGGACGGTAGTAGGGATTTGTCGTGGTGCATTTACAGAGACGAAGTTTTTGTCTAAACTATCCACTTAAATTCTCCAATTAATGGCATTATTTATCAAGAGAGGGCCGTGCTTCTTTCCAAGTCTTGTGTTTTGCTACCTCTTCAGAAGGATTCAATCACTAGGCTTTGTTAGCGGAATATATTATCACTCTTAATTTTGTTTAGGCAACAAAATTCTCTCGATTTAACTTCAAATCTAACTGTCTTTCCTCCGTCAGTGTCTATTTTTCGCAAGACTCGGACGGGTTTGCGATGAACATTAGACAAAGTGGAGACCGTATGTAGCATCTTGGCCCTTCAGGGGGCAGGGCGGACAATGAGTAATGCTGTACCGTGAGGTGCTTACCTTTGTAGGCTACTTGCACGCTAATCGGGTTTGTGGAAAACTTTAAGGGAAGATAATTAACTAGACCCGCTTTCCCAGAATACGCCTTTGATAAAAGCTTGTAGATTAAGATGTTAGGTTCAGTTTGAACTGTCCCAGGTGAGTGGTTGCGCATACGTGACGAAAAAGTTGAGAGACGGATTGATATTCGAATAGGTCTTAACAATGATTCAAATGGATTCTAGAAGCTGTCGAATGGGCTTCATAATCATGTGGAAAAAGCTCATATCTCTAACGATGAAGCGGAGAAGTGGGTGCGGGTAGGCAGAAGGGGGAAGACTCCTGAAGATTACTGAACGCTCCTACTGAAATCTAGATCCGTTTGTTCCTTTTTCTTTTCTTGATTCAGACTTGAGCGAGCCAGCGGACAGATAGCTTACGTCCTAGTCTCCAGCCATGGGGATTAGAAAGAGAAAGGCATAGGCCGACTCGTTGGAATGAACCTCTCTTTAAAAATTTAGAACACCAGCGAGGTGGTCCGTGATTCGGTTTTGTTAACTGCGTTGCAAGTGATTGCATATTGCTCGGAGGTCTATTTCTTGTTCAAGTTTAAATCGCGAACACCTCCGTGGGTGCTTTCGAAGTTTTAACTCTGTTACAGCGACTCTGCAAGTTTTAGTTGCATTTTCACCGCCAGTGTTCTACCTTATCCAAAAATTCATTACAGTCCGAAGATTACCGCGGAGGAGGTGAACTGAGGTGCAGTACCTCGCTTTGCTATCGCTCCGCTCAGCTGTCACCTTGCCTGATGAAACGTACTTCTCGGAGGCAGTAACTGCCGCCAAGAAGTAAGTCATCCGGCTTGGCTCTGATAGGTTAGTAAGGTCAGATTTACTGTGCCTCACTCCTCGTGACGACGCAGATTTGGACACAAGACGTAGGAAACTCCCGCCTTCTAAATTTACCGTCAGATGCACTCCCGTTTGGTCTACAACTAGGTCAGGTTTCCCAGTACTTTTCTGAAAGCAGGATCGAGATGACCTTCGTCGAATATAGGTCATTTCCAGAGGGCGGGATTTCGCCGTTATCTCCGCTGGAAGTGGAATCGGGGTCAAGTGATTTCCGACCTATGTATAGGTCGTTCCGCAAATTCTCGCAGGGCGTTCCTTGCACTTGCCGTATGACCCACTTATGTAAGTAGCCTAACGCAAATCGCACGGCGCACAACTCGCCACGCGACTTAGGACTCGTCGCCACACGCCCTGCATCCGCCGGAGCAGCGCCGCGAGTACCCACTTCCCCCCCCCCCCCTCACGCGGCCGGCATACGCGGCGTACGCACTACCCCGAACGCGAGAGCCGGGCTGCCGGGCTCAACGCCGGGCTAGACGTCGTGCGGGGCGACGCGACGTCGGCGGTGGTGGGGGGAGGACGACGGCTGCCGAACGCCGGCCCACCGCCCGCCGCCCGTCCGCCAGCCGGCTGCCGCCCGCCACTTCCCCATTCGACTAGTTGCTTCCCTGAGGTGCACGCGACAGGACGACTGTCTGCACCGCTCCACCGACGACGTCCGCCGCCTGGCCCGGGTCAGCCCTCCCGTACCCTACGTTTCCGTTGACGTTGTCCGCCACACTGTTCCGAGTCGTACCTCCCCGGGGTGTGGGGATGGCGCCCCCAGAGCCCCACCAGGTTCCAAGTGAACATCATCATGCTCCGTTGTCGTGGGGATACTCGTCCTCTTGGAATACTCCTGTGAGTTCGGCGGTACCTCCCAGCCGACCTGCCAAGCGGCCGGTCAGCGAGAGTGATGACTGCGATGACGTCTTCTCCGAGGAGTCCAAGGACCAGTAAGTGTTCTGTGATCAGTGATCAGTGACAGTGAAAGTGCTCTGTGATTTTGTGCGTCTGGGACGTTTTGGTACTCATTATTCCGGGAAAAAGATTTGCCGAATTTTATCGGTCGTGTAGAATACTGTACGTTTTTTTTAAAAAAAAAACATGTGTCACAGTCTACATCTTTTTTCTGTAATAAATGCTCGATAATGAAAGACCGAGTAGCGTTTTAATTTAAATTTATTCTTTTGTATGTTGTTGTTTTTTTAGTTGTTTTTTTTATTATTGTTTTTCGTTGGTTTTGGTATTTCGTAGCAATATGTTTCGTTTCACTTCAATAAAATTGGATTTTAATTCGTATTCCGTCGTTAAATGTTGTCCTTCTCGGAAGGGCGCACGTAAGAACAATTTCAAAAACTGACGATATTGCTGGTTTACATTTAGTAGTCTTCAAAATTACTCCAAAGTTCTTGTGATGTATTTTCTACCCTTAACTTCGCCGAGCTCCCTGTCTAATTGCTATTGTACAGTATATACATTTTAACTAACAAAAATATCACGTCTTTAAAAAAAAGGCCGTCCGTTGTGTGGTTACCCCCGATGTAATCTTTTTTTCTATTTCTATTTTCGAAATGTTTGTGCAAAGGTTGTGAACTTTTGTGGACAATTGAAGCAAATGCTCTGCATCGACTTTGCCGTATGTGAAATGTATCCTCTGAAATTTTTAAATGTTAAGTCAAATATATTTTTAATAAACAATTTTGATAACTTATGATTATTTTTTTTGTAATTGTTTTCTCTGCAGTTGCTCCGCAGACGGCGAAGAGACGGACTCATGTCAACTGCTGTCCCGGAAGAAGCGGCGAGGGGTGATCGAGAAGCGGCGCCGCGACCGGATCAACACGTCCCTGTCGGAGCTCCGGCGCCTCGTGCCCTCCGCCTTCGAGAAGCAGGGCTCCGCCAAGCTCGAGAAGGCCGAAATCCTCCAGATGACCGTGGACCACCTCAAGATGCTCCACGCCAAAGGTCAGTTCGAACACATCCTTTAAACTTTTCATTCCGTCAACTTTGACCGTAACTTGTCCAATCAAATCATCCTTTGGAACTTGATCAACTACCCCCGAAATCGAATTTCCTCAACCTGATGTTTATGTTTGATGCCCTATTTCATCCCGATGACCCGATTTTAATAGGTTTACTTTAAAAAAAATCAATTTCATAAAGTTGCCGAGTTTCTTTTTCTGATTTTGTAAATTTTAAACAGTTAAAAAAACTTTGTAACCAAGATTTTCGAAAGTTTTTAAAAAGATCAGACTTTAAAAAAAATATTTAAAAAAATGTAAATCATATTAAAAGGAGAGATTGTCGACCTCTTTTTCTTTTTTGAATAACGAAAATTAAAAAATCCACAAAATTAGCACTTACTGTATTGGGATTCTCATCAGTTTTGTCGAGAATTTGCGAAAATTCTTGAAAGGAAAATCCACAAAATTAGCATTTATTAGGATTCTCGTCGGTTTTAGGAAAATTCGCGGCTAGAAAGTAGCGTTGTATAAGAAAGCAGTCTTGCGCAACATAGACTATTTGGCAGATTATCGGCTAAATGTGTCCTGAAGATTCCACCCCCTTCACCCAGAAGAGGAACCGCATAGCCATCGTCAAGAATCATTTCAGTCACTGAAGCAAGCTTTTTGTTGTCGCGGACTTTTCCTTGAGGTTTCACTCCCGGGGTCACGCGGGGAATCACCGGGATGCCGGCTGGGTGCCCGGCATCCACCTTGGTGCCCGCCACCTCCTCGGAGGTTAGCCCGTCCGAGGCGAAGCGAGGCGAGGGAGGGGGAAAAGTGGCTCCCCCTCTTTCCTCTGTCCGACTTTCCCACGACCAGGGTGCGCTTCCGTCCATCTGTTCCCCTTGCCCGTGCGGGCCAAGCGAGGCGGGCCGGCAGTAGCGCGATGCGGCCAACCCATTCTACCGCCAGCAGCCCACAGCTCCGCGGCAAGCACTAGTCTGAGCTCGCTCGCCCGCTCCCTTGTGAGCTGTCTTTATAGAGGTGGCCCGGCCCGGCCCGGCCTGGCCTGCCAGGTGCGAGCGTCAAAGGCGTGCGAATGAGTTAGCCCAGCGCCTTACGGGCTGCTCGCCTCTCCGACAGCTGTTCGGGGCGAGAAGTCAAGGTGCTAGAAGGGCGGGCCATTCTACTTTAATTGAAACGATCCGTGAGGAAATTGAAAGCTGATTGATCAAGCGCTTTGATTTTATCTGAGGGGAAGAACTAGGTCAAGGAAAAGATGTAGTTCTAAGAAGATGCGTATTTTATATTAGGACTTAGGTCTACTTCACGAGATCTCCACTCTTAGCTGCGGTAAAGACTTAGCGGTCTTTGAAGTTTTAAATCGTGTCATGGAGACGCTTCAAAATATGCTCTAGAATTCCCTATTTCTAGCCGTAAATATTGTCCAACTTGATTAATTTATGACCTGTATTTTTCAACCTTTTTGAAGTTTCCTCGGGTTATTAATATTGATGTCATTCACCCGGGTAGGTTAGCTTAATCAAGCTTAGGTTGAGTGAGTATCGCTTAGCTTTGACGCCTTGCGCATCGCTTCGATACCGCTCCGCTCGCGGCTCTCGCCAGGTCTGCCGTCTACTTTTCGGCGGCAGTCATTGCCTGCTAGTAAGCCGTATGTGGCTTACAATTAGCTACCGTTAAGTTAGCTGAATTTAAGTGTCTTGTGCCTCGCTATATTATCGCTCCGCTGGGCTTGATGACAAAAGGGGAAATACAAGAGGTGGAGGATTCAACCTTTGGAGTTTGCATTGAAGGTGAATGAGGTCACGTCTTGGGCCTTATTCAACCCATCAACGCCCAGCGATGCCGTTCGGAAACAGAAAAATTTATTTTAGAGGATCTTTTTTGTTCGGTTTTGTCACAATTTAAAAAATATCACTCCTCTAGAAACCTGGAATTTAATAATTTAGGTATTTTCCATAGCTTAAAACTGCGTAATCTAATGGAGGAAATCCTTCTAATTTCTCTTAACCTAAATTTCATTCCAAATACTTTGGGCTGTTATGGGTTAATCAGTACAGACTTACCCTTAGGATGCAGTATGTTGCTTGTTCAAACTCTCGCCCTTCGTGTCGTCATCCTTCACTTCACTAACGCAACGTGTATATTTCCGGGTTGCAGGTTTAGATGCTCTAGCGTACGACCCGCAGCGGTTCGCCATGGACTACCACAGCATCGGGTTCCGCGAATGCGCCGCGGAGGTGGCCCGGTACCTCGTCACCGTGGAGGGACTCGATATCCAGGACCCCCTCCGGATGCGGCTCATGTCCCACCTGCAGTGCTTCGCGCACCAGCGCGAGCTCGCGTCCAAGCAAGCGGCGGCGACGGCCGCGCCGTGGACGTACGCGGCCACGACGCCCGTCGCGGCGGCCACGCCGCACCACCACGCCTTCCCGACGCCGCCGCCGTCGTCGGGCCACGGCCACCACCACGTGGACAGCCCCGCCTCGGCACCCCCGCCGTCCACGCTCACCCCCCTGCCCCCACCGCCCCCCACGGCGACCGCCCACGAGCACTGCCGGCAGTCCTCGACCCCCCGCCCACACCAACACTCCCCGTCGCCCTCGCTGACCCCCCACACCCCCGGCCCCCACCCGTCCAC
>Ga0058701_10001532_pt1 | contig 16563 bp, 9 predicted proteins | sample AgamicOrMae_FD_97039 | JGI IMG/M metagenome (GOLD analysis project Ga0058701, IMG submission 97039) | Agave microbial communities from Guanajuato, Mexico - Or.Ma.e | ecosystem: Host-associated > Plants > Phyllosphere > Phylloplane/Leaf | place: Guanajuato, Mexico | collected 2012-06-04
AACTTGGGAATGAGTTCAGCAGATCCCTCACTTTTGCGATGCTTTCGTCAGAAATCGCTGTTGAAGGGCGTCCACCTCTCTCCAGATTTTCAACGCTCTCCCGGCCATGCCGGAGCCTATTGTGCCAACGAAACACCTGGGCTTTCGATAGGGCTTCATCTTTGTAAGCCTCCTTGATAAGAGGGAGCGTCTCAGTAGGCGTTTTCCCCAGGCGAACGCAAAATTTGATTGAATAACGCTGTTCGATTGAACGCTCCATTTCGGTCAATTTTACACCGTGACCAAAATTTTTATAGAGGCTCCGCCCACAACTGATCAACGCACCACAGAGGCTTGGAGCCGAATGATTTGCAGGGGATTGCTTCGCTAGCACCCTCCGCTACACCGCCCACCACCTGATAACCCGCTCCAGTGACAGACGCACCGCGCCGGGGCTGGTCTCATTACTTATGACACACACCTTGTACATTAGGTTGGTTATGTGCGTTCAAGTCCCCCTGTATTAATGCATGTCGGGTCAATAGCAACAAAGGGACAAAGTCCAGTTTTTCTCAGTAAAAAACGGGTAATCTGACCAACGTTATTGGATCGTACCCGAGTTGTGTACTGGCACGAGAACCAACATCTGCGTTCTTTTCGCACGAGGACAGAAAATAGGGACGGAGGAAAGTGTTCGACACGGAAAGTGTTCGACAGGGAAAGTGGTCGACAATTAATCCTATATGGGAGATGCGACAAATGCGACCGCTTTTAATAACTGGACCCGATCAACTCTTTTTTCATTGACCCTTCTCCCCTATTCCCGCTCTTCGTCTTGATCAGCAAGACAAAAATAAATGAGGGAAAATAAGGAAAGACACGTGAGTATTGAGTTCATGTTGTGTACTACACACTTTATTTAAAGCAATTATCACATTAAAACAAACACATAAAATGAAGTGTGTGTGCTACTGCTCAGTTTTAGAAGGTTACGAAAGAAAACTTGTTAGGAATTTTTTATAATTTGATAGCAAGGCACCGGTCACAAAATCGAAGAACATTTTTTTAATAACAGATGTTTGGTAATGGGAAAACATACAATAGCACCTTAACGATTTTTTTCTATTCACTTGGTAACTTGTTTCGCATGAATAAGCTTACTGCCTTGCAATAGTTTCTAGAACAGCGGTAATTAGTCTAGGGATATTTCATTCATTGTAGTACGATTGGCAGTCTTATACTGTGATATTCTCTTAGATCTTGATATAGAAAATTTCATTAGTGCATCTAAAAAAATTTTAATCACAGTATTTCGCTAGAACAGAGTCTGAAAATAGAGATTCCTAACTAAATAACATTTTCTGGCTTCCATATTATTAAATACATATCATCGTCGGCGGACAGGGGAATGTTAAGGGTATTATAGTACATTTATTAATAATTGTCAGTTTGATTGTTTTAATTCGCTGTTATTTAAGGAAGGACAATTCTTTCCCCAGCTTCCGCCGGCAATGCCTCAAAATATTGGCGTTCATAACCACAGTATCACAATCACGCATTCATACAGACTCTTACATTAAGGCAACACTCATTCTGCAAATATACGTATCAAAGATTTCATGTATATGTATATATTTATACTTGTGGGTAAAAATCCTCCAATGGCTAAATAGAATTTGCAGTCATTTATATAACGTCAACTCAACGTGAACCATTCATCTTTTGGGGAGGAGTTCAACAATAACGGCGCTAGGAACTATTGAAATCAAAGGATAAACAGAAAAAGACTTTTTAATTTAAAAAAAAGTTGTTAAGAAAACCTAGAGACCCTTCACCTGTGCTAGAGAGAAATCCCCCAAACTGCAAATCATTAGAAGAGGAAATCGTAACAAAAGCCATCGGAGGAGAGTCCCCGAAAAATACGGCTAAAATTTCCTGTAAACTGAAGATTTTCCAACTAGCCATAACCTACAAAACCGCAATTTTTAGCCGTATTTTCCTATTACAATAAAATTACTATTCACATTCAATAACAAATTGGAAGTTTAGGCGAGAGAAAAACGTGGGTAAGGTCCGGGTTCACCTGGCCCTCGTTTTTCTCGCTTCCCCCTCCAAATCAGGACATAGTCCTTACTTCTTTCGTTGCGAGGGGCGATCGATCTAGTTTAAGACATTTCGATGTGAGTGAGACAAGTGATCTTGTCGTTTTGTGGCTTCGTCGACGACTCGTTCGTCGCTCGCTCGAGAGGGGTCTCGATTAACCTCTCGAAACAAATCCTATAAATACAGAGCCACGGCTAAGCTCAGCTTTGTCCTGGGAACGTCACCGAGAATAAATAAAAAAGGTTCACAGACTACAAAAAAGCGTTTCTCGTTTCGTATCAAGACGGTTCGTTCCCAGGAGAAGACTTGTTCGCCTATTGGCTTCCACTATCAACACTCAAGGGTCGCAATAAATAGTCATGTCAGAGTTTATCATGATGGGCTCTAACAAATTGTCCTTAGCGGCTGGGGTGAGCAGCCTTCAGTATTTGGTTTGGTTGCACTCCGCCCGGAGAACACTTCCCTATGACAAGTAGTCCGGCGAAGGCTCCGCGACGGGCTCAGGCGTCGTGAACAATGGGTTGGGGAACTCCGGCGGGTGGGGCAAAGGTCCCGACGTCTTGGGGCGTCGTCGCCATGCCATGAGCCAGCACGACACGGCTACCGCGACCGCCACCAGAGCGAGGAGAGCGGTGATCACCAACGCGATGATGAAGCCGATCATCGACACGCAAATGTCATCCACTGGTTGAATACTTGGGGCTGCGGACACAAAAACACCAACAATGAGTACAAGCAAAACACCGATCAAAGCGTCCAACCAACTGGAAATAAAACTCCAATGTTCTTGCTGAAATGATACTTGATCTATTCCTACCCGTCTGTAAGTTAGTTACTGAAATACCTGATGAAAAAGTACTAACCATCAGTCGGATCCACCAAGCGCTCCTCCCTCCTTTCGAAGGTGAGAATCGCGTTGGACTGGATGGTGATCTCCTCCCGCAGTTGTCCTTCCAGGACGGATTCCGCCACGTCGACCGCCGTCGTGTTGCTACGGTCTTCTCTAATTTCTCTTCTTCGTCGACCGTAAGCGTTGTAGCCACGGCAATTCACCTGCAAAACCCACAACATTATACCACCACTCGTACACCCCAATCTCAGGGTCGAGAGAGAATAACACGTACCGGTTGACATTTTCCGAAGCACACTCGGATGTTACACTGGAATCGGATAGTGTCACTACTCGGGAATTTGAATGCATTAAAACTAGCTAATAACGACATAGTCTCCGGACTGTGCTCCCATTCGCCGAATATGCTCGGATCCGTTGCGCAGCCGTTTTCGTCTGTCACGACGTACTCATTTTCTTTACTACTTTCCATCGTCTTGGCTACGCAACTTCGGGCGAATCCGCCGTAGATGCTCGACGGCTGCACGTCCACTTGGAGCTTCAAGTTGTCCCCGATTTCGGCCGAGTTGATTTCTTGTCCGTTTTGGGTGACGATCCTCATCAAGCAGGTTGGTGGAGGACCGGTATTCGCAATAGTTCCCGCTGTCGTCAGCATCGAAACATTGAAGCCTAGCGTCACGTTCTGTTCTCCCGTGGCGTACATACACCTGATGTGGTATGCTTGTGCCTTATACGTCACGAGTTTAGGATGTTTCTGAATGACCAGTACGAAGCTGGCCTGACCCTGTAACAACAACAATAACGATTTCATTAATGAAACCCATCATAAGAACCGTTGATGGCCGTAATGCCAATGAAGTACAATTCACAGACAAGTGTGCAAGAGCGGTTCTCATTCATAAATTAATCAGACCCAGCTTCATAAATAATTCCATCATGACACCTGTTCCGTGACACGAAATTCATCGGAGAAAGGTTTTCATTCATAAACGTGATTGTACGAGCAGTTTCCATCACATGATCGTGAGTACGAATTCCATCGTAAAAGCAGTTTACATTTATAAATAACGGTTTCCATTAACGATCGTGGAGAGATTAAACATGAGTCAAGTACAGTAGCGGTTCAGTTTGCATTGTAAAAGAAGAAACAAGTTGTTATCATTTCTGCTTCGATACTTACGTTGACGTGAATGAGACCACAGTTGCCGAAGTTGACCTTGAAGATCTCCACACGCGGGGGCGACTCTGGTGGTAAGGTCACGACCCGCCTGCAGTTTTCGTCCTTGCTGTGACCCTTCACGTACAGAACTCCATTGAAGCCGTTTTCTGTGATGTGGATCTTGACTTGGACTCCGTCAGACAAACAGCTGACAACCATTTCTGGTCGCGGGAATTCGGCACGGAGCTTCGTTGTCTCGTCTGTGGGAAAGATAACAATATAAACTGTGCCAGCGATTCCCTAGGTTAGGTAGGTTAACGTAACCTAAGTCTAAAATAACAGAGCTGAAGTAAACCTGGCCACGGGGTGACTTAGATAACTTAGCTCAAGTATAAATGGCGGAGATCACCATGTTCCACAATAACATGGCTTATACTAACCTAGCTCCAAGATAGAAAAGCTTATAACCTTGCTCCAAAACTTCTCAATAACTCAACAGAGGTTACCATAATAACAATCACCAAAAAACACGAAAAATCGAGATGGCAGGTTGCTTTTGTTGTGTTGCATTCTTTTCTAAGAGATACTTACTACAATATTCGTAGGCATCTCCGACGTAACCGGCAAGGCACTGACAGACCGCGACGTGCTGCGTGGCGTTACAGAAAGCGTTGACGCCGCAGCGCTGAACAAGGCACGGATCTTCGCATGTTCGAGTCTCCAAGTTGCAGTACCGGTTATCGGCGCAATCAGCGTTGCTGTCGCACTCGGGCACTTCGGCTGAAAAAATGAAAGAATTAATCAAGTGTCAAAAAAATTGCAGAATCAATCGAGAGTCGAAAAAATGGCAGACTTAATCGAAAGTCAAGCAAAAAAATTAAAATATAAAAAAATGGAGAACGAGCTCGTACCTGTTACGCAATGGCCGTTAATGAGGCGATAGCCCAGCTGAGGCGGGCACACGCAGTTACCGCGTTCATCAATAATCAAGCCTCGTTCCAGGTCGCAGACGCAACGGCCGCGCTGGTCGATCTTGTATCCCTTTTCTTCTAAGCACGGTTGGCATTCGTCGTTCTCATTCAGTGCGTATCTTGGAGGACACACACAGTTACCCTTTTCGTCGCGGACCAAGCCTTTCCCGACAGGACAACGTACGACTGAAAGAAGAAAAATGGCATCAATATCCTGTCTTTCAGGAATGACAAACAATAAGTGAAAATACTGCGTCTATTCGCACTTAAACTCCAACCATGAAAGGAGAGCCGCCCTTCTCTCATACTCCCACACAGAATTTATTAGCTCTCTTGATGTGCGTTGATATATGTCCATGTGAATGCGTGCTTGTCAAAGGCGCGCAAATATAACTGGCCCACTTTTAAGTATTTCCATTAGGCATTTATAGTACTCTCAAAAGTAAGTCTATTTCAAGACAGCTGAAATTTTTTTTGTAATACCGTCTGTAGCTAGTGTTTCTTAGCGAGGGTTAACATGCTGGACAGCTTTAAGGATATTTGAATAATAATAACCAATACTAAAATCTAAAGCTGTTTTAGTCTTATTAAGAGCCTTTTGAACGGTTTCGTCCAAATTTTGAAGTTGGAATCAGGACCGATAAATGATAAATGGAAACTGGAATTTGTGTTCGATAAATGAGAAATTCAGACGATAATAAGGATGACTTACTCTTGTCACACTGGACTGCAGCGTTGCCTTGATAGCCTGGCAGACATTCGCAAACCATCGTCCTTATCGGGGTGGTGTCGAACACCTGGCACTCGGCGTTGATACCGCACGGTTCAGTGACGTTGCAAGGGTTGACGCATTCCTCGTTGATGCAAGCCGTATGCGACGGGCAGTCCGAATCGTCCCGGCAGGCGAGATCCACTTTGGCGCAGCCATGGCCGAGGTCCCCGACGTAACCCGGCGGGCACGAGCAGTCAGGCTGGTGGTTGTAGACCTTGCACTCGGCCGGCGGCTGGCACGGGTTCGCCGCCGCACATGGGTTCGAGCACTTCGAGTTGATACACGAGCGGTCGCTCGGGCAATCAGAGTCGCTTCGGCACTCCAGAAGAACGCAGGCGATCTCTGGGTTGCCGCTCAGGCCCGGCGGGCACTCACACACGGCGCGGTGGTTGGCGCCGTAGCAAGTCGCCTGAGTGCCGCACGAGCTGCCGTCTGGCGCGCACACTGGCACGCAGTTCCTGTCGACGCACACGTGCTGTCCAGAGCAGTCGGCGTCGCTTCGGCAGCCGACTTCCGTGCACTCGATTTCGGGGTTGCCGTCGTAGCCCGGCTTGCAGGTGCAGACGGGCTTGTGGTCCTTGACGCGGCACTCCGCGTTCGGGCCGCAGTTGCACGGGTCTCGGCAGATCCCTCGGACGCACGCTTTGTCGGACGGGCAGTCGGGGTCGCTGCTGCATTCGCCCACGGCCGTGACTGGCGGCGTCGCGATGCAGGTTCCGCTTCCGCTGCTGATGTAGCCTGGCGGGCAGACGCACAGCAAGGTGCGAACCGGCACTGTATCCACGACCTCGCACTGGCTGGGTTGTTTGCAAGGCTCGAGCACGGCGCACGGGTTCTGACACTTTTCGTTGAGGCAGGCCAGCCGCGATGGGCAGTCCGAGTCCTCCCTACACTCGGGCCTCGGCTCGGGCCGACAGCCCACGTAGGGGTTGCCGATCATGCCCGAAGGGCAGCGGCACACGGCGAGATGGTTCTGGACCCTGCATTCGGCTCTGGGCGCGCATGGGTTCTCGTAGACGCACGGGTTGATGCACTGGGAGTTGATGCAGGCTCGGTCGCTCGGACAGTCGTTGCTGGAGCGGCAGCCCACGACGTAGCAGCGCTCGTGTGGGTTCCCGCGGTACCCGCTCAGGCAGCGGCACTCGGCACGGTTACCGAATGCGTAGCACTCGGCGTTCGCTCCGCACGGCTTTCCAACGACGCACGGGTTGATACAGTTTCCGTTGACGCAAGCCTTATCCGAAGCGCATTCCGAATCACTGCGGCAGCCAACTGGAAAAAGGAGTGAAAATTAGGTTTGCGATTTCAAAGGCTTGAAAAAAAAGTAATTCAAGCTCAAAAGGAAAAAGTAATAAAAAAATTGAAGAATGCGCATTAAATTTACCTGCATGACAGGCGATGTTCGGGTTTCCTTCGTAGCCTTCCTTGCACGAGCACACAGGTCGGTGATCGCGCACGAAGCAGTTAGCGTTGGTACCACAGTCACAAGGATTTCTGCACAGGCGGTTGATACAAGTCTGATCATTGGGACATTCGTCGTCCTTGGTGCATCCAGGTGGTTTGGGCAGAGTGACTGGCCCGCACTCTCCAGCCTGGTTCGGGACCCATCCTTCGGGACAGACGCACGTCATCGTCCGGATCGGGACGCTGTCCAGGACACTGCACGTCGCCGACGGCGCGCAAGGCGCCAGCTCTCGACAGGGGTTCACGCAGTGTTCATTGATGCACGCCAGTCGAGTGGGGCAGTCGGAGTCGGCGCGGCACTCCGGCTCGGGCGGAGAAGGCGGCGGGGCCCGCTCGCAGTGCGCCAGCGGGTTGCCCATGGGCAGGTGCTCGGGGCACCGGCAGCCGGCCACGTGGTTCGTCGCGAAGCAGATGGCGTTGGCGGCGCAAGGCGAGTTCGTGCAAGGGTTCACGCAGTGCTCGCTGATGCAAGCCTTGTTGTTCGGGCAGTCCGCATCGACCTGGTCAATCCACAGTTTCATTATGCAGCTGAGCGTTTCTCCCATGGGTAAATCAAAGAGCGTATTTGTAAGTGCGTGCAGGTTGCCTTGCCGCGACTTTGCGGTTCCCTTGAGATGATATCGGTTTCAGGAAAATATGGAGATTTCTCAAGATGAGGTTAAGTTTGGTAGTGTAAGTTTAAGTGAGGTTAAGTTAAAATGGGCTAGGTTAGGTCAGGTTAAATCTATAGGGAATCCTCGAAGATTCCTTGTGTATTGAATGAGGTAAGGGTAAATTCGTATCGGTGGAGTAAGGTCAAAGTTTGGGCGAGTCTACGGTACATATATTGGCTGCATGCGAGGTTACATAAAGTTAGGTTAGGTTTCTGTCAAAGAACCTACTCCAATTCATCACTCCTCTCCATTTTATGTTTACCTTCTAACCCCAGAGCTAGATCAGCAAAATTAATACGATTCCAGAATTTTTGACGTAAAATTGGCGGTAAAATCTACGGAAAATTTGCGGAATGTGACTTACACTGCACTCAATGCGTATGCAACGATCGAAGGGATTGCCACGGTAGCCAGATCGGCAGCGACACGTCGCCCGATGGTTTTCTCCATAGCACTCCGCGTTGGACGCACACGGGTCTCCGATGATGCACGGATTCAAGCATTGCCCGTTGTAGCATTGCTTATCGTTGGGACACTCGCTATCCGACACGCAGCCCACTGAAGAAAAACAACTTAGTTAGATCTCTACAACAGCACTAGAGATACAGATAATAAAGATCTCTACTCACGTTTGACGCAGCCAGTTTGCGGGTTTCCTGAATAGCCTTCTCTACAATAGCATATCGGGTAGTGGTTGGCAACCTTGCATTCAGCGTTGGGTCCGCAGTTGCACGGGCTGACGCAAAGGCGGTTGACGCATGATTCCGTCTGAGCGCATTCCGAGTTGGAGGTACAGCCTATTTTCGCTTCCGGCGCTGTTCACAGAAAAGCAAGCTTCAGTCACGGCTCATTTTGAAGGCATCGAACAGAAGTTCGGTGTTGTAAGTAGACCCAGGTTTTCCGGAGTGTAGTAGCTCAGCACACATACTGGCAACTTTTGCGTGTAGACAGGCAACAAAGATGTACGAACTAGGTTGTACTTACGCGGTCGGCATCCCGTTTTCGGCGAGCCTTCGAAGCCGACAGGGCAGCGGCAGACGGGCTTGTGCCTCTCCACGTGACAGAAAGCGCCTTGCGCGCAGGCGTCGTCCTCCGTGCATGGGTTGACGCACAGCTGATTGACGCAAGAACGGTCGTACGGGCAGTCGTCATCTCGGAGGCATTCAGGTGGTGGAGGCAATTTAGGCGTTTTGGGCACTGCAAAAACAGACAGGTACTCGTTAGTATTAGCAAAAACGTCTCTGACTGAAAGACACGATAAATATTGCAGATGGATTTTCCATCTCGTGTGCTCGGCTTTCGTTGCCAAGCCAAGCGAAGCAAAGCGTAAACTAACCTATCCTAACGGTGCGTAAGCCTGATCATGAAGCTTATGGTCTCATGGCCTGATGCAGTTTACTTAACGGAGCCAGTTACTATACCGCCGAGAAGTAAGCTGCATTTGGAGACAGCGGATCGATAACGTCGCTAGGCCCGAGGCACGTGATCTAGCGTGATGAAAGTTAACCTAACCTATATTAATCTAACAACCTAACCAATGTTAACTTAACAGACCAATGTTAACCAAACCTAACCAATGTTAACCTAACCAATGTTAACATAACCTATGCTAACCTAACCTCACCCTGTTAACCTAACAATACCTACGTTAACCTAGACTACAGGGTTGCTGTCGTCAATCCACATCATTAAATGAAGCAGAAAATTAGTCGAACACAAGGTATAAAAGATTTTAACTCAGAAATGCATGATGCATCAGCGTAAATCTTTTCGATTTAATGAGGTTGGTACTCACTGTTTGTGCACTCAATATGAGGGTTCCCGATGTACCCAGGCGGGCACGAGCAAACAGCGCGGTGGCGTTGAGAGTTGCACTGCGCGTTGATGCCACATCCGTCCACACGGCAGGCTTCTGTGCACGTTCCCTGAACGCAGCGATCCGGATCCCGGCAGTCGTTATCCACGCGGCACTGCGGTTGCGCTACGACTGAAACGAGGAACGAAACGTTAGCACACATTCACAAGGCCGTGCCTGGTTATTATCTGGGAGAGATACTCACCGACAGCCTTGCAGCGTCCATCGCTGGTGGCTATCGTGTCCTGAGGACATTCGCACATGACTGTCCTAAGCGGCAGCGTGTCCAAAACACGACATTCTTGTTCGGGAGAGCAGATCGCGGCAAGGGTACACGGGTTCTTGCATTTCTGGTTCACGCATGAAAGTTGCGACGGGCAGTCGGAATCTTGTCTACATTCAGGCGGCGGTGGCAACTCCGGTTGTCTTAGACCTAATCCAAACAAAACAGCACTCATGAACAGTCGTGCAAAAAAAGAAAAACAAAAAAGCACCAAGAGACCATAAATGGTAAAAGGAAAGTATTACCTAGACTCAGATGTAACGTAGGTACTGGCAGTCAAAAAAGTATCGACCGCTCCAATTTTTTAAAACCTGCTCCGTAACTTTGAAACGGAGAGATACGTGTCAGAAAAGCACAAAATAAAATCGCCCTTTAAGGGATCTATCAATTTGATCTTAGCGTTTTTGTCGTATCTCGTTTCGTTCCAAAGTTACGGAGGTTTAAAAAGATCGGAGCGGTCAATACTTTTTTGACTGCTAGTACAATGGAATTTTTCGACATCACAACGACTAACTTCGTACAGGCTGAGGATTGAGTTTTCTTCAAATGATAAAAATTGAAAAAAAAGACAATGGAAAAACGACCCATTCATCAGAGAAAGAAGAAATCAAGTTTTCGTCGGTAATACAAGGCGATACAATTCTCTCGTATTAAGGAATAATTTCAACTGACTAAGCCCATGAATTTTTTTCTTTTTTTTTCCTTAGTTAATTTGGAGGAAAGGATCAGGTTAGCTCAGTTCCCATTGGATCAGGTACGATTTCAGGTAGTGTCTTGCTACTAAACGGCACTAATTTCGGGGTTGGAACCTATTTTTCCTGAATGCCGTTTCCCTTACCAGTACATTCGATGTAAGGGTTGCCGTTGGTTCCTGGCGGGCAGCTGCACCTCGGTTGATGGTTTCTTCCGATGCAAGTCGCAGTGACAGCGCAGGTGTCATCGTTGCACACCGGTCGGCAGACGCGGTTCAGGCGGTCGCACGCTTCGTGGTCAGCGCAGTCCTCGTTGTACTGACACACTCCGGCGATACAGGATACGAACGGATCTCCTTGAGTTCCGGCCGGGCATACGCAGTGGGCGCGGTGAGCTTGCACCAAGCACTCCGCCCCACGACCGCAGTGAACCGACGCTCCGTGAACGCACGGGTTCAAACAGTTGCCATTGATACACGCCTTGTCGTAAACACAATCCGAGTCCGCCTTACATTGGGCTGTGGACACACATTCTCAGTCAGACTCAACTTCATTTCAGTTTTTTTCATTTTTTTAAAATATTTTTTCTATTCATCCGGAGCTACTTACGTCTGTAACACTGAACTTGTGGGTTGCCTCCCCAGCCGTCTGGGCAGTTGCAGATAGGACGGTGGTCCCTGGTCGTGCATTCTGCTCCTTGGCCGCAAAGGTTGGCAACAGTGCACGGTTCTTGACAGTGCTGGTTGATACAAGCACGGTCCGTTGGACATTCAGAGTCGGACACACACTCAGGTGTAGCAGTGGGAACTGCAAGACAAACGTAATATTTTTAAACGCACTGGGCTGATGAGAACAACCGAATTATTCGCAATTTCGAGTCTAAGAAAAGTGCTTGAGAGATGCTGTTTTAAAGACGAAGGATTGAGTTCAACGGATTATTCGCAATTTCTAGAAAGGGTTGAGTTAGGTTAGGTTATACGTTATGCATTCGCGCGCCCTTATCAAGAAAGCATTTATATAGGGTGACTTTTACGCACGCCAAGAGGACCCAATCTATTTTAAGAGGGAGTTTGCGTGCGAATAGACACTTAACAATACACTATTTAACTATTAAATACATAAAGTTTGTTAAATAATTTCGTGAATACGTAACGAAATGTTTTGGTTAGGTTAGGTTGAGGAGTTGTGGTAGGTTATGGGAGACTGAAAAAACTAGGAATTATCGGTCTTGGGAAAGTCGAAGAAAGATGTATATGAAGGGGAATAAAGGAGCGTTGGAGGTAACAGCCGAGTAGAGTCGTGACATACCAGCATAACAATTAACGAAGGGATCTCCAACGAGGGGGCTGGGACATTTGCACACAGCGCGGTGGTTGCTGGCCTGACATTCGGCGTTGCGAGCACATGGACTGGACACCACGCACGGATTGACGCATTGGCGGTTTAGGCAAGTATCGCTCGGAGGGCAGTCATCATTGCTCTTGCAACCCGGCTCTTCGGTTGGCGCTGTTAAGACAACATCCGCATTGTAACAACAGTCGCAATCCCATCAGCAGACAAAGAAAAGAATCAGCAGTAGGAGTTTTGAGGCGCATTTGCATTCTCGAAAAAAGACAGAGAATCGATGCAAAAGGGGAAAATTATTATACAATAGAGTATAGAATAGAACGATGATAAAGTCATCGATAGAGCAGACAGTTATTTCAAATGACAATTAAATCATGCGGGTGCTCTCGCTTTACAGTATTATCCCGGAAATTGAGAGACTAGCTTATTTTAAATTAAATTGAAACTTTTAAAAACAGTTTCCGGATAATAACCATAAAGCAGTGCACGAACGGTATGCTGCTGTTTCGATTTAATGTACACAAATAAAAGACATGATGAATGTTAGTAAGGGCACACAACGTCAAATTTCACGATGTTAGTCCGACCTGTAACTTCATAAAGAACAAAATAATTAGACATGTTGACACACATTGCACTTTTCACATATAACTCAAACATTGCACACTTTTGACACCTGTAAATGTCACTTCCTCCTCCGTTTTGAAAGTTGCATTTCCTAAACCTTTGATCCTGATTCAACCTTAACACACACAAGGAATATTTGCGATTTATGAGTGGGCTTTGTGCCCTTAGCATTGCTAGGCTGTCGCTCCGCTCGGCTTGGTATGGAAAGGTCTGAACTCAAGATGTTGAAAATGCAACCTTTCAAATCGAGGGAAGAGTCATATTTAGATTAAGTTCACAATAACCTACAGGCAACTTACCTAGCTTGCACTCTACATCAGCGTCTCCTACATAGCCTGGCAAACACTCGCACACCATTGTTCGTAGTGGGAGCGTATCTGTGACTATGCAGGTAGCATGATCTCCACAAGGCTGAGTTTCCGTACATGGATTGCGGCATTCGCCAGAGAAGCAAGCCTGCTTACTCGGACAGTCCGCATCCATCCTGCACTGAGGCGGAATTTCCACCGGAGCTAAGAAGAACAAACATACAGGTCAGGAAACTTCCGGCATACCCGAAGCTACGAGCGCCTGCGCATCGTGGGCGAGGCAACCCGCCCCACATGCGCGTAACGCCGTTTGCCTACACAGAGAGTGACAGGGGTTCAGGCACTTACCGATCGTGCAGCTGACTTGAGGGTTTCCAGTGTAGCCCGTCGGGCAGCGGCAAGACGGCCGATGATCGGCTACAGTGCACTGCGCCGTCGGCGCGCAGTCACACGGGTCCGCGCAGCGTTCGTTGCGACAAGCAAGATGGTTTGGACAGTCAGAATCAGTTGTGCATTGAGGTCTTTCGCACCTGATAAGCGGATTGCCTCGGGTTCCTGGTTGACAGTAGCAGCGCGCTCTGTGGTTACCATCAACGCGGCAGAAAGCGTTCAAGCCGCACTGCGTGAAAGCGCACGGATCTTCACAACGCTTGTTCACGCAAGCCTGAGTCGGTGGACACTCCGAATCAGAGCGACATCCAACTGAAACAGAAATCGGTTGTTGAGGACCACGGAGCCCGACTGCTGTGAAAATAGCTGAGGTGACGAACTTACTGTCGAAGCACTGAATCTGAGCATTGCCGGTGAAGCCCTCCCTACAAGTGCAAAGAGGTCGGTGAAGTTGCACACGACACTCGGCGTTGTTTCCACACGTTGACTCGCGGCAAGGATCTTGGCATAAGGTATTGATGCAGGCTTTGTCGTTACTGCAGTCTGAGTTCTGAGTACATTCTGGTCTGGGTGCTGTGTACATCAACCAAACGTTAGACACGGGATTGATAGCTCAAATCGCATACAATATACACCGGATTGCTGCTGGAACTTACGTGGAATGACAGGCTGTTGACGTTGACACTGTAGCCTCGGTTCTCCCACGTAACCAGGTGGACAAGAACACACAGCGTTGTGGTTCACGACTTGGCAGATGGCGTTGATACCGCAAGCGTCGACGCAAGGGTCTCTGCAGCGCTGGTTGAAGCAAGCCTTATCTCGAGGACAGTCCTGGTTGATGACACATTCTGGATACTGGCAGACAGCCGCGCCGTTGATGACACGACACTGCCCGTTTTGTCGGCATGGCGATGGGTTGCACGGATCCACAGGCGGAGCTGAAATAATCAACCACGTAAACAAAGATCCTCATACAATCACGCAAGTTTTGAATCTCATCCTAAACAATGAACGAAGAAAGTCCACTTGAGACTTACCTGGGACTTCCTTGCACTCAACAAATGGATCGCCGAAAGTTGATGGAGGGCAACTGCACACAGGACTGTGGTTGATGACCTGGCACCTGGCTCCGTATCCGCAAACTCCAGGACAAGGATCAACGCATTTGGTGTTAACGCAAACGCGGTTGCGCGCGCAGTCGGCACTGATAACACATTCTGGGCGACAGCCACTGCTGGACGACGGAGATCCGAAGAAACCGGGCAGACATTCGCACACAGCATTGTCGCCAGATGTTCTGCATCTGGTGTTCGGTCCGCAAGGCGATGGTATACAAGGTTCTGGAGGCAAGGTTTCCTCTGCAAAACATGAGAGAGATTCAGTTTAGATTACGCCTCGAATTGGGTAAAATTGACGAGAGGGGTTAGAGTGGAAAATACCTCTTCGGATCGGTGTGCAAGTTCTGAAAGCGTCACCAGTTGTTCCTTCTGGGCAAGAGCAAATAGGAATGTGGTTGCTTACTGTGCAGATTGCACCGATACCACAGGTTCCTGGACATGGATCTTGACATTTGTTGCGGATACAAGCTCTGTTCATCGGGCAGTCCGAGCTCACCAGGCACTCCGGTCTGCAACCTTCGTAGGGGTTGCCGTGATATTCTGGCAGGCACTCGCATACTCCGTAAGTGTTTTCGACACGGCAGCGAGCGTTCGGTCCACACGGCGAAGGGTTGCACGGATCTGGTGCGGCCGTCGGCGTTGGTGGCTCCGCTGTTAAGAGAAAACTGAATAAGTTACGGTCTGGGAGTCTGGCGCTGATCGTACTAAATTAACGTGCAATTATAAAAGCGTACATCTGCGGTCAAGAAATCAAAGCCCCAGCAAATGAGCTATTACATTTGTGGGCTAGGAAGTCTCGATTTCGACTGCACATTATGAGATATGGATAGCTCGATAAATTTTGAATAAACAAATTGAAAATCACAATAAATTATATAATTCTTCGGCGAAAAAACTTACAAATACCATGCAACATGCAAAGTACATGCACTTAAGCCTATGTCTTCAAATCGATACTTAACCTAGCGTGCAGAATAACAATATCAGATGTCACAATACACTTGTTCACAAAATAATGAGATACACTTTATTTCAAGTTCTGCAAGCGAAGGAGAATCTTTTATTTTCTTCAAGACTCTCTGCGATCAAATCGACTCATAAACCTGAAAAAAAAGCAATTCCAAAACCACAAGCCTGTAAAATTAGATTAGGTTATAAATCGCACCGTTAGTTCACTATGGTTATTATTATTTTCCGCTGACACCACAATAATCTAAATCATTCCTTTGGATATCCTATGTTATTTCGACTACTCTTAAAGCGGTTAACAGTCGTAAGGCCCAATTCGACACCACTGTACTCTTCATCCACACGTAGTTAATGCAATCACACTGGTAGTCCGCAGCTCAAAAATACGTTATCTGCAAAAACACTTCCAATTCGACGCACACCTCTACTCTAAAGAGTCCTTAAAGATAAAGAAGCTGAAGCGATCAAGTCTTCATAGCCACAGGGGCCATAGATGGCGGTTCACTTTTCTCTCTACTTTCAAGGACTCTACTTGGGTTACTTCATGTCTGGCTCAGGTCACCACCCACAAACACAAAATATATTTTTGAATGTATAGGATGCATTCCTTCTCGTTCACCTTATTAACCAATTCACATGCGAATTTCTAGTTTAAAATTTGGAGTTTGGAAATTTTTATCACGAACAAAGAGTTTAAAACAGTTAATTTTTTTAAAAAGTCAAAGAATTTTTTTTTCACTGTTTAAAATAAAAACAAGAAAGCTGAATTGAAAAACTCTTATTTTAACATTTTATTGGGGCATAATATTCATGACTTTAAACGATTTCTCGGAAAAAGAGAGCGCAATTCAAAGAAATGCGTCCATACATGAGCTAAATATATTTGGTGTGAAATGGGCATGTTGAAAGCTATTTTGTTTCCAGTGAAGCAAATCAACTGTCTAATGGGGGTCTTACATTGTTTTACTCGGCAGATAGTGAACGGATCCCCTTCATAGCCGGGCGGGCACACACAATGAGGTG
>Ga0058701_10001533_pt1 | contig 16562 bp, 4 predicted proteins | sample AgamicOrMae_FD_97039 | JGI IMG/M metagenome (GOLD analysis project Ga0058701, IMG submission 97039) | Agave microbial communities from Guanajuato, Mexico - Or.Ma.e | ecosystem: Host-associated > Plants > Phyllosphere > Phylloplane/Leaf | place: Guanajuato, Mexico | collected 2012-06-04
CCGCTATCGCTCCGCTTGGCTGTCGCCAAGCCTAATGCCGCTTACTTCTCGGCGCCCCTGAGCGGGCGCCGAGAAGTAAGCGGCATCAGGCTTGGCGACCGTTTAGTTGGGTAACCCTAGGTTAAAGGTTACGTGGCTTGTGCCTCGCTCCGCTGTCGCTCCGCTCGGTTTGACGACGGAGGGTGGCACCAAATTTAAACTAAAAGGTTGAAAATGCTACCCTAAAAAATTACAGTGTGGTAGAATAACGACGAATCACATCGTTTTATGATTCACTCAGAGCCCCAAAACAAAATATAAATAAATATTATTAATTTTTAAAGTAATCAAAAGTTACATATATATGTAACTTTATAGTTTATTATAGCTTATTAATAAAAACCGGTATATATTATTAATACAAACAAAAATATGCAACAAAATAAAAAGCATCAGTATCCATGGGACTTTGCTCAAATCACGGCAGCTAACACGCCAGAAAACCAACAAGCTGCAAAACTACCGTAAACATTTTCTTGTACTTTTGCTCGCCGACAAAGTATATTTTTTCAAAGAGCAAGAATATTCTACACCAAAAAAAATGACGATTTAATTTTTTAATACTGCCAGAAGAACTTTTTAATTCACGAAGACTCTCTAGTGCTTGTTAGAAAATTCTTGAGTGGGAGAAATCATTAATTCTTGGGTAAAAAGTATTTACTGATTACTGTTTCAGGAACAGCCTTCTTGATTTTATAAAAGATACTCTGTGAAAGTGCAACCACGATCATTAAGTATGCCGCCTGCAGTGACTGATTCAATCGACCAAAAATAAAGGGACTCGACTGAATATCGAGGGCTCTTCTGAGGCAATAACTTTTTTGTTTTTGGAGGCAAAGCAGGCAGTTCTACTTTCCATCAACTTCCTCTCTGATCATGTTGAAGACAGCCTCGAAGAAAGCCTCGAGGTGATCTTCGGTGCCTTGAATGCTACTTTTTCGTGGCGTACCTTGAATAAAGTTATCGAAACAATGCACCTATTTTTGGTAGGCTGGGCATCACCACCTCGGCACCGCCTTTCCTATGAATATTTTGGTCGTGGCCGGGCCGGGAAAGGAGCCATCAAAGAAGCCGTTAGATGTGACCTTTAAGGCAGGTCACGGTTTTGGGGAGCGCGCAGCGCGACGTCGAAGTTCTGCATTCGTCTTTCAATTCAAAACGGTAAAAAAAGAAGGTTACTCGTGATTTACCACAATGGACAATGACAACATCTTACTTTTACCGTTTCGGTTTGCGTGTTCCAGTAAGCCTTACTGAGTAAGGGGTTTGTTTGTCGGCTCTACAAAAAATACATGGACTAGAAGCAGGCCAACCGCGTTGGTCAATTCCATGACCACGTGATTTTGAGGGCGCAAAAACCGTATTTTTTGTTAAAGATCATCTCGAATATCGTTCGAGGTATTAAAATAACACCTCAAGGTGATAATTAAATCTCCTCTTTTTAATGATTTTTTATGGGCCAATTTACAAGAAGACAGAAATACAGAGAACGCAAACACACACAGATATTTTGTTAAATATCGTCTTTCTTGAAGTTATATTAACAGAATTCGATAATCCTACACAAAAATCGATCTTTTAGCACTTTTATTGACCCAAAAGTTCTGCACATGAGGAAGAAAAAAAACATTACAGAAAAAAAGGGATTTTAGGAAATATTTACGGGGGAATGTGGCCTTATAGGAGAAAACGTTGTTCATCATAGAATCATAACTTCAATTTTTTTCCGCCTGTAATTAAACCTACTTGCACAGTCAAAACTACCCCCTATTTTAGGTATGAGGGTGAAACAGGGGGAGAGCGTAATTTAAGATACCCCAATGAATAACCATATCAGTGGAGAGCTCTCGACGAGACCTTTTCATTGATATGTTGATAGGTCTATCTTCAAAAATAACCAAATTACGCTCTCCTCCTGTTTCACCTCCATACCTAAAACAGGTAAGGGACTACATAAAACAGGGGGTAGTTTTTATTGTGTGGCTTATCGAGATTGAATTCCAACTACTCAGTTGTAAGCTTCTTTATTGTAGAGCTCTTTTGGCAGTAAGTTCAAAAAGTGGACAATGAACGCCAAAGATTGTATGCACGCATAGATCATCATTCTTTCTCTTTGGAAGTTAAAACTCCAAAACTCCGAGTCTCAGCCCGAACTTACAACTGAGACTCTAATGGTTGCCTCTCGTTCGAAAGAAAAAAACAACAACAACAACAAACAGAAAAAAAGTTTGATTAAAGCATAGTGGTCTGTGGCCAAATTGTCTAAGGTAAAACAGCACCATACTCGGCCAAGCTGAAGTTAACCCTAATCTTATTGCCTCAACTAATCACGACTATGCCAAACAAAGAGGATACAACGTGCTAAATGAATTGCCCACTCAAAACATGAATTTCCGAAAAGATAAGTCACACGCGTAAAGGACCTCTTTAAACAAAGTTGTAGCCAATAAAGTAGTTAACTTCCCGAAAAGAAACTTTGTTAGCGAGGTTATTTTATTGTGCGTTAAGATGACTTGTGAGATGGTATCGTCGGATCTATCAATCTCCGTCGGAATGTTTAGAATTAATAATTCAAGCGGAAAGCAAGAGTGAAATTTCTATGAAGTCGCATAATTCGAGTCAGCCGCACAACGGAGAGGCGATCAGCGAGTGAAAATGTCTGAAGAAGGCCGCGCAGACGATCTTCCACGAGTCTCCATTGATAAACTTGCTAATCATGTTTATTCACAAACTTGGCCGGATGGCATCATGCGACCATCGGACTTTCACTCTCATCGAGTCAAGTGACAAGCGAGACGCATTACCAACGAGAATCTCGGCTTGATTTCGTCCGTTTGGTTGTAACATACGACATACCTGACATGTTTACAAATGTACAGTGGGCCAAAAAAGTCATGACCTCTGCTTCCATGTATTTCTTATGGGAGCAGGAGTGATGTCTTTTGTGACCCACTAGGAGCGTAAACAAGCAATAAATGCCACGGGGTTACCGTGAGACAAGTGCTGTTGTACGGGTATTTTTCTCTGTTTGCTATGGACAATGTTTTTTTTTTGAATGTATAAACCTTTTTTTATTTGCGAGATTTGTGCGCGGTTTGTCTCGAAGCTCATATTTGTGTAATTTCACCCAGACTGACCTTGCCCAACCTTACCTCTCCCAAATAAAACCCAAACATGAAAAGCCTATTTTTTCTGACCCAATTTAACTTTTCTTAACCCAAAATCGCTTTAAGTGAGCAAACCTCTTCTAAATCAAACACACCCCAACAACTCAACCTGGGTAAAATTGCTTAAACTGCATTTCCATGTTATGAGGGACGTACTCAATTTACTCAGTCAGCCTTTGTAAGCTGCCAAAATCCAATCTTTCCCTCAAATTTCACCTCGCGAAACCAGCCTAACCTTAGCTAAACGCGACCAGACCTCGCCTTAACGGACTGCTTCTTACCTCTCTTCAATGGACGATTTTCCGTCTGATAATCTTAGTTTATGAATCGACCGTATAAACCGATACCCGGTCCATTCTTAGTTAGTCTATGATGGGTATCCGTTACGCAAAAAGTATCCATTCACCCAAAGTTGCTGCCCTTGGACATTCCAATACACTTTTGACGCAAGCCCATTACTACTGTATTTGACAAGCACCGTTAGAGCACCACTTCATTAACGAAAAAAAATGCATTCGTTACCTCAACAAAACGTTTTGCTAATATCTCAGCAAACTAAAATTGTTACGATGACCCTTCATTTGTTACGGTGACAACTGTGATCGTTGTAGTCACAATTCATGTTGTTGTAACAATTGAAATTGTCGCTACCACAATTGTGGTTTTCTGAGGTTGTATTGACAAAACGTTTGGTCGAGGCAAATTAACTTCCTCGATGAAGCCTACGGATGATCCGGTGTAGTATCTAAAATCCTGTGTAAGCTCACTTATGCGCCGTAAGTTAGCCTAACCATCTCTTTCTCCGTAAGTGTACACCACCACAACACAAGAGAGAATGCCTGTTACACCAAACCTACGTTTTTATGCCTAAATAGGAAATGGTTCATTGTCAATGTCACGTTGACACCCACGATTTTTTGTTTTTTTTTACTAGAGCGCTATTTTTGAAGAGCATTTTCTAAATTAAAAATTCACTTGCAACCTTATTTCGTTTCGGGAAAATCAGTGCATGTTCATCAGAGCGTTGAAGAGTGATTTTCAAAGTCCAAAGAATGCTACATCAATGTTATATGCCTGAGTAATCATCTAGTTGCACGCAAAAATCCTATCCTTCTTCCTGTAAAAAGTTAAACAAAAAACGTACATTGAAAGACTGCAGCACTTTTCTTCGTACTAAACGACTGAATTTAATGTCTCAAAGTATACAATAAATAAAAAATAAAAAAAAAACAACTTTTGCTCTGATCTCGGACTGAACAGGACATAGATCATGAATCGTAGAATGTAAATTCTCATCAGGTTGACCACGCTCTGATCAAGTTATGATATCCACTAAGGGGATAAAAGTTTTTAATCATGACCTAATGAAATTGTCTAACAAGTTCTGACGATTCAGATCCTCATTTAGTCAGATCCTTAATAGAAACACGTCTTGATCAGATTCCGATCACAGTAGTCGCTTCCGGATGAGGTATTAATGAAAACCTTCAATGCTGACTACAATCTGATCAGATTTTGATCAGTTTGATCCAATAAAGTGCAATGCATCAAATTGACCATCTCATTGGCACACGAATCGATAGACATCAGTCCTTGGAGTCCTAAGGAGTGAAAAGTCCTGCATCCTGACCCCGCTGAGGAAAATAGGCAAAGAAAATATTTCATGGGTAATCATGCAACTGTTTTGGGTTTAGGTGAAATGGGTATGGCATACCACGTACTTTCGGTTATTAAAAAATGAAATAACTGGCAAACTGTATGATGCCATAAGGTAGCCTACATCTCGAAAAATTAATCAAAATAAGTGTTATTCCCGTTCGACCTACCCAAAATAAATAAAGGATCCAAAAACCGGTATTTATTCTCAGTGACATCTGTGAAAAGCTCATTCGCAATAGTCGTGAACATAAGTACAGTCGAGGGTATAAATAGCTGACAGGAAATTTGTTGTTCTTTCAAGTTTAGGTTGGTAACACAAACGGCATCGACTAAAAGGAGGGAACACCTCCCTATCTAAATACATTCCAACACAATTTGAAAAAAAAAGGCTTATCAGACATATAGGCCCTCGACTGTACAATCGACTGCACTTCATTCGCATGACTACCTTCGTCGCTCTTGTCACCTGATTGCTAAAGACTTACGTGCCAAGAGGAAAGACTGCTAATTAGAAAACGACGCGTTTCATTGCAAAATCTCTTCAGAAAAAAAGGAAGGTATTAGTGGAAAGGAGAGATAATGTGGAAGAAAACGAAAAATTCATTATTCAGAAAGCTAGAAAGAGTTCCCGCGTTATCAATTGTAGGAGCGACACTAAAAAGGCAAAAAAGAAGAAAACTGTCCTAATAAAAAGGACCCACGAATGAAACGCGACCATTTTCCAGCGACGAAAACGTGAGAAAAAGTGCTTTGAGCCACCCACCCGCTCTCACAGAGCAGCGCAGTCTACGGCCCACATACCGCCCTTTCTCCTGGCGCGAAATTCAAACGTAAACAAAAACCAAGTGAGTCAGTTGATGACGTGACACGGCGCCGCCGCTCAGCTGTTTGCCAAGGCTGAGGCGGCTGCCAGCTTGAAAAGTCACGATTTACGGTTTCGGTGCGGTGGGGGCGGAGAAAGGGGGGGGGGAGCTCGGTGGCCCGGAACGGGCGAGCGGAGGTGCAAGTGAAGCAGAGAAATGCACTGACTGGGCTGGACTAGTCCCGTTCACCGTCCGTCTGTCTGTCCGTCGGTCTGTCTTCGTCTCCACCTGTGCAGGTCCTACCTCTACTACTCTACTACTAAGGAACGAGTAAAGCATGACGGTAGCTTTCTGATTGACAGGTCCTGTCATACGTTCAAGGCGGGTGGAGATTGATTGGTGGGAATTTGCGATGTTGTTCGTCTCTAGAAAGATAACGTTTCTTTTACTTATTCGGATTACCTTATTTTGACGATCTCTTAGTTTTAACGGTTAACTCCCTCAGAAATGTTCTCTGATACCAAGAAAATTTTGCATGATTTAGTGGTAAAACATTTTTTTCCCTGCTGCATTTTCTTTTTTTTTTGCGACAAAGATTTTTTTTTTACTGCAGGGAAAAAATTCTTGTGCCAAAAAAAATGAAAAAAATCTTGGGGCAAAAAAAGGTTTTTAAAAATGGTTTGCCAATATATGAAGAAAAACATTCTTGACATCAGAAAACTTTTCTCTTTTTTTTTACCTCTTACGTTTTGCCTTAGTGATTCCATCTTTCATTATATTATTAATTATCGTATTTCCTTGCATAGGCCAACCTTTTTTAGCCACTTTTTGGACCTCTAAAAATTGCACTCGGCTAACGCGGGGTCGACTTATATGAGCGGTAAAAAAGCAAGTTTCCTCTTGTTGACACATAATTCTCCAACGTGTCGCAAGATGGTAGCAGGCTGTATTTATTTTGCATATTTATTGTACAGCCAAAGCTAGTGTATTAGCCAAAGTACTGTCAATAAGGCTACTTGTGTTCTTTTTTATTAAAAAAAATAAGCTAGGCACCTCAAAATTAGCGATTAACGATTTACAAACGCGCGCTGAGTAAAAACTAAAAACTAATTGATCGCTTGTTTTTGGTGCTAGAAAATTGCTAGATTAGCCTTTTTCGGGGCCGGATTATACGACGGTATAAAAAATCGTTTTCTGAGAAGGCCCTCAAATACTTCATTCGGCTTATACGCGAGGTCGGCTTAAATGCAAGGTAATGCGGTAATTGATCTATCACATTATCAATTAACAATAATCATCCGTGTGAGTTAGATGAACCCAAGTTGGATGCCTTGTGCCTCACTTCCCTTACGTCCCGCTCGTATGTTGGCAAGCCTGATGCTTCTTACTTCTCGGCGGCAGCACTTTGTCGCGGAAAGGTGAGAGGCATGAGGCTTGTCGACTTGTAGGCTTCCTTTGGCTAGGAAGAGTGCCTTGTGGCTCGCTTCGCAAGGCTTGTCCACAGAAAGTGGAACACAAGAAGTAAAATGACCTCTAAATTTTATTACACTAAAAAAAGAATCTTAATTTCAGATGCAACGAAAGTCAATTTGCTGGTCTGCAAAAATTCCGCAGTCCAAATATTCACATTTCAGCAACATTGTTCTTAAAAAAAGAAGTTTATAGAAAATAAAAACGATTTCTGAAATTCAGTGAAAAATTAGACTATTTTTTTTTTCAAATTAGTGATATGACTTTTTTGTTGCATCTGAATTTAAGGTTATCTTTACACGGCGTAGCCCTTGCGTAAGAGTAAACAAACATTAAACTTTATATTACCGGTAACCTTGATGTCTGCTGTTTTATTTAAAAAAATTGAACTTGAGGATAAAAAAACAAAAGACCTATTTCTTTCTGCTCCGACTTCGTAGTCTTTGGCCGAAGTCTTTTCGAGATTTTAGGAGACTGTTAAAGGAGAAAATGTAGAACTTCATCCGGTTGGCATACGTTCTTTATTATACCAGCATGTTCCCCTCGCTCTAACGTTAAAATCCCTGAAGTACCAACACACTGACAATGAGTGGGTTGATCTATTTCGTATCGGTTGTCTATAGGAGCATCCTTCTAAGGACTTTGGTCTAAAAAAACTCACAAGAGTGTTAAAATTCCCTTTTATCTTTGAAAATTACCAAATTAAGCTACTCCTCTGTTTTGTCTTCATACATAAAACAGGGGTTAGTTTTTACTTGGCATGGTCGCATAATTTAGGATAATGTTAGATTAGCCTTCGTTAGATTAGCCTTGGTGTGGTAAACCAAGGTTAGGTTAATCTACAGTATCATCAAAAGTATGGCGACTCGCTGTTTTTTAACCGGACAATGTCTTCGCTTGAACCCCTTCCGAACGTACTGTACAATGGACCTATTAGGCAAGGCCCAGATTGCGGTTTGACTCTTTTTTTTTTCTAAAGCAGCGTTTTAGTATGATTCCAAGAAAACCACTCTTGAAGCAGTAAAGAGGACGTTCCAAAAAATACCCAAAGGTGGTTACAACCAGGTTTTGACCCACTGACCCCCAGAACAAGTAGGAGATCATATTATACTTAAGAACTCTAATTGGAACCTATTCGTAGCAAACTGTCAACTGAGTATTCACAGGTTTTTTTAATGAACGTTGAGCATGATAGGTCAATTAATTTCAGATATTTAAATTTATACAAGTCGGTAAAATTGATCGGTACTGCTAGTTGACACAGAATAGGTTAAGTAAGGTACTGCACCAAGGATAGGTACACAGTACCTCTTTTTTCACTGCGCTGCTTCCAAGCCTGATGCTGCTTGTTACAAAGCGGCACTTTACTGCCGTCAATAAGCCAAATCAGGCTTATTTCCAGACGACCGGAGAGTTATCGGAACGAGTCACAGGGTATCTAACAAGATTCTAACCGCCCTTTGACTGCCATTAATGATCATAATAAAATGAAAGGGTGAACCGCGGAAGAAGACACCTGATTTATAGGTCCCATAACAACTTCCCATAAGTCCTCAAATCATTGTTACAGCGTGACGCTATCATTTGAGGGCAAGAAAAAAATCGCAGCAAACACCTCATAATGAAACAACGGGTATATTAATCACAAAATGTAATTTTCCGAAAGCAAGGTGTCCGCCGTCCGCCCAATACAGGGTATGCTTTGTTTGAGAAAGTGACTTCAAGTACTTTCTAGATCATTTATCAAAAAAGAAAAAACAATGTTGCCAAGATGTGGATGGTGTTTTTTTTTCTTCTCTTTTTCCCGGTGGCGTATTATTTATGGGTTAGAAGTCACGGCCGGTAATGGCTTAGAACGGTGCAAACTCGGCTGGATATACTTATTCGGGTGGAAGCCGAATACCAACATTTTTCCCCCCTGAGATTTGATAAATTCCTTGATTCGTTCTTACGATCAAAGTCACTGCACGGTCCCTGCACCGTGGAGTCACTCAATAGGGAACGGACACATATCAAAGCGGCATCAGGGGAGGGTGCACTTTGCACGGAAAAAAATGGTTTTGTTACGGCAACAAAATTAGGGACAACAAATAAATTATTTGTTGCTGCAACCAAACATTAGCTGCAGCAACCAAACGTTTTGTTGATAAAACTTAACATTTTGTTGTTGTAACAAGATATTTTTGTTATCCCTATTTTAACAAATGATTTTGTTGGTAACAAAACCTTTAATAGCGTGTGTCTATACGATGTAAAACCGCGCAAAGCGTATGAGCGGGTCAGTCAAGGCGCTCAAACTCCTGCAACCTAGAGGCCTGGATATACAAGAGAGGAGGAATTAAGGGTGCAAAATCATGGGCGCCGCCATCTTGATTCCGAAGTTTCTCCGTAAGCCGCAATGCATTCGGTGGTCCTGTAAGAAACAAAATGGCTGCCCAATGCCTCCTCTCATGTGTATCCATGGTCTCTACCGCAACCGTCTGTTTCCTGCTTTTGGCAGATATTTTTTTTTGGTTATTCCGCTGCATTGGAAAAATGGACGGCTCAGACAATACCTGATAAATGATTTGGGGCGTGGCTTGACGGAAAAAATAACTTGGTTGCCTCAACAAAACGTTTTATTAATAGCCCAGTAAACCAGAATGGTTGTAGTGACAATTTCACTTGTTACGACGACAACTGTAATTGTTGTGGTAACTATTCATATTGTTGTGACCATTGAAATTGTCAATACAACAATGCTGGTTTGCTGAGGTTATATTAACCAGTTTAGTTGAGGCAACAAAGTGTTTTTCTCCGTGAAAAGATTGAGGGATATTATTCCACGCTCCTCGGAACATCATACTTACAAAATCCGCTATAGCGTACATATAAAAGCCACATCCAAATATCTTTGAGCCTCATGGTTACATGTGATAGGTGAGAGCTTAACCAGGTACACGCAAAAAATGAAATTGTTGCCTTAACAAAGCTGTTTGTTAAAATAGAACGAGCAAACTAGAATTGTTGTAGTGACCATTTGAATTGTTGCGGTGACAATTTGATTTGTTACGGTCGCATTTTGAACTGTCACTTCAAGAACTGAAATTGTCTCCCTAACAATTAAAATTGTCACCACAACAATTCTAGTTTGCTCGTTCAATATTAACAAACTGTTTTGTTGAGGCAGCAATTTCATTTTTTGCGTGTATGAGCCACAACTGTATAGGGTCGAGGTGGGTAAAAAGAAGCCTCGAAAAATGCCCGGTGGCTTAAGCACGTTCCGATTGGGAATTCTAAAAGAGTCGATCGAGTCGATCACGACGTCCGCGGTGCTTCATAAAACTGTTTAAAAGAGGTTACAGACGATTATTCTGCAAGTGGTTTGCGGCGGTTTACCGACCCAGCAATACGGCGATTCACCTCGGTTTGCGGACAGATAAATCAGGCTTGAAACGAGGGGCAAAATCAACAAAGTTATGGTCGATGCATGAGAAATTTGCGAGCACAAAAATAGCTTGTCGCTCGACCGATCTGAGCCCAAAGTGCTTGAAAAGTTTGTATTGTGGAATATAGCGCGGAGATGTTTGAGCCGGCCATGCCTTTGGGTTGGAGACTTGAACGCTCGAGGTAATGAAAAGCAAGCATTTATGTTGGGGAGACTTTAACGCACATAAAGAAAAAGGCTTAAATGTATTTTAAATGGATCGGACGAGTAAATGAAAAGCTGAACTTCCAAGAATAATTAGAGGCCTACATTTCTTTAGTGAATGAGTGTTCGAACAAATGAAATATTTCAAGTAAAATAGGCTAATTTTTTTGAACGGTACCCAAAAAAAATTGAAGTTAATTGAAGACAAAGCCGGCAAGTCTATTTCTATGCAATCAACTTAAAATGAATTTTTTCGTTTCCTGTTCTTTTTCTGTCCTGTCTGTTGCAGCTCGTATCTATTCAAGGAAAAGTTACATTTTTGACAGAGATGGACGAAAACTGAATGCCTGAACCTCCCCAACAACTTAGTGGCAAACGGATCGGAAATTCTGTAGGCCTTGGTTAGTTTAAGGATACGTCCCAGCAGGTGAGGTTAGATAATGTTAGATTTGGTTAGGTTAGATGAAGTTAGGTTGCCTTGGTCAGTAAAAAAAAGATAGGTAAGTCGTAAGTTACATTTACCGGTTATTTTGCGGTTTTAGGTTAAGTAGAGACATAGCCGGTGAACCCGAGCAATGATTAAGTCCGTAGATTGTCAGTACTTCGTGGGAGAAAAAAATCCCATTATTTCAACCGTAGCGCCCTTGCCCTCGAGAGTTCAAGTCGCTACCTTTCAGGGCACTCGCGTCTGGTCCCATTCGAAGGGATATGACCTGCTTTTCCCTTCTATCAGTTTTCCCTCGAACGCTGGCAGCACGCCTGCTCCGGCCGCAACGCCACGCTGACTCGCAACTTCTAAAAAAGCTCTTTCGCACAACATTTTCAAAATTAGCCTTTCCTTATCAGAGAATAAACGTAAAAGTACGACCTACCTTCTCGCGAATGAACCACGCAGAATCCCTCACAGTAAGTCACTGATTGAAGACCCCCCCACGAAACACAGTAACAAAACACCCGTTTAGGGGAATACTGGACCTCTTTTAGGTGTGAAACTAAAACGGGCGTAGTACGTATTTTGGTAATTTTCCAACATCGACCTATGTTCAGCCACATCAATGGAAAGCTCTCGCCGAGACCTCTTGAATGATATGGCTGAACATAGGTCTATCTTGAAAAATAACCAAAATACGTACTACCCCCGTTTTAGTTTCACACCCAAAACAGGTAAAGAAGTTAAAACAGGTGTTTCGTTTTCTCTGCGAACGGCCACGACACCGGATTTTTGCTTTAAATGGCTCAGTTTTACGTCTTAATTGATAGCAGAAACATGTCCTGTGTTTTTTATACGCATACACTGTTTAAAAGCGCCTTCTTTGGATGGGAAGGTAAAACAGGCATTACAAGTTAGTAAGTTTTCAAGGAAGTTATATTAATGCAAAGCACTTCTGTGCTTTCTTTCAAACCGCGGCAACGGCGCACAATTTGAAATTCGAAAACTTGCGGTAAAAACCTTATTCAAAACAGCAGCTATCTGTCCGAAATTCGTATGTTCCCTGAGTACCTTACAGAAAACGGTTTCCACTCACACCTGGTTTCCTTCTTTTTAGAAACCCTCGAGTGAAATTCGCTCGTTTAAACTAAAAAACTGACCATGCGAAAGCTACGAGTGGGTGAGTATTTGGTTTGAACGAGTAAATTTCACTCGAAGTCTTTAGAGATGTTCGATAGGAACAGTTAAGTTCTCCCGCCAAACTGCTTTCGATGGGATGTGTGGTTTCAGCGGTTTCGGGTCTGATGGAAGAGAAAGGTGACTTTAACTATAGGTAGCCTTATGGGCAGGATGTGAGCTCACTCCGTTTAAAAGGTTGCGTTTTCCACCACTTGCACTTTCTACCCTAGAACAATTTTTAATTACATCCTTAGAATTAACGCCATACCACCGCAAAGTTAGATGCCCTGAGCCTCGCTTCACTGACACGATGTAGCTTACATCTCGGAATCACGCCGCCGCCGCGCTGCGAGCGGCGACAGGCTTAATATATGTTATGTTATGCTTAGGTTATGTTTCGTTTGATGCCCCGCTGTGGTATGCTTGGGGTGGAAGGGTGGAACACAAAGAGATTAACCCTTAACAGCCCAAAGTATTTCGAGCGAAATTTAGCTTAAGTGAAATTCGCACGATTTTTTTTCCATTAATTTACGCAATTTTAGGCTTCGAAAAATGCCTAGATTATTGAATCTCAGGTTTCCAGAGGGATGATATTTTTTAAATTTTGACAATACTGAACTAAAAGGATTCTCTAAACTAAATTTTTCTGTTTCCGAACGGCATCGTTGGGCGGCAGTGGGTTAAGGATGCAACTGTTGAATTTTAATATCGTAGTGATGCTTATGTATTCCGAGTGTAGCGTCGTTTGGTAGAATTATTAATTGAGCAATGTCAAGCGTTGACAGTTATTCAACTACAGTGACCTAATTCGGTACGGACGGCACTAATTTTACAACGAGCACATGTTTAGTGTGGTGATTGAGTGTCCGAGCCGAGCCGCGTCCCACACGAGCGGAGCGAATCGATTGATTCATCGGTAATCGTAGTCTAAGTGTAACAATGATGGCGGACGATAGCAGAATCCGAGGTTAGGCGTGACATTGAGGACGACGAAGTAGGATCAAGGTTGCGAACAAGCACGCGTTGAAATCATTTGTATATAACTGAACACATGAAAAACGTAATCTGGGTGAAAAGTGTCATCTCGTACTAACACGATCAAAAGATCTCACTTCTCCTCATTCGATGTCTTACAAAAACGAAGAAAAAAAAGGGGGGGGGGAAACGAAAAACCAAAAGAACAACAAATAAATAAAAGGCTCTAATAGAAACTGTAAAAAGGTCTAAAAATTACAATTCAACACAATAACGTTTACAAAGCAAAAACTAACCCCTGTTTTAGGCATGAAGGTAAAACACGGGAAGGTCTTAATTTAGTTATTTTTAAAGATAACCTTATGAATAATCATATCAATGGAGAGTTCTTGAGGAGATCTTTTCATCGATATGGTTGTTGATGATAAGTTTATCTTCGAAAATAACCAAACTACGCTCTTTCCCTGATTCACCTTCATACGCAAAACAGGTGTGGGACTCTCTTAAACAGGGGTAAGTTTTCTACTGTGTAGGTCTATTAAGTAATTATTTTGACGGGTTCACCAGCTGTCTTGGAAAATAAATAATTGTTAAATTTTCTGTTTGAATTATGTGGCGAAAAAAAAAATGACCAGAATGTGTTCTTATGCACAGGCTGTGAAGTGGGAGGAGCTACGAGCTTCTTTTGTCTGAAATTTTTAGTATGTATTTTTGTTTTTCTCCTCCGATTCCTTTTCGATGTAGTGATGTAGCTTTCTTAATTAAACCAGCATTTTTCGTATGAAAAAGTGGAACCTTTATGGAATTAACACCACAAACCCAACTTTTTTAAGAAAAATGAACCCATCCGCAGTTCTGGTAAATTAAATTAAGTTTACAAAGTTTGACGCAGTTTGAGAAACGAAAGTGCACGTGTCTCGGTCTTGCTCTTAAAAACACTCAACATCAAGTCTTGTTTGCACTGCGGTGCTTTCGGAGTTTTTTTTTTTGATACACGCAAGGCGCTTTTCGCTTTTGCAAAACGATTGCAAAATTTAAAAGCTCGGCGTCATCTTAAACAGCACTCCACTCCTGTCGCTACTCATTCTAGCAATTATTCCGTACAAGTGGCTTTATATATAAGAACGGGTGAACGGCAGGACTGCTCGAGTCGGACATTGTCTTCTCTCGGTGGGCCTCTATACAAATGAACCCACTGTGACCTGACCTCTGTTTCGTTTCAAAGAGGCCCCCTTTGCGAGTGAAATTGAGCGTCTTTCTGCAGCTACTTATCCTTAAAGTCAAGTTTGGTGGGTGCAGTTTCTAAATTTTGAGTCCAAATTTTGGTCACCAAGATCCGGGCAAAATATATTAGAGTCTCAGTTATGCGTCTCTCAGCTGAAAGTCCCACTCGTTTGCACTTTCAATTAGTGTAGTCTCGTCCAGAATACCTCACATGGCGTTAAACGGAATATTATTTTCACTTTGTGCGTCCCGTCTCAGTTCTACGTCCAAATTTTTGAGTCCCGACTGGACGTATAACCGATATTTTTATGATAGTGAACATGGGACGGCCAGAGGCGAGGTGACCTAACAGCGCCATGCACCACGGCGGCCTGCACAGTAAAAACCAACCCCTGTTTTAGGAAGGTATAAAACAGGAGATGAGCGTAACTTGGTTATTTTTAAAGATTCCCCTGTGAATAACCACATCAATGGAGAGATCTCGACGAGACCTTTTCATTGATATGGTTGTTGATATGATTATCTTAAAAAGTAACCAAATTAAGCTCTCCCCTGTTTCACCTTCATAACAGCTGTGAGACTATCTTAAACAGGAGTTAGTTTTTACTGTGTATTTAAGAGCACCTTGGGGAAGTAGTTGATTCATAGAAGTCAACGGTATTCAAAGGCGGTGATCAAAGCGTGTCAAGACGAAAACCGTTCAATCGATTTAACGGATTGACTTGTCAGCAAACATCTTCGGATTCGACTCCTAATACGGCAAGTCAAGGTCTCTTACACAGCGATTAGGTGCGGATTAGCTAGCCAAGGGGTTTCAGTACAATAAATTTTCCTCAAGAGTAATCCAGTATGATTTTTCTGGTGGCATTCTGCATTATGTGATTTTAACCTTACCTGAGTAACAATTTATTCGTACTCAGACAGTGTAAATAGCATGATTTCCATTCATTAACTATTCTACAATTACATAGGGAAAAAAAACCTTTCCGAAACAAAAATACCCGTCTTCGTGAGCACCACTCCCATGTCCACCCAAAATAACAACTTGAAATTTTGATGAGGGGACCCATTCAAGGGGCTATTTCCAATAGTCTCATTACATTCAATTTACACTCATTAATTCCTTGTTTATCAGAGGGTAGCATTCAGAAATAAAACTGGTCGTACCGTTCTCAAAAAAAAGGGGGGGGGGAGTCTGAATCACCATGTCAACGACTCATGCTTTACCACTATACTCTTTAATCCGCAAGCTATGAATAAGGTTGCATTTTCCACCTCGTGAAAATCTGGTTCTGCCTTTACTTCTTCTTTTAAGAATAAAAGGCGCGCACAGCCGCGTTGGTTGCCCTGTGCACGCTCCGCTCGGGTGTTGCAAACCCTGATGCCCCCGAGAGGTGATAGGTATCACGCTCGATACCTGAAAGCTCAACGCAGCAAGTAGAAAATGCAACCTAATGGAGAATGAAGAACGAGTTTCTACCAAGGTTACGAAAGTAATTAGAATTAAGATGAGGACTAAGATAAACCTTTAAATGCTTCGGATAAGGAGCTGAATTGGCGTACCGATTTTAGCGATGATATTGGTGAAGTCCTCGAAGTCCTCGGCGGGTGTATCTGACCGCGACCGCGAAGCTGCCGCAGATGCTGGGCTCATCTTGTTTTCAAATTTCCCGCCAACTTGCCGTCACTTCCTGCCCCGAGTTTGAAAATGAGCGGTTTAAGCTTACGGCACCACCGCGACTATTTTGATAGATATCGTCGCATTTGAGGTACCTTCCCCGCGAATGCTCGACAGGCGAACTCTTTTTTGGATGGTACAGAACCGCGTCTTAGTGGAATTAAAAAGGGTGGAAAGTGGGATTTTCGGATAAAGTTTAGGTAGGCTATGAATGAAGCAACTAAGTACGGGTTAAAATTTACTCATGAGTAAATTTTAACCCGTACTTAGTTGCTTCATTCATAGCCTACCTAAACTTTATCCGAAA
>Ga0058701_10001534_pt1 | contig 16562 bp, 9 predicted proteins | sample AgamicOrMae_FD_97039 | JGI IMG/M metagenome (GOLD analysis project Ga0058701, IMG submission 97039) | Agave microbial communities from Guanajuato, Mexico - Or.Ma.e | ecosystem: Host-associated > Plants > Phyllosphere > Phylloplane/Leaf | place: Guanajuato, Mexico | collected 2012-06-04
CCCCCAAAACAAGATTGATAAATGAATTCAAGAATCAATTTTTAATTGCGTATTGAACTCTTTTATTCAGGTAAAATAAAAATAAAAATTCTTACTTGGATGAAAGAGATGATTTTCAGAAAAAGGAGAAAAAATGAATAATTAAATGTCAATTCACTATACCGTATAATGGATCTCTAAACAAAGGATCCTCTGAAGCTCTCCACCTGACGCGAGTTTCTAATTCGTGCCATAAACAAAACACAAATTAATCACTGAGGAAATAAAAACGCAGAATATTGAGCGTTTCATCTCAAGGATTTTTCTCTAAATTTTTGCTTCCGACCTTCCGAAATTTCGGCGGATATTTACCTAGTTCCTAAAATAGTAATAATAGACGTCAATCATAACACATCATCAATTGAATGAAGCGCCAGTTTTTTCAAGGAAAGATTTATGTTCTAAAACATAATCTTTGAAAAAAAGCGTCGAACTAACTTCATTACATGATATCATGACTTTTATTTTTTAAAAAAAGGTTATTTTAAATTTAATTAAACAAATTAAAAATTGAACCTGACCAAACGAAGTTTTCAATGCGTCTTGCCTGGGGAAACATGTAAGTCGATTTTTAAGTCAAAAATGAAATAATTTGCATTTTTAATTGATTTCTGCATTTGTCTTACTAAGGAAACGACTCTCTGGTGGCCGTGAAATCGTCGTTATTTTTGAGTGCTCAAAAGAGTGCATTTATTTTTGGATTTATATAAATAAAATCATGGTAGTTCGAGAAATGTGGACCGTTTTGCTCGCCCCCACTTCTTGAGATACGTAATTTTAAAATGAGATTATAATCTAACTCTGCACAGCCAAGTCTATTTCCTCCTGTATTTAATCGATCTCTCGTTAGACTTCAACCAAAATCTCGTCAGAATGGGATCAAACGTATGTGAGAAATCATTTTTCTTGTCGGAAGAAAAATAAATCAACTTCTTCGTTTCAATAAGTTTTTACTTCGTTTCGGTTTGTTTATATGATCTAGTTTTATCAAATGTTTTCTGCTTGAATTTGTTTTAGCGTTTTTCCCCACAGTTCAGCGTAATTTTTATTCCGCCATTAAGTTGATCATTGATCCTTATGCGGTTACAAAAAGACCAGAACCTTTCTCAAGGGGTAGCTTACATTATTCATATCAGTTCAGTGAACTTTTCAAACAGTGGTATCTGAAAATGGTCTGGAAAAATTGTCGAGTCAAGTTGTGTGAAGGGCGAGGACTTAACCCTGTTCGGGAGCTTCGTTGTTCCGATGCCATTTCCTCCCTCTCTCCTTTCTCACCCCCCCTCCCATCCCTTCCCTATTCGGGAGCTCTGGGGGAGATTAGGAATCCCTTCCCGGACTCGAATCCCGGCCTCCAAGTAGAGACGACGATCTGTGCCCTTCGGGGCTTTGAACTGCGTTGTTATCGTGGAGGTGCTTGCGCTGCTAAACACTGGATTTTACCCCCGAACCAGCCATGCCCTCAGTCCTGCTATGCCGAGTACGTGCTGGAAATTCCACCTCTTTTAGAAGAAAATAAAAAATGCTTGGTTATCTTCTCTAGAACTTTCTTAAAACTCTTCCCCACAATGCCATTTAAATAAAACCAGAGAATTTTGCACCAGAAAAATATCGATATATCTAACGATACTTGGCCGATAATCGTATTGAAACGATGAGCGACGAAAGACGGGGACTTGCATGTTCATCAAGACATGCTTTTAATTTCCATATTCCTCAGTGGTCGCTTTTGTAATTGCTCTAACATGGAGGGTTCCTGCTTAGCTATGGTGTAACAGACAATTCGGCAATCACGTATAGTCAATATCAACACTCTAAATCTAAAACAGTGAAAAATCACTTTTTCCCCTACAAAATTGCTCCACTGATTTGATTCAGTGGAGCAATTTTGTTGGGGAAACAGTGAATTTTCACTGAATTCCGGGGACTTTCACTGTTTCAGATTTAGAGTGAAAAGCTAAATTGCTTGTGAGGATCAAAAATCTTGTGGGTTGTGCTATCTCTTTCTATCTTGGCTCTTCTGCAGTTTTCTCGTTTTGATCCACGAAATTAATTGTATAGCTCCGAAGAATCCACCCATAGAAATTCATTTATTTATTATTTTACTTGACTTTGAATCGGTCTATGTTAGCCAAAACTTCGGAGCATCGTTTCTCCACATTCAAACGCAAGTGCAGCAAAAAAGAAAGTAAAATGGTCAAAGGGAGGAATATGCGGTCTTTATTAGCCTCTGAGATACGACAGTTGTGCTCTGACCAAGCGATATACCAAGTCCACACTTATTTTTGGCGGGGTCTGTATTACGAAAATACCGTTCCCCATCTACGTCATTACACGTAAACGAAGTGACCATCCCTTTTCGTTAAAACCGTGGAGGAAGATACTAGTAATCCTCGCTGCCCGCTCAACTCCATATTACATCTAACTCTCCGGCCGTTTATTTAATTTATACTCCCCGTTCAAATTACTTCCCGTGTTTCGCGCGAAATTTACTGAGCCCCTGAAGGAACTGCTGCCAATTAATCCACCAGTTTTGTCATAACACCGCGTTCCTTATGTTTAGGGATTGTCTCCTTGGAAATGATCATACCAACTGAATTTTTTTCGCCGACAACTGCCATTTTATATTGACATAAATAAGTTGCTGAAAACTAACCAATAGACACGATTACTCCCGATTTTTTTAAAAAAGTTAATACCCAAAACAGGTTTTTAATACTTGCACATCCCGTCTCAGATTTAAAAAATTGGATTTCCACCTTGTTGGATGCACACTTCTTCGTGTTGTATGTTCCCTTTCCCTTCTGTGGTGTTAGAAAGTAGTGTTTAAATATTTCAAATGATCGGAATGCGTCAAACCGCCCCTCTGCTGAACTAGCTCATTTTGTTGAAAATTTTAATTAAATTGGCAAGTTAAAAAAATATGTTATTACTGAACCAAGATAGTTTTGTATGGGCTGTTACCCACTGTTCTAAAAGAGTTATCTCGTAGGCTTGCGATCTGGCTTGTCCGGATGCTGTGCAGACGAGGGTCACCCGCGGCGGCCGTAAGGTGTCAATGCCTTAGGACCAATTTATCAGAGGCCCTTTTAAATATTGTTCCCCAGACAGAAGACGTATTTTCTCATCTCGATTTTGGATATGAAACATATACCTATCTCTACGTTGGACCCTGTTGCCTCAGAAGTCTGTTTTTTTGTTTTGGATTATTTATGGGTTTATATTTTTTGCGCGACATATCAAAAGTATGATATGCATGTGCGTGCCATCTCATGTGCGTGACATATCCATTTAACGACAGCCTATCGGCGTTAAAACCGATTTGCGTGACATCCTATGAAACATCTCTTTTATATCTCAAAGAACGCATCTTTAACAAGGTTATAAAATTCTGCGTAAACTATTTTTCCGGCACTATGATTTTGTTGAGACCTACACTTGATAAATTAGCATTGGGTACCACTTCCTGAAAGTCATTTTATTCACGCTACAATAATATTAGGTTTTATATTTTAAGAAATGTCAGCACTCATAAACCTCTCGTAAATTTCTTTTCTCAAAACGCTGCAATGCTACTTCAAGCGCTATCGATAGCCCGTCTTAATAACGAAGATTCTTCGAGTGTCTTATCATCTGATCAAATCTAATCATTCTTTTCTTTTCTTTGCAGGTGAGAGTCGCGTTATGACAGCCAAAAATAGGAAGTCTGGCTCTGAATTTCCATAGACTATGCATAACTAATGCAGTAATGACATCATACAACAGGTAATCTTATGAAGCTTTTTGAACGCTCTCTGCAGAAGGTTGAGGAAGTGTACAATATGAAAAATCGATCAGGCGACAAAGACTCTCGCATTTCCTGTAATAATTAGGATTCTGTTGGGACCTTGACTGGCTGGAGAGCAAAGACTAATGCTGGTTTTGAACTTGAGCTAAATGTAGCGATGCGGCTACGGTCTTACTGTTAGACAGATGGGTCCTTATTTGGAATAGTTGGGATAATCATCACACTGAAAAGGGAAGCCGGTTCTATGATTAATCTTTCTTTTGACCCAAAGTCAAGTTCATTGTTGTGGACAAACCTCTTCGAAAAATACGCAATTCGCGTCGTTACCCCTTGCCTCTTTTTAGTTCCCAATTAGATACTGCGAAATACATTTTAACCATTATCGGAAACACTTATAATTACCACGAGAAAAAGTGTATAGCTTCGCAAGCAAGTTATATAATACAGCTAAATGGACAAAGTGTAAGCAATTATGACCAATGTTTCATACTGGAAAAAATAGCAGAACACTTTTAGTAAAAGCACACGACTTGTCCAATGGCTGAAAATTAGCCAATCAACGAGTCCAGGTGTAAATATTAGGTAATTAGACAAAAAGTAGCAAACGAAAAGGCAAGTAAGCTCAAATTAACGACTAATTGCTAAAACACATATAACTAATATATCATCAAAGTGGCCATTCGTAAACTACATAAAAATTACCCACAAGGTTAAAATCATCGCTTGAATTGAACATGTGTCCGCGTACCCAAAAATTTGGTGATATTAATCAAAACAAGCCAAATGGCAACAAAAATATCTTTAATGAGGTAATCCTACTCAGCAAAAATACCTCTGCCTTTTTTAAAATAAATGGCTGTAAGACTTTTTAAAAATAGTAAATAAATTTTTAAAAAAATGTTCCTGCTACTGAAAATTAGCGAATGAGCTAAAAAGAAGGCAATTATAGTTTTAAAATATCCAAAACCAGTTGGCGGAAGTGTTTTATATGGCAATAGACGAGTGAAACAATTGTAAGATGAGAAGTCCAGGTGACCTTGAATTGGAATCATGAGATGTCCAGAGATTGCGTCTTTCGGGGCAATTCACTTTAAGAAAGATCTGTTTTTGAGTCTTCGAGGACGTGCAAAGTTCGGACAACTTCCGTTCCGGAAATGTTTGTCATCCTGAGCGAACCCTTTTTCTGAGGATGAGCAATTGATCTATTTATGCTGGCGACAATCATCCTGTTAAAGTTGATAACTGCAAGTACTCTTCCTTGAGCCCTTTAAACTTCGCTTTCGCGTCACACTGTTAATTTTTTTTGCGACGATGCGTTTTTAAAATCATCCTGTCGAAAAACTTATTGTAGCCTTGCTGTTAAGAGCACTTGTTAACACTCATTTATTTCAAGTGCATAATATCTCCATGTTTTTTCTTTTACGTGTTTTTTTAAATTATTTTTCATACAAAAATCATGTTTAATATATATTGTGCAAAAAAATCTGACTTTGAAAAATTATTTTACTTAATCGTAAAAATGAACTAAGGTGATAATGTTAGGTTACTAACAAGATTATTAAACAAGGTTAGCTGGCGACTCAGGAAAGCTGAAATTAAGCCCACTCAAGGGAGGAAAGCTAACGTTTTGTAGGTAGGGAAACCCTAAGACAGCTTAACTTGGGGCAACTCCAAAAGTATGCTGCAGGTTAGCTTGAATCAAGTTTACTTGAATCAAGTAGGTATAAGGTCGGTATGCGTGTTCTTGGTTAAATTTTTGTATCAAGGTGCTCCATTGTCTATCTAATCCAAATATTTACTCGACGCCAAAAATGTCTCACTATTTTATCTAATGTAAGGGAAAAGTGAACTGGCTCCTAATCTATTTAGTGAATTTCATCAGTGTCAGAATACCATTTTGCCTTGTTTCGACTAATTTTTTGTTTCTATGTATTTGTAATCAGAATTTGGGAAGCTTTTCCCAAGACCGATTTGGTTGAAAAAAATAAAATCGACAGTAAAAATGAAAAAAAGTCAGTAGAAAATATAAAAAACAAAAAAAGGTAATGAAATTGAAAGGAAAGTCAATAGAAAAAAGTGAACAATAAAAATAAACAATAAAAAATAAACAATAAAAAATAAACAATAAAAAATAAACAATAAAAGATAAGCAATAAAAAATAAGCAATAAAAATTAGCAATAACAAAATAAACAAAAAAACAAAAAACTAACAATAAAAAACTAAACAATGAAAAAAACAAAATAAATAATTAAAAAAACAATAAAAATAAACAATAAAACTAAATTTAAGAAAAACGATGAAGTTTGTCACGATCTCGATATTGATTCGCTATCGTGAGGATGAAAAAAGGAAGAAGGACTTATCTGATTTAGTTACTAAATGTTAGAGCTGTTGACTAACATCCAATAAATATTAATCCGAGTTTAGTGGTCCGGGCATCGAGAGTGGCCGGCGCAGCGCCAGCATCCGTCATAATTGCGGTGCAGCTGTCGACGAAATGCACAATTATAGTTGCGTCGGCGGGCCGACGGGCCGGCCGCGCGTCTGTCTCCAGATGAGGGATTTATTTGGGCAGCTGCGTCGCAGCGTCGCCCCGCGGACTGCTCGCCCCGCGCCACCTCAAAAAAAGCGCCCCGCAAAAAGACAACTTTCGCTGTGCGTTGACAAAGAAACGACTCATCTCTAATAAATGAGAACTGCGAACAAGCACACTAAAGATGGAATATTCGGGAAGCTGTCATAAGCGCCAAAAACCACAAGCGCCAATCCGTAACCGCCAAACGAGAAAAGTCGCAAACGCCAAAGTTCTTAACCTCAATACTAACCTTACCTAACGTAACCAAGCCTAACCTATCTTAACCTAACGTGACCTAACCTAACCTATACGAACTTTGGCGTTTGCGACTTTTCTCGTTTGGCAATTACGGACTGGCGCTTGCGGCGTTGGCGCTTGTGGTTTTTGGCGCTATCGAATGCCCCCCCGAAAAATATTCAAAAATACTATCATAGAAAAAAGCTCCCCCTTGCAATTGCTTATACACGGGTGTGTTGCGGTTGCCCTGGCTCGGCATGAGCCAATCACCTGCCTGATTCCGAGCGAAGGTAGGCAACCGCAACATACCGGTGTCTAGGTGGTTGCAGGGGGGACGCTCTATGATAGAACAACCCTCGTAATTTTACACCCAAACCAGGTAGGAACTCACTAAAACGGGTGTTTCTTTTTTTTATTAGTGTGCGCAGTTAAGCCTCCTGTGCATCGCTCTGTTTGGCTTTGCGATGAAAAGAGGTAGAAAATGCAAGCCTAATGATCTACAGTAAGTGTGTGCAACGGCAAGAAAACGGGGGAAACAAGAAAAGAAGGTGAGCCACAATGCGTTTGCTTCCCTGTTGGAGCCGTTCCTCCTCGTTAAACCTTCAAGTAGCGACGCCGAGCGTTACCTTTTAAGAACCTCTCCAAATTCTCAACTCAACTCGCCCCGCCAACGAGGCTGCTTTTCCTTACGGAAAAATCCATCTTAAAATACTCCGGGCCTCCGGACGGTCAAGTCAATTGAACAAATCAACCACGCACACACTTGTTCACAAATGAGCGATTCCACAGAACCGTCGAAAAACTTCCGGCAGCCTGGCTTCCATGAGAAATAACTATTAAGACTAAGTAGTCCTTCTCGGAAACTGCCGTCAGTCCTAAAAACGGCGCGCTCAGTTTTTGCAGGTTTTCGTGGGACTAACTTCGGCGACCAGTTTGTTGTAAAGTACGTAACTCAGGGAGGGGGGGTATGAAAAAACGTCCAAGCCCAAGCACAAACCCATGCAAGTTTGCTCCATTTGTGGTGACGACCCCGAATCAGCTCTACCCTTTCGACACACGCAGCAAAAACATGGGTATTCATCCGCGCGCGCCCTTGAAATGCACGCATTTTCATGGGGAAACTTGATGACACGTTAAGAAGAGTCAATGTATTTGGGATGGGAGTTTAGGTGCGAAACAAAATCTCAGGTGTTCCACTTCGAGACACATGGGTATATCCAAAGAAGTCTTACAGACTGGAGGGCATAAAGTAGCCAATATTTCGACGACATTTAAATGCCAGCAGAATAGGTATTGAGTCGCTCGAGTGGGTTTTTAAGCCAGCTAAGATTGCGATAGGTAACTTTGGATTAAGTTAGAGCAAGACGAGGTTAAATCGTATTAGACAAAGTTACTCCAAAATCAAAAAATAAAAAGAGAAATCAAAATCTAATTTTGATTTATTAAGTTTGCGTGCAGTAAAAATGAAACACTCAAGGAAAACAAATCGAAATCTGAATCGTTTCCATTGCACGAAATTCAACTGGAAAATCAATGGGTTCCACTGTTTTCACTTAAGGAGAGTAGGTTCATAAAGGTTAGGTTGATGGATATGGTTTACCGGCGGTAAAGTATCGTGCAGACAATCCATTCGCAAAGACAAATGAAGGAAAAATAAAAATAATTGAAAAACGGGTTTTAAGTTAGGTGAGATTAAGTGAGTGTTTGGCCAGCTTTGGGCTCGTTGCAAATATCAGATGTCTTCGCGGAAAGACATAAGAGTAAGAATCAGAATAGGCATGATATAGAAGAAGTCTGGTGAGCTAAAAATCGGATACGGTACTGTATTTACATGGTTAAAAAACGATTTTTCCTCTAGGAAAAAAAATGTGGGAAATGATCGGTAAATCAGATCACTTAAAAAAAATAAAAATCAGAAACTGTTGAACGCAAAACTCAGCGAAGAGACTTTTTAAAGCGAAGAATGCTTGGAGAGTGTTTGAAAGATGATCAGCTGCCTTTTCAGCAACAATTGTAGCTGTTTGACAGTGACGCCGAGTCAACGACCTCTGTGCTTTGCTCCGTCTTCTGCTTTCAACAATCACCCATAGGTTTACCTTCCCACACAAAAAGGCACACTCGCCAAAAACGGACACTCGTTCACGGCTCCCTATCTGCCCTAAAACCTTGCCTAGAACCCTATTCCCGTTGCTGACGCATTTAGGGCCAATCAAGGATACATTACCGACATTGATTTGATAGCATATGCCAATTCTTCTGCACAATATTTCTCAGATATTAACCCATAACAGCCCAAGGTGTTTGGAGTGAAATTTAGCTTAAGAGAAATTCGAAGCATTTTCCCATTAAATTACGCAACTTTGAGCTTTGGTTAATGCCTAAATTACTAAATGTCAGGTTTTCAGAGGGGTGATTTTTTTTTTAATTGTGGCAATACTGAACTAGAAAGATCCCCTAAAATATTTTTTTCTGTTTCCGAACGGCATCGCTGGGCGGTAATGGGTTAAGAAGTTTCGGTCGTATCCAAATAAAATCTAACCTAGACTCGATTTTTTGTTTTGGTCGTACCTCAGATTGCCAGACGAGCGGAGCTACTACACCTGCGCAATCAGACGGGCGCCAAGCCTGGTGGAGCTTACTCCTTAATACCGCAATCACTGATTGTGAGAGGTAAGCCGTATCAAGCTTGTCGATGGCCAAACAGAGCATTACAGGAGCGAGGCACAATGCACAACACCTAAGTAAGCTGCATGACGCTTCGCGGCAAAACACTTGGTTAGCTTCTATGCCCTATGCTTCGCTATTTCATCACTCCTCTCAGCTTACTTAGGAATAGGTATAACTGGAATAGCTATATTTGGTATTGTTGTATATGCCCTGGCTATATTTATTGCTGCACCAGCCACATATATACGTCAGCATCAGGTAGCTGCGTTAACAACAAATTATAGCTGGGTCATACACAACAATACTAAATAGCTGTCCGAGCTATACCCTTTTCTGAGTGAAGGGTTAGGTTTGATACCCCGTGCCTCGTGCTCTGGAAGATCTCTCTTAGGAATAAATGCAGTCGGCTCAAGCGATGAGGCATAAAACTCGAAAGGAAGAAAAACTGCTTTTACAAGCTAAGGTCATGGAACATACTTCACCGAAACTCGACGAAGGAATTTAGCAAATCGTATCGTAACTAGATTTCAGCCTAAAATAAGCACACTCATCTCATCAAAGTTAGCTTAACTTGTCATTTATTGTGGTCCGGAACTCAACTCAACTGCATTACAAAAGTTAAGGTAAATTAGGTAATCTTTGAAAAATTCGGGTGAAACTCAGTATGGGTTCAGATGAGTTTACACCATATTAAGTTAGGTATACGAATGGTGAAGATTAAATGGGTTTAGGATCGGAAGGGCAGCTTGGACTAGGTCATATGGTAGATGGCATTAGAAAACACATTAGGCGCACGGAAAAAATGTTTTTGTTAAGGCAACAAAATTAGGGACAACAAATGAATTTTTCGTTGCTTCAACCAAAAATTTTGCTGCAGCAACCAGACGTTTTGTTGATGGAAATAAACATTTTGTTGTTGTAACAAAATATTTTTGTTATCCCTATTTTGACAAATGACTTTGTTGGTATAACAAAACCTTTTTTTCCGTGCGTATAGGAGGGCGAGCGTCTCAAAGGGAGCACCCTGGTCTCATTACGTTGAAAGATACAGGAAAACAATTTTTGGAAAGTTGCTGCCGGAATGCACTTTCCGTGGACTATAGTTGTGAGAGCTCTTTTCGGGGAAGTGATCAGGCCTTTCTTTGAACGGAGAAACACAGGAAAATCAAGGAAAGCCCTCAAACTTCCTTCACAAAGGCAATAGTCGCGCCAAGACGCCAAACACAATTCGAGGCATTTGCGGACCTGTCTCCTTGTTAGAATGCCAAACCACGCACATAAAAAAAAAACTATACATCTAAAATTAATAATAAATTACAAAATCACCATTTTCTTTTCAAGTTTACCTTAAAGCTTTTTATTTTAGATGGTTTGTTATATTTGATATTTCACACAGTTCTGAACAAGGGATAGCACCTTGCTGGAAATCTGTACTCTGGATATCAGGATGTCAATGATATCAGCCGGATATCAGAGGTATAATAAACAGATATCCAGAGAAAACTGGCCGAATTTCAATTAAATATCTGACAGATTTCAACAGAATTCGCCTGCTCCGTGTAAAATGTACTATATTGGGTTCCGTGTGATCAAGTCCCATTTAAAATGCATTTCGTGCGTCCAAGTCTCCACGTATTTGTGCCGACGGGCGAATAGCCACGACCTAAAAAATATCTGCTGGATATACCTGAATATTAACCAGATATCAGTAGACAGTATTCAGGGAGCAAAAAAACCTGAAAAATAGCTGAGAACAGCCATATTTCGACCGAATCCAATAACAGCCGGATATCAAGAAGGCCTTTTGCACACAGGATATCATGACTTGTCGCCCCTTGGTTCTGAATGTTCTAAAACGGCGATCTTGACGAAAAATTTTAATCTTAGCGGCACTTGCGAAGCGGCAGTGCATCGCCGATGCTCACCAAGGTTATATCAATATAAGAGTCGCGGGTCACCTTTCTATTGGGCGAGCAGAGGAGGCCGCTTTGAGGACCTCGCACTGGGCGTCCCATTCGTGGCTCCTTCCTCGACCACGTCGGACAAACAGCCGCGGAGTCGACACGACCGGAGAAAACGACTTTGTTGCCTCAGCAAGACGATTTTTTAATGTAGCATCAGTAAACCAAATTGTTGTGGTGACAACTGCAATTGTTACAACAATCTGAATTGTTACCACAACAATTACAGTTGTGGCAAGATAAATGGTCACTGCGACAATTTTGGTTAGCTGAGGCTTAATTAACAAAACGTTTTGTTGAGGCAACAAAGTCATTTTCTCCGACCTGAAGGGTCCGTGTCCTTCGACAGACCACTCAAATCGTAACACTTTCCGAGAATAATCTGTACTAACGTATCTCATTTCCGCAAGGTCAAAGCAGTGCCGGTACTGAGAGTTTTGAAGCTTTGCACCTCTGCTCGGCGTTCCACCATTCGTCGCAAAGCATGACCAAATGACAGCGGCGAGAGGCAAGATAGCCGCTAAGCCGCTAAGGTTAATGTCGCTTCCACTTTCTGGCGGCAGGCTGGTCCTACTGGGAAGCGGCATCACAAGGCACCTAGCCTAGGTTAACCTAATCTAGGTTAACCAAACCTTGGTTAAGCTTTTGTAGTAGTTAAATCCGGCTAGGGGATATCGTTCGTTTATGGTAAATACAGTGGCTCGGTGCTAGACTCGCTCCGCTATCGCTCGATTCAGCAACACAATTAAAACTAACCCCTGTTTTAGAAAGTCTCTTGCCTCTTTCACAAAGTACAGGTGGGAAAGAGTGTGATTCGGTTATTTTTAATGATAAACCTATCACGACAGAAGCAATGAAAAGGTCTTGTAGAGAGCTCTCAATTGATACGGTTATGTATAGAGATATCTTCAAAAATAACAACACTACAGAAAATGTGAAATTCAGAATAAAAGTCCGGTAAAACACGAGATCTCGATTTTCATTGTGAAAGAGGATCTTAAATTCAGATGCAACAAAAGCCCAATTACTGATCTGAAAAAATAAAAACAGACCAATGTTTACTTAATTTTAGTTGTATCGTTCTTAAAATGAGCAGTTTATAGAAATTGAAAACAATGGTTGAAATTCAGTGAAAAAATTGACTGATTTCTTTTTCTTTTTTTGACTTTTGTTGCATCTGAATTTGAGATCCTCTTTTTACAATGAATATCTTCGCCTATTTTACCATCATACCGGTGCTTAAAACAACGGAACTGCCTGAAACAGAGGTTCGTGTTGACTGTGAACGCAAGGCTTATAAAAAGAGGTAGGGAATGAAAGCTTCCAGATTCACAGAATCCAGCTTCTCGTAGGGGTTATTCCCTCGAGGTTATCGTAAAGGCGGTGTGGCAAATTCGCACGCGTGTTTTAAAGGCGGTCCCCGTGGACCAGTAATCCGGTAGCTGTGCTATGGACATAAATTAATGAAATATCTCAACGGCAAGTCTTGAGATGGCAGCATAAGGAGAAGGCGGTGCGACGTGGCGCGGAGGGGCGGCGCGGCGGCCCGAAGGCCCGCGGCTCACAAGGAAGCTGCGGGGACGGAGCGGCGAGAGAGACCGACCAGAGATCGATACGACGGGAGGGACCAACGGGAGGGGGTGGGGGGAAGGGGTGCATGCGACTGGGGTCACCGAGGCGAGGCGAGGGATGAGGGGGGATTCGATCCCAGGACACTTGGCTTGGCTAGGCTTGGCTAGGCTTGGCACACAGCCGGTGCTTGCTTGCTTGCTTGCTTGGTGGGCTGAGTAGGGCAGAGCCGCGCCCGGCTCGGGCTCGGGCTCCGGCCGTCAGCAGAGCCTGCCCGCCCGCCAGTTATCAAAGCATTCCTGATTTGGGCGTATTGTCTCTCGCACACGCCTAGGATACAAATCAAACATAACCTATAAACTAGCCTGGATCTAAAAAAAGAGACCTAACTTATAGGTTCTATTTTCCATAGACATCATATGCACTGTTTAGGGTGATCGAGTATCTGTTTTGGTGTCACAGTAAAAACGAATTCTCAGTTATTTTAGGGAATTCTTACCTGTTTTCGGTGTGAAAATAAAACGAAACGAAGACCCCGTTTTGGGGAATGCTATACCTGTACGTGTTGGGTGTGAAACTAAAACGGAGGTAGTGCGTATTTTGGTAATTTTTCAACATAGACCTATGTTCAGCCACATCAATGGAAAGCTCTCGTCGAGACCTTTTGAATGATATGGCTGAAAATAGGCCTATCTTGAGAAGTAACCTAAATACGCAATTACTCCCTCATTTTTCAAAGTAGACCTATGTTCAGCCACATCAATGGAAAGCTCTCGCCGAGACCGTTAGAATGATATAGCTGAACATAGGCCTACCTTGAAAAATATCCAAAATACGTACCACCTACGTTTTGGTTTCACACCCAAAACAGATATAGCATTCCCCAAGCGGGATTTCGTTTTTACCGTGCCCGAGTTTTGGTACGTATTTTATTTTTCACGATAGACTTATGTTCTGGGAGACTTTTCCCTGTCGAACCAGTTAACACTCTTCAAATTTAAAAAAAGGAGAAATCAAAGAAGTTCAATCAAAAATCAGGTGATTTTTCTCAACGTAATGTTGTGACGCTGATTCGCAATGAATTTCTGCCGCGATGCGTCAAAACGTAATTCTGACTTGAAAAGGCGACGTATGACAGCTCACAATGAAAACAAAACACCTGTTTTAAGGAGTTCTTACATGTTTTCGGTAAGACAATAAAAAGAGGGAAGTTCTCATTTATTTATTTATGCACAGGCAAATTAACGAAAGCTTAATTAATAAGCGAGAGCTTTCTGTCATGCGGCTTAAGATAAGTCTTGAAAAATGAACAAGATAAAAACCCCGCGTTTTATTTTCACACCCAAAAGAGGCAAGAACTCCTTAAAACAGGAGTTTAGTTTTTACTTACGTTAGCTATTTATACCTAAGGTACCAAATTAAAACACAAATAAGTCTTACTTAACCTAATTGCTCACTGGTAAAATAAGTTTCATATACCTGTTTTGAGCACAATATAATAATACGGCGTATTCAAGGACGTTCGCTTTCCACGATCGATGTATCAAAACCCATATCCAACGAAAGCATTCGCGATAGATACAACACAAAACGGGTCAATCTAAAAGGCTGCCTATGAATTCTACGTTCGAAGTTTGTCAACAGGATCGGTTGGGCGGGGCTGCGTATCCAAAGAAAGAATGTTTATGTGCCTCCATCCTTGAGGAATATGATATGCGCTTGACCTTTTGTTTAGGTTCGCGTCGCCGACGACCGGTGACCTAAAATTGTCTCCAAAAGACGAGAAACTTGCGTCAAAAGCGAAAACCTTGCTTGGCGATGCACAAAATGCCAACTGCTTTTTGATCGAGCCGCTTCTGGAACGGACGGGACGAGACGAGCGGGAAAACCGAAGAAAAAAAAAAAAAGTCGCTTTCAGATAAACGCTGTTTGAATTGACAACGTTTAAGTTTGCGTCGATAAGATAAAGAACAAGAGACGAGGTCCTCCGCTAATAAACAAACAATGCGCCTTCGACTAAAATAGCAATTTGGGGAGGTGAAAAACGACACGAGTTAGTTCCAGCAAGACGACGTCGAAAAAAATCTCTTCTGAATTGCGTGTATCATATTTTGCTCTCCTGTTGAGTAAAATAATCCGGGAATCTGAATGATTATAAGGGGAGGAGGTATACCCTTGGATACAGTAACACAAACACATTGAAACATGGTCGATTAACGGCGATACAGTAGTTTTACCGAAAAAAGGTGTGGTACAGTGGGCCATAAAATTCATGACCCCTGCTACCGCATGGAAAAAAATGGTTTTGTTACGGCAACAAATTTAGGGACAACAAATAAATTTTTTGTTGCTGCAACCAAAAATTTCGCTGCAGCAACTTAACGTTTTGTTGATAGAACTAAACATTTTGTTGTGACAAAATATTTTTGTTGTCCCTATTTTAACATATGATATTGTTGGTATAACAAAACCTTTTCTACCGTGATGGAGTATGGTATGAAGAGGATTGGACGTCGGAGGATCGAGGTACAGGGAGAAGCGAGAACGCCGAGTTGACGCAGCCCCATTGCCATCGCATCGATTGGATCAATGTTTGCGCAGCGCGGGTTGCCTGCCTGCCCGGCGCTCCTCCTTCCCTCCCCGCCCGCCCCAGATGCACATTTGTTTTAGGTAGTTTGCCGGGGCGGTTTTTATGCGTCGCGGACCAACCAGGGTGCGGCGGCGGCGGCGAGGACGTCATCGCGCTGGGGAAGAGGCGAGGCGCCGAGCGCCGAGGCTTGCATGCCCCGTCGCGCAGCCCTCAGCTGGCCGCGTCCCTTTACAAGATTACCAGTGATTCCTTGCGCCATACTGCCGCGCCACACCGTCGCGCTTATCCGACGACGTCCCATGTCATCAATTGACTCCGATACGAAAGTTCATACGCTTGGCCAGAACCACTCATTTCATTGATTATCCTTTCACCATCGTGACACTGGAAACTCGACGAAATTCTCACTAAAAAACAGTAAAATTTCGCTTCATTTTAAAAAAAAAGTTTTTAAATGGATGTTACTGATTTTCAGTGATATTGCGCAACATTCTTAGCAAGAACCAGTGAAAGGTCACTGGTTACCAGTGACCCAGGTGCCACTGGAAAATTCAGTGGAATCCCACTGGAAATTCAGTGAAACTCCACTGGAAACCAGTGAAAATTTACTGGAAACCAGTTAAACTTCACTGAATGACCAGTACCATGGCACTGAAATTCCCAGTTGCACCTGGGACACTGGAGCTTGCTAAGAGTGAAGGACTGTCAGTGAGAATTAAGGGGGCGTCCATATTCCACTTGAACACTTTTTTTGCCTTTTTAGACCCCCCTCCCCCCATGGACAACCATGGACAATGGCCGAGAACTCCCCCCGCTCCCGTGGACATTTCCTCGGATTGATCGTATGACGAATGGAGATCGATTAGTAGACGTCATTTACGCAAAAAAGAGGAAACTCGCTTGTTTTAATCAGATTTATTTATAAAATTATTAAATCCAAATCTTTGGAGTAAATCACATATAATGTGAATTAAGAGATAAAATCTCTTGACATGCGTAGACAGAAGCAAAGCGTGCGTGCACGCGCCCAGACCCTGATTTCGATGTGTCCACGTGGACAGCGGCCAACCTCCCCCCCTCCCCCCTATGGACATCCATGGACAATGGCCGAACCCCCCCTCCCCCCCAAAGTGTCCAC
>Ga0058701_10001535_pt1 | contig 16560 bp, 10 predicted proteins | sample AgamicOrMae_FD_97039 | JGI IMG/M metagenome (GOLD analysis project Ga0058701, IMG submission 97039) | Agave microbial communities from Guanajuato, Mexico - Or.Ma.e | ecosystem: Host-associated > Plants > Phyllosphere > Phylloplane/Leaf | place: Guanajuato, Mexico | collected 2012-06-04
TCAAGGCAGAATTACGGTTGTTTGACAATAAAACTGTTGCGTCCACATCAGGACACATAAGGGATTCTTGTGTTGAGTAATTAACGTAGGATGACCTGGGTTCGATAAGCAAAGATTAGGAGATTTCGGGCAAGACCAATGGGATAGGAGAATTTAAGGTAAGTTAAGCTATTATTCGGTAATCGTAAGGTTAGTTTTGATATGATCATAGCTTACTCTTGACGCAGTTACATCATGTGGGATGGCTGTTTAGGTCCATGTTTTACATTTTTGTAACATTAACTTCGAACAACATTCTGAACCACGGTCAGACTTCCACTATTATGGTCACCGCAAAGCCAATTCAATAAAATAAACTACGCCAAGCACTGCTCTTCCAAATATAGCTGTCTTGGCAAAACAGACTAATTTAATATTCAAGAATCATCAACTGTCAGCTGCAAAAAGCGCGGCCGCGTAGAAGTATCTCGTTGTCTAGGCTACCAAATCGCCTCCTAGAGATCTGCTCTAGACGCTTGTCATTTAAGATTGCCCTCCCTGACCACTAGCTGACGAGACAAGAAACAAGTCAATACTGGGACTCTCGCCCTCAGGCCGTGGCGTGTGCCTGCTTATATTGCATCCCTATTAAATTACGCCCGTTCACGCCCTATGTACGCTTATTAACAAATAGTCTACCTCAGAGTGAGTCCCCTTTTTGCTCTATTACCTCGTGCAGTCATTTTCGTTCCACTCACAATCAGTTATTACACTTACCTGAGGAAAAATTCTGAAATTACTGAGACGTTATATATTTAGAAAATCGATCAACGTAGAACTGATATCTTTAATGCGCTGTCGACGCGCCAGAAAAACCATTATTACTGTTTTTTTTTTTCATTTTTAAAATATATTGGTGTTATGTTTTTTTTAATGCAGACGCATTTTTTTAAAATTAAAAATTTACAAGCATTTTTATTGAGATCTTTAATTTAGTTTCAGGCTGAAAATGTCATGTATATAAGTGGCTAACCTTTTATACCAAAATATAGCTTCCACTTGTGCGGCAATTTAGTCCCTTAGAGGACAAAATTGCCACACGCCGAAAAATCCTCCAAAAGAACCCAGAATTGCCATCTCTTTCCTGAACAATAACCAATTTTAATGATCCAGATTTTTTTTTGAAATGAGGCAGAAAACAGTCGTCGGCTGAATGCGGCGTGAATAGGACAAAGACAGAAACTCCAAAATAGCAATGTTGGCAAGGTGACCAATGAAACTGTTTATTTGAATCGTCTTCCGATTGAAAAGCAGCAGTGATTGGCTGCAATTGGCGGACAAAAAATGGTCTCACCCCGCGATCAATAACAGGTGAAGCGTCGGGACGGGATGCTGTGCTTCAAAGGACCACTCTCCACCCGTGCTACCAACTTACACATGTTAAAAAAAGTTAGCATTCGGCGAATTTTATGCGTCAGAATGCCTTATTTGTGCCTTAACTTAAAATGTGTGTTTAACCCTTACTGAAAAGGTTGGATTTTCAATCGCTGAAATTAACCCACTACTGCCCAGCGATGCCGTCCGCGGAAACAGAAAAATTTATTTTAGAGGATCTGTTTCCAGTACAGTAAGAATTTAAAAAAATATATCGCCTCTCTGGAAACCTGAACTTTCATAATTTAAGCGTTTTTCAAAGCTTAAAATTGCGTAATTTAATGGAAAAAATCCTTTCAATTTCTCTAAAGCTAAATTTCACTCCTTTGGGCAATGGGTTAACCCTTGCGCGAACATTCTTTATACACCACGACGTTTAACGACACGTACTCGTCAAAGTTACTTTCCGGTCCGTTAAATTATAGATTATGTGTCTTTTGACCCGACTGCCCCTTTTAAAATGCATTACGTTGCTTACGTGCGTTCAAATCTCCCTTTATTTATTCATGTCCGGTCAATAGCAACACTCCCAGATTATACCATGTGCCTCGCTCCAGTATTGCTCCCGCGGCTTGGCGACAAAAGGTGAAACACTATAGAAGGACAATTCAATCTCCAGTTTGTGTAACACCTTACAGGTACTTCGAGCAATGAAAGCGGTCAAATACAGGTACTTCACGGAAAAAAATGGTTTTGTTTCGGTAACAAAATTAGGGACAACAAATAAAATTTTTGTTCCTGTAACCAAAAATTTTGCCGCAGCAACCAAACGTTTTGTTGATGGAACCAAACATTTTGTTGTTGTAACAGAATATTTTTGTTATCCCTAATTTTAACAAATGATTTTGTTGGTATAAAAAAACCTTTTTTCCGTGTTTAAACCGCGAGTTTCCTCGCCATCGAGAGTGATATTTACGATACAAGTCGATAACAAAACAAAAACGATTATTCTAGCATTTTCTAAAGCTAAAACGTGAAACGACAAAGTCTAAAAGCAAGCAATCAAAAGAACCCATGTTCTCAACTGCGTTCCTTATGATACAACAAAAAAAAGTACTAATTAATTTCCGAGGTCCTTGAAAAATCTGTGCACATGTTTCGCGTCCAGAAACTTTGGGTAATTTTAAAAAGCGCGCGAGTAAAATGAATAGTTACTTAACATTCCTTTTAGAAATTCCAGGTGAATTAGAGAGCTCCTAACCTCAAAGGGGAGGGGAGGCAAGGCAGCCTTTTTGAGCAAATTAGTCTTCCGTCTCTCTCACTCCGATGGTATGCGGAGAGCGGAGCAGTGACGGTTTTGTCATGATAACGACAAGGACCAAATAACGCCCGTATTGAGCCAGAGTGAGAAGGGTAAAATGTTTAGTCCCTTATTGGATCGGTATGCGCCGGGCACGAATGGAATGGGGGATTACGTTCTTTGCTCAGAGTTGGCCCTTCGAGAAGGACCACTGGAGAAGGGCCACTGCACTCGCAAGTTTAAAGGACGAATTTCCTCCCTTGCGTTCCATCCTTGTCCATCCTTTACATTATGAGGATTTAACAACATACAGTGGAATCTCGGTTATACGTCCAAGTCGGGACTCAAAAATTTGGACGTAGAATTGAGAGGGACGTACAAGTGAAAATAATCTTCCACATAACGCCATGTAAAGTATTCTGGATGATACTGTACCCATTGGACGTACAAACGAGTGGGACAACTGAGAGACGTACAACTGATACTACTGTACAACCATGTAGGTTATGTCCTCTCAGGTAACATCAATATATCTCAGTTTAAGTGCTTGAGGCTCTCGTTGGCAAGGAAAAATGAAACACAAGGGAAAAAAATGTCCGTCACCGTTATTACAGAGAGCGTCGAATTTACGGTTGAAATGAGGTATTACGTTCTTTGTTCTGAGTAGGGTTTTCTCAAGAGACAGAAAGCCACAGAAAAAAAGGAAAAAAAGAGGAAAAAACTCACTTGACATTTATACAGACGACACACCAATTATTAGAATGGACATAACGTAATCAGGGAGGAATACGATTTCAGCCCAATACTTTTTCAATCGTGAAATTAATTTTACGTTGCGCAGGATTTATTTTCATTCGGCGGGTTTTACATGAAAGGACTCCAAAGTTTGACTGAAAATGTAATAATATGGAGTGAAATGTAAGAAAAATTCAAAGGACAAAATCCGGGATGTGAAATGGTTTTCTGCTCTCATCTCTCCCATGCGTTTCGCTTACAAGGCTGACTGTACCGGTATACAGGGTGTGTTGGAATAGCAACGGCGCGAGCCTGCATCAAGAACGTCGCGATGAAAGCGGAACAGGCTGATTCCTACCTAGATTCACGGAATTGTAGGTGAGAATTCTAATATCGACTGCACGAGGAAATCAGAGGCGTGCCGTTAGGAGGCATCAAACAGTTTGCTCTGGTATCCGTTCCAGGAAACCAAACGCAACAGCAAGTTATGAAAAAGAGACGCCATGCATATTAATTCATTGCATTCAATAAACTAACCTCCCATACCACTCAAAAGTACACAGAAGGACTTGGGTCTTCCTAATCGGCTTAACATCAAAGAGTAACACTATTGTTCTATAATCGACTTGCAAACCTAAACCTGAGAAAGCGTAATGAAAAGAGGGAATAAAATATTTTAAGTAAACCAATGTGGCTAATTAAAAACGCAAATCCGCGCTAGATTTCAGTTCCAGGCGTTGCTGTACTGTATTTCAAGATCATACTACTTTAGCTTGAAAATGTAGAAGTAGATTTTGCTGTTAACGAAATACAACATCTGATTTTATTGTAATTACTTTCACTTTCATAGGAACAAATTGGGGCGCTCATAAAATTTATACAGAATATTTTTTTTTGGGTTAAATTAGAGAATTTTAAAACAAAATAATTTAGTAGTAATACCTGTAAGCGCCAACGCTTATTTGAATGCGCATATTTGAAGAGAGACTTAAGCGGCATTTAAATGTAGCTGCAAACACGCGTCTTTAACGAAATGGGTTGTGAACAGCTTCTCATGTGTCCTCGGTAAGAAATCTAATCAAAATACGTGATTCTCTGTCGTTTAGTACCTAAATATGATATACCACATACAAGTATACTTTTTATCAGTGCGATTCTTTGAATTACTTCCTGCAACTTGTCGTCACGTCAAACAGAATAATGAGTGAGGCGGCTGGGCTGCTTGACCTGCGCTGCGCAGCAATTGGGACAAATATAATTCATTCTTACGTTGGCAACAATTAGAGAGCCACAATCAAAATTAGAGAGCAACAATGGTGCACCAGACGCCTTCACTAAAGTAATTAAGTCATCTCGTGCAGTGGCACACTTTTAGAGAGCATGCGAGCCTTTTAGCTTCGAAGAGCTCAGCTTGGGCGGTTCCGCCATCCAGTCCCGCGGGAGTTTTCAAACGCACAGTAATAATCGGTTTAATTAAAATTTAATAAATTAAAAGTTTTTTTTTGGAATGCGCTCTAGTTAATTATTCATTGAACGGGCGGAACGAAGTTAAGGGTAATAACGGTAAATTCACAAACAAAGGATTTTGTTGCTAATGATGAATATTTGGAGGGATTTGACCAAAGTCAATATATATGAAGATATGTGTACACTTATGGGTTAGATTTTTCAGGTGCCCTCGTTCATTACACGAGGATTACACACATGATTTGAAAGCTCTCACGTTGCTCCTTCATTATTTATTTTGACAAACGGCCTATTTTGAAATCTAACTGAAATACCTACTGTTTCACTCCCGAAACCGCCGGACTACGTATAATACTTTTTTTTCAGGGTGTGGTTAGATCAAAGGCTTTCCTTTAAACTACGTGCCCTTGGACCTCGGCTCACGGTGAGCGGAGCACCCAAAGAAAAACCCTCTTAATTTGACCGGCGTACCCTTTTAGGACCCTTCCCTCAGTCTCCTCTAATAAAAATAATCATTCCAAACAGGGAAGGTACTCTCAACTTGAGACGAAATAAAAAATCGGAGCCCTGATGTAAAGCTGGTTGATTACTTATCGAAAGTCGAGAATACATCGTTCGAACCGCACGGGTACGTGACGGGCAGGAGAAGAAAGTGATCTCTGGAAGCCGACGTGCTTAAGATCGAAACGTGTATGCTCAAATCAGCGAAATTTTTTTGGTGGTAATAAATCAGTACGTTATTCTCTTTTTGGAATAGTTCACTCCAAGATGTCACGACAAAAAAGTATCGTTGAATTTCACCTGTGAAGTGTTTGTGGCCGATGTCCAAGGTAGAGTAGCTGTCATAAGCGCCAAAGACTACAAGCGCCAATCCGTAACAGCAAAACGAGAAAAGTCGCAAACGCCAAAGTTCATAACCGCTATTCAAACCTAATCTACCTAAACCTAACTAAACTAACCTAACCTAGCTCAACTTAACCTAACTCAACTTAACCTAACATATAAAATGGTAGGCCTACCTATCACTTGGCGGTTACGAACTTTGGCGTTTGCGGCGTTGACGCTTGTGGTTTTTGGCGCTATCGAATGCCCCCTTTCAAGGTAGACCTAGTAATACTAATTCCACCGGTTTTGTTTGAAGAATATGAGCTTCGCATCAAATTACAGATCGCTTCACATTCAAGTTTGTTTCGTCTCGTCTGATCAAAAAAAAAAATTCATTCTTTTCATAAACCTTTCAGACACCCAAACCCTCTACGGACGATACCCCCTGCTTATTACCTCCTCATTTCTTTTCAACCCAAAAGCGTTCAAAAAAAAAGTAAAACATCTAAGCTAATGTAAGATTGCAACATTAATATTGCTATTTTGTAAAATGTCGCAAAGCTAAACGAAATATTTCGTTACGTTATTTCGACCCTTTCTCGTCGACGGAACTTGTGGTCCAGATCTGAAAAGCCCAGAATCCACAACACAACCAAGTGAACGGGCAGGAGATCTCGGCTTTTAAGATGACAGCCCCCTCCCCTTTGCCCCCCGAGGGGATAACCTAGGGACTTCACTTAGCTCCCTCCCGTCCCGGTCACTAGCAGAAACCCGACCCCTAAGGCCACCGACCACGACCAGAGATCAAAACGAAAATATACTGTGCCGCGCTTCCCAGTATCAGTATAGTTCCCTTTCCCGTCTAACCGAACCAAAATATTTGTTTACCTTTCAGTTTTAAATACCCTTTTGCTCGGCATCAAGTTACAGGACGCCTGTTCCTTTGAACCAGCTGGTTGTCACTTTCTGAAAGTCTAGTCGTGTTTTCCGACGGAAATTTACATAGTTTGTTGAACCCCACAGATGAGAAAATTCCTGTCACCGGGATCCCAACACAGCAAAGAATTTAGGATACCTTTATTTTCGGTAGTCCCACACCTGTTTTAGGTAGAATCTAAATAAAAAGGTCTCGCTGAGAGCTCTCACTTAATATTGTAGTTATTGATAGAAGTATCTTTCAAATAACCAATCGCTTTTTACCTGTTTTGCATATATACCTCAGGAATGGGAACCTGATTTTGTTGTTTTTATAAAATACTTTTTTACTTAAGCGCTCGAATTTAAACAAGGGGCAAACTCGGCTCCGCCTCGCGCCGAAAAATAATGACCTTTCCCACCATATTTAAATGCCATAAAGAGGTTACCGTATGTTAGTCTTAAGCATCAATCTAGAAACTTGGGATTGATCTTCAGGTGCTTCTGCAAGTGCAGATTCGCTATTGGTCGGATGGGCATTGATAATTTTTACTTTATCGCGATTTTTCTGCACAAAAGCGCGCCTTGCTACTATTATAATTTGATCGCTTTTTTAAATTAATATTTTAGGCTTGCTGTAAATAGGGATTACTTTGTGACGGTAGGAATTAATTCTTGACACGGTGAAGCGCTCTCGCTTCACCCGTTAACCATGAGTCACAAAGTAACCCCAGTTTGCGGCATGCTCCCTCAATTTTGCTAAAAGCTTTTCTTAAGTTTCCGACGGCGTAGCTGGGAAAAATTAACTTGTTGGCTCGGAAACACTGGACTTCAAAACTGTGCATTTCTTTGTTACGTCTAAATGGGAAAAATAAATTAAGGCAGCCTGTAAAACTGACATTTAGAATATAATTCGATACTTTCCTCAATTTTTACTTTTGACCTGCCTTCCGCGAATACATCTCGACGCTCGTTTCAAAACTGCTGATTGAATCTAGATTTAAACTAAAATTGTATTACTTTTTAAAGTAAGAATCGCTCGATATTTTTATGATCGTTATCACTTTCAACCGATTTTACTCATTGGTCGCAAAATCAGACAACCTCACAATAAAGATCACCGGAACAAATCCTTTTTTTTTCTTCTTCTTAAAGAATAGCTTTCAGTCTCTTAATGATCTCTGGCTAATAATATTTTTTAGAGAGACATAAAAAAATAAAGTATAGAACAAGTGAGACCTCGAAGTGGATTGTCTTTGTCCGTATCTTGTACTCAAAAATAATTGTTTCCCTAGAACTTTTTGGCTTAAGCCTGCGTACTTCTAGCGTACATTAGGCCGACTTATTTACGCGAAGAATTTAATGCATTTTTTGTTAGTAATTTACTTTTTAAAGAAGGCGCCGACTGTTTGTGCAGTGACCCCAGCACTCCCCAGCGACAACTCGGTCCAGATGTTATTCCGTCATTGGCTGGGAGCCGTCCGTATTCACACCTCACGGAGACGCCATCTTGGAATGCACGTGTTCTCCAATAATCCGCAAAGCAGCTTATGGGGGCCACCAGGAGAGCTTGCCGGGTGGGGCAATTTGTTCAGCGTCTCGCTTATCATCAGCAGGAAAACACCAAAAAAACATTCCTAGCCAAAAGGTCACATTTGTTGTACAAACTAGGAAAACAAAAAAACAAAAAAAAAATGAATGTCTTCTCAGGGTGTGGGATAAGTTTCTTCCTTAGCAATCAGTAGCAGAACTGACAAAGGTAATCTTCATTGAAGAACATTCAGGAAAAATTCCTTTGGAAGCAGCGGGACGAGAACCGCGGACCGCACGAATGGCGGTCCGTCGTGCTGACCACTGTACCACGAATAACTCACAACTTTGTTACTTCAAGGCAGCACCAGACTCGTTCATGTCGAAGCGGGCCGTTCCGACGCTTCTGCTCCCATAGCGGTAACAAATAGCGTTCCTTCCTAAGCCGCTGATAATATCAAAGATGATCCACCAAATAGGCTGAATCATTCACTCTAAATCATAACCGATAAACGGACAAGCCATTACCGGTTGAATAAATGAAGAAATTGGCGGTATCTTTTAAGCTTTGCAAGGGACCTTTCAAAATATGGGCGTATACGCCCATAAAAAAATTCTTTATATATAAAGTTTTTTTTATTTTTATTTTATTTTTTAAATAATGATTTTTGATTTTTTTATCTTTTTTTTTATTAAACATACATAAAAATGATAAAAAATTCTTAGCCATTCCTTGAAAAAAAAGAAAAATGCTTTTGCCAACTTTTAAGCTCGGTAAGAGCTCAACGAAGCAGTGTGCTTATAAAATCTTGACCGCATTTAAACTTTGCCCGACAGAAAAGAAATTGCGTTTAGCAGGCTCGACCTCAAAATATGCGCGTGCCAATGGTACATGCTCACAAAGTGATACGTCAAAAATCGTTCCTTGAAAGTGAACCAGCTATATATCGGTCATTGCAAACAGACGCATAGAGCCGCGCTGCACAAATGCGCCCCACAAAACCGCAGAAAACGTCAATGAGAATCAAAACGGTGCCAAGCTCACCACCACAATAAAATAAGTCGTTCACACTAGATCAATTTCAACCTTGACATTACACGTAATTAAAAATATGTAGGCCTGTTTCATAAAGTCTCCCGATAACTCACTTTTCTTGCTAATTTTTTATTACAAACATATCAGCCTGGGCTAGAAAACAATGCAAAATTCATTTTGAAACAAAAATAGGGAAAAACGCGTTAATGAGACTAACGCTTGCGTCAGTCCCTCCCGACATGAAGTGGCTCAATTTCACAAAGAGAAGTCAAGATATTCTTGCTTATAATTCCTTTCAAGAGTAATATTTTTCATTGGAAAAATACAAAATAGAATAACTCGTGCTTTGAAGTTTTACCGTGCTTTGAAGTTTTACAAGATCGGGCACAAGGTTTTCAAAGGACTTTGGCATAATTGAAATTCCGAAACGAGTGAGTGGGTCAGATGCGGAGAACATGGAATCAGAGGTTTTAAAAGAATTAAAAGCGTTGAAATATTGAGTTTGTACATGGGAAACAATTTGCTGCAATTTAGCGTTCTCCAATGAAGCATTAATGATTCTGACGGAGATCGGAAACGAACGAATGACAACACTGAATTCTGGATGGACGCATTGAATATACAGAGTATTAGGACAGAGGCTGCCCCACGTAACATACATCCGGCAATGATATCCAGCGACCCATATATGACAAACCATATTCCATTTCTTCATGTTTAGCTGCAAAACTCTCACATGCCAACAACTAAAAAATAAAATATACGTAGATAAAAAAATAAAACATAAAATTCAATTCGGGAAATTTTAGTTTTTTCAGGATATCTTTAATAATAAATCATGAAAACTATTACTAATAATTTTTAGTTTATTTTTAACTTAAGGACTGTAGTATTCTTCCACAGAGTATTTCTGGTTCTGAAGGATTTAAGGACATAAAAAGTCCTAGATATAAAGAAATGCGCCAAAACTTCTGCTCGATACATTTTAATTGCTTCTAATCGTGTAACGATTTTTATGGTGTGATAAAATTAGCGATACGGGGTAAGAGTGGCTACTGCCGTACAGGATAGCTGCAAGCGACACCTGACGTGACTTCCGGTTGGAAAAAAGTTTGAAAAAGTATGGGTCAGATATGGAATGACCCACTTTAAGAGGCAGCTTAACAGAAGGCATTTAAAAATAACGTCCATTTGCTCCAAGTTAAATAATCTGTATGTGACACATCTGGGGAAAAAAGTCATTTTTCTCCTACCAACATAAGCAAGGCGTTGGAAAATCGTTATCAGCATATCACAAAAAGGGTACCATTCGGTAGACTAAGGTGCGTACAAAAATATGTGGACCACAAAATATGAGTCATGAACCAAAAATGAGTATCTTCAAAATAAGGCATGTCCCAAATAATGAAACACCTCTTAAAAACGCCTTTCCCCTCAAAAGAGCCCTGTCTCAAAATAGAGCCCTGTCTCAAAATAGAGCCCTGTCTCAAAATAGAGCCCTGTCTCAAAAACGAGCCATGCTCTTAAACTAGGCTGTCACCCAAAAATAAGCCGTGTTCAAATTACGGAGATATATCACAAAAACACGCCAGACAAAATTATTTGTTGGAGGGACTTCAGAGCGATCTCACAAAGGAGCGTCATTTTCAAATCTTCCCGCGTAGTCCTAAATATGATCCCTCGTTTAAAGTGGCATTGCTCTGTGTAATTTTCCCGCCATAATTCAAAGACCCCGCCATTTGCGGTTTTCATAAATGCGTGACAATGCCGCGGTCTAACAAAATTTTGTGGGTCATATTTCTATACATACGCCCTCGCTATCTATGCGTTCACAAAACCAAAGGAAGAGAAATAAAACAAAACAAAAAAACGAGAGATCGAGAGATACTGACACTTACCTAAAAAAAAATCTTAACTAAAAAAAAAAAGCTGATCCATGGTACTGATTTCAAAAACTTAAATTGCTCTTAAAAGGACGAGCCTTGGCTTAAAATAAGAAACTAACTTCGGTATAATTTTAGCTTACAATGATTTGCGTTGTTTCTTGTTGTTGAAGTCGATATTCGGATTGAAATTTTAAGACCACTTTCAGCAACTTGATATTTGTTTAAATCCAGCAAACAAGACAAGCGTCTGTCTATCTTGAAAACCTAAGTTCTGACAGCAATAAAAGAATGTACATGGCATTAAGAAGAAGAGATGAAATAAAATACAAGAAAAAGTGTGCCTCGAATGAGTTATCTTTCATTTTGGCAGAAATGTTCCTCACACTATTTAGAATCCAATTTCTGTCGCTACTCATAAGGGGAATGCTTGTAAATTTATGGCTTACGGAAAAGCCCGCCAAATGAGATTTTTCCAGAGTGAGAAAATTTTTTAAAGAGCCTTTCCATGTACTTTATCGAGAGACTTTGAAGAGGGGGAAAATACATTACGGCGAAATTACAACGGATTTCTTATGTTTCGTTTCTTGTCTTGGGAAATGGAACGGCGAAAAGCAGAGCAAAAATCAAATCTGACCTATGAAATTACCGGAGCAAGAGCTGAATTCAAAACTGCTCCTTTTTTTCGATTTTCTGCCTTAGGATACGGCAGTCTCCGTTGAGCTTCAAGAGTTTTTTTGAAGGCCTATGTTAACCCTTTACCGCCCAGCGATGCCGTTCGGCAACAGAAAAAGATATTTTAGAGGATCTTTTCAGTCCTGTATTTTCACAATTTAAAAAATATCACTCCTCTGGAAAACTAAAATCTAATAATTTAGGCATTTTTTAAGGCTTGAAATGTCGTATTTTAATGGGAAAATCTTTCCAATTTTTCTTAAGCTAAATTTCACTCCAAATAGTTTGGGCTATTATGGGTTAACTCTGAAAAAACTATACCCGGATCAAATGTCGTCAATATGTCGTATTTCCGTTTATTCTGAAAAAAGACAAAAAAAAAATAGCCATTTAAGAGGTCATGCCGAGCCCTTCCGTTTGTTAATGGCTTTTGTAAGCCAATATAGAAATTGTACAAAAAGTACAAAAGATATTCCCAGAAGTCGTTTAATTGGGTCCTGACGCCAAACGCTTCATTAGCTGACAAAGATTTTTTGCACTTTTAGTTTGTGTTGGCTCTACGGACACGCCTCATGGGAAGTATCATATTACAGGCGTACACCCTATGTAAGGAGAGTACGCGAGTTCCAAAAGAGACTGCACAGTTACCTTTGTTTTACATGACAGTCGGTCGACTTTTACCTGACTTTGCAGCGATGGTGCAGAATTCGGCATGGGAATACTCACCTGTAAACAAAAGAGAGAAAGGATTAGATAGGTAGCAGAACACCACAGTGGATTTGTGCAAACAACTATTTTTCAGTAATTTAGGTACTCGTTTGTATATTAAAAAATGGGTAGTATATCCAATGCCTCTGGTTACTGACGTTCGTATTTGCGTTACTCACGGGAAAAAAAAGGTTTTGTTATACCAAGAAAGTCATTTGTTAAAATAGGGATAAAAATATTTTGTTACAACAAAATGTTTAGTTCTATCAGCAAAACGTTTAGTTGCTGCAGCAAAATTTTTGGTTGCAGCAACAAAAAATTCATTTGTTGTCCCCCATTTTGTTGCCGCAACAAAACCATTTTTTTTTTCGTGAACGGGGAAACTAAAGATTGGGCGTGGGGTGGTTTGGGAAGGCTGTTTGGGGTCGGTCAACTTGTGTAATCCCCTCCCCTTACCCGCCCCCGCTAATCCAGTGGCAAAGAAGGGTTAATATCCAAGCGGAGTCGACAGCCCCTAATGTATTACTGTAATCAAATTGTTATGATGGTAGTTAGCTGAGAGTTGGCGGAGTTCTAAGTCTAAGCTTTGAGAAAATATACGATCCATAGATGCAATATGCGTTTAACTATCGATAACAGGACAGCCACAGCTTGCAGTAATGCTGGGGCGAAATGGAGAAACACCAAATGGGACGGGTCTTAAAAAGGGACAGGCTCTTTACAGAAACAGTAGCTTGTGGATTTTAAACAAGACCATCCAGATACTTGGATAATAACGTCAACTCAGCGATTTTGTACACACTAATTTAAAAAAAATCTGTTTTGGAGTCTTTCTTGTATACAACGGCAATGATACGTTTTTTTTTATTTTTCTTTCTAGGCATATTAAGATATAATTTTCATGTATTCAGTATGACCTCTACGGAAAATCTCGCGCACCCCTTCCCTTTAGTACGTTCATTGATAGGTTTACATTAAAAACTAGCCTAGCAAAATAATCATGTACCCCTTACAACTTCAATCTAAGACAGTTACAAAACACAGTAAAAACTAACCCAAGCTTCAGGTAGTCCCACACCTGTTTTAGGTGCGAAGGTGAAACAGGGGGAGAGCGCAATTTGGTTATGTTTGAAGATAAACCTATCAACAACCATACCAAATAAAGGTCTCGTCAAGAGCTCTCTAATGATATCGTTATTCGTAAGAGTATTTTCAAAAATAACAAAACTACGCTTTTCCCGTTTTACATTCATGCATAAAATAGGGGTTAGTTTTTACAGTGAACAACCCAAATAGGGCTATTTTTAAATGCGCAGCAAAAAATCAGACTATTTTTTCATGCAAACAAGTATTTTGGTAGATATTCAGGAGCAAACCAAAAAAAGACGGGGAAGTTTCTTCAACGAAAAGAGCGCACCTTATCTCGAACTCGATTTTTGGAAATACTCCGGTACGTAATGGCCGCGTATTGCACTTAATGTCCCTATATTTCAAGATTAACGTCTTCAAGTTGTTATCTGTCTTTGTTCATTTTTGGAAAATAAAAGCTGTTTCTTTTTTGTTTAGGTGGGTGGTTTAAAATTCAGCAGTCATTTTTCCTTTGTTGTACTGTATTCAGATCTACAAAGAGCAGCTGCAAGAATTCCTGTTCTTTAAACAGAGGGATAAAAACATCGTACTAAGATAAGGGCGCGTTTATCTTCATAAGAAAAAGGAGACTTTCTTCTTTGTTAAACGTAATCACTTCACCATTTATCTTTTCTCGTTGTTCAATTGCTCTTGTGGGCGTTGCGATAAACGATATCTTAAGAAACTTGCTCTAACGAAAGATTGAAATTGTAAATTAAAGGGGTGGGTTTTGATGGGGGGTTTTCCGATAAATTTTCTATCGATTTAACGACATGAGCGCGCTGCTCCCGAATTTTGATTTTTAATTTTTTTTGTCTTTCACCCTTTACGGCCCAAAGTATTTGGAGTGAAATTTAGCTTAAGAGAAATTGGAAGGATTTTTTTCGCCAATATACGCAATTTTAAGCTTTTTAAAATGCCTAATTTATAAAATGTAAGGTTTCCAGAGGGGTGATGTTTTTAGACAATACTGAACTGAAAAGATCCTCAAAAATATATTTTTCTGTTGCCGAACGGCATCGCCGGGCGGTAAAGGGTTGGTTAAGGAACAGCGAGTCTTGAACTTTAAGGATCTGAATCGGTTTAATCTTAAAATTTTAAATAGTATGCAATAGGATCAGTGCTGTTAAATTCGAGGGATTGGGGGCTAGGCTAGACTTGCGTTCACCGTTGCACCTCCATAACTTTAAAGAAGCGTTGCAGACGTTGCAATCATACTCAAGCTTTTATGTTCTTCGTTGAAACATGTTCTCACATCGAAGACTGCAGCAAGACAGCTTTTATTACCAAGAATGCTGTCACGAACTGGCAACAGGAGTAAGTAGTGGAAGAAACAGAAGTTTCATTCTTAAAGTATAAAACTTGATTCTGGAAAGGAGGAAGTTAAAGTAATCTAACTGAAGATATTTCATTTAACTGCTAAACAGCTTTAAAACTTACTCCTTGCTGTAAACAAGATTGGGAGATTTTATGCGTCATTAAATATAGTGAATCTTCGCTTCTACAATACAAGTACATGTTCATCACCATTTACATTGCTATGAAATAGAACACTTCCATGTAAATACCTCAGTTTGATAATAATCGACGGTGGGCTCATTTCACTAATGTCCAGCACAAAGCTAACGTCCAATTAGATTTAATTTTAAATCCGTGAGATATTTTTCTGATTTAAAAAAATAAAATTGTTTGATTTTTTCGACTAGCGTTTCTGGAAACGCCTGATGCTGTAGAAAGGTGTTTCTGGCGACTTGTGAGACAATTTATTGACGTTAGAGAAAATAGCGATACCCTGCGACAGCAATAAGTTCACATTTCCTATGTGCCTTTGTAGGATTTAGGCTTTATCGTAAATCACATTTAAACGTCAGGGTTGTGCGCGATTCCATTTACCCTTGCATTCTTTTGCTCTAAAATCAGTGAAGCTCACTGATTGAGATATCCAGCGTGTTCGGATAAAGCTCTCGAAAACAGTGTTTCGATGGTAAAAGAACATTCAGTGAAGTTTTGTGGGGCAAGGCGAAACAAGAGACACGGTTTCTCAGATATCTGATTATTCTCAAAGCTTTCCCTTGGCTCAAGCACGAGATCCCTTTTCGGTTTGATCTCGCGACTTTTGTTTAATTAACTGCAAAAAGTGGGCGGAAAAGAAGACGAGATATCTGGGACGAGGAAAATTTAAGAAAAGCGATATGCGAATGTTATATTAGAAACAGGGGGGGGGGGCGAAGTGGTACAGCACGGCCTTTTTCGTCGGGTTTTGACGTCATCTTAAAAGACGATTCCTGGAAGGCGGTGAAGAGACGAAGGAAAAACCAGCGCCGCGCGCCACAGCGGAATGTCGCAGGTTACCTGCGAGGGGGAGAAAAACGTCGAGGCTTGTTGAAGAAATTTTCGCGGGCCGTTATGTGAACAATGGAAGTGTTAAGAGGGATTTCTAAAAAGATAAGCACTCAGGGATCTTGTTTTTACCTCACCTGGAAAATTTCAACTCTCGGCCCGAAGTCATATACTTGATTTCCGCCAGAAACGACGGATTACAAGGCACTTCACGGGATTTCTAAGAAATCTAATACATGTTACACCGGGATTACATTGAAATTACGACGGAATACATGAAAATTACAAGAAATACATGGGGGGATGTAGTCAACGCTGTAAAAACAACCCCGTTTAGCTGGTCCTACAACTGTTTAGCGGGTGGAAAGTAAAACAGGAGAGCGTTTTTTTTTAAGATAAACCTATCAACAACCATATCGATGAAAGGGTCTCATCGAGAGCTTTCCATTGATATAGTCATTCATGTGTGTATCTTTAGAAGGAAAAAAAATTAAAATAATTAAAAAAAAATCTTCCCCCGTTTTACCTTATACCTAAAACAGGGATTAGTATTTACTGTGCAGTTCAAGTTATAACACTTCTTTTTCATGTATAAGATAGACATGACCTCGAGCGTCACCGGATAAAGTCGGTGACAACCCTCTCGACTATGGAGCATTCGGGAA
>Ga0058701_10001536_pt1 | contig 16559 bp, 10 predicted proteins | sample AgamicOrMae_FD_97039 | JGI IMG/M metagenome (GOLD analysis project Ga0058701, IMG submission 97039) | Agave microbial communities from Guanajuato, Mexico - Or.Ma.e | ecosystem: Host-associated > Plants > Phyllosphere > Phylloplane/Leaf | place: Guanajuato, Mexico | collected 2012-06-04
CTGTAAAGGCAAGAGTAGGGTTCCTCAACCATAGCTCTAGCAAACCCGTATACATGTTTTGCACTAGCAAGCTAGACATCACCCATAAGGTTTCTTAAGGGGAATCCCCACCCCCCAGCAAAATTTCAAATCCAACCTCCATCGAAGACTAATTCACACAGCCATCTATAAAAGATTTCAAGAATTTGGAAGCGGAATAGAGGCCCTAAGAGGTTGTTTCTCAAGGCACTTATGGTAACTTCTGACCAAAAATGCTAAGATTCTTATCTAGCTCATTGCAGATGAACCTACTTCAAGCATTCCTACATTCCCACACAACTGCAATGAAATCACCAAATAGATCATCATCGAACTACTATGATGCACTGCCAATACGGTCTTTAAATGAGTAAATTTGGACGACTAAGACTTTTAGGTAGACAATTGCCCCAGACATGAGCGAGTAGAGGGCATTCAAGGATAGGGTGAACATGAGATTCCTAAGCACGGACACAAATGGAGCAGTCATAGCAAAGTTCGAGATGCATCTAGAGATGTCTACAACTGAGGAGAAATCCATTACATGCCCCCCGACCAAAGATCTTGATTTAAGGAGGGACATCACACTTCTACAGAGCTTGCCAAAGCTCCTTCCTAGTAGATAAAGGATTCCCATTGTTTTAATAATTATCATCAATGAGCATGTGCTTAGTTGAGCAAACTATAAAGGCATCATGTGACTTATAGAGCTGAAAAAAACTTCTCATCCAGCCAAGTATCACACAAGTGAAGCTCCAAAATAATCTTTACATGACTAGGTATAAAAATTTGCTTCCCAAGAGATTCATGTCAACAAGAGTTATCATAGAACTAAAAAATTGGTGTTGGTGTCAACCTGTGGGGTGATCAGCTTAAAGGATAGTAGTTTCGGTAACCATTTATCAACCTAAATGTTAAGCGAAGGACAATCTCCTACAAGTCAAGGTGGGGCCATGAAGAATGTCCGTACCCCCAAGAATGCTTCGCCATGTGAAGTTAGGGTGGTTTCCTAATCTAGCATTAAAATCCTCACCATGAAGAAAGTGTTTAGCTAGCAAAAATAAGCCCCTAGGGCACTATAGTCCTTTAAAATGCTCTGAAACTATCTAGCTGAAAGAGCTCGCTTAAGTGCTTCCATGTCTCTAAAGCTAAGGCTACCATCATCTTTACTTTTGGAGAGTTTTAAAGAGCTTAGGCACTGGATCTTTTGCCCCTCTTGCTATTGACCTCATGAAAACCGATGGATAAGAGGATTGAATTGAATGAAAAATCTCATTAACTAATATTTAAACACTCTCATGAAAGACGTTGGGATGGTTGAGTAATAACTTTTATTAGCACCTCCCTACCGCCTCGCGAGATTAAGCTATTAGTCCATCATGACTAGAGCTGAAAAATACGTCAGGTCGGGTCAGTTTGGTGTTCATATCGAACTTAAATGGGTTGAGAATCTCTCAGCCTGAACCTAACCCATTTATTAAACGGGTTGAAAAACCTTGATCTGAACCTAACCCATTTATTAAACGGGTTGACCCACTAAACCCATTTAACCCGTTTAAAATAAATTAGTCAATTTTAATCATCAAATTTTCAATTATGCGTTAAATATGTTCAACTAATGCATAATCACATAACATTATAAATTAAGTTTACATACGAGATTAAGAAATTACTATGTAAAACTCATATAATTCATCACAATTTATATTTTCATATTAATTTTTAGATTTCGCATAATAATTACAAAATACAACTGTGAATAGGTGAATCATAAATAAGTTAATTGACTGAGATGTTTAACTCATTTAGCTAAACGGGTTAAATAGGTATTTTTTTGTGTCATCTCAACCGAACCTAACCTTTTTAATTAAACGGATTGAACGTGTCAATCCATTTAATTAAACGGGTTGAAAATCAATACTCAAATCCACTTAATTTCGTGTAAGTTTCGGAACGGTAATCGTATCGGGTCAGCTTTTCCTGGCTCTAATCATAACAAATCCTTCATGATACGATCCACAATAAATAAAAATACCTTTTTCTAGAACCAACCTATCAAAGTTGGTACACCTGGATATTTGTGATGTGGTAGGACTTCTCGAATATCTAAGAAGTGGGTAACTTGAATCCTATGCTTAGCTAAAACACTTTTGCTAAGTGTAGCATGAGTTCTTCTTGTCAATAACCACCTAGCCAGTGGCTTTTATCATACCTTAGGAAATGCCTTTAATAGCATCAATGTGTCCCAAATTTTCCTACAAAAGATGACAGCATCACATGTAAATAGAAGATGAAAAATAATAGAGGCATTGGAGTAGAGACTGAATCCATGTATGTATTCCCTTTCAATATCCATTTGATGTAAAGAGGATCGACTTTCTAAGCATAAGAAAAATAGATACAGCCAAACAAAAGCTCCTTATCAAATCCATGTATGTATTCCCTTTCAATGAGTCATTCACAATGAATGAGAAGGACGCAGATCTAACACACCTCAACCCTAAGTTCACCTAGTAATGCTTAAAACTTAGTTTGAGTGAAACATTAGATAGCCAAGGCCACTCTTCTTGGTTAAAGAGCTTATGCATGTTAAGCTTGATGGCTGCCGAACAATTATGATTGTTGCCAACCCTCATACCATGTAAGATTTTAAAGGCAATTAGTATATTATTGAAAATTAAATGGCGCTAAACTAAAGCACCTTAATTGCCAAAAATAATAGTAGGGAAAATAGTTCCTATTTAATACAAATAACGTTTGTTTCTAGCTTGTGAACCACGTTACTTATGAGGTCAAACTTAAGAATCAGTTCTGGCTTTGCCTTTTTAAGAATGAATGCAATAAATATGTGATTCAGCTTTGGAGATATAGGATGCAAATTATGGATTGGTAGAACTACTACAGAGACATCATAGTTAACAAAGTCCCACAATATACACAAAAAGGTTCACCTCGTTAGGGCTAGGGGCCTTATGAAGATGCATTTTCCTTGGGGCCTTATCTACCTCCTCTTGAGCATAAGATGCACAACAAGAGTTGTTTCTATCTTCGATAACTCGTAGGGAGATGTAATCTAACACACTCTCCATAACAAAGCACTAGAGGATGTGAATAAATCACCAAAAACTTTTATAATACTGTCAATGATGTGCTCTATACTTGTGCACCAGCTCTTGTTATCATCACGAAGCCTAGTAGTGGTGTTTATTGCTTGTCTTAGACTAGCTTGAGAAAGGAACATCTTGTTTTAGTGTCCCCATACTTAAGGTATTCTGAATGTGCCCTTTGCCATATAGGATCTCTTCCCTCTTCCTTTAGTGTTGAATTTGCTTCCCGATTTTTTAAGCTACCCAGTTTCATTGACCAAATGGTTGAACGTTTTTTCATTCCACTTACAGAGTTCAATGGGGAGCACTTGTAAAGTTTAGATAGCCAATTAAACACCATGTCAAAGGTAGACATTGACTCTTGTGCACACAATATAACTTCACGATAAAAAGGGTCAGTAAGCCACATACTTTCAAAGTGGAACCATCGCTTCCTATTGCAACATTCATAAATAATAGCATAGCATTTCAAAACAATGTTAAATCATTAGACATATCAAAATCCAATGGGTCACACTAACATCCAACAAGAGCAGGGACTAGCCAGTACCAACAAGAAAATGATCCAATTATTCCCTTAGCACATTATATTTACTTGGTAATTACATCGTGTAAATTCATCACTCAATGAGCTCAAATTAAAATGTTCCAAGTCAAGAGAAGCTTCCCTGAAATTATCAATGATTAACAGGACTTAGGTGAACCCCTTTCTTCTCAATATAGTAAAACAACTCATCTAGGTTCCCCCAATGAGCCCCAAAAAAAAAAAAAAACCAGAGTGGAAATTAAGATCTGCGTTGAGGTACCCCGCTTTCCCCTTCCATTGGGCATTAGCCCACCCATAAATAGCATTTTCGTATCCCAAATAGTTGTGTTCACTAGCATAACTTCTCGAACCAAAAAACACTATAAAGTTTGGAAACTTCAGAAAGAATATAATCCATCTCTTTATCAATAAATTTGATCTTCAAAAGAATGACCAGTTTTTTTTGCATACGTCTTCATAATAGCTCACAACGATCAGTCATTGCCATGACAGCACCAAGTCCTTGATAGTTAAAGCAAAGCAGAGCATGGCCCTTGGTGAGGTTGCAAGCCAATAAAATAGTTGCGTTTTGGTCGATCCTGTGCGTATGCACCTCACTATCTAATTATCATTGCTTTGAAGAATATTTTTGTTTTCTTCTCTAGGAACCACTAGAATAGCATCATCAACAACCATAGCTGATTTTTCAGATTTTGTTTTGCACCATCCAAGGATGACTTGTTTGTAAGTGTTGGATTATCAAAGATGAGGTTGCGTCGGACTTTATATTTTGATTTCTTGGTCTAGAATGCTTGGAATAATTTTCCTCTACCGTGAATTCAGCCGTAGCATTACATTGTCTAGGATTTACCAAGATGCTCATAGAAAAGTTCAAAATTGAAGATTTAGGTCGTCCTCTTTTGCCTTAGCCATATCATGACCATTTAAAACATGCCTAAGGTATCTGCTAACATCGTAAAAATCACATAGTTTAACAAACATGAGGCAAATCCGCATATCAGTATTGACCACCACAACATCGATGCCATGTTGAAGTAGCTTAGAAATGTCAATATCAATTCGAAAATACAAAGCTTTATGAATCCCGAACATCATAGCTTCGTCATAACTAACAAGTCCCCAATAGTTGTAGAAAGTAAGTGAGAAAAAGAGATAGTTTGCTTCTTACGTAGGACATCATAGGCCTTAATCCATAAGTGAATTGGAGTGAGTTGGACATCCAAAAGAATGTCCAGTTTAGTCATTTGCTTAAGGAAGAGAATATGTCCTTCAAATGCCCATGGACCTTCTTAAGCACATAATGCCTATCAATCATACAAAAGAATTAGAATCCAAACATATTTGTATCTAAATCGTACATTATAATGCCCTGAGTAGGCTTCCATATATTATACATAAGTGGTGTCATGGCCCTAATGCCAAAGGAGTTATTTATGTGGAGGCTCCCCTGAAGGGATGAAGCTATTTGCTCATTCTTATTCGCATCCTCTTCGTCATCTACAATCACCACTTTCTCCTCATCATTAGTCAATTGAAGCTTCCACTACTCCTCCTCTAAATTAATAATCATCTTCCAATTGTGTAATATGGGACTCAAGGAACTAGAAGTACAACCCTATATTCTATATATTAGAGACAATATCCAAGAAAAAGGCATCCACCAATAATAGCCAACATCTGCACATAGACAAAATAAATGAGCAACAACAAAATTACTGAAAGATGGCAGTTGACTCTCAAAAAAATAGGCTTTAGGGTTTCTTACTTGGGAGAGAGGATATAAGGTACAACGGAAAGAAAATTAGATAGATAAATTTTGTGTTAAGCACCAAACAACCTATGTTAATGCTTGACAAGAGAATTAACTGTTTGTTCCTTTTGTACTCATTAAGGAAGAAACTTAGATTGATTAGCCCTTAAACCACCCACTTATTGGCTCAATTAGCTCATAATTAAAATGATACAATGATACATTTACAACCCTACAGTGACCATTATCAGGTTAAACTCCACAACTCACTCAATACTTACAACCTAAAGGTCTTCTATAGCATGTTGGAAAACAAACATACAGGCCTATCCATATGTACATAGTTTCCAAAATTGGACCTTGTTTTCTTATTCAAAACTGTGCTACAAATTGATTTAAAAGTTCTTACCAAAATTGGAAAAATGAATAAGAAGTGGCTTTGGTGAATAATGACCTAAGCTCCTACTTTATAGCTACTAATTGCCTTTCCACTAACCCACACTTTCTTTGACCCTTATTTGAGCCCCCAAGTGGGTATACGCCTAAGACAATCTTCCTCTAATGCCCAATTTCCTGAAGTGATTAATGGAGTACTTTGCTTTAAACCCATGGCATGTTGCAGAACCTTGGTGTCAGTAACTTGCTTTACATCAAAAACCCCCTTTTGAGAAGGATTTGCTCTTGGATCCTTGGGTTTGAAATCCATTGATACCAATAAAGAGTAACTGATAGTTCATGTGGGTTTATAAATAACCAATGTGCCATGGATTTCACCTCTTTTAAACATATAAGAGTTCATGAAACTTTTAAAGTCCTTTTCTCAAAGTAATTCAATGTAGAAGATCTAGCACTCGTTAGATTGTTGAAATCTCAACGGACTCATCACAATTCATATCAAAAGAGGATAAAGGCTCACATTCAAGATGTAAATAGTAATCATCAAGGCCTATCACATCTTGGAAGGATTCATTATAAAATTTATTCAAATGTGTAAAGGTGTCACTTTGTCACTCACATTTGGTTCAACCAAGAGTAAGACAACTATTGATTTGCCCTTACTAATAGTTCTCTTAACTATCGTTTAACTCATGAAAAGGATTTTCTAACATCCCTTCCTTGGGAAGTATTTGTGGTGGGGCTAAAGAAGCAAATATTAATGCTGGTACTTGATGCTTATAGGAATTTGGTGCTTCATAACTCACATAATAATCAAACAAGCATGATGCACCAAGCAAAGTTTAACAAACACTCAACGAAAACATCCCGTATAAAACATCATTTCTAAATTTGTTCAGTAAAAATGAAAGTGAAGGTTAATTGGTTATGTTTATTTTAATTCCCAAATTCGGGTAACGGAGATAATAAAAATGAGTTTTGCACAACCTTCAAGGTGGACTGTGATTCAAGCCTTTGCTCATCAAGATCCAAAATGATCCCATTTTTGCATTTACCTCCTTCTGAACCAAAGAGAGCTCTCCTTCTTGAGCGTTGATCTTTTCTTGTGGAACATTGGGTTTCTATTTCAAGGGTTTTTCTTCAAAGAGTTGATCAAGGTTGAATCTCGTATTTATTTATGACTAGAGCTAACTCAAACTCTTAATTCTAGGCTTGTCTTGAAAAGTTCTCTCCCACCTAGGGCATTTAAACATATATTGGGCATAGCATTGGAGTTTTTGAGTGTGAGGCTCCCTTCATTAGAGCATCATTGGGGTTAAAATAATCTTCAATTGTTTCAAACCATCTCAAACAGATGGCAAAATCCAAACTAATACCATCAAAGCAATGAGGTTCTTTCACCATCTTCTTTACTTGGGCCATTTTCTTTCCAAGCTTTCTTAGTTGAGCTTGTAGTTCTAGGATGGTTTAACCTTCCATTGTATGATGAAACAAAAGATAAAAAGGATTTGAACGTGGAACTTTAAAGGATTAGAATGAGAATGGGGGGCCATTGAGTGTGATAACTAGCATGGAAGGGTCATGGACTGCTGAAGGGAAACAAAGGAAAAAGAATAAAAACACCACAAAGAGTGGATAGACACCCATGGACCGTGGGTTCATCAAAGCCCGTTTGTGGTGGTCTCGGGCTAATTCTTATATGCATTTTCTGTGATAGATTTTTGTGGAGTTTTATGGTTGTTTTTAGTTGGAGATTGAATTAGGCCTACTGTTAGGGTTCTTTTTGAACTAAATAGGAAGATTTAGAGGAGAACATCTAAAGAGGTGAAAATATTAAAGAAAATGGTAAAAGCAAATCAAATACGAAGATAGAAAATTTAATACTTACCCAATATAAAAGAACTTTTGCTCAAATACAAAATGACCAATGAGAAAAAACTCTTGGTTAAATGAAGGCATAAATCCTTATGGAGAATTCTAAATGGATGAAGAAAAACAACAACCCACAAAAGAATTGCAATTGAAAGAACAATCCACAAACAGGACTACAACTCCAAACCAAAATTACATCCTGAAGCAAATGAGTTTTTTTTTTAATATAGAATTTGTCTAAGAAAGCTAAAATTAATGATAATCAAAGAGATATGTTTAGGATAAAGGTTGAACCATCAGCTGTGCTATTCAAACTCACATCTAATTCCCATATAGCCTGAGAACCAAAGATTGAAATAAAGAAAAGACTCAAATTCACCACTCTAATAAAGAGAGAAAGAAATTTCAATGTTTTTCAAGCACCAAGCTTTCATTTTATAATCCAAAACTTAAAATTTATAAATACAACAAGGAATCAAGCCATTAAATAGTGGAGCACTCCCTTCTCCAAACTTTGTACTAACCAAATAGAATTATAAAAAATAACAAGTGAAATTCTAACTTCTTGTATAATTAAAAACAGACCACTATAATAAAACATGAGTTGAAATTTGTTGTACGTGTACTACCTTGAAGGCATCCTTTACCGTCCTAATTGGAAGAATTTATGAGAGATATTTTAAGGGAAAATTCTAAAAGTGTCCACCATCTTTGCATAGAGTATTACATCATAAGTCACCCATTTGTTGGCTCAATTAAGCTCACAGTTAAAGTTGTGCATTTCTAGATCTATAGTGACCCTTACCTATTTAATTCTCCATAACTTAGTCAACATGTGGAATCTAAAGGTGGTGCATAACTTGTTGGAAAATAAACATCTAGAGCTATCCATCCATCTATGGTTTTCTAAAATTGGACTTCGTTTTCCTATGTAACATTGAGCTACAAGTTCATGTGAAAATCCTAGCTGAAGCCGAAAAAATTATCAAGAAGTGACTTTGGAGAATAATGGCTCATGATTCTTATTTATGGCTACCAGTTTCCTTTCCATCCTACTTACATACATCCTCATTTAAGACCCTTGTGTGTGTAGTCATGGGAGGATCTTCCCCTAGTGCCTCATTTCCTTGAGTGATAAAGGGGACCCTTTGCTTCGAACCCATGGCATGTTAGAGAATGTTGGTGTCGGATGCTTGCTCCACATTAATAATTATATATAAACTTGAGTCTACATGTACTTTTCTTATACGTCCTAACTCTATTGGATAGAATATTAACTATAGTTACTTTATTTTGTCTTTTGGCATGTATACAACACTTTTTTTAAAAATAAATTCCATAGGAATTTCCATCTTCTTTCTAATCAATTATTTAAAAATGCTACTAAAAGGCGTATCTTACGTATGTGAAACTGATAAATAAGTTGACAATGTAAGGAAAATAGTCAGATAAGGTCTTATAATTTTAGGCATTAACATATTGTTGAATTTGACGTTGACAATGTAAGGAAAATAGTTCTAGTTTTTAGAAATAGTGAGTGTTAAAATATTTTTCAAATTATAAGACCACTTTTGAGCATTGATAAGGTTGGGTTTAGTAAAGATGAAGGGTTTAATCTATGTAGTAATCATTATCACATATAAAAGAGTAGAAGAGAGAAATAATAGCCAAAGGAGAGACAAAAACCATATTAGGCAATGTATTATGCCTTTGGTGATGGCATCAACTTTATATGTAATATCCAATAATTCTGATTGCAGAATGATTGGAGGTGCTGACCCCAATAATGCATTGGTCTCATGTGTCAGTCAAAAGATAATCATGGTGATGAGTTAAGCCATGTGTTAATGGAGGTAGAAAATAGTATTTTTGGAAATTTAGAGTCATGCAACATATCAGAAGAAAATTAAAAAAGGGGAAAAACTAATGCAAAAAGGTCTTGGTTGAAAAACTTAATGCAAATCTTAGAGAGATGGATATGAAATGGCCATAAATAATTGGTTATAGTAGATTAGATATAAGTGACATTCAGAAATCTATATGATGTTATTAATTCTGTATTCTCTTGTTGGTGTGTGATGCACTTATAATTATTGTGTATTTTTGTTGTAAGGTCAAATTATTTATAAAAAGTTAAAGGAAAGGTCAAATCAGTTTATTGCAAGAGGTTTTGTCCGATCTGAGGCAAGTAAGCAAAGAATTGGAGGTGGAGATGATGTTTTCATAGGGGACATTATGGTTCCTCAAACCCTAATTCCAGTAATAGAAGGCATCGATGCTCTTATAATTGTCACAAGTTCCATGCCAAAATCTTTGCCATCTGCTGATGATAGCTTACATTACACCTTTGACCAAGGAGCAGATCCCTTCCAGGTACTTATAATACGCTTTCAAATTGGGTAATTTACACCTGCTCAGTTTCTTTAGTTAACTCAATTTTATTATTTGTTAGGTTGATTGGTATGGACAGAAACATCAAATAGATGCTGGTAAGAGTTATGAGCTTAGCTGTCAATGTACTTTTCATTCAGTATCCAATGTCCAAATCACATATACATGCTAATTGAATTTTTTTCTTTTAGGTTTTTTTTTGAATTTAATAAGTAAACTAATTTGTAAGGCTACCTATTGTAGATGCCCAACTCCCTGTGTATAAAGAGGAAGGTAGGTAAAGCATTTAGAAATCGATGAATTAAAAGCTTGGTAGCATTTCCACAAATATCTAAACATCATCACTTTCAATGCAAGTGTGCTAACTAAGAATTTGTCTTAAGTCTCTTCAATAGAATTAAAAAGGATGAAAATGCTATTGAAATTAATTACATGCAAATATCATTTATCTAAACTGGTTAGTATCCCTAATAGTAGCATAATAAACATGATAACATAAAACTACAAATGCACAATGTTGCTTTCTGTTGTGGTTAGCAAGTACACGTAATTTCTAGAGGGATTTTTAAAGCTAGGAAAAATCAAAGGTGAGAATAATGTGGACTGAACTAACTAAGAAAGTAGTAAAGAAAGGCTCGGATTGTGATTTCACCACTTAGAAAACAAATCCAAACCTACCTAAGCATATAAAATTATTTAGAAAAGATCAATTGAGTGTCAACGACCATTGAAGTCATCTTTTAATGGTTGAATGGTAGTTAAATTGTTTTAACTACCTATTTTAGTGGAGTTAGCCTCATTAGACTACAAGAATAGCGTGGATAGATTAGTTAGGATCCAAACTATTTTTCTTATCTAGATAATCATTGTACCCCTGCTAGCAAATTGACCCCACTTTTAATTATTATAAATTAATCATTTAACAATATAAATGAAAGCTCTCTTAAGCATTTCATTGAATACTAGGCAAGCATGAGAAAATTCCCAATTTTAAGCATAAAGTAGGTGTGATGAAGGTTCAAGCATGTTCAATTAGACATCAAAGAGGCCAAACACAACCAAAGCAAGTAAATATAACTACCACTTAACATAAATCTTCAATTAAACAAAGAGACAAGCTATACTAGCAAACAAATGAGTAACCATGAAATAAAAAGAAAAAGAAAGAGAAAACGTAGTCTTTAATTGAATGGAGTCTTCAATCTTCCCAAAAATACACAAAAGTCCAATCCAATTATTCTCTCCCTAAAGGAGTTTTTGACGCCGACCTTAAATTAAGAACTGAGCCTGCAAAACCCTACCATAAGCTCTCCAAAAAACTAGTAAAGATGCATTTAAATAAGTCCAGCACGCTAGTTTGTTGGTACTTGTACCATACAGCACGGGTACCCATGTTGGGATAAAACACACCACAGTGGATGAGTGAGGTCTCATGAGGGGTTGTAAAAGATGTCCCAATGAAATCTTAGAAAAGAAAATGAAAAGAGAGGGGTAAACAAAAAATCTTTTAGGCTTTTCGAATAAAAAACAAATTATAGCATACACAATTCAGGCAACCATGTTACTCTTGTAACATAAATGGTAGCTTACATATATACAGAATATACACATCAAGACTTTCAATACCCATGAATGATTATCGAAATACCGACCAACAACTAACTTAGTGAATGATGAGCAAGACAGCCTAGTAGAACCTCATTTTAGGGAATATGAAAGCAGTCTTACTCATGTGTTTAGATAATGCCAAAGGTTCACTAAAAAACTCACTTCAATGACACAACCTACAATACTCCACCACTAGAATGCGACATACAAATAATAATCAAAGGGACCTATCATGGTTGGTAATGGGGTCAAGCTTAAATGGAGAACAAATGATGTCTGAATGTGAAGTTCAATGCCAAAAAGCTAAGGAGCAACCATACACCTCTGACAATATAATGATCATCCACACCATCAACTCATCATTATACCATAATAAATAACGCACCCATCCTATAAAAACCATCGGGAATGATTTGAGGTAATAAAAAGTCAATTCTTCACCACACCATGCCAACAACTATTTTTTACATTTTTTTATAGTTTTATTTTCTTTTTTTAAAGATTTTCTATATTTTTAAAAGGCTTGTGAGTCGCGAGAATGAAAATTGTAAATATGCTACTCAAAGTTAATTCCCAACAAAGACAAACTCATCATAGCACAAAGATGAAATATCAACGTCATAAAGCATTAAGAACAACCACAAAAAAAAAATTTCCAAACCTACCTACAGTCAGACATCAAAGTGAAGGTCCATTAGTCTTCAATTAGGGATCAAAAAATGTGTTTTGTCAAGGGCTAACTAGGAAGGTTTACAATAACTAAAATTCAATAAAGGACCAAAGGGACTAACATTAGCTAAACATTTAGTATATCCATTTAGCTTATATGGTTATGATACAACAAAAAATGCCTCTATCATGGTGCCAAATTGTATATGTTATATGTAGCTTTAAAGAGGGTTAAATCAAGTTGTAGAAATAACAATAATGAAAGAATCACATAAAGGAGACATGACACTATACACAAAGAATACTCTATATAGGCTTAAAGTCTCATGAGACATCAACCACCGTTAATATAACTTGCTCCAACATGAACGTTAGGGTAAGGGATAGGCATGGAATGATATGCTTATCACAGAGATCTATCATTGCATACTCTACTTATATAAAAGATAATAGCTAAGCTATATGTAATTAAGGCCAATCAAATTGGTATGAACTCCCCAAATTTATGAAAATAGAAAATATTTTCATTTTGTTTAAAAATTTTCCAATTTTAATTATTTTTCTGTCTTTTCAAAAAGTTCAAAGCATGGCTTCTTCTCTCCCACAATCAAATCTCATAATGCCCTCATTAGAAGCTAAGGAGTCATCAAGCTACCAAACCATCACATAAAATACAAAAAACAAAGCCACAATGACAATATATAAACAAAAGATCAAAACAAGGAAGAAATGTATATCTTGAAAATGAAACTAAAGAAGGAGAAAGAAGGAATGAACTTATTGGGTTAAATACTAGGTACATCTAAGTTATCACCTTTTCTAAGATGGTGTAAGTGAGGCCTCAACAGCATCAGTCATTCCTGTACAATCAAGATTTAAAGTACTAGGTTAGATGCCATCAAAGCTCATAGACGCTTATCAAGCACCTTAGCATGCAACTTAGATGAAGATAAGTAACAGGACTTAATTCTATAGAATGAAATGATAGTGAGTGCTCTTGTACACATGTCAAAAGCCTTAGAAATGTCCAAGCAATAAGTTAAAATTTTGCTAGCAAAGATGTAGGTCACCGTAAATTCCTGAAACTTTATCAAAGGCTATACAATTATAACACATTCCCAAGCTTTAGCACGTTTAGCTTGACCCTGAAAGGATTCTAATTCTACAATCACAAAAAGAACCTCGAGAAGCAAAGTCTATAGGAATGCTAGTATTACGTGGAACCTCAATACAATGATGAGGACTTAAAGTGTAAAGAACCTCAACAAGCAAATTCTCCAACAAAGTCTCCTTAGCAATATGCTGGACCTTTCTCCCATGCTCTTCTGGCCTATCCTTCTCCTACGTTAGCATTGATCCCTCTTAGTCCCTACCTAAAGTAGCCCATTGATATGAGTAATAGGAACATCAGACGTTTGTGCCTCCACCTGCTCACACTCTCATCCCTCACGAATAAGGATGCAATCGAAGAAATCCTCTATATTTTTCTCCATACTCCTCATGCTCCCACTTGTCTATTTCATAGCTTTCCTTCCAAAAGATGATAGAGATAATACCGAAACGAACCTTGGGTTCCTCCAACTGGGATGAGGGGAGGAGAGACGGGTCTATGAAGTAGGAGCTTTGCCAATTCTCCCTCAAATAGACACTCAAGTCCTCCTTAGTGCTCAAAAGTCCAAATTCAAAGGCCTTTATGCACTAATTTGGAACTCTAGTATAAGATCCCTCCTAAGCATCTTGGAGTTATTTTTTTCTTCACTTAGGAAGGCTAAGAGGCCTCCTAAAGGTTTCTCTCATCAAATAAAGGCTAAATATATGATAAGAATAAAAGAAGCTCAAAACAAAAGCCTGAGTCTCCTTAGTAGTCTTAGTGCACTAGTCTAAGTTTGAGGCAACTTTTATCTATGCTCCACCTGACATGGCTAGGGTTATTCTAGCTTAAATTTACATTAAGAAGTGATCTTTCACATGAATTAAGTTCCAATTGGACTGGAGGTCATTTGGTCATTCAAATATGCCAAACAATTTAACTGTTCAAAAGTAGGCATAATTCTAGTACGTAGCCTTCTTCTCAGCTTGGATTTAATGCTTCCCTCTTTCATTTTGGACGTCTCTATCTTGATTAGAAGGATAAAATATTATCAAAATTATGATAGTAAAGTTTGGTTACATTTACCTAAGGGAGTCTCTTTTAACCAGCCAACTTTTCGGAGTAAGTGCTTTTCTAGGTTAAAAGCAAAACTGTTCAGATTTGACTATTTCAGTTTCCAGTTGTAATTCTACCTTCTTTTGGCCAATCTAATAAGCTTATATGATTCCCAAGTCCACTTAACAAGGAAGGTAAATTTTGGTGCCTCAGAGGATGTGCATATATTAAGTAATTTGCTTAAACGATCTGATATAAGATGTGTCAAGCTTAGATTTGATCTTCCTTATTTTAGTTAATCTCTTTAGCTAGTTCTTTACCGCTTTGTGTTTATGTTATGCAAGTGGGCATGTGAGATGGATAAAATCATGTCGTAGTTGTCTTATAAAGCCCCTTTTGTAGTATTTTGAAATGAAATTATATGAAATGAAAACACAGTTTTAAGCTTTCTCTCTTAAAATCTTCAGTTCTCTTTATCCTTGTGTTCAAGATGGAAGGTCTTAAGTGGATCCTTTATAGAATTGTTGTTGTTCTAGCCTTTTTGCAATCCTTGGTGGATTTTTAGGCTTAGTGGGTGGCTTTGCCTTTAGAGTAAGTCATATCTTAGTTTAATGGGAAATTCGTTACGAAACTGAGGCTAGTTTTGGCCCATCCTTTTGTGTATATTTTAGTTGGTATCATACCAAATCCTAGGTTCCTTTCATGAGTTTATTCCACAGTTTCTTATTTCTTTTTTTCTTCATTCTTTTTATCCAACTTCACTACAAGAGAATTGAAGCCTAACACAAAAACTAGCGATAAAGAAGGAATCTCCACAAATAGCACCATCTTTCACCATTTCCTTCCCTTGCCCCTTTCGTCTCATTAAATGATGATAGATCTCCTACTAATTCTCCCCAACCAGCTAGGGTGCTAAAGGGCATGAGTTTGAAGTAAGCCCATGTCATAAGACAAGACAATGACATTCTAGCTCTCCAACAAAATGTTGCAAACCAGTAGGCAACTTAAGCAACATTTTTGTTCAATTCATCACCTTTCGAGGAGGTGGACATGCTGCCTATAGTGACCATGAGTATGAACAGGATAAGTACTCAAGCGATGCTAGCTTGAGGAATCATTCTAGATGGGAAGGTAAGAGACCTTAAAAGATCACTTTTGTGATGTCAAAGTAAAACCTCTAGAATTTAATGGCAACGTAAATACAGATGACTATTTGGAGTGGGTACAAGCCTTGGATAGAATCTTTGAGGCCATAGGCTACAATGATGAGAAAAACTTAAATGTAGCTAGCCTCAAATTCACAAGGTATGCTTCTTTATGCTTTGAAAAGCTTAAGAAGCAAAGAGTTAAGGATGGCAAGAGGAGGATCAATTCATTTGACAAACTTAAAATCCTCATGAACAAGATCTCAAAAGTTATAAATAAGTCTTCTTCCGTAGAATGTTCTCACTCAAGCAAAACAATTTTGAGTACAAGAGGGAGTTTAAACAAGTCCTCAGTAGGGGGGTGTTCATGAACCCTAAAAGCAAACTATGGCTATGTTCTCAATGGATGAAACCCTTATATACTAAAAAGGTGGAGATCCAACCCTACTTCAACTTAGATGATGTTTGCAAGCTTGCACTTAAAGTGGAAAAGAGAAAGAAAGAGAAGATGGTTTTCATTAAACCTTTTAGTAAACACTCTTCAAGTTTAAGAGTTCCTTCTAAGCTTCTATTGCTTCTAAACTCTAGAATTCATTAAGGGTAAACAAGCGCAAGGCCTTAGCCATTCCTTGAGTTTCATAAGAAGCTTGAAGGTAAGAGGTGTTTCAAATGCCATTGTTCTGGACACTTCGAAATGATTTCCCTAATAAGAGAATCATAACCATCTAAGAAATGGATGAACTTGATGAACATAAGAATAGCTTAACGAGGCAGACTCAAATACTATATAGGAGGAAACTCACCCGGGGACTGATTAGGTTGAATTACCTATCTTAAGGGGGTATTACATATCTACGAGTCTCCTCTTTCCAAGGCACAAAGGGAAATGATCTTCCATTCAAGATGTAGC
>Ga0058701_10001537_pt1 | contig 16557 bp, 16 predicted proteins | sample AgamicOrMae_FD_97039 | JGI IMG/M metagenome (GOLD analysis project Ga0058701, IMG submission 97039) | Agave microbial communities from Guanajuato, Mexico - Or.Ma.e | ecosystem: Host-associated > Plants > Phyllosphere > Phylloplane/Leaf | place: Guanajuato, Mexico | collected 2012-06-04
ATAACCTATCGTCACCGAATCTGTCGTTTCTCAATCTTTGGGTATCTCACCTCACCTAATCTAGACTTAACGAACTTAATTTAACTCGAGCCTTGTCTAAATTAACGTTACCTAACCTTTCCAGGGGAGTAACTTAACTTGCCGCTTCCGATTTTCTTGAAACTTTCAGGACTTTAAGATAGTTGTATGGAAAGATACTCAAGCCCAAAACGTGCTGCCGATGTGCGTTTTTTCTACCTTAAAAACAGCGTTAAAAATTGAACAAAAAATGTGAAAACACGAAAAAATGCCAATATCTCAGAAGGTTGGAAATATCGCAAAATCCTCAAAATTTCAGCCTTGGGCACTACTCTAAGGTTTTCTACAAGGAATGATTATTGGTTTTAAATTATATCGAAAAAAACTATTTTTTTGTAACAAATCGGTCCTTATTTTTAAGGTAATAAAACTTTCTTTCAACAGCAAGTTTGGGGCTGGGATATCTTTCCATACCGCTATCTTGCAGTCCTGAAAATTTCAAGTAAATGTCGGGCGGACACTTGTAGCACTACCCTTGTTAGTCTATCTCAGTTATAAACTTCCAAATTCCATTTCTCGTATCGAAAGTCGATGTGGGAGAACGTAGCCAACGATATTTCTTTCGTAGACAGCACCCGGGCTGGTTTCTATTCCCAGAATGCTCTGATTACGTTTCGCGGCCCATCCTTTCATACGAATCATGTCAAAAGGTCGTTTTAACCGTTGTCGCTTGTTTCCAGTATCAATTCGTACGGCAGCCACAAAAACCGGCCCTACAAGGACGACAGCCATAAGGGCAGCTTGGAGAGCCTCGACGGAGAGGAGAAGAAGGATGCGAGCAAAGAGGACCTGGATCCCGAAGGGGAGATGGCTGAGGAGGAAGAAGGAGAGGAGATCCCAGCCGTGGATATTATCCTTGATGCCAACACCGAGGATGTCCTCTTGGGAGAATATCCTGCTGACTGTTGTCCTGATAATTGTTACAAGAGGTTTCCCTTCCTCGCTGGCGACGATGACGCCCCCTTCTGGCAGGGATGGGCGAACCTCAGACTGAAAACCTACCAGTTGATCGAAAATAAATATTTCGAGACTGCCGTCATCACTATGATCTTGCTCAGTAGTATGGCATTGGTGAGTTGCAGAAAACCCCACGTAGCAAAACATGTATTTTGGTCAATTCTTTTCTGTTATCCTTTTCGATCAATCGGTTTTCCAGCAGTGTTTTTTTTTAATATTTCATCTATGTGGTTTTTGTTTGCCCCGCTTTAATGTTGATTGCACCTCCCATGTATTTAGGTCCTATATTAAGCCTCGGCGTTTAATAAATCTTTTATACTATTATGGTACAAATCCTAACCCGACGACACGGTGATTTCGGGGCTATTGGCTTTTATTTTTTTATTTTTTGGGAGTGTCCTTTGACCCGACTGCCCCATATAAAATGAATTAGGTTGGTTTCCGTGCGTTTAAGTCATTTAAAATGCATTCGGATGGTTACGTGCCTTCGAGTCTTCCTATGTTAGTGCATGTCGGGTCAATAGCAACACCCTTTTTTCTTAATGGATTTCTTTAGGAATTAAATTTTACACAAATAACATATTTATCACGATCCGATAGCTAGTTTTAAACATTTTTAATACAAAGAATAAGTTTTAAAGTGGAATCGTTAAAAAATCAAAGCGTTTTCTTTTTTTTTTGTCATCGTTTTAAAGGCTTATTTTGAACTTTGCAAAAAGGCTATTTTCAGACATTGGAAGGAAAATATTTCCTGAAATCCAAAAACTTTTAACTGATAAAAGTCGACATCGCAACAAAGAAACCTTATGTAGAAACATTTTTGTAATCGTGTGCTTTTTCTACAGGCACTGGAAGACGTCCATCTACAATCGAGGCCTATCTTGCAGGACATTTTATATTACATGGATAGGATATTTACTGTAATTTTCTTCATCGAGATGTTGATCAAGTGGCTGGCTCTTGGCTTCCAGAAATACTTTACGAACGCGTGGTGTTGGCTGGATTTCATCATCGTTATGGTAAGTCATTGTTTTTTCTTTACTCGAACTTTTTTCCGAAAAAATATTGAATCTCTTTTTTCTAAATATTCTTGTCAGTGTCACCAATCTATGCAGAATTTTTTTAAAAGAATTTTAATCCCAAAGATTAATCAGAAAAAGTAAAATAAAAACTCGAAGCCATTCTTTAAAAATCCTACGTTTTAATATGATTATCAAGCTTATATTTTAAGCAGCTAAATGTTAAGAATGCATTTTTTTTAAAAAAAAAAAACTTTGTTTCACTATGTCGGCTTCTCCGTATGTCTGCTGAGGAGTTTTGAGTGTTGGTGGTTTTCTCGTAAGAAATCTGGGTCTCTGAATGTACATCGCAAGCTTTGATCAGCGAAACTGATTTTTCATGTCTTTGCGTTGTGAATCGATTTTTGTGATGATCCTGGAGACAATTTGAACCTATTTCGGTACCGTTGTCTTCTTAAACTGATTTAAGTCGCTCGCATAAATTTACAAAGTGCTTAATATTCCAGCAGAGAAGATCCTATGTGCTCCTAAAATAACTTTTGTGGTAATTTTTTTTAACTTTAGACTTTATTTTGAATTTTATGTACAAAATTGATACTCGAGCGCTGATAAGTTAAGCTAATTTGAGGAGACGATGAGCTGAAAGAGGTGCGGTAAGAGCTTATGTTATCTTTAATTACTTGTGTTGTGCATTTTTTGGTTTCCGCCCCACTAATTAGCTACCCATTTATGTGATGCTGCAGTGTGGATTTCGTCTGAAAATATTATTGTTTTCACAGTTTCGTAGCTTTTAACAGGTTGCTGATATTTTCTGTCGCTTCTACAGATTTGCTTCGTCGAACAATCTTACTTTTTAGCTTTTTCAGACGTGCTCGCGACGTGGACAGATTTAACTTTCAACAATTTTTTTTTAGTTTGATTTGGAGTGTTGAGTATTATTGGTGGGTTTTCCCTTTTACAACAAAGTCCCTTCACAGTATCCTAATCGATTATTTTCAGTTGAATCCCCTTTTTGAATGTATCCTATATTTTGTCGATATAGTCTCAGCGTTTCTAAAGAACTTATTAATGGTTTACGTCCGTGGTCATCGTTATTTAGCTTTACCATAACTACAGTCATTCGTATTTGATTGATTAGCCTAGTTTTTTTGTTTTGTTTTCGATTTTTTTTTAAATTAATAATGGATAAATAGCGCTGAGATTCGTGTCGCGACATTGGTAAGGTGTAGGCAACAGGTTTGTACACCGGTGTGATGTTGGTTGCCTATCAGTTTTGCCGTATTTTGCTTTTCCCTCTTAATTTTGATCCCAGAATGCTCCTATGAGCCAAGACCTTCAATTTTTTTGTTTTACCCGCTTTTTCTCTTTGTGAATGCAATCATGAACGCAGTGGTCCGTCTGATTCATATTTTAACAGTCCTTAACCCCATTGTCTCTGAAAAAATCTATCCTTTTTTTAAAAAAGCTAGTCCTATATGGAAATGCTGTTTCCTTGGGCTGTTACGACCGAGCTCTAGACTGCTAATCTGACTTGTTTTTATAACATTCTGCATTAGAAGACGTGACGTAACTTCAAATTATCCCCACTCTATTGGAATGGAACTTTACAGATTGCCCCAGATTAGCGCTCGCTGCCTCTCTGTAAGCGCGCGCTTACAGGTACACGGATTAAACCCTAAGATGTGAGTCAGATGTACAGCACAGAGTCCATGGGTTAACTCGCCGCTTCTATTTTCCCAAACATGGTTGCAAGCAGGCGTCATCTTTGGGTCAACCACTTCCAGCGAGTATCCTAAGTACATTACTCTATGTGATTGACAGGCAGCTAACGACAGTGTATCTGTGTTGATAGCTATCTCTGATAAACCTAGCAGCAATCTGGGCCGGAGCAGCCGATATCCCTGCCTTCAGGTCTATGCGTACTTTACGAGCTCTGCGACCTCTGCGCGCTGTTTCTCGTTGGGAGGGGATGAGAGTAAGTAAGCCACCAGCCAGGATAGTAGCCCGCAGGGTTACCAACGGTTGTGTTGAGTGGAACCACGCTGTGGACCGCAGTTGAACGGGTTTATAGTCAACGCAAACCTCCAATCTTTGGCAAAAGCACGGGCATTTGATTTGATGCTTGGTAGTCTATGGTTCTTCGGACAGAGCGAATATTCTGTTGCTGTCAAAAAATCTTTCATCCGGTCTCCTAGATGATTGCGTCTTTGTCGTGGCTATAGGGATGGGCAACGATTGCCTCTGTCAAGTCGAATGGGCAGCTTGATTGTGCTGCAACGGTAGTTACTCTGCAAATTCTGTGCGAAAAAGGCGCGTTTGTTCAGCGTCATTTCGTGTCCTCGGTTTTCTCATTCCAACTTATTACTACAAATATTTCATAGAAACATGAGGATATCGAGAATTCAAGTATCGCTTTATGTACTTAAATTGGGTCTTAAAATTGAGTACTCGATAGTATTCCAAATAGTTTTCAGTGTCTATTTGTGGTATCCGTCCTTTGATGCGCGTGTTGGATACCAATTATCGTGAGACTTGTGCAGTAGTCTCATGCCATTTTGTAAACAATAACCGGCCTCATAGATTAAACTTTCAATTTTGGAGGTCGCATTTTCTACCTCTGTGTTCTACCTTTCGTCTACAACCCAACCGGAGCGTGGCAACACATTCGTGACCTTATCGAATCTTAGTTAATCCAATCTAGTATAAAGTAGTCTAGGTTAACCTACCCTGGGTTAGGTTAACCTAACCCAAGCTTAATTTAACCTAAGTTACCTTACCTAATCTGTGCTGACCTAACCAAGACGATGGTATGTCGCTTGTCCTCACAAAGCATCGGAAGGTTGAACCTTCAAGAAGTATAAAATGTAACTCTAAAAATTTACAGTGTAGTAGTTGAATTAGAATAAAGAATCCGATCGAGCCGCGACTTGGAATTGCCCATCCTTACTGTGTACTGTTCCGATCGTGCAGCTTCTGTAGTAATATTTGGTGGGCTGCTTTGTGTTCCGCTCATCTGATTTGGCCTGGCCGCTGGCCGCTGCGCTAACGCCTCCGCCGCCCGCCCGCTCCTTCGCGCCCCGAGCCTTCCGCTCGAGGCCCCTGTGTTCGAGAGCGTTGTGCCTCGCTCCAGCCCCGCTCCTCTCCTCTCCGCTCCGCTCCGCATGGCGCTCGTGTGCATCTAGGAGGTCGGATCGAAACGCCGCTGCGACATCGCGTTGAGCGCCCGTCGCGTTGGCTCTTTGCTCTAACCCGCCCTTTCTCTCTCTCTTTAGGTCGTCAAGATCTGTGCGCTGTTGTACATCACGTTTTTCTCTTTCCCTCTCTATCCTTGCGTCACATTCTATTGTATATTACTTATCTCTGTTTTGATTTGGACAGTATAAATATACATTTGTGCACATTTTCCTGTTTGTGAAGTGATCTCTTGTGTCGTTGGTTGAGTACAGTGCAGTGATACGTACAATATCGATGCTTTCAGTGTTTGGTGTCTTGTGTGATGTTATGCATATGTGCGGTTCACTCTGTTTCAGGCTGACTTAAGGGGCTTGAATAATCTAAGCTCCTTCCACAACCCGCTCCCTGCCTCGCCCCTTTCCCTCCCGACTCTTTAGCCATTCTTTTTAGCGAAACTTGTATTCGTGTGTGCTAATAACAACGCTATATCCCCCCTTTACTTCTGCTAACATGTCTCCGTTGGTTGATTTGTATATGATCTAGCCTTATTTCTCTGGATGCTCAGCCCAATACACTCATACCCTTCCTTAGAATTTTAACCCGGCCTTTTTCCGTTTAAGAGAGACTTCTCTGGGAGCGAAACCGACCCGACCCGACATGTAGCTCGCACTCTTGAAAAGTACCATATGGTGGTGGAGGGATACAAAACTACGCTTATCTTGTGGTATCTTTGTTGTGACGGACACATTTCTCTCTTGCTTGTGTCAACTTGTTGAGCAGCTTGGGTTTGATGGTCCACTAAGACACATTGTACTGTTTTTGAAACTACCCCAGGTCTCGCTCATAAACTTCGTAGCCTCATTGGCGGGGGCTGGCGGCATTCAAGCCTTCAAAACTATGAGGACTCTCAGGGCGCTTAGACCGCTTAGAGCTATGTCTAGAATGCAGGGGATGAGGGTATGTAAAGATCTGAGGTCCTTTCCCGCCCTCGAAGAAGGTGGCGTTTAAATCGATATCTCGTAAATTTCGATCTCTCGATTCCATAATTGGTTTACCGCCAGGACGGCCTGCGTTAGCTCTCATGGACCGGATGCGCGCAACCCCGATCGAGTCCTAACTTCGCTCAAACAGCGACCTTTAAATGACCACCTTCTTTACAAAAGGGACTAGAATGTCTTGAGAATGCTTGAGAATTGAATTAGTCAACCCCGAAATAGATCATTTTCTATTATCTCCTGTTCGACAATGATTTTCAACACCAGCATGAGGAGGCCTGCCCGATCGCCGCTCGCTTACTTCTTTCCCTTTCTTATTGCCTGCTCTGTATTCTTTCCTTCTTCTCATCTCTCAGAACTTTCGGCCGGAGAACTCTCTTTGGCAAGCTCAAATCTTCGACCATTTCGTCTCTTACTTTCTACTTTCCCCACCCGCCTTCTTTTAAGTGTGTTGCTTGGTAGCTATTGCATGTTTTCATCTGTGATTTGACCTCAGTAATTCTTGAAAGCACCCAGTTATAATGCAAACTTCCTGTTAACAAACACGACTTTTCAATTTTGTATGCGATGTAAAAATAAATAATACCCAAGTATTTTACTTTCTGGGACGCATTAGGTACATTGTCTGTCAGATTATCATATTCTTCGTTCAAGTTTTGGATTCTCTTAGAATAATAAAAGTTTGTTGCAACTTTGTTGTTAGACTTCTGCGTTCCTATTGGATGCTGAGGGAATTTCGTGAGGCCCTTGTTTTCTGTGTTGAGCTTTTCTGTGCAGAAGTAGTACTTTGTGCTCGTTCATCGCCTTGCAGTGTGAAAAATCGCTCGCTTTTCGTGTTTCATTCGAAAAAGTGAATCGACTCAATATTTCCAAACGTTGTCAACTTCTTCAGTCTATTCGGATGAAATATTGTGATATTGGAATGGTTGTTGATTGAAAGATATCGCCTTATATTGATCGTCGAGACTGACCAATTTAGACGCCTTTTTGGCTGATATAAATAAATCGGAAATCGCATAAATGCCAGCGGTACAGGCTGTGAAAATTTTTGCATAAGCCTAGCCCTGGCCTGGAAACCCGTGACTAGAAGTTAAACGACGTTTACAATCGATGGTTCTTGGTACAAAACCTAGGAATATCCTTCTCGAATCATTTCCGATATTTCTTAGACCTCTAAGGAGCCTCCAGCGTTACTGATCTCGTCTTGATGTTTTGAGACGCCTTTGTCAGAGTCTGATTATGCTAACATGAAATTGGTCGTTTTTCGTCGCAAAACAAATTTGAATTGGTTATCTTATGCGGAAATGAACATATGCGTTTGCCATCAGATGTTCCTTAAACGCAGAGCACTTTTTGGTCAATGAACCATTTATATTGCTGACACAGTAGCAAATAGTTTAGGAGTAGCGGCACGGAGCAGCATCAAAAAAAAAAATCTGCGTGGTTAAGACAGTTTTAAAAGGAATGCCCAATCATTCACAAATCACGACCATCATTTTTTTTCTTTTGTGCAAATATAAACATAACCATTTTTCAAATAGCAATTTTTTCGTAGAATCATGCAGTTGCTATGACATAGTGCTATGATGCATGCTGGTGTCGATCTTTAGAAGAAACTTGTTTTAAAAACGTTTTTTAATTAGTGAGGGAGGCTGTTGTAGTTGGAATTATGAACTTACTACCGGTATAAAAAAAAAGATTGGAAATGTAGATCTTTGTCTCGTACCACCAAACATGCTTCTAACACGTCAGAAATGCGAACAGGAAAATTCAATGAGTTAAATAAAGCTGTACGCATGTATTTCCGTTGGTGGAAAATTTCCCAAACTTTCGTACACACGTTTTATAAATAAAATTTTACTCCAAACATTATAATAATAAAGTATCAACAAATTTAAATTTTAGTAGAATCCGCTGTTAGATTGTAGCTCTGTGTGTAATCTTTTTTCTGGGTTAATATATCATGTTTTGTGTATTTGTAGGTGGTTGTGAATGCCTTGGTCCAAGCCATTCCCAGTATCTTCAATGTACTGTTGGTGTGCCTTATATTTTGGCTCATCTTCGCAATCATGGGCGTTCAGCTCTTTGCTGGAAAATACTTCAAGGTGAGTACCTCTCCCAGATTGGTCTATTCATCCAACGTGCGAACGCGCTAAATATCTTACACAAGCGTCACTAAATAAATTGTCTTTTGTGTTTCAGTGCGTGGATGCCAACAAAACAACCCTAAGCCACGAGATCATACCAGACAGAAATGCGTGCAAAGTAGAAAATTACACGTGGGAAAACTCGCCCATGAATTTCGATCACGTGGGAAAAGCATATTTATGTCTATTTCAAGTGGCGACGTTCAAAGGATGGATACCCATAATGAACGACGCTATCGACTCGAGAGAGGTATCTTCAACAGATTTCAGTTTCGTTTGCTGTTTGTTCGTTTCGGTTCGTTCGGTTGTTCGTTTGCTGTTCGTTTTCGGTTTACTCCCATGTTACGGCCTTGATCTATGTGTGGAGACTTTTCCGCTTATCCAAGTTTTTACAACTTTCATTTTTAACCTAACCTCTCATTTAATTTCATTTTCCCTCTCCTCATTTTTCGAATAATTCAAACCGAACCCATCCTCATGTTATTTAGCTTACGACAATGAAAGATCGATTTAAGAAGGAATTGGGACATTTGCAGACGAGTAACTGCATGTAACCGATTTGCCGTGAAGTCTCGCTTCCAACTAAATGAGATCACGCACCTGAATAATATTCCGAATATTTTTTATTCCAAATCACCTCTTTTTTACAGCTTCAAAAGCAACCCATTCGAGAAACGAATATCTACATGTATTTGTACTTCGTCTTCTTCATCATCTTTGGCTCCTTCTTCACTCTTAACCTGTTTATCGGAGTTATCATCGATAACTTCAACGAACAAAAGAAGAAGGTAGGCGGAAATCGTTTGTTTTTTCGATCTCAAAACCCGGTTTTGGTTTCCTCAACTAATTGAGTGCCTTGTTTTGTAGGCTGGTGGGTCATTGGAAATGTTCATGACTGAAGATCAGAAGAAGTACTACAATGCCATGAAGAAAATGGGTTCCAAGAAACCACTGAAAGCTATTCCTAGACCACGCGTGAGTATTAGTCTGTGGTTTGAATAGCGAAACACGAAGGGTTCCTCAGCTAACTCTCACTTTGATTAAAAATAAATTTAAAAATCTGTTAATTTATTCCTTTGAATAGATTATTTTGCCAATGTCAACTTTTTAGAATTGGTTGATACCCCTGTATCACTGAAACTTTGACTGGATAATCCTAATTTTTTGTCCACGTTATAAATTATGGCCTCCTTTTACTGATGTTTTCTCGTGAGACAAACGGGTTAACAACTTTTGAGTGCGGCTGTACCTATATCGTAACGTCTGACGTTTTGTTTCTCTTTTGTTTCAGTGGAAACCTCAAGCGATTGTCTTTGAAATCGTGACAAATAAGAAGTTCGACATGATTATTATGCTTTTTATTGGATTCAACATGCTTACTATGACATTGGACCATTACCAGCAGTCAGAAACTTTCAGTTCCGTGCTGGATCATCTCAATATGATCTTCATAGCGATCTTCAGTTCAGAGTGCCTCATGAAAATATTTGCCCTCCGTTATCACTACTTCGTTGAACCATGGAATCTATTTGATTTTGTAGTAGTGATTCTTTCCATATTAGGTAAGTAAAAGGCTTTCTCTTCTATCGCGTCCCTATTTGGATACCGTTACGTCAGGTTAACCAAGTTCAAGTTATGGAAGTGCCTATTTACCCGACTGCCCAATTTAAAATGAATAAGGTTGGGTTCCGTGCGTTCAAGTCACCTCCCATTTAAAATGCATTAGTTTGGTGACGTGCGTTCAAGTATCCCTATATTAACGCATCTCGGGTCAATAGCAACACCCTTAATTTATGTCAGGTTATGGGCCTTTCTCCGCTAGGCTTGGCGATGAAAGGTGGAACTGGAAGAAAACTCCTCTTTTCACGTTTTAGAGTCCATCTGCTTTGAAATATTAATGAACTCGACGTGTTTGTAATCGTTTGTTTTTTCGTCCACAGGTCTAGTGCTGTCCGACATTATTGAAAAGTATTTCGTGTCGCCAACTCTGTTGCGAGTAGTGCGAGTAGCGAAAGTTGGCCGAGTACTTCGGCTGGTAAAAGGCGCCAAGGGTATTCGAACTCTACTGTTTGCATTGGCCATGTCACTGCCGGCACTTTTTAACATATGCTTGCTCCTCTTTCTCGTAATGTTTATCTTCGCCATATTCGGCATGTCCTTCTTTATGCACGTCAAAGACAAGAGTGGTCTAGACGACGTTTACAACTTCAAGACGTTTGGACAGTCCATGATTCTACTCTTCCAGGTGAGACATCTTAAGATAAGACGAATCTCTCCTCTGCGACAGTCATTTTTTATCACAACTCTTTTCTTCTCAGATGTCAACGTCAGCTGGTTGGGATGGAGTCTTAGATGGAATAATTAACGAGGAAGATTGCCTGAAACCCAACAATGAAATGGGTTATCCCGGCAACTGTGGTTCGTCCACAATAGGGATTACCTTCCTCCTTTCGTACCTTGTAATTAGTTTCCTCATCGTCATCAACATGTACATTGCCGTCATCCTCGAGAATTACTCTCAAGTAAGCTTGATTTTCTACTTGTGCATTCTGAAGAAATCATTTGTCTAATCTTAAGTCCAAGAGAAACGCTTCAGTCAGCATATAACAACCTAACTTCGTTGGAGAGAATACCAAAGATGACGTTTCTCAGACCAGTTTTCTGAATAGATGATATATTATCCCACCCTCCTTTGTGTCGATATGTATGAATACGAAAATCTACTCAACAGAAAAGCAAGTGTGGGAGGGTTAGGCAACTTCTCAACATTCATGTCTCGACTACTCTGTGCTTGTAGTAACGTTACCCCTAAAGCCAGCAAATTGTTGGGCGTACCTGTGGAAACAGATGTTATTTAGTGATCGCTTAAGGGGGTTCGAGCGATGCAGACTAGTCAAATTCACAAAAATCGGAGAACCGTTTCAAAAATCTCAAAGTTTCGGAAACTATCATTTTTTGCAAGCAGTCCCTTCAGTTGTTCTTCATACTTCTTGGTCATTAAAAGTTAGGTGTAATTTGAATCATAAATTTTCATTCAGTTGCTGATTTGACTCATTTTTCATCCAAATGATGGTGTTTTCGAGATTTTTTAAAATAACGATACGGTAGATTATGGGTAAACTTGACCAGATTGTTCCTAATACTCCTATCTACCCGTGGAAAAGTTTTTGGCCCTTCATCTTATGTAAGTCGGACGTGAAAAATCATAATTCACAAGATTGTCCGCCATTTTTCCGAATTCCCATATGAGCCAATACTTTTTCGCCGACTTTGCGATTTGATGCCGTGAAAACCGAACGCTCATTTTTTTCCTGACTTTGCCCTCCGATAAGTACACCTGTTCAGAATCTTTTCTGAAAAAACCAAGTCTTTATCTAATTTTGAGCTGCCACGCTGGAACCACCTTAACCAATCAACATTGCTTGAAGCGTAAAAAGTAAGCTTTGTTGATGAGAGAGGAGAGGATATTGATGACGGACTGTTTTTCTTAGGCTACGGAAGACGTGCAAGAAGGTCTAACGGATGACGACTACGATATGTACTACGAAATCTGGCAGAACTTCGATCCTGACGGAACGCAGTATATACGCTACGACCAGCTGTCGGAATTCCTAGACGTGTTAGAGCCGCCGCTCCAAATACACAAACCGAATAAATATAAGATCGTCTCAATGGACATTCCAATTTGCAAGGGCGATCTTATGTTTTGTGTTGACATTCTGGACGCGCTAACGAAAGACTTCTTTGCGAGAAAAGGCAACCCCATCGAAGAGACGGGGGAGCTGGCCGAGGTAAAGTATCGCCGACAGGCACATACTCTTCTGCTTACCACTCCACTGCTTTTTCGTCATTTTATCAAATTAATGGCGATTATCTCGAGAATTATTAGAAATAACCTCGCATGTTGGGTATGTTTTGGGTCGCTCTCTGAGGAATCCGAAAGGAGGATTAATCATTATGTTATATTAACGGGCTAAAAAGTTACTTAGTTCTATTCACCCGTTCTTGACAAGCGCGCAGGTATTCACGTACGATGAACTCATTAGAACGCGTCTATTCGCCCAGGAACTCACTTTTATATACATTTGGCCTCATCATCGTGCGTTTAAGTCTCCTCGTATCTTTTCAAGGAGGCATTCGCGGAATTGCATACAGGGATTCTCGTGGATTTTTCACAATGTGAGTTTGCCTGTACGTCTTTATTAACAAAGTGATCAACTTGGTGTTTCCAGGTTCAGCCTGGTCGACCAGACGAGGCGGGCTACGAACCTGTGTCGTCGACTTTGTGGCGACAGCGCGAAGAGTACTGCGCGCGACTCATCCAGAATGCGTGGCGGAAGCACAAGCTGCAGCGCCAGGGCGGCGGCGTGTCGTCCGGGGACGAAGGGGGCCCCGCGGCCCACGATGAGGGGCCCGGGCCCGCCCCCGGCGCCAGCCCCGGCGCCGGCCAAGGCCCGGACACCGCCGCGGACGACGGCGCGGGAGCCGGCGGGGCCAGCAGGGCGGCCAGCCCGGGCGCCCACGGCGGCGCCGGCCCAAGTGGTGGTGGTGAAGAGGAGGGTGAGGGTGACGGGGGCGACCCCGAGGACACCGACGACGCCCACAGCACCGGGCGCCAAACCGCCGTCCTCGTCGAGTCGGACGGCTTCGTCACGAAGAACGGTCACCGCGTGGTGATTCATTCCCGCACGCCTAGTGTGTCGTCCCGCCTGGCTGACGTCTGAGGCTGGTCGCGTCCCCCTCTCCCCTTCACGCACCTCAGTGACGTGGAGTGATGTGGTTCCGTCGAGCTGCCGACGCCGGCCTGGCCACCCGCCCATCGCGGCCCTTCTTCCCCGGCTGCGAATGCGCCCGTGGCTCGACCGGCTCTCGAGCGATCGATCGACGGAGTCCACGTAAGGCGGCTTAAGGACTAGACGCGTTGAGAGCGGCCGTCGGCGACCCCCTTCCCCAGGTCCCGGCGCGCCGTGGCTGCCGCCCAGCGCCACCGTGGCGACAGACGGCCTCCGCGATGCCGCCAGGAGAGGGTGTGACGTGTACACAGCCAAAATGAATCGTAAACTAAACTAACCAAGTAATAAGACAGTGACAGAGACACTGATTCGCTGCTTTAAACGCAACGTGACGCTACGTGACGTGACGTGACGCGCCGTCGCGTTCGCACGGATCGCGCATCGGGACGCGATTGAAACGATCATCCGGCGTGAAAGCCGGTGCCTTCTGCTTGCGATCCTGGTGAATGCTTGTCCATTTTCTAAGATAGCTATTTCATTGATAAAGTGCAGTGAAATGTGCTTTCGCTTTTAGACAATTTTACTATTGTTTTGCGGATTCGTGGATTCGCGCGATGGAACTCGACTCGCCGCTGGCTCCGGCCCCGACGCCGACGTTATTGGCCGCACGGCTCTCGCCCGCACGGCGCTCTGAGCCCGCCACGCCGCGTCGGCCGCCCGCCCGCCAGGCGCCCGCATCGCGCTGCCCGCATCGCTGCGTGCCCGCATTGCCTCAGCTCGAACTTTGTCGGCAATGGTGTTCATCGACAAAACGTCATTTTTTTTAATGCCGTCACTTTTTAAAACATAGGATTATACGTACTGTAAATTGATTTTTGCTAACTAATTGTACTGTACACAAGTTTGATTTTCTGGGATCAACGTGAATGTTTGTAAGTCATGCACTTATCTTGGTGTGCTTTTTATCTGCCATGTTTATGGGATGTTACTTTTTATTACTGAACGGTGCAGCTTATTGGCGTTGGGTCCTCCTTTTAATTCCACTCGTTAATTTTGTGCACTTGGATTTTCGATCACTTCTCGGCGCGCTCGCGGCCCTCATGCCAGAGTGAAGCCAAGCCAAGCGATGTTTAAGCCAAGCCAAGCGATGTTTAAGCCAAGCCAAGCGTCTCGACGCGCCGAGAAGTTTGCGTGGATGAGAAGGAACTAGTCTGCTGTACATATTTTGTCAATCATTCAGCGGTAGGATTTATGTGGCTACCATTCGTGCTGAGGTTCAAATACCTCATACGGTAATGGAAGAAACGAGTTCTAAACTTGGAATAATGCATATGTACTTTTTCACCACTGCCTCCCGGATGTATGTACTAAGTACAGAGCACTTAGGTAGCACGGAGCCTAGCCTTTTCTTACAGGGCCAGCACATTTTGTTTCCGGTTTCTTTCGGGGGCGTGTCCGGCCCGGCCCGCCTGCCTGCACTCCTATTGCGATGCGTCTGCAAGCACATGAATTGAGATGCACTCGATCACGGCACTCCAGAACGAATGTCAATGCCATTCCTACCAACCTTATAATACCATCTGGCACAGTCCGGGCACAGCTTTTTCGCCTTGCACACTTTTCGTGGTTTACGACCAAAAAAATCCAATTTTACATTTTAATACCCGTCCGTTCTCACCTAAACAGCACTTACATTTGGTATATTATAGGCCACCCCCACTCTGTGCCGCATTCATTCCGAGAGTCTTCTTGCAATATCGTTTTTCCATCAACTCTGATGCACGTATTATAGTGCCCACATACAGCTAACAAAAGCTTTTCTTTCTGTCGTCTAAAAAATTATACGTCTTAACGAAAACGAACAGCCGATTGTACCTTTACCATACTTTTGATTACACTTCCAGCTAACCACAAGAAGAAAAACGAAAAGAAATTTTGTATCTGGAAATTTTTTGATATGTTGGTAGTATTGAGGAGAGGATTGTTCCTTGAGCTTGAGCAGTACATTTCAATCACGTGATCACGAATTTCACTTACACAATCTTCCAAATTTTCTAGTCCTTTTAAACTTAAACAGTAAAGCGATTTTTGAATTCATTCTTAAAAGAATCCGATTATATTCCTTTTTAATGAATCCATGTCGGAGAATCCATTGTGTGACCTCGGCAATGTGGGTTTATTGAACATTTACTGCATTGTTGCGCATTTGTGCTGTGCCTTAGAAGATTCTAACCCTAAAACAGGCCATTCCGAAAAGAGTAAGGAGCTCGCTGCTATTATAGTGTAGATGTTGATTCCTCTAAACGAGTGGGAATTAAATGAAGATAGTTTAGGGGCTTTTTTGTTTGCAAATTCCTCTGAACGAGGGAGGAACGAGAGAAATCTGTAAACTTGATATCCTTTTAAACAGAGCAGATATGAAGACACAAAGAAGTGCATTTTCAATTCATGTGCTTGTTATTTTTTGCAGTGCACCCAAGTTTGTATGGTAATGGGTCTTTGCACCAAGAGAATCAAATGCTGGTGAATACACGGCGCGGAAAGAAAAATAACAGCTAGCTGGTCTCTCCATTCCATAAACAATAAAGTTAGATTGATAACGGAAATTCCTCAAAGGCACAAAACGTTACCGTAAGGAGTTGTTATGTAACTAAAATTTCGTAGTAAAAAAGAAACGCTATCTCAGTTGAAGGCGTTAGAGCTGATTGTTTGACTGAACGTTCAGCGCCTTTGCCAACGGACCTTGGAACGGTACTTCCTCGCAGACTACTTATTAGTTTGGTACCGTTGAACCGTCGTATTTTTATTTGAAAACATCGCATTCGGAGTGTTTCTTCAAAATAACGACGATTGAATTGTTTTCAGCGACTAAATTGTTCCTATGATGCTGTTGATGAAAATTTCGCCTCGATGGTTCATCTTTTTGAATGTTCTTTTGCCTGTTCGAGGTTGATTGGCTTGTGACCCAGTCTTTCTTAAGGATGAATGCACCTTGTTCACTTGTTGCCGTTTTGAGATTGTTAACTTTTTTCTGTTAAGTTAGTTGATTTTGAACGTGCTTGAAAAACTCCTCACTCTTTAAACTTGTTTACCAAGGAAAAGCTGTCAGTCATTGAGATATTGGGAATTAAGTCGTTTCTTCGTTTTTAAGACAGGATGGGTTTGATTCGGGCTGGGATAACAAGCCAACTTGTAATAGAGAGAGCTGTAGTTATATCAAAAATGTTTTCAGCGAAAAGGCTTTTGAAGGAGAATTGTTGCTCAAACTTTATCCAAATAATACAATAACTAAGATATTGTTGTTTTACTTGGTTTATAATAAAGCCCTTCCAGTTGTTCCAATGGGGGGATGGGAGCAGGAGAGAACTTTTCCTATATTGACATCGACTCTGTAACCAGGCGAGGCTTATATGAGGGAATCAAAAGTGGGTGGCATGGCTGGAGAAAGGTACGC
>Ga0058701_10001538_pt1 | contig 16548 bp, 8 predicted proteins | sample AgamicOrMae_FD_97039 | JGI IMG/M metagenome (GOLD analysis project Ga0058701, IMG submission 97039) | Agave microbial communities from Guanajuato, Mexico - Or.Ma.e | ecosystem: Host-associated > Plants > Phyllosphere > Phylloplane/Leaf | place: Guanajuato, Mexico | collected 2012-06-04
TACGCTCCTGCTCGACTACCACCACAGCCACAAGAGTGCCGTCTCTGCCTCCTTCACCCTCCCCTACCCCACCAGCCGCGGCGCGGCGCTGCGGCAGAGCACCGGTGCTTCTGCCGGTGCCGGCCGGTGCTTCCAAAGCACCTGAGTTGGCGTGGCCTGGCCTAGACGAAGCCGCGTTTGTGGTCTTTCTGTAAATTATGAAATCGGACTCCCCTTCTTTCGTGTTTGTTAAGCTTTCGTCACCAAGCGGAGCGAAGGCCGAGGCCTAACGAAACAAGAGAGGTCTCGTAAGGTCAAAAGGAACGCCTGGCTGGGTTGGTTTAAGGCGAACCTAACCTAAATCCGACCTGATGTCGTAGATAGGAAATCACTCAGCGAGGTCACACCGGAAGCATGTCTTCGGAGTACAACCGTTGAATCGGCGAATCGTTGACTGCTTGGTCCGTCAGAGGACATAAAACAGGCCGCCCAAGCATTTTTGAGACTTCTCTTTCCCCCCTCCTCGGGGTTTATGGCACAAGGATCCGTCGCTGCTAGAATGGGCAGCACGCCCTATTGAACAATAAAAGGAATTCACTCAAATCGATCGAAAAATCCCTCAGTATTCCCTCGTTCCGCCAGCAGGTCCTTGCCAGATCGCAACAAGTCACTAATTGCGTGCCAAGTGCACTTATGCACTTATGAAGAGAGGTGTTCTCGTGTTGGAGTGCATGAGAGAAGCTGCACATCTGAATTTGAGAATCTCATTATAAGCTACTTTCAGCGGTAACTCGAGAGGCTGTTTTCGACAGGCCCGTTAGAATTAAAGGCTATTAAGTGGCAATCAAACGCTTTTTAGCGGCAAAGTCAGTGTTGGTTGTCAGATTAGTTCGAGGTGATACCTTTCCTACCAGTAAAGATCCCATAGGGCCGCAATAAGCGTTCGAAGTGTCGATGTTCATGTGTCCTGCAGTTCACATTCCGACACGCAGTTAGCTGCGCTCTTCATCGACCCAGCCAAGGGATCCACCAGAGAGGTTAGTTTCCTTATCGTTCAAAATTGTGGTTAATCTCATTCTTGAATTGCTAGAGAGCGATTCTAAAACGTAATATTAAACATAATCGTTCATCTCCTGTCAATCGTGATAAATTTTGACGAAAACGAGAAATGAGATAAGAGAGCTATGTGTGAGAGTCTCACATCACTAAGCATCTCACGCCTCAAAACACATATAGTTCAAAACAAGGTTGATCCAATTCGGCTGTCAGATTATCCATGTAAAAGCCTTGACACGCAGCGAGGGGAATCCTTAAAACGTTTTCGTTGTTGTCTAAAACGTCTGCAATTCAGCTAAAATCACATTTTCTGTCTTTGCTGAAAGCACGAGCTTGTTCTTGTGTGATTTATTAAAGTTTTTTAGGCATTTTATTTGAATACGTTTAAAAAGGAACCCATGAGAGAGAGAAAACACCTGAGGAAATAACGTAAACGAGGCAGTTACCCAGGCTACTTTAAATGCCCTGCAAACTAACTTGCCGAGTATCTTATGTTTCGTTCAAAACCTACATTATTCGTAAAACTGAAATCATTCGTAATAGTCTCAATTTGTGTGAGTGGACTTGCGGGGTCAGTTGTCCTTCGCAATCCACCCGTTCTTTGTGGCAATGACAATGGATTATCTTGCTGACAAGTTATGTTAGCAGGGCCTTCTGATATGTCCAAAGGGCATTACGGTCCGCGTTTGTAAAATGTGTCTGGGTTTTTCAAAGGGCTTGTTTGATTGAATACCCGCTACCATCTAATCTAGAAATGAGACTTAAAGCGTTTCAGAGCTCCGTTGGGATCTTATTTGAAAGCGCTCGCAGGTTGGAATATGAAATTGACTTTTCCTCTTCGTTTGAGTTATGCGTTTGAACCTCTTCAAAACCGTCGTCAAATGGAGGAACTCTGTACGTAACGGGGGAGAAAACTCACATTAACTGTATTTTTTTCTTCATTTTTTTAAAATCATGTTTAAAACTTGAACGGAGTAGACTGACGTTCTCCTGTCGTAATTCTATGTAATAATAATTATACTTTTATTTTAAGAAACTGTTTCTATTCGTTTTAACTAGTGTGTGCGCGCTTCCTACTTTTTCTGGTGTCTCTCAATCAGGTCCGATCGTAAAAATAATAAAAATTCATGCCGAAATTCGGGCCAAATTTTTTTAAATAAAAAAAACTTGTTTTTTGTTTGTTTTTTTTTCAAATTTTCAGTAAAAATTCTCACAATTTAATTTTAAACGTTTATCGGTTGTAAGGCTTAAATTGCACCGAACAACTGATTTTACTACGGCTATTTCCTCTTTGTTTTTTTTATGACTCCCAAATTAAAGTTACAATTCATTTTTTTTTTCACTTTTGTTTGGCTAAGAGGTCACGAAAGTCACATTTTTGGGATGGAACCTAAAGGGCAGCCTTGAAGGTCTAAAAAGTTTTTAAACTAATTTGAAGCACATATTTTTCAAACACTTTACAAACATTATGAAATTTGAACTTCAAAAAGTCGTGTTTGCACTAATTTCAGTAAGAAATCTTCGGTTATGGAGGATCCCGGCATTCGACGAAAATCTGACAAAGCAGAGGGCCATTACGTGGAGATTTTCTCTAGGATTTTGTGGAACGAAAATAATATTTTTGCGTTTTCCAACGAATATGAACATATCACAAGTACGTTTAGTTAAAGTTTCTCACTGTCCAAACTGTTCCTAGTGTTGCAGTTTCCTGATCAACGCCAAAGCGTAGAATCTGTGGATAGCTTTTTGTGTGTGGCCCCCAAAAATGGCGGATTTAACCAAGGAACCGCTTTGTACAGCTCCGCTCCGCGCCGCGCGTCCGAATCCAGACAGAGAAAAAAAGAGTCGGACATGGGAGCAAAAGAAAGATGGCGACTGTTCGTCTGGACAGACGCCAGAAGTGCTCAAATGTCCTTTCGCAGCTCTGGGGCTCCCAGACTCCCGGTGTCTTCCTCCAAGAATACACGGACTTTCCTGCCAAGCCGCGCTACTAGTGTCCGCCCTCAAACACGGTCTTGCACCTTACCTAGAAAAAGACGCTTCTGGGTCATTTTCCAAGTCCTCAACTCGTTTTCTCATTGTTTGACAGTAGGTTAAGCTACCGGTTTTTAGCTTGGAAATTTCCTTCATAGGTGGAAAAAGCCCCGTTAAAACCACAGGCTAAAGTATTTCGAGTGAAATTCAGCTTAAGACATATAGAAAGGATTTTTTTTCCATGAAAACACGCAATTATAAGATTTGGAAAATGCCTAAATAATAAAATTTCAGGTTTCCAGAGGGGTGATCTTTTTTAAATTGTGACAATACTGAACTAAAACGATCCTCTAAAATATTTTTTTCTGTTTCCGAACGGCATCTCTGGGTGTCTGGGTTTTAACATATACTGTAGAGAGTTGCGTGAGGAAACTGTGTTCCTGATATTTTCCGTCAATTCTAAATTTGAATTAGTGAGGTTCTCTGAAATTCAGTGAAAATTAATTATTTCAGTCAATATAGCACCCCTGAAAAAATTCAATAGTGCTTTATATTGACTGAAAATCTGTAAATTTTCACTGAATCTCAGAGACTTGTACTGATTTAAGCTTAGAGAGTAATGTTGTCCTTTGAAAGACTCCTTGAATTCTGAAGAATATAATAGCTTCTCTCAAATGAATTTGAATTATTGATTGAATTCTTCATAGGAAAAAAGGTTGTACTTAGTCCTTTACCAGTGAGTAGAGATTTGCGTAAGCGATTTCATGCTCTTCGTATCAAATTAATGTAAAAGAACTCTGGAGAGGTAAATAAAACAGGTAGTTGGATTTGCTTTGAGCTGGGAGCAGTTCCCAACAGATACAGGTTTTCCTGCGATTTTCCTGGAAAGTCAGAATACCTTAAGCTGTCGTTTGCTTTCACTGTAATTAGTATTTAACGTTTTCTGCAGTTAGGCTTTCTCAAATGTATTCTACCGAATCTAATAAAGGCTTCAATTCTAAGATAGGCCCAGAATACATGCAGGAGCATTTCAGCAATCAAGTTACTAAATGAGGATTTATACGAAACAGCCGCTGCGTTTGAATTGCGTCTGTTCTATGAGTAATATTCAAAAGCGACGTAAGCCGTAAAAGTGCCTTAAGGGACCTGACCGTACGGCCGTACGGGCGGCGCAGTGTATTGCGTTTCGTACTCACCTCAAAGCCGGTTTTATTGATCTATGACAAATTCGGCATCTCGAATGCCGCATAAACGCGGAACATAAAATGTTCATATTAATGTAAGGATAAGTGCTCTTACACTCGTAAAGATAGCTTGCCTGAACTGGTTCGTGCTTATGCGCCTATTCACCGTTTTGAAGAGTGGAATCTTTCACATGTTGTGTAGTACTTGAACCATAAAAACGCTCTTTCTCAAAGGTAGAAATACCTCCACCTCTTGTAATCTACCTAACGCTTCATTTCGTTGTGACGACTCATGGCGAGGTGCGACCGGATAGGTTTCTTGAGGTATGCCTCGAGCCGATAGGATAGAGTAACCCATAATAGCCCAAAGTATTCGGAGTGATATTTAGCTTAAGAGAAAGTGGAAAGATTTTTTCTATTGAAATACGAAATTTTAAGCTTTTAAAAATGCCTAAATTATTAAATTTAAGGTTTCTAGAGGTGTATTATTTTTTAAATTGTTACAATACTGAACTAAAAAGATCCTATTAAATATTTTTTTTCTGTTTCCGAACGGCATCGCTGGGCAGAAGTGGGCTAAGTTAGATAATTTTTACGTCGCTCGGATGCAAGCTCCACTGGGCTTGGCTATGAAAGGTAAAATTCTAGAGGTGAAGGCAACCTGTGAAATGGAGAGCTGCAATGTCGGTCGAAGTCCATCGCCTTGCAATAAAAAATAAGAAAAGATCAGTAATTTGCTGCTTGTTATTCGGCGGAAATTCTCGCTTCTCCCCCTATTTTCGCGTACTGCTATTCCAGGCATGCGGTTTTCTCCTTTTTTTTCCTTGCATAAATTGATTTTTTTGCTGTACTGGACAACATGTTTTGATTAAATCAAGTATATCGTCACGCCTGGGGGAGAAAAGGGCTAGATTGAAATACAGCATCAATCAATGAATTGTTTGGAGTTGTTTTTGACGTTTTCGATGGCTGCCATGTGGACATCTAAACTGGTTCTTGGAAGTCACCTGTTATACACAAACGCACCGAATAATTTTAGGGCAGCGAGGTAGGATATCATAACAAATTTTGTATGAATGGTAATTGACTGCCAAATCGTCGAAGGGAGACACGGAGACACGGGCTACAAAAACGTACCGTGAGATGGCGTCCCTTACTCAGTCTGCTGGGGCGCTCGCGTTTTGGCCAAGTGCATTGTTATTAACCAAACCCATAATGTTCGGATCCCAATTGTCCCAATCACATTAAAGCTTGATATTGTATTATAAGAATCAGATTTATATAGGTAATAATGAATTACCTTTAAAATTCCTTTATCTTAAGTGTTGGGTGCTTAACCTCGTATTTATTCGATTTTACCGAAAAAAAATCAGTCTCCCTGCATTCAAAACTCTTTGTCAGAATGTTGATATCGCCGAGAATATTCATTCCGAATAGGAAAGGGCGACATATGCTTGTATTGAACTCCGCTTTTCTTATTTTTAGGACCTATTTGATTTTTTTCCCTTCCTCAGTTTAGGTTCCTTCCCTGTGAGTGCCAAGTCTCGTGAAGTGCCAATATAAGCAAAAATGGAAGGGAAGCTCAATTCCTTTTAGTAGAGAAAAATGACACGACTTGTGTGCCACATTTTTCATTCACTATAAAACAACTCTGCCTATTTGCCCACCTGATGCGAGGAATTGCCTTCGAGTGGAAAACTTACCTGGAATTCTTCGAAACGCTGAATGGCTTTTCACAAAAACACCGATAAAAAGCTTTCTTCATATGCTTGTTTTTCGAATTACATTCGGAGTGCGTCTCGCGTGATTACATAGGAAACTAGGAATGATTATTATAGGAAACGAACTCGGTATATATGAGATAAATCGGCTCGTACAATAATGTCCTTTAATTTTTTTTAAATCCATGGTTAAATCGCATTTGTGAGAGTGCGACGATATGCCTAGCAGCTATGGGGTGTAAATGAAAAGTGATTCCCTGAATTCGCAATATGGTTGTGTTTGCCAAGTCCAATATACGATATGAGATATCGCTGTGTCGATATACAAACCACTCATTATAACGACCGGGAATTCGAACTTTAGACCTCAATTATTTATTTTTTTGGATTCGTGCCTAAATAGCGCTTTGAGGGCGGCCTCATTCACTTTATGACTATCGAAGTCAAGTGGGCCCTGAAAGGAAATAGACGTTTAGTTATGTCAAATGTAAATGAAAGGTAGAATTTTCTTTTTTTTTTCTTTATTTCCTCTGTCAAGTCGAGCGGCGATGCGCAAGGTAAAACCAAAGGTGATAATAACAAACGGTCGTGTAGCTGAGCGGATCGGAATAGGAGCAAGGCACCATGCACCAACGGATGGCGTTATCAACCTAACCTGATAGTTCCTGAGAGAAAAAAGGTCGAAAAAAGCATGTAAATTCGTGGAAGTGTTGACGGCCACGGTCTCTTTAATCCTTTGAAAATCAGTTTTGATTCTAATTTTTGGCTTGAAGGGTTCAGGGTGAGAATCCACAAAGCTGTGTGCGCAGTGCTCTCCCCTCCCCTCCCCCCGCTCTGCTCTTTGCTTTACACAAATCGCGCCAAGCGATTTCCGCCCATCTTTTCTGACGCGTGTTCCAGCAACTCACGAGCACACTCGTCTCTTTATGATTGCAATCCAAAAGAAGAAGGAAAAAAGCACCCAGAATACTCGGATGAATTCAGTTTTCAAACAGAGAAAGCAATTTGCTCTTTCTTCTTGACTTCGATACAAAATGATTTCGAATACTTCCATATCAAACATCCACAAAATTTCAGGTTAATTTGACTTCGGGTAGCTGCTGAAAATTACTGTTCAGCGGGAAATTTCGGCTCTCAATTTTTTGGGAAATTCTTCTAAATGTTTTACGAAAGCCCAGCCGCAAGCTAACTCTCCCGAATGGAGTAAGCGCGTGGAAACCCTCAAGAAAGCCGTGTTTTTCTACGGCATTTTTTTTCCTTATAATTTCCTTATAAAATCTATGTGAAGGTCTTGCATCGGAGTCTCCCAATATAAAAATAGCGAGCCTCTGTCTGTGTAGTTATTGCAAATATATTCCAGCCGTGATAAGTTAGATTTTATAAAACATGGCTAAAAGTGAATTTTCAATACGACGCTGGTGTGTTTTCCTGTATTAGTTCACGCAGCTCCGTTTAATTTGACACATCCATTTGACGCTGGGGTGTCGTCTGTCCTTGTCGCACCCGTTGGAATGCCTTCTTCTTCATGACAAGTAAACAAAGAATGGCCTGTTTGTTATTGAGATACGTGCCTGTGTCTCGTCACAAAGTCTGTTTTGAATTCACAATTTCGTCATTGGGGTTGACGCATTGGCGACAGGCAGAGCTGCTTTTTGGGGGAGGCGCGATACACTTATGGACCCTGTACGCATTATGCACGCACCTCCCCCCCTCGATTTGACTTGCTTACTGATGAGGAATTGTTGGGGCCCCTCACTCGAAATCATACCAACGTTTTCTACTTACTCGTCGCCGGGCACAGCGACGAGGCATTCAACACGTAACCTAACCTTAACTGTCGTCTTACTTTTAGCTAATGTCGTTACTTTAAGTGTGTTTTTCCTCCACCGAATGCCCGACATGCATACATTGCTCAACTGCGCATGCAATATCAACTTTCGTTATCCCCTTCTAAAAAACTTAAGAGGACAAAACTTTCAAAATAATGATTGTAGGGGATTCGCGGATGGTATAAAAAATGAGAAGCGCAGACTTTGTATCAGAATGCATTTTTGTTGGATTAAAACTTAGGTTAAGTTTTGCTTTTTTGCTATACCTGTTTTGGGCTGGTTTGGGCCTGGTCCTGTTTTGGAATGCTTACCTGGTTGAAACTAAAACTGGGGTAGTGGATTATGGTTATCTTTTAAGATAGACTTGCGTGTTCAGCCACGTCATCTAAAAGGTCTCAGCGAGATCTTTCCATTGATGTGGCTGAACATAAGTCTATCTTAAAGAATAACTAAAATACGTTCTTCCCGTTTTAGTTTCACACCCAAAACATAGAATTTCCTGAAACGGGATTTTCGTTTTAACTGTGCACGGGCACATCGGAACACGTACTTTATTTTCACGCATGAGGAAGAAAAAGTGCCTGAAAATCTGAGAAGCGAATCCTTTAAGGCTGGCTAAGAGCCCAAAAAAGGGGTCAATCTTAAATATGAAATTTCGTGGTTATTTAATCGGTGCATGAAGGCAGGCGGTGCCTTTGATGATGTCGGTTGCTGGATGCGCCGCGCGTAGAGCGCTGCGTTGGGGGCCGCGTAGCGGTACGTGCTGTACGTGGTGAGCGTGGAACGTTGCTGTGACGTCTCTTCGCGCGTCGCGTATTTGTGTGCATCCATTTTTGTAGAGTGTCACGCGCGACAGAGAAGAGTTGAAAGTTTTTGACAGCTTCATTAAGTAACTAACTAAGTTGCGAAAGTTGGCGGGAATAGATGTTGCGCCTCACTGTGCTAAATAAATGCTTGTAAATTATTAGGAATGAGAAATTGTCATCTTGCGAGATGCGTGAAGAAATTGCGTCACGCGACTACGTTTTAATGATGGGAAATTAAGCGTTTTTTTCGAATTTTCCGGTGCGAAAGGAGGTTTGAGAAGTCGTTCTAGCATGCACTGTGTCTCGGAGGGATCAAGTTGTTTTAATCTCACGTTTGTTTTTAGCAAATGTATCTGTATTAAAAAATGTGAAGTGTTATCATTTTTTTTTACTTTGGTTCTGTGGGTTAGGCGGGTTTGCCTATGTTTCATTTGGTTATGTTCAGGTGTAAGAGCAAGTGAAGCCATGTTACCCAAAGACCATTTCAGGCCGGGTTAGCTAAGGTCAAATTCGGTTGAGGCATAGGTTAGGGTTTCTAGGTTATATTGACGTCGAGGTTAAGTGTAGTCAGGTTAGCGTATCTTGGATTTGTTCTGGAAATTCGAGGAAGTATAATAAACTAATAGTAATGGACGAGTGGTTGGATGCTTCTACATTAAGTTGCACCCGTCTATCAATTGAGTCTCCATCGAGTGGAAAGCCCGAGTGCACTTCCAAGTCTCTCTTCTCAAGCACTGCATAACACTGATCTTTATATATTCTGCTTCGAAGTGGTGGGCGAATGACACAGCATGCGCCCAAGCATTGTCCCCCCCAAGCGACTCCATGCCCCCTTTCCTCCCCATTCCCACCCCCACCTACCCTCACTCCACCCCCACTCCTACCCCCACTCCGTCCCCAGGGTGACTTGAACTCTCCAAACCCAAATATATGGCCACTCTTATAAATTGTGTGGATACGACGAGGGAAAGAGAAAGAATTGAACACGCATTCCTCCTAACTTCTTTTCCGATTCCTCTCTTGAATGCGTTTTGTGTTATGTATACATTTTAATTATGCTATGGCCTTCATTCGAAGCCATTTCGAAAATTGCGAAGTTTGCGAAGTGCTGCTCCTCATGATGTTAATTCCATGAGTTTAGTTGCCCACTTCATGAGTTCAACCCTTCGTCGCAAGAGTCATAAAGTATAAGGCTTGCAACCTAACCTAACTTAACCCTTTACAGCCCAAAGTATTTGGAGTGAAATCTAGCTTAATATAAATTGGAAGGATTTTTCTCGCTAAAATACGCAATTTTAAGCTACTTAAAATGCCTAAATTATAAAATTTAAGGTTGCCAGAGGGGTGTTATTTTTTGAATTGAGACAATACTGAACTGAAAAAATTCTCAAAAATATTTTTTTTTCTGTTGCCGGACGGCATCGCTGGGCGGTAAAGGGTTAAGTTAACCTAATCCAGCAATTGCAAGCCTGGAACCACTTCTTGCCCGCTGCTCAGATGTATAAGCTTTTACAAGAAGATTGGCAATAGTTGAGCGGAGCAGTAGGTGAGCGAGATACAAAGCACCTAACAGCCTGACGCATATCGATAATCGCGACAGTGTCATGAAGGCGGCATATGGAAACTTGAGCACTTCTCATTTAGACAGTTCCAGAGATATTCTGAGTTGAAAAATAAAGAAACGATCCGACATTTCTCCCCGAATATTGAAAAGTTTTGTAGTTCCTCTTTCTCCCTCCAACAATTTAATAAACAAACGCGACGGGAAGATAAATCGAAGGCGAGACAGGTAGAACCGATCTCTCGACTCTCGACGTGTTAACGTATCACCCCGCCGCGTCGCGTCGGCCGTCGGGGCGAAACACTCAGGGCTTGCATCTTGTTGTTTTTTTCTTCTCTTTTCCATCCAAATATACTCTGCTGAAGGTCATCTATGGAACACGATGGCAGTCAAGAAGCGTGTGTTCACCTTCTCGTCCCAGGAGAAACCTCCCATCAGTCAGATAAGTTTTTGGCCGCTGTTCACTTCGCCCGAACTCAAATAGCATAAATAGCGAAAAAAGGAGAGCACACGAACGCTGCCCACCCACGTGGAAGCAAGGCGGGAGGCTTACTGCTTACTTTTTTCGAGTTTGGAGTCGCGTGATGGATCGTTTTGCTCCCTTCAGATTTCTCTTAAAATTTCGATCAATGATTACGCCTATTCGTTACACAAAACAGTCAATTTTAGAGGCGAGTAATTTTACACGGTCAACTTTATGTCTGCTTGTTGATAAGACAAATTCCTTTTCTTCTGACTTCTTAGGTTGCTGATACTTTGAATGAATTCTTGAGCCTACGGATTGGGAGGTCATTGGGACGATATGTTTGCTCTCACGCTCCTGCGGACCTGTAGGGCAAATAATTTTTATTTGAAACATAATACAGTGCTGATTAAGATTACACAGTAAAAGCAAAACCCCCGTTTTGGAGTAAGCTGTAGCTGTTTAGGGTGAGAAACCAAAACGGGGTTTTTTCGTATTTTGGTTGTTTTTCAAGACAGGCCTATGTTCAGCCATATCATTCAAAAGGTCTCGGCGAGAGCTTTCCATTGATGTGGCTGAACATAGGTCTATCTTGAAAAATAAGGGATTAGAGCGTATTTTGGTCATTTTTCAAAATAGGCCTATGTTCAGCTATATCATTCAAAAGGTCTTGGTGAGAGCTTTTCATTGATGTAACTGAACATAGGTCCATGTTAAAAATTACCAGAATACGCACTACCCCCGTTTTACTTTTATACCCAAAACAGGTATAGCATTCCCAAAACGGGGGTTTTGTTTTTACTTTGTAAGAGGGGGGCGCTCCCTTATGTGGACAAGTCCTTTCTTGGAGATGGCTAAGTCCCTTAGCGGGTCCAAACTGTCGCTTGTTTCTATTAATGGCGGCATTGTGTTCATCAAAGCCGTTTTAAATTTGGCGCCAAAACCGCGGTGCATTTGAATGGTGTCTGGCGTGGAATCACTCCGCTATCACTATCCGCCATTTTCGTTGACTGTCTGAAGTCATGAAGCGAAAATCTCATTATCTAGTCATCTCCTATTTGACAAGCCAAGGAAAAGCGCTCTCCTCCGCCCGCACGCCGCGACTGCAGATTTAGCGGAAATCCTACGAATGTTTGGGGCGATGACATTACCACTGAAGCGTCTTACGTTTGACAACGCTTTGTTAAGTGCTCCGTCCAACAAGTTTGCACCTGTCCTCGACGAATAGGTGGCCATCTCACAAAACATTGTCGTCACAATTTACTCTAATACTTTAAAAATAATGGGTAGAAATAATTATAGTTATTAGAAAAACTTATCCTCAGCGACGCTATTTGATGAGAAATTTGTTTCGTCGCGAAGCGTTGACAACAAGGTTTACAGCCGGAGGAAAAATCCGCAGATGTCTCAGTTTTTTTCATTTGCGAACGAAATTATGGGTATGGAGGTGGGAAATGGTAAGGATTTTTATCCCTCGGAGCGAGCCCAGCTTTTATTATTGCAAGGGTTGTTCGAAGCTGTCCTACGGAAACACCGGCTTTTCGCCAAAACCACGCACCACGTGCGACAGCAGATAAATAAAACTGATTTTGTACGCCTTGAATACTTAACAGCCGCATCATATACTTCGACTTACCATTATTCTAAAAAAAATAACATTAAGAAATTGCCTTTGGGACGGACTTGGACTGGAAAGGTAATGTTTCCGCTGCAGTTTACCAACCATTTTTTAAATATTTTTTCTATTTTTTTTCAAAAAAAAATAGCATCGACAGTCATTGTGAGTTAATATAGAGTGTGTATGGTATTTTGATGTGTAACGATGACGTAGATATATTATATGAACCGTTGGTAATTAACGTGAGATGCTGTGACGTCAACGGACGTACCCGAATATAGACTGTTCTCTACTCACTCGAAAAAACTCATCAGTGACTGAAATCTCGCTTCAGTTAAGCACTGTGAATAGACAATTTTAAACTCATATGAAACAAAAATCCTATAACTGATATGAAAAAAAATCAGTCCAATTATTCACTGAATTTCAGAAATCGTCTATATTTTATAACTTGCTTATTTTTTGAACGATATATCTGGTATATTCAGTGAATATTTGGTCTTAAGTGATTTGACTATTGTTGCATCTGAATTTAAGATTCTCTCTTTACATAGTGTAATAGAAAACATTTACCTCATCTTATCCTGAAGCAGAAACCTTACCAACTCCTTTAAAGCGTTTTTATAAATTGTTACCATTTAAAATCAGAAATGTTTTTGGGGTGGAAGTCAATATTTATCATTGCACTTTTTTTTCTTCTTCTTCTGATTATTATTAATAAGGATATTTATGGTCCAAAGTTGCGTCGTGCCGTCTTTTTCGGGCTTTCCTTCCAACCAATCTGTGGATGGAATGTAAACATGAATGCATTCCTCGAAACTGCGGCAAGAGCATGGGTCAGTATGCATCTGCATAAACGTAGGGCTCTCTCGAAAAAGAGAATATTTTGGGTCGGAATGCCGCATGAGATTTTTTTTTCTTTTGTGAACTGGGCTTTTTTGATTGTAGAATAGAGCGATCCTATGAAGAAGGGGATCTTGGGGGAAAGCTATGATTCCCCTCTGTGAGCTAGCGGGATCTCTGCTCCCGTAGGGATCTCTGCTCCCGTAGGGATCCCTGCTCCCGTAGGGAGCTCGCCTTTAAGACAACACGTACAGGTCCTCCAAGTATTCCCGTCCTTTTTGTCTCGTATTGTTTACGCCGTTTCGCCTCAGTTTCTCTTTGTCATCCACTCTTGCGATACGTTCTCAAGTTATTTACAACTAATTCCGAACTAATGTAAGTTTGAAAGGTTGAATTTTCTGACTTTTGTGTTCTTCCATCCAAACACAAAATCTACTCGTATTGTAGGTGAGGCTTGAGAGAAGAATACTTCCCGACGTATTACAAAATATGTTTTAACTCTTTTAAAAGAGAATCTTCGTATCAGATGCAACAAAAATCAAATTAATGGTCTGAAAAGTTTCGCAGAATTTCAGTTATATCAATCTGAAAATAATAAGTTTGCAGAAATTTAAAACCATGTCTGGAATTCAGGGCATAATTCAACTGAATGTATTATCAGATCAGTGATTTGACTTTTGTTGCTTCTGAAATTAAGATTCTCTTTTTACAGTGAGTTTTTGATTTTTACGAACTTTTTCAATTAGTTGAGCTGTTTTCGAAACTTATTACACGCAATTATAACTGCATATGAAAATCATTTTTTGAAAATTTAAGGTTAGAAATTTTCTAAAGAGTTTTCGAAACACGTATTTAAAACTCTCATCATAAAATAAGTTTCTGAAAAAAATGAAACCAAAAAATGTTTGGCACTATGATATGCTCCTCCTTTATTTCTTTTAAAAAAAGTCGATTTGCAGTAATTTAAATGTAATAATTTTTTAATTTCTTAAGATTTTCAGTTCATAGAAATTTGTCAAAATCCAAGGAAATGCATGAGCCTAACATTTATGTTTATTGACAAAGCCATTTATCTCATCCGAAGCTATACAAATCAAAGAAACATGTAGGCAATAAGCATAGCTCTAAACATACGCGCGCTTTCAATCAAGTTTGGATCGCGGGTTGCCGAAGAGCTGATGCCTGCTGAGGGTTGAAGTTTGACAGTAAACATCCACTTGTAGGCTTCAACTATCCGTCAACACGTTTGACATCGCCGAGAATGAGTTGACAAGTACAAATGATGAAAATAATGTTCTCTCTTCTTTGGGTAACCGGTCGCGTTACCAACATATGAAAACCATTCGTCATACGCGTTTCGCGTCGTTCGAATCGCGTTACCTTTATTACACGAACAAAATTGCCCACGCCTGAGCTAAAGATCGATCCGTTAAGGTTGCCTAAAGCAGACCTAAATCGTTTTGAAACCGCGCCCTGCTAACGTGGCTCGCGTGATGGAAGCCTTCTCTCTCATATTCGACACACAGTTATTTCAGTATTCCAGAGAAAGCAATGGTAGATTTACCTCCAGATCTGATCAAAGTTAGGTTAGGCTTAAGTAAGAATAACATTTGGGAACTCTTTTTTGTCGTAAAATTAGGTTAAAAGGATAAGTTTAGTAATAGGGTAGATTTAGTAAGGTTAGGTAAAGTTAGGTTAAGTAAAGTTAGGTTTAGTAAGGTAAGGAAGTTAGGTTAAGTAAAGTTAGGTTTAGTAAGGTTAGGTTAAGTAAGATTAGGTCAAATAAGGTAGTTTTTTTAAAGCAACCAAAGGTTTCGGTTGATTTTTTTAAAGTTAAACTTTATTTAAATGAGATTAGTTAGTATTTTCATTTAGTGTAGGTTTATCAAGGTTAGGTTTAGGAAGGTTAGGTTTACTAAGGCTGAGTTTAATATTAGGCTTATTAAGATAAGGTTAAGTAGGGTTAGGTTTACGTAGGTTATACTTTAGAAGTTGAAAATTCGTTTGATGAGATCAGTGAGTATGTTTATGTAGGGTATAGGTTTAGTAAAAGGTCAAGTTTAGTTAGAGTAGGTTTAATCAAGGTAGGTTAAGAAGGGTTTAAGTCGTGAAATCTTGGTAACACGGCCGCAGTTTAATATCAGCAGTTTGTGCTAAACTATGGAATCCGAGGCACTGTTTTATCTAAACCAGACGTGTCTGATTTTCGGCTGTTTTAATCACCTATGTAGACAATTTTCTTCGCTAGCTTCTTAAGATAAACGCTTGAGAGATTAAGAGCCACGGAACGACCCTATTTCGCTCGCAAGTTATGACAATTTGAAGGTACCTCTGCGCCGCGCCATTCAGCGCGGGGTGCCTATTGTCTTACGGTTAATTGCCTGACACCATTTCTCTCGCGTCTCCGGAATATTCAGAGTCTAGACTAGCCTAAGCCGTGTTATAGCTTTATATCTTGAAACAGAAATGTAAAACTTATACGAATTGAACCCATAACAGCCCAAAATATTTGGAGTGAAATTCAGCTTAAGAGAAATTGAAAGGAATTTTCCCCGTTAATACGCAATTTCGCGCTTTGGGAAATGCCTAAATAATTAAATTTCAGGCTTCCAGAAGGGTGATTTTTTTTAAATTGTGACAATATTGAACTGAAAAGATCCTCTAAAATAAATTTTTCTGTTGCCGAACGTCATCGCTAAGTGGGTTAAGTGGCCCTTAAAAGAAATAAACAGTGAAAACGCGTGATGTTTATGTGAAATCGCCTTGAATGGAAATGTTTTTTGAAAGGGGAGGCAGTTCGGGCTTGAGTCGATCGACGTTGTCGTTGCAGCATGTAAAGACTGTGTATGTGGCGTGACGTAACGTGCTTCCATAAATCAGGTTATTCAATTTCCAGGGACGCGATTGGAATTTCTTGGAAATTGCCTGTAACAAAGTACTTTAAAAGATCCTGTAGAACATCATTTTGGGCCGCCATAAGGAATGCAGGCTGCGTGTGTGAGGAGGGATGCACCGAGGGGGGAGGGGGGCAGTGTGCGAAGAGGGCGACTTTTAAGAGCTGTCTCTTTAGTTTTTGCGTCGCGTGTCACGAAAGTCTTGCATCTAAACGATGTCAGGGGGAGTATCAAAAAATTTGTTCTGTTGGGTCGAATAGGTTACTTAATGAGCACGTCTATAACCTTCGACATTTGATAAATAAACCGGTGTAAAACTTAATAAGGTAATGAAAACTCATAACCAGTTTTGAGAAGTATCATATTTTGAAGGAAGTTACTATTCACTCGCAGCCCCATTTAAAATGTATTGGGTTTGTTTCCGCGTGCGTTCATCACCTCCCATTGAAAATTCATTCGGTTGGTTTCCGTGCGTTTGTCTCTCTTGAGTTAACTCAGGCGTGCGGATAGAAATGACTTATTTTAAACAAAAACTTGACGTTAACTAATCCAACCTTAGCTTATCTAATAGGAGCCCTGTTTATTATGAAGTTTATCCTTTATCCCACCCATGTCCATAA
>Ga0058701_10001539_pt1 | contig 16545 bp, 8 predicted proteins | sample AgamicOrMae_FD_97039 | JGI IMG/M metagenome (GOLD analysis project Ga0058701, IMG submission 97039) | Agave microbial communities from Guanajuato, Mexico - Or.Ma.e | ecosystem: Host-associated > Plants > Phyllosphere > Phylloplane/Leaf | place: Guanajuato, Mexico | collected 2012-06-04
ATAGAGGCCTGGATATACTAGAGAGGAGGCATTGAGGGTGCAAAACTATGGGCGCCGCCATCTTGTTTCCGAAGTTTCTCCGTAAGCTAAATGCATTTCACGGTCCCGTAAGAAACAAAATGGCTGCCCAATGCCTCCTCTCTAGTATATCCAGGCCTCTAGACGATGACAGGAAATATTCTCGGTAACACACAACCAAAGCAGAAATTCCACAGCATTCCTTTCATTCTTACTATGGAGAATTCCTCTTTTGGGAAGGTCATACAATAAGTGATTGAGCGGACAATCCCATTTTTTTTAAATCATCGCCTGGTTTAGAGTACCAAAGATTTCTGTTTAAGAAGACGTGATCGCAAAACATATTGCCGCTTGTATTTTGGAATTGCGCGCAATATATATTTTCTCTACATCCTTGTGAGTGAAGTGATTACACACTGCCAATCTCTTCCTTTCATCAGGTACAATTTATTTCAAAAATAATTCAACTTTGTTCACATAACCTCGCTTTTTTACATAAGCTCTAATTATCAAACCCCCCTTTTTTTTCTCCCAAAATTTGTTTAGCTTTAACCTTCCTTTTCTTCAGACATACTCCTCCTCCCTTATTTTGACATCGTCAAAATTTTTCGTCGATACTCTTATCTTGTATTGATCATCGACGCTTTAGAAACGGTTCTTCAACCCAAACCATTTACTTTCGTAAAAGTAACCTCATTAATTCACCATTTTCCGACAAGGCTGTAAGACAATATATTTACACATATTTTTTTTTGCTGCCCCCTTTTGTATTACTACTTCAATCTCAGTTTTTAGACCGTGTCAAGCTAATGCATGGTAAATAAATTCAGTGCGTGTGCTTTTAGTTAACGTAAACGCTATTTGTTTTCTTATTTTTCACGTTAAGAGACATGCGATAAAATCGTTATTCGACCTATTATACCTATTAGAGATAAATCTAAGTACAGCTTAATTTTTGCGCCATTAAGCTTACTGCTCATGTACCGTAACTTACACTCTAATTTGAATTGAAGCGTTGATTAGAGCCATAATGAGAAAGCGTTTAAAGGTGCAATGAAATGTTTAGCTCGATTCGATCGATGAGTGGACAGCCTTTACGGCACTCTCTGCTTCCTAGGAAATGAAGCTATTATTATTTCCCGATTAATCTCGCATCGGGACACTCCCAATAAATACTAGCCGGCCATTTGGAAAAGATTGCGAAGGAAATCTTTAAAATTGATTTGATTGACTTTTCCAGACGATATTGTCGTTAATCGTGACAGACATGGTTTAACAGTGCGGTCTCTATCATAAACAATAGTTTCGGAACACAATATGCTGTCGTTATATTGCCTATTACCGCGCAGACGAATAGCTGGCCTATCACGGCTACCCCAACCCCCTCCACCTTGCTAAACGTTGACAACTTGACGTTTACTCTGCTGTTGAGTGTGTTACACAGTGAAAACATACCCCGTTTTGGGGAAGGCTTTACCTGGGTATGAAACTAAAACGGGGTAGTGCGTATATTGGTATTTTTTCAATGTAGACCTATGTTCAACCGCATCTATGGAAAGCTCTCGCCGAGACCTTTCGAATGATATGGCTGGACATAGGCCTATCTTCCAAAATAACCAAAATACGTTCTACCCAAATTTTAGTTTCACACCCAAACAGGTCTATATCATTTCCCAAAACGGGAGTTGTTTTTACGGGTACTGTGGTATGTTATTTTATTTCTTCAGCGCTATTAATGAACATTGACCATTTTCCGAAGGTTGCTAGGGGTAGCTGTCATAAGCGCCAATAACCACAAGCGCCAACGCCGCAAGCGCCAATCCGTAACCGCCAAACGAGAAAAGTCGCAAACGCCAAAGGTCTTAACCACAATACTAACCTAACTTAACCTAACCTAACTTATCCTAACCTAACTTAACCTAACTTGACCTAACCTAACCTATACGAACTTTGGCGTTTGCGACTTTTCTCGTTTGGCGGTTACGGACTGGCGCTTGCGGCGTTGGCGCTATCGAATGCCCCCCGGTTGCTAGCTATGTTACTCAAGTAAAAACTTTTTTTATTTAATTTATTTATTTTGGTTTCGGCTCGGTGACGAAAGAAATGATTGAATAGTTTTTAAAATATCTTCAAAATTTGGAGTGTATATTCGCGGAGCTGTGACAGTTGCACTCCTTTCGTACAACGACTGACATTCCCTTTGAGAATAGCTCCCCAATGGGGCACTTGTAGGAGGCCCTGAAGCGCGTGCTGGAACTTCTAATTGAAATTTACCGGTCTTTTGTAAAAGCTTTCCCACACGGCCCTAGAGTGATTCACGAATCCTTAAACCACACGAGTAAATCCAAATCCAATAGTCTATTGTTGAGTTGCGCAGACTCAAAAACGCACCGGAAATCTAGATCGAGTATAATGGTTATTGATACTTACGTTAACCAAAAAAGCTGGATTTATAAACTAACCTTTTTTAAAAATTTCATCCCCTTGACATGAACGGTGCATGATTTTAATACTTTCGGTACGAAAGCCAAAAATTTGGGTGGATCACAGAGGTGATAAACCCAACCCTAAAAACTTCGGTTGCAGGTATCAAAAGGATGCGTCTTTGATCCATCATTCCACATCAGAAAATTCCCCTCAACAATTTTTAGCTACTATATTAGGTACGTTGTGAATCGCCCTCAGACATTGCAGCAGTTTCTACTGTACTGTACTGTACCTACTGTATGGTACTCACAGCAATACTAGTATTGAACTGGAATAGTTCAGTGATCGATCCATGGGATAAGTCTCGGCTAGATCCGGCCTACAGTAAACACCAATTTTCCCTGAACAATAAACGCAATTATTGCCAGAGGTCCTGCCCCTGTGTGCTTAACGCTATGTTTATGGCGTTTTCCGTGGAGGAGAACACCGCATCTGTCTTTGCGACTATTTGAAACTAGGTTAACTTATTTACGTGCCTTATGTCTCGCTACATTATCGCTCCGTTCAGCTCGGCGATGAGAGTTGGAATTCTACAAAACCATGACCTTAGAAATGTAAACAGTGTCGGGCGTTTTGGAAGTAGTTTGGACTTGTACAGTAACGCAGGCGGACTTGGATAGCAAATGCAGGCCGGTTCACGTAGCCATTTGGAATTGACATTCTAGGGGCGGAACCAGCTTATTGGCTTGTCTGTGAGTGACATTGGTTAGCTTGAATACCTTGATACAATTGCATCTAGTACCCGTTACGCGACAGCCGTTTGATATCAGCGGCTTCAGTTGTTTTTTTTGTTTTGTTTTTGTTTTTTTTTACGACTGGAATCTTTGGAAATTAAGATTTTGTCAGATTGAAGAAGTCATCTTTGAGGTTTACATCCCAAATGTAAAAGTTTGGGTTTCCTTTCTATCTTTTGGCGTCAAGCCGGAGTGGAGTGACAGCGGAGTCATGAATCAAGTAACTTAACCTACCGTAACCTAAAACCGAATAGTTGCCATAAAAGATGCTGTCATACCTCTCGACGGCAGATTGCTGCCGCCGAATATCGTGGCGTTAACGCATTGCGCCTACACGAGGGATATGAGCCAGAAAGTTCATGTATCCTTTTCACGCGATCATTCTAGTTACGGGCTATTGTTACAGCTTGGTATGTGCCCAGTCACCTACCTTTTTCTTCCACCCTCGGTTTCATGTCCAGTAATAGTGCATTGTCCAGAGCATCCTCTGGCCTTAAAAACCCATATTGTCAAACACAATTAGCGGAGTACTGTAAAAAAAGTTAATGGAGAAAATCACTCTAAATTTGAATCATATAGTGAGAATCTCTGAGATTCAGTGAAAATTCACTGAATCTCAGAGACTCACTGATTCAAATTTAGAGTAATGACTTCGTTGCATCAACGAAATGTTTGGTTAATATAGCCTCAACAAACCCGAATTGTGGTGACAATTTTGTTACAACAATATGCATTGTTACCAAAACAATTACAATTGCCACAGTAACAAGTTAAATTGTCACTACAACAATATTCCTGGTTTGCTGAATAGCTAACAAAACGTTTTGTTGGGCAACAAAGTTATTTTCTTCGTGTAGTTACGGCAGTTTTGCGTGTAGGGAGGGAACAGTGTATATTCGGGGGTCTCGTGGCCTTCGTTTTGTGCTAGAGAGGGTTCTCACGGATAATTGGACCCAATGGGTTTCCTTCCAACTTACCACAATGACAAGCTCAATTTACTTTAAGGCGAACCTTACACAAGATAGATGTTTGCGAAGTCCTTCATTTGATGAGCGTACGTTATGCCCTGTATCTCCACGGTTCCACACCTTCTTGCTTGTTAAAGATTGACTGTTTAATGGCTTTCATCAGAATTTTAACGAACTTCATTTATGTAGTAATCGTCATGAAGTTTTCTTGTTTTATCTTGATCAAAACTACGTTATCGAACTTAACCTGTAACCTCACCAACAAGCCTAATATGGCAAGGAAATAACCCAAATGAGATAAAGTCTGAATCTGCACGTGAGAAGGGTTCATTTTGACAAGAGGCAGGTGTGGAATAGCCCCAGCAGTTTTAAGAAGCACCGTAGATTTTTTCTGACCTTTTTCGTTTCGACTGAGAGTGTTACTTGAAGCAAATTTTGACCTCATTCCTACCGTCAAATTTTCGATCAATCAAAAAGTCTGTATCAGGTCTGATCAAAAAGGTTGAACATATCAGATAGCAAAAGGATTTGTAACCTAACTGCAATTTTATGCATTTTTTAAAATTATTTTTTCTTAGTCCAGCCGCGGCATAAGAAGAACATTTCCGAAAAAAAAACTTTTTTTTGCGCACGTTGAATGTTACAGAATAACCGAATGTTTTAATGGATATTTCAATCTACTGTAGAATCGATTCTTGCTGAGGCCTTTGTTCCGCTGCACGCTTCGTTCGTGCGTTAATTTTCAAAGTTTTAAAAGGTATTTTTTATCTTGAAGTTTCAATAAAATGTTGGCTCATCAGTATCTTTCATAAGCGTACAAAGGAATTTGTGTGTTCTAACCTTATGCGAAGCCCCATAAGAGTACTTCTCCTCGTACATTAAAATGTTCACGCCCCTAAGTGCTGTACGGCGTGTTGTATTTTGACGTAACGTTCCTATTCACACCTCCGCATCAGGAGCTTCATTTCTTGTCTTGGACTTTTCTCCATATATCTTTTGGTTTCGGCTTTGATACCTGTTGACTATCGGACGTCATCCGCGTTGAGCGCTATACTCCTTTCTACCTCTAAAATGGAAGGTTGGTAGGGAAAGGTACAGCACGAGTAAAAATGTCATCAGCTGTCTCAGGAATGACTGTGTGAGGTGAAATATAAAGTCTCCTCGTAAAAATAGCGAGTGGAGGTCGCACCGTGGGATTCCCAGCAAACTCATCCCACAGGAGGTCGGCTGCCACAGCTGCCTCGGCTAAATTATCGTGGAATAACAATCTGAGGCATGTCCAGTCCAAGGAGCTGGAAATATCTCTTCTCTTGTTGAAGGAAGCAAAAGAGACATAGTGGAGAGTTGAAGTCGCCCTCAGGGCTCTCGTGGTCACGCGAAACAACCTTAACTTGAGTACAAGTTGGGAGAGCGGCATTACTTCGTCTATGAAATAAGGTTAAACGGTCCCAAAGTTGGATATTATACCTTCGTCTCTGGAAAACATGAAAGAACGACGCGCGGTGAGCTACTTTAGAAGCAAAATACTTAAATACAAAAATCCCTATAAAAATTACTTTGCTACTTGCGTCTAACCAGGCAGCTTGGGATTTTCACCAGTTACTTTTTATCACTTATTCTTTTTCAGTAGAAAAAGAAAAAAATGGTGATTATTAAATCAGCAGGTTGCGGGTTATTGTAGAGAAGCTGGTCTCATGTTTCATCGCATTTTTCGATACAACTCCTCGGCTGAAGTCTAAAAATAGGGTTATATGATGAATTATCAGGTTTATTACAAAGTCACCAATTCCCACCTCTCACACTCCACCCCAAAAAAAAGATTATTTTCAAAGAACCTTTTCTAATGGATGCTTATTTACAACAAAATTAAACCAGTTGTATAAACACACTTAAACGGGTTACAAGCTGAGTAAGTTATCAAAAAAAGGCAGATTTTTGTATGGTAATCAATTTAAATTCAACTCCAAGCAGGATTTATTTGTTACTTTTTAGTGCTTTCGGGTAAAAGTGGACCTAGATTTTGAGCCTGGATGAAAAGACACAGATCATAAAATTTATCATAAACATATTTTATGTTTATTTTTATTTTTTCGTAAACGAAGAAAAAAGTCAAAGCTATTTATTTCGTCTAACGCGTCAATACAGAAAATACTATTTACGCGACATCTATTTCAACCTAACTCAGGTATTTGACTCTTTAAAAGGTGATAAAAGCATATTGCGGAGAATCGCCGGCATAATCATTTTTATCTTTTGTTTGAATATTGCTTTCTCCTAATTAATTTATATTTAATAATACGTAGCGCGAAAAGGATGGGGGGGGGTCCAATGATTTTTCGCGCCCTTCCACACCGAGGGAAGAAAGTCAAAAAGTGGCCATTGTCAGTTGTGTTACGGAATATAGGAAGATGTCCTTTATCTCAAACTCCGCCAACGCAATGAAAATACTGCTTTGATTGAACGTTAACGTTCAATCAAATTGATTTTAGTTGAATTCAACTAAAATATTTTTAAAATCAATTATTTTTGGTACTCAAGACCCCTTATTTACAAATTTTTTTGTTGAGTTGAGTTGCACAGTCGGCCGTTGTCCATGTGTTTCCCAGCCAACTGCGGTATTCATTGTGTGTTTGAGTTCACTCACAATTAAGGCCAATTTTGTTTTCCAATTTTTTTTTGATGTGTTTCTATCTTTCTCAGACCTTAAAACCATCGAACTCATCGCTACATTTCAACTGCTTTTTTCGACCTGTGATGTTATTTTCTCATACATCTTCCATGTATAGCCCAAAACAAGCCCATAATCAACAACGTTCTTGTTGCCTTTACTAAGTATCTGGTTTATGCCATTAAGGACCGGTTCGGACCGCTTATTCTCAATCAGATGTCCATTGGTTCTCCCCAGGCGGTGCGACAACGTCACTGCGACGATTCGAATAGGCTGGCCATGACGTCATATCTATCCGGTTCTGTCTTGAGGCCTCGTGCAAATTTTACTCAAAAGCGATCGCACCTTACTTCTTAGCCCCAGAGCTTTAAATTTCTCGTCAGTTCACTGTTTTGCTGGTCTGTTTTTTAGAATGTGTTTTTCTCTCAAAGTTAACCGGTTTTTGGTCAGGAAACGCTAAGGATTATTAAATTTACAATTATTAAATGAAAAAGGATTTTTCTGAAATTTTAGCAAAAGAAATTTGAGATCCGCGTAAGTATTTTATCCAGAGTTCATGGCACATTTTTCCTGACATAAATTAAGGTAAATTTTCGTCGTTGTGTAAATGACATTATTAACAAAGGTTCAACAACAGCTTAATCAGAAAAAACGGCTAACGGCCTCGCCGATTGTGCAAAAATCACAAAAATAAACCTCCGCGCTAAAGAATTTTCTAGCGATTCTCAGCATCTAAAGATTAGACATGTTCGACATGACATAAAGACATGTTCGTTTAATACAGTAATTGCTCGCAAAAAAAAATACTGCCCTTTTCTCTTAATTTTGCTAAATAAAAGCGAAGTCGGAAAGTTTGTTCAGGGCGGAAGGAGAACCTCTTTCGTGGATATAATTAGGCTACTCTCAAATAGGAAGCTACCTTAAGTCTACATTTATCTCGAAAAGCAGCGATCCTTGTGGCTCAGTTTAATCACCTGCTCTAAGTCTAAATATAGCAGAAATTGTTACGTCACCCGAACAGTATTTAATGAGAACGGGTGTTTGTGGCAGCATGCCGCTGCTACCCATATGTAAGCGGCGTCAGGCTTGGTGACCCTTAGGTATGGTCAACTTCAAGTGTAGTGCATATTGCCTTGCTCGCCTATGCTGCGTCTCTTTCTGTGTTAGAGGTATAAGACAAGAAAGTATGGAAAGCAACCTCTAAAGTATAAGTGTACACCCACTTTTGTCTCCATACCTGAAACATTTGTATGACTACTCAAATAAGTGGTTTTTTTTTGTTTTTTTGTTACTATTGCTTTTTTGTATATTGAATTAAAATTGCATTCGTGAGTGCGAGCATGATCAATGTAATGGAAATCATGACTAAAGCACTGTATTTTCTTTTGTTGCAGGTGAGTACCCGCGGTCGCGCTGAAATCGTAAGTGCTGTATTGATTTCTTGGAAAAATAATATCTGAGGCCTTACACGTACAGCCCATCCCTTGTACTGTACAGAAAATAGAATAAGAAAAAATGGCCAGACATGCAGAAAGTTTTGGTTAACCCGCATGCTTTGCTAAGCTTTGCAGCGGAAGTGGGATTTTTTTCTTTTGTTCTAAGTCTCTGCTTTCAATGTTCACACCTGAACCCTTTGCATTCTGCATAGTGTAAGATTGCGGACCGAGAAAAGACGGAAAAAGAAGACAAATAAACTTTTTCCTTCCTCCGGATAAACACCCTGGAAAAAGTTTAGCGCGTTTCTCTGTAATTTCTACACAGTAGATCTCACAGGCTGCAATTTCTACGTTCCGTATTCTACCCTGCTGTAAATTTTCAGCAGGGTGAAAACTTTCATTAGGATGTGAGAATCACTGGTAATCAATTTAAACTAATCCGCGAGCGACATACCTTAAATTGAAACTTACCGCAATGGTGACCTAAAATCAAGGTGGCCGAGAATTTTTATGAGTTGAGTTTAGGGGTAATTTTTACTTTTGCTCTTATTTACGTACCGGTACACGAATTTTCTATTTTTTTTTTCAAATACAGCTTGTGCTATTTCACATTTGTCGTAAAATGTAATCATTTGTTAAACCAGGGTCGGATAATACGATACATTTATTTTTTTAAGCTAACTTGGAGTGTACCTGAGACCCAGTAAGACATTACCTAGTTTGTCAATAAAAACGCCTTAGTTTCAGGACGCTTGATTTGAAATGATACTCAAGCAGTCAACGGCGGCTTGTAAAACAATATCATAGTTTGTCGAAGCATTAAAAATACGAGCACTTGTGGCAGGATGTGGTGGTTGCACGCTCATGTTTCATTGGGCTTGCATGCAGAAGTGCATGTAACTTATGAACTGGCAAAAAAAAAAGTATTTTCGTTGTGACTTGTTATCGCGACAAACTAATACCTTTATTAAAATTGATTACAGCCTTTTCCTATTAGTCTTTTCGCGGACAATGCTCTTTGCTTGTCGTTGCCAACGCAAAGTTATTTCACTTTTTTTAAAAAAAAATGTTAACAATAAATTTTTTTAGTACTTTCTTAGGGTCAAAAAATATTTTAATGTATTTGAGGATTATGTATTTTTTATAGCAGTCTTATATGACCTGGAAAAAAGAGATACTTTCTTCATTTTTGGTTGGTTTTCATAAGGGAGTGATTGGGTTTAAATAGGTTGAATGAGTTTAGGTTCGTTTTATGAGTCATGTTAGGTTAGGTTTGGGAAAGTTTGGTCGGGGGAGGTAAGGCTTGTTTCAATTGGATAAGATGCATTTATGTGCAAGAACTCCGTTCATCGCCATTGATTACTCGGCCGTGTGTAAACCAATTTCTCAAAGCAAGATTAATTTTTTCGATAACCACGACGAGATTGGCAAAAATGGGAGCCTTGTAGACGTCTATTTTTAAGTGTGTTGCGTGCTATTCGTGGAATTCTTTCATTCATCGCCTCTAAGCGTGGATCGGATAATAATAGCCTATTAGCAGCCTTGACATTGCCCTAATTCGCTCGCTGACAAGAGACTTCTAACAGCTGACCTGTCAAATCTGTGAAACGCTTTACCCAGCCATGTGTGGCAACGATCGACAGAACAGATCAACCAAGCCGGATGTTTACCTTATGGATAAGCGCCAATGCTTTTACCTGTTCTCATGACACGTTCAAATTACCCATAAACTCCGACAGCCAATACAGCCAGTTTCCGCGATTAAAAGAAAAAAAAATAGCCTCAGTTCATTCGCGAGAGCGATCAGAGATTAGCAAGGATTGCATATTTTAAAACGCTTGATTTGAGCTATTCGGAGAGGGCTATTTTAAACTTAATCTGAGCACACCTAAGCTTATCCGACGTAGCTGCACACGTCTCCCCATAACCTCACCCAACTAGAACTTACATAACGCAACTGAACCTATCCCACTTGAGAGAGCATCGCAGGCAGAGAGGTAACAACTTATTCCCGCCGTGTGCGCTGATTCGTTGGATGCATGAAACCAGCAACGCTGATTGGTGGGATGCAAGTGTCACGTGGCAGTTGACGCCTCTTCTCCCTGTGAAGCTCTCTAATCCCACTGTATCTTTTCCTTGAGGGTGCCATTGCCACAGAGCTGTTAAGCTGCCAGGGCAGAAGTACAACAAACGATTGTTTCTGTTGAATCAGTTCTTTCTCACTTCATAGACCCTCTCGCAATAAAATGCTATTCATATTCATTCAGTGTACGTTCAGGTACCCACGGTGGCAAATTTATTGCTCCCTCTATTTCCATTTTTTTTTTCAATCCTTCATAATTCGCGAACGACAAGAGATACAACGAAAGAACACGAAATGGATTCGATAGATGTTTGCTTCATCTCTCAACTTGATAGCTCCTTTGCCGTATCTCTTTCCATTTTCAAGTTAGAGAGGTTTGAATTCATTTGTTTAAACAAATGAGAAGACGCAATACTTTTGCCACTGATAGTCACAAATATAGTACAAACCAAAGAATTAGTAGAATTGAGGCTGCGTAAATCGCTCCTACAAATCTTAGATTCATCAAATCCCAACTTTGGTTGAACAAAGTCTTTTCGGAGGGACAGGTTTATTTGGGAAAGAAGAAGGGAGGGAAGGCAGAATCGATTCGACCTTTAAGCGACTCGACTCTCGCGTTACACCACCATAATCTCGTCGATTAACTTTGGATCCCTTTGACGAGAACAAATCAGAGAGACGGATGACGTGTGCTGATGTCGCTGTCTTCGTAGAAATGAAACACCTGTTTTCGGGAGTCCCTATCTGTTTTGGTCGTGAAAATAAAACGGAATTATTTTTTGAGAAAAGCATATGTTACGCCATATCATTCGAAAGGTCTTTGCGAGAGCTTTCCATTGATGCCTGAACAAGTCTATCCCGAGAAAATACCAAAAAATGTAATCCCCCCGTTTTATTTTCATACCTAAATCAGGTAAGAACTCTTTAAAACAGGTTTTTCCACTCTGTTCCCTATTCTGTAATTATTATTCCGCTCGGTGTAATGGAAACTGTTTCACTACAGAGGATACATTGTGAATTTGAAAGATGGTGATTTCCCCCACTTTTGTTCCACCTTTCATCGTCGAGCGTAGCGAAGCACAACACTCGTAACCTATCTTAAGTTAACCAACTTCTGCGGTTGTCTACAAGTCGTTAATCCGCATAAAGAAATGGAAAATCAAAGAAGTTTGATCTCTGCGGTGGAAAATCTTACTATTTTACAAATTGAGTGTTTCCAATCAAGATATGCCACAGGAATCACCAACTTTCATCTTTAGGATTTTCATGAAAACATTTTTGTTGATAGTACCTTTTCACTCCCGCGTCGGGATTTTCACTGGCCTGGAAATAAAGAGTTAGGTTAAGTATGGCAACGTTGCGTTTGTGGGATTCAAAACATTGGAAAAGGCGGGTTCGGTGTGGTGGAGTCGCGAATAATGGGAGGTGTTGTTTTAAATATTTTAGGTAGTAAAATAGGGAGACTGACTTTTCCAAGTATGATATATAACTCAAAACCGTCGGTGAGATGTCAGATTATAGTGATTTTACAGTTAGCGTAAGATAGTCGATGAACTACTGATACCCGGAAAGGATCTGGGAATGTGTGGCGGAATTCTAGGAAAAACTCCTCCAGTTCGGCGAGGAAGGAGAGCCTAAACAGAACGCCACAGGAGAGCCCAAGTGAGTTTTCTATGGACCATTGCTCACGCCTTTGCATACCGGAGAAAATACACGAATTTTTAGAGCTCGATTTAACTTGATTTCTTTCGTCAGCAAAAGGATTTACACAATCCTGGATATCTTTGCGGCCACGAGGAGCATTATTTATAAAATCTCTGCGATGCCTGAAAAACGGTAGCAGACTTCTTAATCTTGCATTTTTCTTTTAGGTTCTCTTGAAGGAGTCTTAGAGAAAGGCAAAGTCCCATCAATCCCGTGGAACCTTGTGAAATTGTTTTTGTCTCTGCCGTTGTAATACTCTATTCGGGCTGTAGTGCTACGAGGCCAGTTGACATCGTGTAGAATAGAGAATTGCCTCATACTTCATGGGTTTCAAATCTTTGCAATCAGATTATGAAGTGAATTGAATTTCTGTTTCCTGTAGATGATGTTGGTAAGAGCTGGCGAACTTTACACTAAACCTGAGCAAATCCAGCTCTCTATATTTACCTGCCCTTTCCCAACATAACATCATCTTAACTCACTAAACTGCCTCGATTTCCACCCGATTAAACCTCTATTAATTTCATCTCAATTCTCGAGATTTCTTTCAATTTCATCCAATTTCAGCGCCTTTCATCCACAATAACTTCCAAAGGAACTTCACTTTTCTTGACCCTTTGACCAACTTCATCCACGAATTCATTTTGGAAGTTCACTGCCACCAGTTCCGATTTCACCGCGATATCCACGAGCAAAACAGTCCTTTCATCACCATTCGTATTGTTTCATCGAGTGATGTGTTCATGACTCATGGAGTTCCCGCATTGCATGCATTCGATTTCCGGTCTCGAAGAAGCGTTGAGTTAGAGCACGAACTACCTGATAGCGTCGCTGTCTCAAAAGTAGTAGTTCCTTCGAGTTTTAGTCCCGGAGATGACCGAAGCATTGTCTGCGATCGTTCTTGTCGGAATCGTTGCTTCACTCTCGCCCCGCTGAAAGGTGACACCACTTTTGATCTGGACTGTACAGTTGAGTTCAGAGTTCGTGTCAACCTTGTTCATGGAACGGCCCATTTGGGACGTGACAAGACTATTGATGTGGACTATTGCTAGATGAGATCAGGAGGAGTGTCACCCTTGTATACATGGCTTGGAAGGTGACACGACTTTTGACGTGGACTGTACAGTGGCATTGTTGGACGCGCCGCTGTGGCGTTGCGGCGTTGCGCCGCGCCGATGCGCTAAGGGTCCTCCAGCACGATCGCCGACGCCGAAGTCAACTCAACCGGCCTTGACTGTGGCGTATTTTTACCTCGGATCAATAATATCTGCAGACGGCTACGGTGTGCTTCTACTTGACACCATCTCCTGAAAACTCGTGTAACTCAACAGGAGTTTTGGCGCAAGGCTCAATCAGCGATAACAATCGGAGATCACTCATAGGCATAGAGGGAGCTGCGAATCAAGGGACAACTGGGTCCCCCAGTCGCCCCAACATTAGGTTACCTGGGACTCAGTGTAAACACTCATTACGCGTTCATTGACATTGGATTAAAATCGAAACGGTTCATTTAGAAGGTTGCATTTCCCTCTGTTGCGTTCTACTTTTCGTTGCCAGTCGGAGTGGAGTCTTAACGGAGCAATCCGCAAAGTATATATTTACGTTTTCTCGCGTTGGTAACCTATATAAGGTAGCCCAAGTCGCGTAGGTAGAGGTAACCTGCTATCTGAGGGTAACGTGACTTTAATTACGCGGTTTTAAGTCGTGGATATACGTAAGGCTAAAGATTTGGGTAGCGTTAACTCCTCTAAAAATCAAAAGTCAAAAATAGACTACAGAATGTTTTTAGCACCAAAACTTCCCGTTCTAGTTTTCAGCCCTGCCCCCCTTTTGGGGGGGAAGAGGTTTATTTGTGCAATGTTTTGTTAGTTTAATAGCTCAACTTTTGTCAAGATTCCTGAAAAGAAGTGATATTCCTCTTATTCATACAACAGATTTGGGACATCTTTACTCTTTTCATCGCGTGAGGAAAGGAGATCTAAAGGTGAAGTATACACAAAATTCTGGGCGTATTTTTTATAGCAGGCTAAAATGTAAGAAGCAGTGCTCAGAATGGGAAAAAAGAAAGATTTGGGTTGCGAGCAAAAGCGAACGCAGCGACCGCCCCGCGAGAATGCAGTGCAGGCAACATTACGCCCCCGAAATCGTGCGCGACGCGCTACCCGCAGCGCTTTGGAATAAAATCGGAAGGTTGCCTGCCACCACTGATCTGTCAATGCCCTGTGGGAATACAACTGACTGACAAATCTTGATGATACGACTTCGGGCAAATAGTTTCGAAGAAAGGCCCGCGGAATGTATGTTTTGTATAAAGCACAGCACCAAGGCGTTTATTTGACAAGCTGATTTTCGCGGACAGGTTGAAGTAATGAAAATCTCCTTGTGAGCGAAGTGCTTACTATCTGCGGGGAAATCACGATTGATCATATAAATACGTTATTATATTAGTTTCAAACAAATAATTCTGACCTATATCTTTTCGGGATTTGTTTTTTACTTCTTCCTGCAATACTGTGCCTCCAAGATTATTTGCAAAACCGATATGGAAGCGTAGATTTTTAGGAACACACGTATGAAGGCAGGCCAGTTAGAGTGATGTGAGATCGGGTTAAGTCAAAATATGTCGGTTTAAGTTAGGTCCTATTAGTTAAAACTTACACGCAGTTTTTGCTAATTTTCAATTCGCTCTGCGCTTCACGTTTTTTTTTAATCACGTTTACCTCTGTTTATATATTTTTAGACTAGGTTTAGCTTTATTAAAATAGATGAGTTTAAGCTTTGATCCATATACCTGTTGTGTAGACTAAATTAGGTATAATGACGTAAGGCACGATGGAGTCAGTGCGAAATTGTGGTTTGGGGTAAAACTAGGTCACAAATCACTGGGATAACTACATAACGTCACACCGAAAGTACAGATGTAATTTTTACTGTCGACAGGTCTCTTTTTAGTGCGCTATCTTTTCCTGTAAATCCGAAAAAAAGAGGAGTACATTTTTAATTCATTGGGTCTGGGCCAGGCTCTAAAACCCCCTCGATAAAAATCCCTTTTCTGTAAATGGAATGAACGTGTTCAGGGTCGTGTACGTGGCAACATTGCAAAATATCTTTAAAAATCTGAGAAATATTTTTTCCATGAGAAAAAATAATATTTAAAAATAAAGTAAAATTCCCGTTTTACACCCGGGAATGCTTGATTTTTGTTTAATTAATTAAAATAATTTAATTTTTTTAAATTAATTAAATAATTTTGGTTAACATTAGCTCGGATGAGGGACAGAATGAGACGGGCGAGGGCCGTACAACTCTGATTAGTTAAGTGTGTTACTAAACGCAACACCGGCTTTAACGAAGGTCGGTAATGAGCTGAGTTTTATGGGTCGCTCGCTCTCCAAGTCGAAAGCGTTTTGATTCGCTAAGCTCGCGAAAAAGCTCTTCTTGAACGACTTCGTCTAACAGCGCAGAACTTCTCGAGGAGCAGCGAATCGAATCGTCTTGCTATCAAAAACGGGAGTCCGGAATTCACGAGGAAAGATTTTAGAGCCATGTATCCCAATCCCGTTGTAGGACGTTTAAAATTTCGGGAAGTGCGCGTCCAATGCCGAAGTTCCATGGTCCTTGAGTTTTTCTCTGAAGCAGAAGTTCTCTAACAAGAGTTCGTTCGAAAGCACGTCAACTCGCTAGACCTCCGTAACGTATTTGCAACATAAATGTTCTTTCATGAGGAAGTTCCAGTGTGGAAGTTCTCTAATATGGAATTTGGTTTGGTTTCTATACGAAGAATAAGCGCTCCGCTTGGCTGTCGTCAAATCTGTTGTCGCGCAGGTACTTCCATCATGTACCGAGAAAAGTAATTAAGCGGCATCTGGCTCAGTGGTTTAAGGATTATTAAGTTGATTACCCTATGCTTCGCTCGGCTGTCGCTTTGCTTTGATTTTAAACGCGCGTTCAATTCCTTTGGGTGAAATGTATTTTATGTAGCAAAAACGGACCATTAGAGTGAAAATTCGTTCCTCACGCATGTATTTCAAGGTTAACTCGATTACTGAAAGAGTGAAAATATTACTCTTAAGTATTACTTGAAAATATTACCCGGAGGAATAAAAAGAGAAAGATTAAACAAGCGACTGATTAAAAAAATAAAATTTACAGTATTATTGAGTAAAAGATGAAACAACCGACATGAAGAAGAATTTTTTGAGGTTATATAAACTATAGTTATAAGAAATTGATCTAAAGGAAAAAATTTCTCGGTGTTTTTATTATAATTACTATTACTATTGTTTTAGCTTTGCATTCATTGTTAATGTGAAAAAGTACACTGTAATTTCTTAAGGTAGCCTTTTTAAACCTTTTGGTTTAAATTTGGTGCTACCTTCCGCCGTCAAGCCGAGCGGAGAGATAGCGGATCGAGGCAAAAGGCATCCAACCTTGCCCAACCTATATC
>Ga0058701_10001540_pt1 | contig 16538 bp, 7 predicted proteins | sample AgamicOrMae_FD_97039 | JGI IMG/M metagenome (GOLD analysis project Ga0058701, IMG submission 97039) | Agave microbial communities from Guanajuato, Mexico - Or.Ma.e | ecosystem: Host-associated > Plants > Phyllosphere > Phylloplane/Leaf | place: Guanajuato, Mexico | collected 2012-06-04
GGTTTAGAAGAGATACCATGATAAATTCCCAATGAATCTAAAATTTTTGTGTTAGGAGCTCAAAATAAAGTTTTTCCTGTACTCGATATGTTTTATGTGTGTTATGGCTGAATCGACTAGACAAGAAATGTGATTTGTATCAGTAAATGGTGCCGAATGTTAATTTGAATTGAGAAGCCGTGTTGCCGAAATCATCAGACGAACTCGTCTCGTGTAGAAACTATATCCAATGCAGAAAGCATGTTCAGTACTATTTCTCTCTCAATTTCACTGATATCATCTGCCAACACGAGTTGCCTCGGATACGTTTTTTATTATTAACGCTCAACTCACTCACGCGGCTGTAACAATGTTTATTTTAATATCATGCTTTTTTTCCCATGTATATTTTGAAAAATTTCTTGGAAAAACCTTGATTTTGAAGACGATATCCTTTATGCTATGCCCCATGACAGCACATGCGCTAGACTTTCTATCTTCATGTACAGAATATCAAAGCAGAATCAGCTAGATTTTTTTAAATGGAATTTTAAAGGACTCTTCTATAGGGCTTAAAACGCTTTTACGCAAATGAGGGCATCAAATTATATCTGGTTGATCTAAAGGGCATTTTTGACAAGGCACCTGCTAAAGCTGCCAATCACAAAACATCCAAACTACGTCTTCAACAGACTTTTGATCTCGACTTAAGGTATGAAAATTCGTGTCAATTTTCTTGTAAACTTATTTTGTGTATGAGTGACATTTCATCTCTACTGGAAGACCTTTGCGTCTTATCTGGACAATAAATTAAAAGTTAGGTAAAGTCAGAACCTCCCTTTACAGCCACAGACCTTGCGTTCTTTCCTTCTTTAGACGTCAGAAAGTCGATTCTGTAAAGTAACCGAATAGTATCTGTTAACCCTTTCGTATAAATATGCAAACTTATATATATACACTCCATCAAACAAACACCGCCTATTTCTATTTGTGACAGCTATGGGTAGAAAGGGGAAGTAGTGGTGCGGACAAGTAGTGGTAGGGTTGTGGAAGTCGGGTGGGGGAGGGTGTATAATCTCGCGCGATTATTTACGACACATGACATTTGGAATCAATTTGGCAGAGATCTCAGGTTAGATTTATTTGATTTAGGAGGCGCTGTTTAGCGGCAGCGTCGGGGAAGGTGGCGATGTTTGATTTTATTGGCGTGTGGCGCGAGATTAATATTGATCATGTCGCCGTTAGTGTCAACCTGGCTAAATTTGTTCGCCTCGATTTAGTGTTATATACTGCTACAAAAATCATGTTAGGTAGCGGAAAAGTTGAAATCGGCGATGGGAAATGGCGGTGGTCTCGCTGACAAGTTGACGCTTATTGATCTACTTGGAGTTTTCTTTCCGCTCTTTTTTTATTATTGGTTACATTTTTTTACGATTTTTTTCGGGTTATGTTTTTACGGATTTTTCTAGGACTAAGGTCTTTTTTTATACTGATTATGTGTTTTTACGGATATTTTCCTTCTTAACTTTGGTTTAGCTTTGAAAGACGTTTTCGGGTACTGGATACGGTACAAAATCCCCGAGGAGAATTCTTAAGGTTTGAGTGAGAATCCATCACATGGCAAAACGTTTGAGGTATCTCTTCTCAAATGAACGAATACCATCTGACACCAGACATGCTTCGCCAAGATTTTACTAAGTGTTGGAATATCACTGCAAAATGAATGAGTCTCATTCAATATAAAGATTGTTGCATCGGGGAAAAAAATGATTAACTTAAAATAACTTTTTTCAAAGTTTGTCTAATTCTAAAAATGAATACGGACTATTTCGTACGATGAGGTTCTCTTTTCATAGAATTCCATTGAATATCGATTAAATTTTACAGAAAATTAAACAATAATTTTTTAGGAAAAAAAAGTCAATGTGACAACGACATGTTAAAAGTGGAAAAATACACACGGAGATTGGTGTATTTTATTCGGCTTGAGTAAATTCACTCAGAAAACGCGAAAATTCCTCTCACTGGATTGCGCTTACCAAGTTTGAGATGCTGTGATGTTCATCATGGATGTCATTACGTATTCACCAAAAAGGATCCTATTAAAAAGCGAATAACTTTGCAGCCAAGGGAACTTCTCGAATGCTGACTTTTTCAATGAGGGCAATTTTGCTAGTTGTCTCCAACGACAAGCGCGATAACTAACTTCCAACCCAAAATGACCACTGCGTGAGACGGAGAGCAGCATGTCCTTAGGAATACATTATCGCTTCGCCTCGCTGTTTCGCAAGGTCTGCGCTTTTTTCCCCAAAAAGTACAAAAAGAGAAAAATAATGAAGGGTGTCGACGATGGAAACTTTAGCGTAAATTCTTTCAGTGGAATTTTCGCTGTGAAAGAACGAAAATAAAAAGTGTATATACTTATCCGAAAGAAGAAAATAGGAACACATTAACGGCGTTGTTGGTAAATACTCTGTTTTTAAAGAGACCGGAAATAGTGACCTATGCGGTTGACCAATTCAATTTTTGAGAAGTCTTCTTCGATTTTTCGGAGGGGGTATGATAAGACGTCGACATCGTAAAAGGCAATAAAAGCAAGCTATTAAATGACCTTAATAAACTAATTAGTCGTTTTTTTTTCAAATAAGTAACATCGCAAAGCCTCTTACTGTCTTTGAAAAACATCTTCCTAAACGACTAATCAACTACATAACGCAGGATTAATGACAACGTCGTCCTTGACTCCCCACCAAAAGTGATACTTCAAAAGGCCTCACAAAAAGTATGAATTTATGTAAAATACTTTCACTTGAATGCGTGCTTTTCCGTCCACGAATTCGAGGATGCTTTATCAAACGCCCCGATCAAAGAAAAGAAAAACGTTGAAAACGAAATCACAAATCACCACTCCCCATTAAAATCGATACCCTAATTAATCAACTCACAATCTTCAAGAGTGCTCGTAAATTAAGTTGAAAGTCATAATTTCCAACGGTAATCTTATTATTAGAATAGGGATCGGACTATTTTTTCGTAACGGCCCAAAAGATCCTTCTATGTCAATTTTCTTAAGCATTTATTTTGTTGATTCGTCTATGATTTAAATTGGCTAATCTTGATAGCTCTAAACCAAAACTAACTATCCTAGCCCATTGTATCCTAACGGATCATTCTTGACTTGCGGTAAGATTTGTATATGAGTTAAATGGGCTTTGTTGATTGCTCTTAACAATAAGAACTAACGATTCTAATTCATTGTATCCCAACGGATCGTCCTTGACCTGCGGCAAGATTATAACATTATTATCAATCACAAGCGTGTAAAGAGAGATTCGAATTCCAACACTTATAGGAATCGTCTATAGATTTTTTTGGAATTTGTAATGATTATCTATAATGCTAAGGAGCAGAGCTCGGCTCGTTTTCAGTGGGCTTAAGTTTGGCTGCTACTTCTGATTGACCAAAAAAAAAACGATTATTTCGGCCCTGTATCATCGGTAAACTTAAACCCCTATTTTCTGGCTATTTTAGCAACTGTTTTAAAGACGCATCCCTACAAAGTGGACCTCTGGCCAAAACAACCAACAGTTTTTCCTATGAGTCTTGTGCAATCGAGGGCATAAAAGGCTGGCAAGTGATTTTTTTTTGCGAGGGTTGGCAATACAGTTATCGAAATCGACTGACACGCGGGAGCACCTCTACATTAGCCGCCCCTATGAAATGCTTAATTTCAAAAACTTTGAAATAAAATCACTTGTCAGTCATTTGCTCTCGACTGTACCCTCGAAAACAGTCCTCTACGACGTTTCAAGCTATGGCTTATGCATTTAATTCTCACGAGAGAGAAATACACCGAGTATCATCGGGGAATTGTCTACGAGCGCAGGCCCGATAAGTTTGCGCGCGCAAAACCGACTTAATTCGAAGCGGGCTGGCCGGGCAGTGCAAAGCGCGACTTTAAATGACCCTGTTCCGCGCTACGAACTTAGCAGTTAGTGCGGATCTCATAACTTCATTTATTCTGCCCGGCTTGTCGGTTGCGCCCTTTGGACTGGGAACCATGCTTCCCATATGCGAGCGAGGTGCGTGCTTCGGTGGGATTGATGGAAGTGTTCGACACGGAAAGTGTTCTATACGGAAACTAGTCGACATAATGTCGAATTGTTTGGTAAGTCGGTGTGGAGTTCACCGACGACATTGTGGAACAGGCAGGGGACGGAGAAAAGTGTCCGACACGGAAACTGTTCGACAGGGAAACTGTTCGATAATTTCGGATGTCGTTAGGTTGGGTTTTGTCGCACTACTTCCGTGTCGGACAACTTCCGTATCGGAAAACCTCCGGCGTCTCCTATTTGATAACCCACACACAACAAGGGCCTTTTGGCTTACTGTGTACCACTGGACGGTTTGAAGGGGAGGGAGATATTCTGCGTTGCATCTTGAAAAGCTCTCCTGGCTAGAATTTACGATTAAAAAAAAACAGTTTACTCATAGTTTTAAGGTTAGCACCAAACCCGTTGACACGTCCAGCCCCAGCGCTTTTATGAGGGCTTTGCTTTCTCCTTCAGCGTATCAACTGGCCCTGAGTCAGGTTTATGGTGGTTCGTGCCAAACCATCTCAAAGGAAAGGATTTTCGGGTGGTGATTCATATATACGCAGCCCGCATCGTCTGGTAAAGCGAGTTCAAACGTATACCAAATCATGCAGAAGACCGAGGGCAAAGCAACTTCATGAAATTGAGAGTGCATCTCCATTCGACGCAAATTGCGTTCTTGGATATCTCTTTACCGCATAATAAATCTGGAAGCTTCAGACTAAATTTCAGGGGTTACATTTTCTACCTCTGATGTTCAAGCATGCGTCACCAACCCGAGTTAAGCGAAAGCGATAGGCGCAATGCGCAACTTTTGAGCTCGAATGTACATCTGTGTTAAATGCGTTAGAATTGAGTGCGAAGGAAATGCGGGCGAATGAAACGAAGAAAATGCTGGCAAATAGAACGATAAATAATAATAAGTAAAACATTAATTTTTTTTAAGGAGTCCCCTTGGCCTCAGCCGATGAAGTTAGGATTTTTTTTGAGGCTGTGTAAGGAATTTTAAGTTTGCGTGAGTTATTGCTTGTCTTAATGAGGTTTTACTTAATTACAAAGATGATACCTAAATGCCATGATATCGCGCCAGACTTAATTAACTGCGTGGCATTAAATCATCTCGCTCTTTGGATGCACATGTTACCGGAAATAGCTGCTGAAACCAGTCGCCGCGTTTACAACCGGAAATAGCAGATTACGCCGAACAGCTTTACCCAATTCTTTCAGAATTTAAAATATTTAGCTCAAAACAGAAACTCTTTAAATTATTTTTTTTTTTTTTTTAGTATGCCAGTAGATTCTTGAATTTGTTGTTTTATTCTTTTAAACTCTTATTTATTTTTTGTATGAAAGAACTACAACCACATGGTTCTAGTGAGGAATTGTGTGCTCCACTTCGCAGTCCATCCGTTCACTCAGAAGCTGTCATCAAGAATGATACCGCTAGGTATCATTCTTGATGATACCTAGCGGATATCACTAGTACGCTGATGCTCTTGATGATACCAGTAGTACGCAGTATACTTTCATGCCGCTAGCTCCCTTTTCACCAACAGAAATTGCCACCGAAATGTTAGCGGCATCAGGGTTTTTCACTAGATTATGGTCACTTATATAAACCATTCGTGAAAACAACCACCCGTTTTAGGCAAAGGCGCATACCTGTTTTGGGTCGGAGCATAAAGCGTAATTTGGTTATTTTTGAAAATAAACATATCAATAACTGTAACTCAAAGCTCTCGACGAGACATTTTCAATGATATAATTATTGATGTTCATACCAGATTCATTGTGAAAAACAACCAAAATAAAGCTCTTGTCTCATTCTACCTTCATGTCCGAAAAAGGTATGGGACAATCTAAAGCAGGTGTTCTTTTAACTGCGGCTGGCTCCACTGTTGCTCCTCACAGTGTCTCCTTTCGGCTAGACGAGAAGTAAATAATATAAGATGCGGAAAAAGATATTCATGGTGACAATTTTCGTGTGAACCACAGTGAAAAAAGGCATTCGGCTTGTCCAGCGGCGATAGCTGTCCCAAATGGCCCTCACAAGGGAGGGAGAGGAGACCAATGGGAAATAGGGTAAGAGAGAGGGCGAGATGAACTCTTTAAGGTCTATCTGGTGAGAGTCGGCTTCCAAGCCCCTTGAGGGTCAAAGTGCAACTTTCCTCACACCAGACTTTTCGATCAGTCGAGAGCGAAGGGACCATGCCCGTGGTGTGATTAGACTTGTTAGCCTTTATCAGGTTAATTACACCAATAAGAACGACCAGAACAACACAGTTTCACTAGTTGTTAGTAGAGTTCTCACAAACTCCAGTCAACATGGAGAGCATTTGGTTCACTGGTAAAAATAAACCCTGTTTTCGGTACACCAATATCCATTAGGGGATGATTAAATGGTACCATGACATATTTTCACTGTCAAGATAAGCCCCATGACCAAATCGATGGAAAGTACTCGGCGAGAGCTCAGAAAGATATCTGGAAATTCTAGCCGGGTACAAATCGCACTTCCATAGAAACCTCACGTAACTTAACCTAACCCAACCTAACCTAGCCTATCGTTACCTAACGTAAACTAACCTATCCTGCCCTAGCCTAAATGATTTCTGAAACCAAGAAGTTTTTTTCTTGTGACAAAAAAATTGTTTCTTGCCGCAAGATTTTTTTCTTGGATCAAGAAATTTTGTCTTACTGCAAGTAAGAAATTCTAGTGACAGAGTGGAAGAGGTACTTATCGCCTGCAAAAGTTCGCGAACACTATTCTGTGCGAGAGTAGCCGTCAGGTTGGCAGCACAAGCCGTCGCCCACTAGGTGATGCCGTCGCCAGAGGTTGACCTTGAACCGACCAATCGCGGACGAAAACGCCGAGTGCTGCCAACCCTAAAAGCTACTCCCGCGGAAAAAGGTGTTCGCGAACTTGTGCAGGCGATAGTACCTGAAAAATTCAATACATCGGAAGACCTCGTATTTAATTTATGATTTTTACGACGTACTTCAATATATGCTGTGTATATATATGTATTTGGCGCATCATGTTATGGTTGCATATACCTTCCTGAGAACACCACAGGAGCAATTGACATGAGGAAACGATGTGCTTAGACGCTAACTGCTTGTGGGTATTTTCTGCTAAGGAAGGGTGTGCTGGCCACCAAGGGCCACTTAAAGCCACCTCTGTGAATACTCGCTGAGACAACCAACTGGCATACTAATGAGACATTGTTTTGCACTTTCCCTCTCCTTCTTGAAGCCTTGTTGTTTTTGTCTACAGGGACCGCCCGTACCATTTGTAAACATTTAAACAGCTTTATTCGTTGTTTTGTGGGGACTTTAATGCTCATTTAGAGCGTTTGTGGGCGCCACGTTTCTTATTGTTTACATAGAACTATGGCGCCTTCTCTTACAGTCAACAGAAAAAATGACTTCATTTTAGGACCCAAGTAACGTAAGACTTTTTTTCAATCCTGTAGCGCCTAGCATGGGGTAATTTTTTTAATTTATTTTTTTTTTGTTATGAGCATCTGCAAGGTACTTTTTCTTACCTTTAAATGTGATTTAGGCGTTTGAAAATAATAATTTGAGTTGAGTGTATGTTTTTTGTTTTTTTTTCAGTAAAAAATTTGTCGGCGGCAGGAATGGAACCCAGGACTCACTTTCCTTTAGTCCGCGCTACCGCTTATGCCTTAGTGAAGGCATAGCTAAATATCAGCGTAGAAATACAAATTTGTTTCCTCGTACAAGCTTTTATTTTTTCTCGACTCGCTCTTCTGCATTGGAAATAATATTTATGTCCTTTATATGAGTGAAGAAGATTGTAAAGTACGTATATGGTAGAAAACGACACTGATGTAAGGTAACGTCGTCCTTAAGGTAGATGCAGTATTAATAAGATCACTGCATGATAGAGCAGTCCCGTCCCAAAAAATTGGAGTCAAGGTAAACTTGTGACTATAAAACGAAAATTAAAATGACGAAGCAAGTTGATGGCGAAACATAGCTACGTAAAGCTTGCTGCGCTGTCCCAGACAGTAGTCACAAAAAGTGCAAACAACATCCCACAAAAAGTTCCTAATTCATTCCAGGGTAAATGAATAGGATGAAGCCTTGCATGCACAAAAATGGTTGATGAAACACGCTAAACAGTATGCAGAGGTTTGCAACTAGAAGCGGTATTTGGCGTACCGCGTTCTCTTAATTTCAATCTTAAAATTTTTCTTTTCTTGTTTTTCACCTTTTTTGTCGAAAATCCGGGCGTAGAAACGGCGAGGTTATGGACTGTTAGTATCAGGTTGGGCGAGTTACAGGGAATCCAGGCACAGGTACTTCTGTATTGCAGTGTCGTTGAACTGAGGTGAATCAGAGATAGAAACTCTTATAGAGAATTTACCCACAAAATATTCCCGGAACTAGGTATTCTGAAGACAATTCCACGCGACAATTGAAAGCTGAGAGAACGCTCTCACAAAGTCTAATATCATCCCTTGTTAAGGTTGAGGACGATTCACACTTAAGACTTCTTCTTGCCCGGACAGAACATAAGTGATATGTCTTAAAACCTATCAATCGTATTTTATCTTATCACGTGATACGAATCACGAGGATGGATACTTACCTTGTTGGTGGGAGATCTTCATTCTAATGTTAAAAATGTTGATTTTAGAGGGATCCATAGTTTTGTCCTCGTTGAACTTTGAGTAGTCTACTTCCCTGTGGGCGTGCGATGCCTTGCATACCTTACAACAATATAATGGAAGCTGTAATGACTGACAACGTAGATGAGGTGGGTGTTCAGACACTCAAATAGAGCAGAAGTTAATTGGCTTGCACGTTTGATGTCGCTCGACAAATATTCCAACTAGTCACCATGTCTGTCGTATACCAGCCAGCTTCTCTAAATTCAGGCATTGCAATAGCCTACCCTTCACAGATTTATTATTTTGCCCGGAGATGTGTAATGTTTAAGTTCTGTATCTTTCCACTAACGAATATAATTGTGGTGTATGTATTGTACCATCAGTGGCATTCGTATTTCTGATACCACCGGAGTGTTTCAGGCAAAGTTTTTTTATTTCTTTTTCTTTTAGGAATTTAGTCTTGTGAATTATAGCGCAGGGTTGATTCCCGGACACTTACATCGTTATTTGGTTGACAAGAGCAACATCGTCGCGCTTATAGATATGAGTTACTCGACGTAAATTCAGAGCGTCTGACCGTGCAAACAGCTGGGCTTACTTACGTCGACGAATAAGTGGTTGGTTGAGGTGATAGGGAAGTGTCGCCCCAATCGCAAGTTATTGTTAATTGAAACTTTCCTGGCCATAGTTCGTGTTATACTTTTAACCAGGTCTTAAGAATCAGCGATAGTAAAGAAGGTTTTCTATGTGTATAATGCCTCAATACAGTCGAGCTAAAAAGTTTGACAACAGCTCTGTATACATGGGACCGAACATGGGTACCTACAGTACATCCAGTGATTAGCTATATCATTGAAAAGGCCTTTACGAGAGCTTTCTATGGGACCGAACATTAGTCCATCTTTAGAAATAGCCCAGCAAGATCGTCTTTTGTTTCAGAGGACTGAAAAGGGTCTTTGTCAAAGCGATTCAAGTTTGAAATTTTTGTATCTTCAAATATCAGCTATGTTTAACTCCTGAAAGGTTGGGAGATATTCATTCCTCCTTCAAATCGCTACTCACTTTCTACTCCTAGAATTTTTGTAACTCGATACATTATCTGGCCTTCTCTTTAGTTCATCTGAGAGAATTATCGTATTGAGATACTTACAACCATTGCTCTGATGTAAGGTAAATTCTGATTTTATGATATTTTGTGTTGTGTAAACAGATGTCGCAAGTACACGGCCACTCCAAAATAGCAAAGATGTTGAAATCAAAGTAACAATAACATTCCTCTAAAATAATCGTGCACGTTTTAGCACCGGGTCTGGCTACATAAAAGGCAACCGCTTGGGTAAGAAATAATTGAAACGTCGCTGTGAGATTTGTAGCTGCGCTGGGGTTCTATTTTCCTGCTCGCAATAACTTAAAAGATATTTCATGAGCAAATCTCTCAGCATTTTTACGACGGCTTCACGATGGACGTGTTTGTTCAACACAAAGACTCGAAAGGAAACCCATCATTTCTCTAGTCAAACTCGTTGGCAGGAGATATGTGTCCAGTGTTGCCAGATTCCGCAATTTTGTAAATTTTAATCGCGATTAACTCGATAACCATTAAAGATAACCTAGCATGTCGGGTATGTTTTGGATCGCTCTCGAGCTGAGCATTCCAAAAATAGGATTAAACGTTATGTTATCTTTAACGGTTGAAAAGTTAGACACGTTTTAATTTGACGGAGTGGCGGTGTGCCTGTGAGAATCGAATCATATCCATACCAAGATTGTACGTTTAGCACAGCATTTTGCAGATTGCAGCCTACCTTGTTTTCCATTTTTTCATCAACCTCATTGTGAGCAGAGCGGTTATGGAGTCAGGGTGCAAACGCTCAAAATCTACAACCAAACGATCTCCAAGCCAAACGCCGCTAATTTTTAAGAAAATCGGCTGACTTTCAAAGTACGAAACCAAGTGGATAATCGCGTTTTCTTTTACGCTCTAAAAACTAAAGTCTAGAGAATATTAACACAGCTTTGCATGAATTTTATAAGCGCATTAAAAACCCAATACCACTTTTAGGAAATGCTGTACCTGTTTTGGGTGAAACCAAAATTGGGGTAGTATTTAGGTTATTTTTCAAGATAGACCTGTGTCCGTCCAGACACCTCATAAAAGTTCCCGGCGAGAGCTTTCCATTGATGTGGCTGAGCATAGGTCTATCTTGAAAAATAACTAAAATATTTACACCCCCGTTTGAGCTTCACACCCAAAACAGGTATAGAACTCCCAGAAACGGGTGTTTTATTTTTACTGTGAGTGGTATCGTACGCACCTCAACCCATCATCTATAAGGCAAAGTCGAACGAAAATCACATTTTTGAAAAAAATCGTAAACCTCATCAAGTGGTAGATTTTTGGGCGATTCCGCGAGCAGGGCAGTCATAAATAAATTTGCGGCCGGATAAAGGATTTCCTCATTTACACAAACCCATGACGACGCGGCAGCACACTGTTTGGAAAGTTTGACTATTTCTCCAAGTTATGGTAGCAGCTTGTCAGAATGAGCGGTCGGATTCTTGCTATTCATAGTGATATCTGCAACTGGTAATGAGCTTGATTCATCTCACTCTAATTACGAAAATTTTCTTATTCATTGCTCTGTCTTTTTCAGGTATGTTCCAGACTGCTGTTGGACTAACTTTCTCCAATCCGCGCGGAATGACAAACCTGATCGATCTGAGGTCGTTATTTCCAAGTAAGCTTATTAGAGCTAACTTACGCAGAGGAGTGCAAACAAACGTCCGCGGTCCGTGATAATCTCTTGATTAGGACAGGAACTTTTAGATTCGAATCGCAACATGTACACTGTCAATTTGATAGAAGGTTTTTCTCTTCTCTTTCCACGATTTGTCCCAAAACGTTTCCACGAAAATTTGTCCATTAGAATTTCCTCGAAAAGTATAATGGAGCGAGGCACAAGATACGTTGCCTAATTTTACCGAGGTTAACCTTAAGCACTGCCATAAAAATGATTTCTGATGTCAATAAAATGTTTTCAGTACTGCCATAGAAATGATTTCTGATGCCGATAAAACGTTTTCAGTACTGCCATGGAAATGATTTCTGATGCCGATAAGATGTTGTTTTTTTTACTTTTGGTGAAGTTATCTTTACTAAAGCTTTTAACATTTTATAGACATCTTTTCCGCTGAAAATAACCTTTAGAGATTTCTAACTACCTAATCTTCTTGTTTATGCTAGCCTATTAGACGATTTCGTTAAACATCCTCTGTCAAAATCCATTTTCCCAGGCTTTCACTTAGTTTTATCAAACTTTCCTCGGAGTTTAAGGGTCGTTTTATGTCCGTTTTGAACAAAGTTTCACTGCATATCCAGCCATTATTATCTTTGTTATGGCTGTATTTGATCGTTTATGTTAGCAGTTTGACAAATGGAGCAGTTTAGCGTAATGGATTCACCCTTCTGGAAGTTGGCGAAGGACCCTGTGTCAGAAACAAGCAAATCCTGCTGCTTTCTCATAAGCTTATTAAAGCTTACTTAAACTGAACTCAGACTCATTTGGACGTTAGCTTTCTGCTCACAGGCCTTTATCTTCATTTTACTCTTTTTTGTCTCTGTCAATCTATTCTCTTTCTTCCTTTTTTAAGTATCCAATTATTTCTTTTTTTTTCTTTTCTTTTTATTTGGTACCGTTCGCGTTGAGTTATACGCGTCTACTGAAAAAATGCCCAGAAATTTCTTTCGCTGTTTAGGAAACTCATTCAACACAAACTCTAATATTAACCGAAGAAATGTAGGCAAATTTTAATGTAAAAGAATCACCAAAAGAAAATCGCTCGGTGTTAGGAAATGTTATTTTGAATTAGATTGAATATGCTTGATTTGGCAAAGTTCAGGTCTTGGCTGTGCTTAAAATTCATGAGTTTCGAAGAGTTTTCTATTGTTGAGAATATATTTGCATGGCACCGAGAACAATCCACTAATGAGTTCAGTGAATCGGGCCGGTTACTTTCGTATCGACCTGGTGAATGACATTTATACTGGTTTCTGTTTATAGGCCCCTAAAAATCTTGAGGAAAACGGTTTTCAGCGAAACGACATTCCGTCTATCTTTCGTCTGTCTGTCCCCTTTACTATGGATAACGATAACTTACGTAATAGTCATCCGATTTCAACCTAACCCTCGTTACCGATACAAAATTTTATTCTCACTGAACGCAATTTAGTCGACAATGTGGAAAAAAAAGACAGCATGGTGTTTATTTTTTTATTTTTTTTTTGTAAAAGAAGACAGCTTAATAAAAAGTGAAATAAATGGATCGGTACATTTCGAGTGTATCTCCTAATCGAGTATGTAAGGGCCCGGGTCTATTACATTTATTGGGCTAGTTAACGCTTTTGCACGTGTATTCCACAGTTTCAGTTCGAAGTTATGAAGATTCTTTTGAATAGACAATTCTGCAGGATTCCGTGATCTCAAATTGGCTTTTAATTTATAATACGGCCACGGCCATTTTTGATACAGTATTTTCTGAAAAAAATGAGCGAAAAAATACTGATCGATGGTTACTTTGGCGTCATCACACACCAAAATTTTCCTCTAAGCAAAAATTTTTGTTCACAAACATGCTGTGTTACGGTCTTGTCGTGTAGGTCGAATCAAATACTTGATAAAGATAACCTTTTGTGCTACGAGTCTTCCTAGTGTAACATGACGGACGAAGTTTGGAAAGCCGCGATGCCATGCTGTGGTTTCTATTAGTATTGAGGCGCCTGTCAAGATGGGAATAGGCAACCTTGAACGCATGGGTGTTGCGCGTGTTGCCTAGGAGGAGCATCTCAGGGGCTCTTCATGAACAAATGCAGGAGATTTATTTCTTCGGTCCGGTTCACATCTTTTCTCGGAGAACCAGCAGCTTCCAGATTGTCAAATTCCCACCCTCTTTCTTTTTTACCGATCCTTTCTCCAGAATCTCCAAAAATTCTGGAGGATCCCGTTGAGTAGATACTAATGGACTATTTTTCGCTCGTTGGATTTCGGAATGGGGAAGTGACTAGTCTACATTTATCCCGATCCGGTGCACTCTCGCATTTATAGGTTGTATTTACCATCCCTTATGTTCCACCTCCCGTCGCTGGGCTCAGTGAAGAATACATTAGAGTCTCAGTTATACATCTCTGAATTGTAAGTCCCACTCGTGTATGTACGTCCTATTGGTATAGTCTCATCCAGAATACTTTACATAGCGTAAAGAAGATTATTTTCACTTGTACGTCCCTCTTAGTTCTAGGTCCAAATTTTTGAGTCCCGACTTGGACGTATAACCGAGATTTCACTGTAAATGAATTCAGAACTGAGGAGATATAAATTGCAAACTTAAAAACTGAGGGTTTGATTGCAACTGAGCCGGCTGCCGAATGTTGGAAATGCGTTCTTCGATTTACACGCCCCGTTTTCTTGATAACTTTTCAAATTATTGCCGACTTTTTCATCGTTTAGAGTCGACAATTTTTTTTTTCCCTCAAGGAGACCTTTTGGACGAAGAAATGTTGCCAGAGGCGGCCTTACTTTAACTGCAGTTAAGCATGCGAAGCCATGGCTTCGGAAGCGGTCGTTGTTGGCATTGAGTCAAGAGCGGAATCGTTGATCAAAACCTTAGAACTGATTCGGAATCGTCCTCCAAGAACCCAGCCTCATCTGTTCCGAAACACAGTAGAATTGATCACTGCCCAAGCCTTAGGCCTCTTCACAAATTACGTCGGAAAGTAAGAAATCTTCGTCCAGAGTTACGCAGATAACTTCTCGGCACATCTAATTTTAAAAGATTACAACCTTGAGCACCGGAACACAAGTCATTAACTTAACCTAACGTTCTCCAAAGGCTGATGCCACTTCCTTTTCAGCGGAAGTAATTTGATCGAAAATTATTCATCAGACTTGACAGGCAGCCGATATCGGATAGAGTCAGTAACCTAACTGAAGCTAATCCAACGTTTACCTAACCGTTTGTATGTCAGTACTCGTAACCAATAGTCAAACCACCATGGATCATAGAGGTGGTGAATCGTAACTTTAAAACTGAAAGCGAAATTTGTGGGGCCAAAAACTCCAACATTTGAGACGATCAAGCGGCATTCTATGAAACCCTTGGTCTCGTCGGTCAAAAGTAAGTTTATGTGCTTCAAACGGATAGAAAGGGCTGGCAAAAGGAACACTTCAATAATCCTCTTGAAGATTAATTAAAGTGGAAGTACTGCCAACTTCGGAATGAGGCAATCGATTCCGTATAAGACGGCGAGTCGTAGAGCACAGCTAGTCGTACGGTTGGCACGCCTGCACTGATACAGCCAAGATGGCGTAGCGCGGCGTCATTCGCTCAACTGATAAAGGCGTACCCTTATTAAAATCTTGACTCCGTTGTCATTGTTCAGAGTTCGTGTTGCCGAGGATCTCGTCACGCGAAAAGCAAATCGTGCCTCAGAGTATTTATCACGTGTTTATCGTTTTCTCTCGTGTCCTTGATGTGCGTATTTACGATAAATCCGCTCTGAGATTTGTAATTCGAGTACTGTGTGATGTAGAAAGCTAGTGTAGAAACTGTAGCAAAATGTTGCTTTCCCGTCTACAGCGGTTAGTCCATAGGGATGAACGACGGCCCCGAAACTGCCCGCGCCGTAGAGAGGAGGCTGGGGCTGGTTTTATGGAGGTAGGGGACGAGAAAGATTAGAACTACCCTCCCCAAATGTGGCACGGTCTCTATATCACTGGATACGCTTGCTTCGCACCGCCCCAGCAACTGTATTCTATTCTGCATAACTTGTGAGCTGCTGTGGGCTAACTAAGAAGAAGAGTAGCTACCCTAAGTTAAGCGGATTCATCAGCCAACGTTCGTTCACATTCGTGAGCCGTTTACTTTGGTGGACAAATAAATTCTGTTATTATTTTTCTCTAGTTAACGAATGCAACATTTACCTACACGGGTAAGATAACTTGTGATCAAGAATTCTTATGAATGGTGCGGTAGTAAAGTATATAGACATAAATTAATTCATATTTCATGTATGAAATCAGTTAAAACCATGTTTGTTTTTTAATTGTACTAAAGCCCAACCACATGGGAGCATTAAAACATCGTTATTCTAGCTCACCGTCCAATTCGGCGGGTATCAGCGGCCGTCCAGTCACAACCCTGTGAAATATCTTATTTGATTTTCATGCGATTTATCCATTTAAATCGTCGCGGTCTTATTCTGAAAGCTACGGCAATAATCCCACCTCGGTTTCCGCCCGTCCATTGTGTACACTTCTTTGAATAACAAAAGCGCTCTGTCAGCTATCGATTACAACTTTCCTCGCGAATACAATCGAGTCAAATGCTCCGAGAATTCTCCTGATTACGAACTGTCATCGAGACATGGGATTTGTGCTATTTGATTACTCACTTTCTTCCCGTTGTTTTCTTTTAACCGATTTTTACCCACTGGGCTGTTATCGACCCTTGAAAAATTTCAATCTTCATGCGGAATTCCCCCCAAAATCATTTATTTTAGTAAAAAGGTAAATCTAAACTAGCCTAAAAAAAATTTGATCATTTCAAAAAACACCATTTCGCAAAATTTTGATTCAAAACGTTTTGATTATTCCCTTAAATTATTTTTTTTAACTTCCTCTGCACTGTTAAAAAAATTGGAATTTTGCAATCCCGGATCTGGAATAAATATTCATTTCCGGATTGTAAATATACTTTCCTTTCCCTTTAGTAATTTTACTAAACGGGAGTTGAAATTAATGTTATTTTGAAAATCGCTTTGGAAAATTCA
>Ga0058701_10001541_pt1 | contig 16532 bp, 11 predicted proteins | sample AgamicOrMae_FD_97039 | JGI IMG/M metagenome (GOLD analysis project Ga0058701, IMG submission 97039) | Agave microbial communities from Guanajuato, Mexico - Or.Ma.e | ecosystem: Host-associated > Plants > Phyllosphere > Phylloplane/Leaf | place: Guanajuato, Mexico | collected 2012-06-04
CAATCGATAATCGAGTTTCGATTATCGATTACTGCAATCGATATCGAGACTTAACAATCGATCTTCGATTAACAAAATAATCGAATTTTTTTTCGATTAATCGAACAATCGCACAGGCCTAATCCAGTCTGTTCAACTGACTTAAATCCTTCCAATCCAAATGCATGTCAGTCTACTGTATAACAAAAGTATATTGTGGTAATTTTTAAACCAGATACATCCCTTTGAACTTAGGGATTGAGCGTTCACGTTTAGTTTCATTTCACTCTAAACATGTCTGCCCCTAAACCTTTACATTAAATATTAATGTGAAGTTTTTGTAACTTAGTAAAATGGCATAGACTATCTGACATAAATATAAATGGTCTGATGCTTGCATTATGATACAAGTTGAAATCCACTCATAGACAAAATTAGTGGGTCACTTTTTGGAAACCCTGCAGAATCTGGATGCTAGGTAAAAAGTTCTTTTGAATATGAGGATTGATCCTTGACTGCAAGTCCCATAACTTTCAGGTACCCACTTAGGATAGGACCTCTGGAACTAACCCCTAAAGAATAGATCTCCCAAAACCAGAAATCTGCGGTTTTGAACAGGAGCTGTGGGGGTTCTAAAGGTGGTAGCTGTTCTAAAAAGTGTTGACAGGCAGAGATTAGGATTACACGACAGCCTAATGAACTTTTCTAATGTAAACCATTTTCCTCCCTTGTTCCATCCTCTCAATGTGCTGGGCCTTTCACGGGGTATTTGAGCGTTCAAAATCATTCCAACTTCATCTGGTGCCGGCGGTAAAGATCTTCCATAGAACCCATGGAGAGAGAAAGCGGTTGGTTCCAAATCAACCCTTAAATGGGGCAAGTCTAATACCACCCCTGTTGAAACAAGGATTTTTTCGTCCGAAAATGCAACGATATGTATCGTTTTTTTATTGGCTGATGTAGTGCGTCTGCTGGTCCCGGCAGGCCCTTTTGCACCAGCCCTGACGCTGGCTCAGTTCAACCTTTTTCGGTTAAAATCGAATTTTTGGGGGTTTGTGTGAAGGAAACATCGGTCTGAGTGTCGACGAGTCAGGGCTGCCAGCGAGTCACTTTTTGTCACTTTTTGTCACTTTTTGTCACTTTTTGTCACTTTTTGTCACTTTTTGACACTTTTTGACACTTTTTGACACTTTTTGACACTTTTTGACACCTTTCGTCACTTGTTGTCACTTGTCACTTTTTGTCACTTTTTGTCGCTTTTTGTCACTTTTTGTCACTTTTTGTCATTTTGTCTTTTTTTTTGTCTTTTTTAGTCACTTTTTATCACTTTTTGCTCAAGAGTGCCTATATTTTTGCTATTTTAGCCGTAACAGTCTTTTACGCGTCTCTGTTCTTTTTTTAAATACTTTTTATTTGAAAATTTTGAAGTAATCGGGAAAACCTGCTGCTCCTTATTTCAAAATTTGTGAAAGCACGAAATCTTTTGCTCGCTTCGCTCGCGAAATTTTCTTTTCTGTCTTGGGATGAACATATAAAGCAATTTTTTGAAAGCCTCCCTCTTAATTTTTTAGAACATTTTTACCCTTTGTCAACACGGGAAAAGAGGAGGACACTTTTTGAAGTCACAACATGTCTCAAAACTTATGAACTAACGAAAATTGAATTCTCCTTTCGCTTGTGATTTTCCGTCTTTCGATAAATTTCAGTCAATTAGCCATCCTACCCAGATTATTTTTACGTATTTAAGATTTTTCGCTTGCTCCGCTCGCCATTTTCGTTCATTTGGCTCCGCCTTTCGTGCCAAATAGCCGAGGGTACAAAAATTACCTGTATAGATGTTCATACGCTTGTCCGTTGGCATCACTGAAACTCACAATCGCTGCTTTCTCAATCGGAAAAAAGTCAGTTTTTGTAAATTGAGTCACTTTTTCGACGTTTGTCACTAAAGTCACTTCTTTTGATACTGAAGGTGACTGGCAGCCCTGACTAGAGTTTTGTCCATTATGCACCCGTACTTCCCGTTTTTAACAATCTGCGACGCTCGAAACCCTTCAATTGCGGCATAACGCCTTTTTAACGTACACCCTGGAGCAATTTTGTTCGTGGCGGAAATTTCTTTAAATTCGGGCCACTTTGCCGCACAACCGCCACAAAGACGACGTCACACATACGGTGTGTAGTTAGGCTAGATCCCTTTCAGCATCCCAGCCGTGACCTGATGACCTCACTGCGTTGGAACACCCCGCCGATGCCATAACGTCTATGACTTCCCTCCCCCCACCCCTACCCGACCCCTGCCATTTCGACCGCCGCAACCCAACATGTCCCAACGTGTCTTCCGAGCTCCAGCATCCGTCACCCAACACGCCGCTGTCGCCGCCTCGCCGATGATGCCACCTGCTGCCATAGCCTACTCGACCGCCGCCGCTCCATTCCACACCCTGCCCGCCCTTCAAAGGACCTGTGAAATGTCTCCAATTTTACGAGCGTCTCGTCTAGCCCAGCCGACTGTACCGCCCAAGAAGTACTTTCCCTACACCGGCGTACACAAAGATGTCCATCTACGTATTTAACTGCCTTTCCAGAAATTTTTCGCTTCGTGACCGCCCATCACCCCCAACCAGGACGCCGAATTCAGCGCTCCAGTTCAGTTCGCCACCACTCATGCGCTACTTCAATTAATCATGTTCTCTCTACTATTATTCATTCTTTTTTTTCACCCCATCTTGTCATCCTTGTTACCCCCTCATGATACTTCCACTGGTCTCGGTGCGGATTCGCGAGTGATCAGGAGAGTCTTGAGGTCCCCGGACATCCAGGGGCCCGTTGCGAGACTTGGCTAACTCCACGAAAGTACCTCGGGTTCACGTAACGGTGTACCCCATTCTTAATCATATTCTGGTTTAACATACTCTTTGGTAAACCTTTAAGAACGAGCATATCAAGAGCTTAAATCATACGCCAACAGGGACAAAAGCACCCCGAAATTCTGCTGTCTACATGATGGACATGTAGGCGGTTGTATGAGCACCTGAAATCATTTGTGCGTTCGTTGGCTTTCTTTTTGATGAAGATGAGTTGGCACTCGCTTCCTCGATACGATTCGGACTTTTTTAAAGGCAGTCGACAAAACATGTGGAATTTTGCATGCTCTTAGGTTTCCACCATGTTGAGACAACCGAATTTCGGGGTGGTTTTGTCGCTGTTGGCGTATAATTTAATCTCTTGCTCGTTCTGAAAGGTTTTCTAAAGAGTACGTTTAACTCGAACTCAAAGAAATTTATGCCACGAACGAAATTGTTCCAGGGGGTGTGTTAAAAAAGGCGTTATGCCCCAATTGAAGGGTTTCGAGCGTCGCATTGTCAAAAACGGGAAGTACAGGTGCATAATGGACAAATGAACTCAAGTCGACACTCAGACCCATGTTTCTTTCACACAAACCCCCTAAAATTCGATTTTAAACGAAAGTGCAAGGTTGAACTGAGCCAGCGGGTCGTGCGGGCCTGGTGCAAAAGGGCCTGCCGGGACTAGCAGACGCACATCAGCCAATACAAGAACGTTACATATCGTTGCATTTTCGGACGGAAAAATCCTTTTTTTCAACAGGGGTGGTATTAGGCTTGCCCCGTTTTTGGGTTGATTTGGAACCAACCGCTTTCTCTCAATGGGTTTTATGGAAGATCTTTACCGACGGCACCAGATGCAGTTGGCATAATTTTGAACGCTCAAATACCCCGTGAGAGTGGACTTGAGGCTCAGCACATTGAGAGGGTGAAACAAAGGAGGAAAATGGTTTTTTCGTTAGAGGAGTTCATTGGGCTGTGTGTTGTGATCCTAACCTCTGCCTGCCAACACTTTTGAACTGCTGCCACCTTTTAGAACCCCCACAGCTCCTGTTCGAAACCGCCAGTTTCTGATTTTGGCAGATCCGTTCTTTAGGGGTTAGTTCCAGAGGTCCTACCCCAAGTGGGCACCTGAAACTTGTGGAACTTGCAGTCAAGGGTGATCCTACATTATATTCAATAGAGAACTTTTTACAGCCTAGCGTCCCGATTCTTAGGGGTTGTCAAAAAGTGACCCGCTAATTTTGTCTGGGTGTATTATCTGCGGGTACTCAATATCAATGTCTAAATCCCTTAGGGAATGTCCGTATATACGTATCGAAGGCGTTACAAGGTGAAAATGTGCATTTGGTATTGTTGAGCTCAACGACGCACCGGCAACAATCACAGATAATCTTAAGTAGGACAAGGTGTTTATCGTAATGAAGTTGAGCCCCAGCGTTCTTATGCGTTATTTTACTTGATATTCGTTATCCTCACGTAAGGATGATTGAGTTCAAAAATTAACTAAATCGGAAACTAAACAAGCAAGATTTTAGATTCTGAAAATAACATAACTAATTTTGGGAACCGTTAAATTTGAGATCGTTAAGGTGGTGTAGAATCGACCCGGTTCGAAGCATGAGAAATGAAGTCAATTCTAACGAATGCTATCCATGATATGGCCTGAAGCTCCGATTGGTTCTCTTACACGCTCGCACCTGAGATGAGTTTGCTGGTAAGAATGTGTGTTGCAGAATTTCCTGTAATTTATCTCTCGCCTCTAAATCGTTCTGCTAGATTTGACGATTGGAAAAAGAATCTCGTTTTCCTCATTATCATCCCTCTGATATAAAATACTGATCCATTAGAAATCGCAACTTCCTTCCTTTTTGACCAAGTATTCATGATTTTTCAACTCTAACACCTCGAGAGAACGTGAATGGTAAATTTGGCCGCAAGGGTATCGGTCAGTTACCAGGCGCGGAATGGAGGAGGAGGCTGGAAATTAGGCGAGGAGGGCCCGGGGGGGGATAAGGATAGTATTATTCGGAAAAGTACAATCACCGTCCGTTTTTTTTTTAATCTGTTTGTCCTTTATGATCAAAGCAATTTCTTAAGAGTGCTAACAGGATATTTTTGTTGTAGACATGACTGGAAGGGGAGCTGCTCGGGGTCGAGCCGCCTCAGCACGCCCAGCTCAACCCCCTCGAAGGCCAGGAGAGTCTGGGCCACCTGCCCAGAGCGCCTGGGGCCGATCTCAGCCAGCGCAAGGCGCGCCGGCACCGGCGCCAGCGCAGGCACCAGGACAGGCACCAAGGCCCCAAGGGGCATGGGGACAGCAGCAGCCGCAGCAGCGACCTCCGCAGTCTGCAGTAAGTCGTACCTTTTGTTTGTCATCCCATTATTACATAGTCATTCTCTTCATTTTGTTTAACTTCCACTGGTAGTTGTGCTGTTTTTTACTCATGGAACTTGTTTATAAATGAATATAATTACTGTATCATCGCAACGAGCTAACGCAAAACCATGAAAAGACAAGGGAAAATGAAGTGATTAGTGAAAAAGTTTGAAAGTACTTATAAGTCGGGGAAAACTGAAGCGATAAAACATTTAATCCCGCTATGAACTTGTTCTGTTTTAAAATAAAAACGACCAGGAAAATTCAATGTGTTCGGTAAATGGAGGGGAATTTCCAAATCTAAGATTGTGGCATCAATGTATGGTTTCGCCAAGGCATGATTATACTATGCACATCACTACGGTAGAGGCTCTACCCCGTAGATAACCAACCTTTGGACAAAACTGACCGCATTTGTGGAACAAATCACTCAATATGTAAAGCTAAGTCAGCAGAGCCGTTATTCAATGCAATATTGGTCAAGTATTAACTTTTGTAGTCTTCCATGAACTGCGCAGTCGTTGGGAGAGCGAGTGAATTAGAGGATTGTCACCATCTCGAGTTCCCTCTTGAGTTCAGACGCCACTTTAAACCAGTATACTAAATTTTTTTCCCATAAACATACTTTTTCACAATCCATGTCTTCATGTTCGTACTGATTAGCTACATTTCAACACCCTTCCGTTCCAGTTCTTAATTTTTTCCCGTTTGTTTTCAGGGCGCTGGACGAGCCCCCGCGCAACTTCAGCGTGGTGGTGCCTCCGGGGGAGATGGTTCCCGACAACTTGCCCAGCAAATGGGTCAAATGAGTCTTGGTAGGTGTCAATATTCAATCAATTCAGTTTTCTAGCCCGGTACAAGTGTCCAGCAATCAGACAAAATTAGGAAAAAGTTCGGATCTCGCTCCCCGGAAAAATCAGGAGGCCAAACTGGAAATTTCCAGAAAAAAGTTGTTATAAGTAATAATATGAACATATAAATGGTATTAAATGCAGGAATGTCTCAGCACAGGTCAGGAAAGTCAGGAAAAATAGTTTCCAAGTCAGTAAAATTTTCTATTTTGACTTAAAAAAACATGGGGGAGGATGAAATTAGTTTTGCCAGTGCCCGAACCTTGCCAGAGTCAAAAGGTAGAACGCAACCATGGCAATGATGATGCCGGGACGGCCCACGCCTACACTGTCGTGTATACAAGGCGGAGACCGTGGGCCTCCTTACATGTACATCTTTTTTACCGTGGCATTCCAGTTTGAAATGAACTCACCTTCCGGTCTTTATTTAAAGCCATTTAATTATCAGTATACTTCGGTCTTAGACACAGCACGCTTAAACTTCGGCCGGCCAAACAATGAAAACTGCCCATCAATCACTGAAATCCCTTTGACCCATTCAACTTCCTTAGGGATGCTACAAAAAATTCATACGCTCAACTTAATTAAATGCCTGATATCACCACCCTGTCGAAAATTTTCAAGTTTATTTTGTCTCTCACGACGTTTGGCTATATATATGTAGGTGTTCAAAAACCCGTTCACAACTGCCTCATTTCCCCAAACTTGATCACTTTTCCATCAAGCTGGGCTCAATGATCTTGAAAGGAAGTGCTGTACTTAAGGTCCTCGTTTAAAAGAAATCCTACTGAGGGATATTTGACTTAACCTTTAAAATGGCGATTTTCAGCCTGAGTTTGGCACAATCACCGTTACAAATGAAAACATAGGAGTAGATGAAATTAAGTTTAGCCGAAGCAGAGCAAAGCGCGGAGCGATAGGGTGATAGGCCCACCCGAGATGATGTCGGGACATAAACTATGATAGCGTGAAATGAATTTCGATGAGTTAGAACTCAAAATTATCGTTTTTTAAACATCTTATGGGGGTTAGATCGTTTTAAAGGTAGCTTATCCCATGGGATACTCAATCTAACGTTCACATAGGCGGGTTGAAAAATCTTAAAAGACGCCTAAAATAGATCAAGAAACACGGTAGGGGTTCGTTAGATTTACAAGAAATATTTTCAAGAATTAGCAATGGAGTAGCTCCTGTGCTAGGGTCGGGGACCCAGGCACAGCCCGAGGCTGGGTATCGCCTACCGAATACTGTTTGCGTACTCAGGTGCTTTACATCTCGCACTGGACTGGACAGAGTCTTGCAAATATCTGCTTTAATTGCGTATGCCAGTTTTCGCTCTACAAATTGAAACCTTTGAACAATTACTGTAGGTAGTGGAGGCGTGCGAAGCTTGAACAAACTTAACACTTGAGCTGTTGCGGCCGTACATTTTGCATTATACTCAATGCCGATTTTCAGTTAAGCCTGCGTTCAGTTTGACACTTTTTATTTTATTATTAGCCAGTCAGCTCTGAAACAGCCGTTCATTGTTAACTTCTTGGAACCGCTAACGTGCGATTTTTTTTTTTTGACCGTGTTATATTTCGGAGCAATCTTTGACATTGTCTCAGGATTTTAGGATGAAAAGCAAGGAATGCTGACAATCCGCTAACGTTACAGGTTACTAACCCTGAAGGAGATACCTAGCTAATAGCTGTTATAAGTGTTGCGTGTGTCTTGAAGATCTGATTTTGTTCCAGGGGCTAGTGCACAAGGCGATGGCTCTCGGTCGGCCGGCCGTGGAAACATGCGTGGCGGCAGGAATATTGCTGAACAGGTGGTGCGGACCCGGCCAGCGGACGTATTGACAAAATCCGGTATGTACTATAGTTAATATTAGTGTTCCTTTTCTCAGCATTCGTCCACGTTTTGGTTTGTGTACTTCCGTGTTTTCAGTATGCCCTTATTCGTGAAAAGTCTTGCACGAAGAGCATCGTAAATTTTATGATTTACAAATCTTCTATTCAGCATTTCAATGTGGATGGGGCCACCATGTATAGTATTTGCGCGTCTCGACGAATGTGAATGTAATAGGCCTTATCATTCCTGGTCTGTGTTTAGGTACGTCTGGTGAACCGATGATCTTCACCTCCAATTATTTCCGCTTCGTGACGAAGCCGGACTGGTGTCTGTACCAGTACCGTGTTGATTTTCAACCTGAAGAGGATCGGACAGTCATCCGTCGAGCACTCATGAGGGTCCACAGGGAAAAGTTGGGCGCTTACATTTTCGATGGCACTGTGATGTTCATCGCCAGACGCTTGACCAACACTGAAGAAGTAAGTTGAAAGTTATGAACTGTGTAGTGCACGGTGTGTAGTGCATGTGCCTAATATCCTCTTTTCGGAACCCATTTGGTAGTATGAGCGGTGCACTCCTCCCAGACCCTTGACAGGGTGGCCACCAATCCTGGAAATCTAGGAAGTAGCTGGGTGGTTCGGAAGTGATTTTTATTAACATTACCTTTCCCTGGAATTCCTTTTTTTATTTCCCCCAGTTGCCGCAGGCGATCGGTAAGTTGTTTAGGCCTCAGAATGACCTCATCGAGCTTAAACTAGTCAGCCTCCTGATTTTCCGTTCATACAATCGTACCCGCTTCGACTACCCTCCACAAATCATGGGGGTTACTTTACGGGGGTAGGGGGCGTTTTGGAACTGAACACCCATGAAATTAATGCTGAAGCCAGATAAATCTTACATAAAATTAGTGTATACCGACAGTGCAACCGTATGAAGGTTACAAAGTGCTGAGATGTGCTTTGTTGAAGTATCGTAATATTTCTAGTTTTGAATCTCCATCTGAAAGGTGACCGCAAACACCATGGTACCTCAAACCATGCCGTTTTTGGTGGGGAAAAATGACTGTTGACAGCTTGATCAAACCGCAAGAAACCCATGCTGTGTGATGGGGTATTCTTTCAACGCATTATGTTTCGGTGATGCCCTCAGACTTTGTTGAAATTTTCATTCGTGGGAAATGCTAGAAAAGTGAGGTGACCGCCGTCCTTTGCTTAAGTTTGAACGCCTAAATCCATTGTCTTGCTGAAATGAAGCGATGCAGGGGGCTGTGTCGTGGCCAGGTGAGACCGTGCTGCCGTTTGGGTCGGGTCGCTCCCTCTTTCATCTTCCCTTCCCTACCAGCGGTAGTTCATTACAAATGTTCACGAGTGTTTGGACTTGTCCCTTTCGTCACAGCCAGAACGTGCTTAGTCTTAGTTCAGCATGGCGACATGGCAGAAATCGTGACCATAACCCACATTTGTTTGTTTCAGCCGGTAATTTTGACCAGTCGGCGACAACATGATGACCAGATCATTAATATTGCGTGCAAGTTAGTCGGCGATGTTATGCCAGGCAACCCCCAGTATTTGCAGTTTTTCAACCTTATGCTGAGAAGCTACATAGGAAATCTCAATCTGCAAATGGTCAAGAGAGACTTCTACGACCCAGAGAACAAGGTAAGACGTTACGTTATACCAGAATTCCCCTTGTATAGACGAACCCGCGTTTTGGGAGACGACGGTGGTAAATTTTTTGGTCCTGTGTATAGAACGCATCAATTTAAGGTAGAGCGCGGCCGGCCCGATCCGCGGGACGGTTTAAGTGAAGTTGCTTTAAACCTCCCATAAATTCTTGAGTGTTAAAGAGTCTTGATACTCCTCTTTTTTTTAAAATTTTCTTTTTATTTTGTAGGTCGAATTAGTGATTTCATGTTGGTTTAGCTTCTTTGAATCGCCCTTTAACGCTAATTTTGCTCAATTTCAGCCAAATTGAAGCCCATCGCTCCAGATTTCTTTCTCATATTATTAGTGACCCCACATTTTTTCGTCTACATCGTTTTACTCAAAGGAGACTTCTCTAAATCTAGTTTTTAAAGATGAGTTAATACGGCCCCCTTTAGAAAAGAAAAAACCGTTATGAATCTAGCCAGTCCGTTCCGCCATAAAATAACGTGTTTTATGTTTTCCTTCCCTGTCCACATTGTCCAAAAATTACATCGGTAACCACACTTTTTAATAGCGTTTCGGATGCGCCTAGATATAAGGAAGACGAAGAATTTAAATTCAAACTTAAGAGTTAATGGGGTGCTTGACCTTCGTCTCGTTAATACAGTGAAATTTATTGTTCGGGTGTTATTGTTTCAGATCTCGGTACCTCAACATCGCCTGGAACTCTGGCCCGGTTACCAGACGTCCATCCGGCAGCACGAAAGTGAAATCTTATTGTGCGCAGAGGTTACGCACAAAGTAATGCGGATGGAAACGTGCCTGAACATCCTGCGTCAGTGCTCGGAAGTTAGAGGAGGCGACTATAAGGCGCTCTTCAGCAAAGCTGTTGTTGGCACTGTCGTACTCACAGAGTACAATAACCGGACCTACAGGATTGATGATGTCGACTGGAACATCACCCCCTCTAGCACCTTTAGGAGGGGGAACGAAGACATCACGTACATTGACTACATGAAACAGGTGAATATTGTTGAGCTTGACAAATGATCTTTTGAAGTTGGTTATTAAGCAAGGCGAGGAGATGTGATTCGGCTGCTCTGTAGCGTAGTTAGAACATATGCAAATTTGTTTTCAGAAATATCCTCAATACAGCCGCATAGATCCCCGCCAACCTATGTTGGTGTCTAAGTCCAAACCGAGGGAAGTGCGCGCGGGACAATCTGATATAATATATCTGATTCCGGAAGTGTGTAGATGCACAGGACTTACGGAAAGCATAAGGTATGGCCTCAACTCCAGTACTACAGTAATGAGCATGAGCATGAGATTGGATGGTTCTAATTCGAACTATGTTTGCAGAAATGACTTCAAGGTCATGCAAGACTTGGCTAAACACACCAGACTGACTCCTGCACTTCGCACCGAAGCTTTGAAGAGATTCATTCGTAGATTGATTGATGAACCGAAGGTAAGCATTGATTTCTCGTCAGCCCATTTATGCACAACGGGCACTTAGTGCCCTCCTTGATTTTCATCTCTTTTAGCCCCTTCGAATAGTTTCTAGACAGTTTGTTGTTACTGGTAATATTCTAGATGGATCATGACTACCTATCTTTTTCTCCTCACGAGTCGCTCATGTAACAATAGCCTGCCACGATCAGCTCAGGAGGTCGGGCATTTCGTGCTCTACAACCCATGGACGAATTTCTGTTTGAAGGTTTCAGTATCATTCGAATTTTGTGTAGACACGTCAGCTTACATGCTGATCTTTCAAGTAAAAATCTCAAATTATTTTGTCATTTCATAAGTGTGCCAGTTGAATATTATTATGCGGGCACTAAAGTGCCCGTGTGCGCAACCCCGCTAACAATTTTTTCTTGGTAAAGTAGACTTTCAATGCAGCTATCATGGCCAAGGTACTTGTTAGATCCTTGTAATGGACTTTAAATTATTTTTACCCAGTTTTCAAATGTTTTGACAGTAAACGTAATACTTGACCGGTCCGCCAAAGGAATCTACCTGGCTCTGGACGTAACATGCTTATTCATTGTGTTTAGGGCTTGTCCGAACCTGTTTTATTTGACCTTAATTGGTTTGGGGGAACAGCAACTTTGGCAGGGCACGTGTTCTCGAGTACACTTACCCTGGCATGACTGACGCGAGGAGTGGTGTACTCCGGGGCCAGGGGTCGAGCAGATGTGTTTTTACACTAACTGGGCGTGTGTGCAAAGTACCCTCACCATAATTTCATTTACAAAACCAAAAACTTCGAAATTGCTAGAAAAACAAATTTGATGGTACTTGGCAGAGTCGGACACTTGTGTCCATGTTGAAAAATTCGGTTTAATGATATATATTTGTCATCCAATCTTCAACTGGTCAATTTTGTCAGCGAGATCCTAAATTTTCTTGTCAAGTATGTCAATGTCCGACCTATTCGAGTCCGCAACAGCCTCAATCCTGTCAACCCTCTGCTTACAAGTATCTCAGCGCTCCTTAGCTGTTCGTAGTTGATTTTCAACCACATTAATGTCCTTAATTTCAGCTTTTAGTATCTTAACCTCAGAGCAGCAATCTGACAGGCCAACAGAGAGTTCTTTCATTCGCGTGTCACTCTGACGTTTTTCTGTCGCTTTGTTTTCCGTGATTTCATCAAGCTTCCCTTTCACTTCCTTAGAAAACTTATCAAGGGACTAAGTCAATTTCTCTATTGTATCCGTCGCACAGCTGATAAGAGGAGCTCTTGGAGGTTATGTTGCACTGACAGCATACAATCAATCGTATGTCTTCTCACTAAGATGTCAAACTTTTCTTTCCTATATCCAGTGCAGGACTTATATGTCCACTTGAAACACACTTTAGTCAGTGGAGGCAATAATCTTATCGTTAATGATTTTTTGACCATTCTGACACTTCCCAGGGATACATTGCATTCCACATTTTCTTAATATTTTAAAAAGATTGTCTTCCTGGTTAAGTTTATTTAATCTCGAACGTCGTAATCCGATTGTATGATTAGTTTTCACTTGCGTTGTGTATTTTAGGGGAAGAGGCTGATGGATGCGGGGATGGACCCGAGTTGCCTCGAGTTCTTAAGTCTGATAGAGGTTGATACGCCCGCATTCATTTTTAACATCCAATTTTATTTTAATTTAGAACTTAATTGTCACAGCATAACACGTAGCATGCTGAATAACAGGAAAAGACGAGAGGAGAAAATTAACTCTCACGACCTCTTCATATTTCAATGATGAGACGCCACTGCCATTTTTCAGCAGATGGCATCACCTCTTCCAGGAGCACCTTACCCTCACTTACGCGACTGCAACGCTCTTTTGATATCTAACTAATTCACTTAGATAGCGGCTGAGAAAATAGGGTCAGCTGTTACAGCTTTACCAGCTTTACCATCTATTTCGAAATGCAGGAAATTCGGAAAAATGCATTGACTTTTTGCGGAGTCCTGTATCACAGGTTGAAAATGGATCTCATCGATGAATATGTTTTGAAATCTTTCCTTAGCTATTTACCTCTGTGCTCGTTCAACAAATGCAAGTTTAGGATTACTATCCTAAATTTGAAGTTAAGTGCTGTAAAATTTCTGTTTCTACTTGCTCCGATAACGCAAAGGGAAGTGATTCTTTGCTAGACGTGTGCGTATCTGTGTGATTGCGATGATGATTTGTCTGATATCTTTCGAAAAAGTGGACGGATTGAGACGAAATTTCATTATATTACATTATGAATATATCGCAAAATGACTTCTATCGGACCCTCTCCCTATTGTCGTATGTCTTAGTACCTTTCTCTAGTCAAAAGGTACTTCGCAACCATGGCAGCAATGACGCCGGGGCGGCCCACGCCCACCCAAACTTTGGTCGACGAAACAATGAAAACTATCTACCAACAACCGAAATACCTTCGATACGAACATTTCCATATCAGGTTGTTGACTGGAAACCCGTTTTAAATTTCCCGGTTTTCCCGGACAAAACTCCAAAATTCCGGGCTCTTCCGGAAACCTTCGGGAACCAATCTTTCATGTCAAATAGGGTGACTAATTGTGTCTTGATAGTAAATGTGCGGCGGCTTTGTAATTTGCGTTTTCTTGTTGCAGAATCGGGAAGGAATGAACCTGTGGGGAATGAGACTGGCGGATACCTTAACGCAAGTGAAGGGTCGTGTGTTGGAGAAGGAGAAAATCACGTTCGGTGAAGGAAGCAGGCCCGCTTTAGCTAGTGCGGACTGGATGAGAGAGATGCGCTCGAGCCCCTACGTGCACACGGTCCCTCTGAAGGAGTGGGCTGTGGTATTCCCAAGCCGCTTGGGCAGAGAGACGGAGGCGTTCGTGCGACAGCTCCAGCAGTGCGGCAAGGGAATGCGCTTCCCTGTCCCGGATCCGATCACGTAAGTCTATATCAAGTAGTTCGCTCAGGCTGGAAACTGAAATTTATCAATACAGACCTTTGAATTTACCCTGTCCTTAAGGCGGTAGACTCGCGACTGGCCCGATCAGCGAGACGGGTATGAGAAAAACGCTTCAAAATCCTGAAAAGTTTTTATGTCACAAAAGGTTTATTCCTTCCCTTAAGTTCTCCTAATTTTACCCTGCCTTGCTTTGGGACGAGTCAAGAACTCCAAAAACAGGCAAATGCGAATTAAACGAAAATAACGGTTGGAACAAGCTTTTTCCTGTTATTTGGTCGGTGACGCCCATATTTTCTTTTCTCTACACACATTGAAAAGGGCTCCAATCTTGTTTCGAAGAAAATTCTGATCATGCCGACAAAGCTAAAACCCAAAATTCACTTGAACGGTAGCAAAAATGTGCGCTTTTCCGTAAGAAAAATGTATAATTGAATCCTTTTCATTTCAAAAACGAGCTCTGTGACTGTGGGTTTTCTTGTAAGAAACTACTTCGGTGTGTCTTGACAAGCATGCCCCATCAATTTTAAGCGATTGTGATCATTCTGGGTCGAGTCTACTACTTAAACATTGAATTATTACGAATCAAATCCAAGAAACTTTAATCTCTCAGCGCCCATCGGCTGGACGAATACTGCCGCTTTTTAGCTAGGCGATGTGTTAACCCGAATGTACTCCAAATTTAGTATGTTGGTAATCTACTTAATTTCTGAAATTTATTTCATGCGAAGCTTCCAAGGATAGACTTTACCGTGTTGGGCAGTGAAGTAATGAGTTTGTCAAGTGCGCATTTTCTGTATCCATTATCAGGGAGGGAGATGAGGCTTGTCCCATTCGTGACGTATGAAGGGTATTTTCTGCCCCATTTACGATCATTTTGTTAACCTGGTCAATTTCTAAATATTATACCAAACTCTGCGGTGAGGACTTAACGGGCAATCCATTCTGTGATGAAAGTGCACTTGTGCGCTCTGCTTGCTACGATGTAAATATGCGCCGCTCCGAGCCTTCCGCCCCTCGCTTGCCGTTCACGATACTCATGTATCCTAGAGTGAATCCTATGTTTTTAGGTCAATATGGTACTTACGGTACATACTTAGTACAACAAATAAAAATTAGTAAATAAATCAAGAGGAAATCCGACTAGCCGATGGAACTTTTTCGTGGAGGTGTGCCCCGCCTTGAAATGTTTCTTTTCGTCAATTACTTGTGGATTTTGAACTGATTCGCTCTGTGTGAAACATTTGAGTTCGAAGCGGAGTGTTAATGACTTTGTTTCTTACAGCGTTGACTTGCGCGACGACAACGCGGCCTCGTACGTCCAGAATTTAAGCAAGCTTTTGGACCATGACAGGCCGCAGATTGTGCTCTGCTTGGTCCAAGGCAACAAGCCGGATCGTTACAACGCCATCAAGAAAGTGTGTTACATTGACCGCGGAGGTAATTGGCCTGCATGTCTGGAGTACTAAGTGTGACTCGTTTGTTTCTTTTGTTAATGCTTTTGACTTGTGTTCCAGTGCCATCCCAAGTCGTTACCGCGAGAGTGGCAACCAAGGGCATGTCGGTCGCAACGAAGGTCATTCTTCAGATGGCATGCAAGATCGGATGCATCCCGTGGTCGGTGCCCAACCCTGCTAAGGTAAGATTCCTTCGCGACCGACTTCCCCTCACCATCCAGCGTAGTGTTTTGAAACATCCATGTTCGTTTGTTCGTTCAAAAATTGAAGAAAAGTATGTCATGAAAATTGAACCGCCGTGTGTCCTCCTGTCAAATTTCAAGTCATTATCTTGAGAGGGGGCGCCGCAATCACCGTCGGAACGGGGCGATGCGAAAGCGAAACTCTACGCCGCACCATCGCGCAGAATCGCTCTCAGCCGTCGCGCTAGATCCCCTTAAAGACGCTGCAAAAACTAAAACAAAGACCCTCACATTTTACCCTCAATGTATTTTAGCCAAAAGTTTAGGTTTAGGTCATTCAATAAAAGTGAGTTTTAAACGTTTTTTTTCTAGCAAATTTTTCCTAAGAATGAAGCACATTTTTCCTAATCGGTTTATACAATTACTCGAAATTTGGGTTGGGGATTAATAGCCGATTTTTTCAAGAAACAATGGCGGAAACTCCCATTTTTTGGCATGAACAGCCCTGGCCAAGTCATTTTTAGGTCTTAAGCCAAAAGTATACCCATTTCCGGATTGCTTTTGAACGCTGCTGCTACAAGATGAACACCTTGGAAGTCTACAAACTCTACTGCAAAGCTGAGTTATCCGCGTCCAAATATACTTTTTAGGATTTTTTTAAGTTTTCTTCAAAAATAAAAGCACTAATTTTTGTAAAGTACATAATTTTCTCAAACTCCAGGGGTATGTTTTTCCTCCGGCTGCATTTGACCCCTAAAAAGGTAAAATACGTAAATCGCCTCGTAACGTAAGTCGCCGAAATTTTGTTGCTCACTGTTTTTGTCCTCGAAGTGAAATTCAGTGATGTGTATGGGACTACAGTGCTCCCCCGCTAATCCGGCACAAGCGGGAGAAGAGGCTGTCGGATTAGCGGATTTGTCCGGATTA
>Ga0058701_10001542_pt1 | contig 16524 bp, 8 predicted proteins | sample AgamicOrMae_FD_97039 | JGI IMG/M metagenome (GOLD analysis project Ga0058701, IMG submission 97039) | Agave microbial communities from Guanajuato, Mexico - Or.Ma.e | ecosystem: Host-associated > Plants > Phyllosphere > Phylloplane/Leaf | place: Guanajuato, Mexico | collected 2012-06-04
TAGGCAACCGCAATACACCGATGTCTAGGTGGTTGCAGGGGTAGACGTTTTTTCTGTCTATGACAGTACCTTGGTCTTTGATTGCACGTAAATAGAACATCATTTTGCTACCCTTTGGATGAATAAAGCTGAGAAAACCCATCAGAAGAGTTATCGTAGTCCTAAGAAAAGATATCTCCCCAGATCAATTGATCAGACCTTTCTCAGTTGCACCAGGGTAGGTTAGATTAACCAGGGTTAGGGATCCGTGTATCGTGCCTCGTTCTGCTATCGCTCGGCACGGTTTTGTTTCAAAATACGAAATATTGAACCTTTGAAAATACCGTTTATAATATTTTTCTCTTCCTGAAATTTGCTCCTAATTAGGCATTGGGAATTCACGGCGATTCAGAAAATGTGTCATTCGTTTGCAAAAGTCGTAAAAGCCAGAGAAAGTTGAGTATTTGCTCTTGGTAAGTCATTTGGCGCGGCGAGCAAATTAGTTTGCAAAAGTAAGCACTGACCAAGACGACGTTGTAAACGGCCAACCGCAAAAGAGCCGCAAAGAGTCAATGTGCCCAAGTCGAGTCCTCCGCACGGCAAGCTCGGTGCGGCGACGCGATGCGAGAAACGGCCACTTGACGAGCGCAAATACTCCTCCCCCACTTCCCACCACTGAATAGGTGTTACTGTCGAGGAGCCAAACCTAAACGAGCAAATGAGCTACATCAAATCCCAGCAGAGGATTCTTCGGAAGACCGTATTAACTGCTCTCCGAGAGCACGGATGACCTGCAAAAACCTTTTCAGCTCTCTACAAAAAACTATGAGCTGATCCTGCAATGACACAAAGGGCTATAAGAGACACGGAAAAAGGCCGAGTTCTTCTCGGGAAGAAACGGTTTCTTGGGGGAATAACGAGGCCAAAAAATAAAGAATAAAATTAAAAGAGCCGGCGTTTTTTAGCTATATTTTACGAAATAAACCTTCAAAACTTTGTAATACCGAGTGTATGTGCACTTTTTTATGTTCAGTACAGATCATGAGTCGTGTCGCATTCGAATCTAGTGACTTTAATTTTCTTCTAAATTCGCATTTGTAATACGTAGTGCATTTATGTATGGAGAACCGTGTCCGTGGTCCGGTCGATTAAATGGTATTTGTCAACATTTCTCGGATCAAAAAGTCGTCCCTAAGTTGTGCGGAGCATGACTATAGAACTCTACTGCAGTGAAAGATCCTTGAAGTTCAATTTGATTCGCTGGGGCTCGTAACCTCTTGAAACTAGTGGAATATATCCGATTTCAGTCTTCTCAAAAATTCTGGGTTTCGTAACCAGGTTACTAACCATCATGCGATGTCTGACAACCTAAGACAGCAGTGACAGCAAGCATATGAATGGATAACCAGCAAGCCTTAGCTCTCCATTAAACGGCAGTGCCTCTTCTTCTGGTAAAGAAATCGAACCCAGTAAAAACAACCCATCAGAAAAAGCTTCAGCAAAGCAGAAGAATGGAGAATCAGCAAGCCTTGCATATCCACTAAACCAAAATGCCCCATGTTCTTCTAACGTAATTCAATCAAGTAAAAATTGCCTTGAATACAGTAAAACGCCTATCAGCAAAAGCTTCAGCAAAGCAGAAGAATGGAGAATCAGCAAAGCCTTAAATATATCAAACTACAGCACCTCCTCTTCTCCAACCGCGATGGAATCCAGTAAAAATTGTTAATCTTGGAAGAAATCAGCAAGCCTTCATTCTCCTAGGCATCAAAACTGACCAAATAATGCAGTGCCTATCCTTTTTCTTCAGGAAACAATCATAAATATACACTGGGTATATCAAATAAAATCAGCAGTTCTTTATTTCTCGTTTCTTGCATTGAAGCTGAATTACAATTCTTCTTCAAGAAAGAAATATAAATCAAGTTGGATATATAAAAGAAAATCAGCATGTCTATTATTTCTGTGCAGCGAGGACTTAAGTGCCTCTTCCTCAGGATATATCGTAAATCTAGTGAAAGGTGAACTTTTCGTGAGTCAGGTGACTCGCAGCTGCGGAGTCGCGGAAGTCAAACCGTTCCTAATTGAGGCGTCAATGAGTTCGGAGAAGGCGGTGAACGTCGCATTGGCGAGTGCAGCTCTGCCTGCTGCATGCCCTGCGGCTCGTCCTCCGGAAATCGTCCAATTAACGGGCTGCGTTCTGAATCACGGAGAATATGTCTCAAAACGCTGTCTCTCCTTTACGTAATTCATCACGAATCATTTTTTCAGAGACTTTAATCAGCTCGTTTTTCTTCATATGTTGACAACATAATAACCATCAGTAAGAGGAGACCGATTTACTGATGCTAATAGGTTGCTTTTAAACGCGGTTTCGGGCTATTGACATCGTACTCTGATTACCTCGGTGGGTAGCCTCCAGAAGGATGATGTATCATATGGGATGGAATGAAATGAGCCTAGTTTTGGTTTCTCGACATGCTCCGGATACGGTTACTTAGAAGATGCAGGGTTTGCAGGATCAGCCCTGTCTCTTTTCAGGCTTCTCCGTGAAAATAGACCTAGTAATATTATGAATGATACCTGCTATATATCAGGCGACATCAGGGTTAACAGTCCACAACGTTCACTCCAGTGCACTGATAGGTTCCATACAGTGGGATTGCACGTGTTCCCCTCGGTAAACTTTTTTGGAATATTGTTCTGAATATTTTTGTCTCTTTGCTTGTTCCAGGTGAGTTGGAATTCTAGCGGACCAAATTGCCTTTTCCGGTCATCGTGAGTGCTTAACGTCATTCCCCACAAAATAATGTGATTTATTCCCCAAAAAGCAATTTGTTATGGGACCACAAAGCCTTGTCCGCTTTTAACATACGTTAAAACATCGTTTCTGAGGGGCTCAATATTTTTTATCAACTTGATACGGTTTTTGTCGGACACTTTCGATATTACTATCGCGAACAAAAGTCTTGTCTCACACATCATGAGATCATTACCAAGAGAGCGATATGAGTTTTACGTTGGTTGTACATCTTCTTCAAATGATTTTCTAGAAAAAGAACATGTTATGAGTTTTTTTTCCTCCCTCAATTGAGGTTTTAGTTTTGGAACGCTTGATATTAACACATTACCATGAACTTCCGTAAGCATTGATCGCTTGATTCACAACAGTGTCTATGAAAGCAATTTTCCTGTGCTACTCGAATTAAAGTACAATGTTTCTTATGGGAATAGTCTTTCATCATAGTTTATGAGTAGCGAACATTGCGTGAATACCAAACTCATTGTCATTCTTATTCTTTAATTGATTCGTTGGAAATACGCCTTTAGCGCAGAATGCGGGCTAAAATATGTCCGCCGTTTAACACCTAGGTTTTGTGATTTAGTAACAATAGGCGTGGCTCTCAGATCAATTCATGCGCTAAAAATCGTAATCACATCCCCCGAAATCGTGATTAGTTACGATGCGTTCCTTACGAAATAATTTACGAATTTTTTCATGTAGTCATCGTTATATTTGCCTTCATTGGGCGTCACCTCATTCCAGGTTAATTGATTCAATATCTGAGTATTAAATGCTAATGCTGGATCCAATGAAGAGATAACAGATATTCGGCCTTGCGTCGCGAACGAGGACAAAAAAAAAACTCAAAGGTGTTGCGATCTGATCATGCTTGGATTTTACGATGTGTTTGCTAATGCGTGACCGTTTGTCTTAGATTCTGGAAAGATATTCAATTACCCTCAGAACAGGTCGTTTGCACTTTATTGCGTGTTAATTCTTAAATTGGTTTTGAATGAAAAATGGTTAATTCTGCTTGCTAAATTATATTCCTCATTTTCTCACATCCACGTCAGGGCTAATACAGTTGCCTTGAGTTCAGAGTAAAATGCTCTAGATGAGGATATTTATGAGAAATCTCTCTTAAAGAGTTCGTGTGAGAATATTTTTAAGATTTGTCCATTTTTTCGTGGAACTTGGAATAGGAATGAAATTATACACATGTAATTGAGGTGAACGTTTGAAAACTTCAGCAACTGAGTGTGATGGACTGTTTTCACACGATCGATATTAGCAAACAGCCCCTTTTAAAACGATGGCTTCGAATGAAGCTGTATTAGCTGAAAATGCTGTTTCAAAACTGTACTACTTGCAATTGATAACTTTAGGAATCAGCACATTCTTGAATGAGTATTTTCACCTAGTACAGTTTCATTTGAAGCCATCGAAAAAGTATCAAGCCTATCTTCGCCGAAAATAGTCAACGAGTTACTTGAGTAGAAACGCGAATTTGTCGGGGCTAACAAGCCTACAAAAGCTAAGAAAATAAGCCTCCTAGAAACCCCCATCGAAGATCTTGTGAAAGGATTTTCCCTTTCAACTGCAATCGTCATTCGGTTGTTTTGTATTAAAGTGATGCTTTGGAATAAACTATGCAAAGCATGAGAATATCTGATAAAAAAAGTTCAATATCAGCTTGATCGGAACTCCCTTGGTATACGAGTCCTCACAGCGGATAACACCCAGACCCGTTCTACTCCGACCATACTGTCACCGCAGGGTGGCTATGGTAACAAGATTAAAACTCGCCGTCTAAATCCTATCGGGTCACCTCAGAAACAGCTGTTGATGAGACCGGTAGCATTTGCGCGAATTAGCCGCCTCGCCGAAGTTAGGCTCAAGTGACTAGAGTGAATCAAGATTCGAGCCATGACTCCGGATACAAGTTTGAGCCTAACTTGAACAGACGAATGGCCAGGGGCTCAGGACAACGCGAGGCGGCGCGACATCTCCGGGGTCGACACACTTCGCCCACCGTGTTGCCGGACGCGTCTTCGACAAGATCCACTTGATTGCTAACGGACTGGCCAAAATGTCAAGCTCCGGAGAGTCGCTTGTCTCGGCGGTCGCCTTGTATCGGTCCGGTTGCCAGAACGAGCCTTTTGATTCTAAGTTAGAAAGCCAGGCCTTGGGGGTAATCCAGTCACCCTTATTGGATCCTTTTACAACCGGAAGTTTTCAACTTTTTATCGAATTATGAAGTAGGGCCTTTCTCGAGATGATTCAATCAGCGGAGTTTAATTACTTTTTTTGCTGGATGCCAAATGATGTTATTTGCGACGCTAGACACTTTAGGTGTAAAGTAAATGGGAGAATTGTTTCGGAGGAGGGAAACAGTATGACGAAGTAGATATATTTTGTTGCGAAGTTTCTTACGGAAGAGTGATGAGCCCGGTCCAAGGAGGACGTATCAATGAGAAAGCCCCTTGGGACTGCAAGACAATCTTCCGAGGCCCAATAGCACAGGACCAGTGTTGAATTCCTGATGAACGATCACCAATGAATAAACGTCATCTTATTGATTGTCCTTGGGGTAAGTTGAGAACAATGCATTTAGTCAGCGTTGATGTTTTGGTATTGCTAATCGCAATGAATCAAGCGACAATGTTTGCAGAAATAGACAGCGAACCTAATCAACCAATGCGAAATTCTCATTGAAAGATTCATTCGGCTAACTATGCCGACATAACTTGCGCTCTGAACACGATATTGCAGTGCCGACTGCCTATTAAGTACTCATTACATGCAAGAATTACGTACATTGTGAATGATAATATTCATCAGCCAAACACAATATAAACAAGTGTCCCATATACTTTTGTTTAGTCACAGAGTCCGTTGGACATTGCTCAAAACTCTTGAACACAAAGTGTATAACTGACGAAAGTGTTGAGGAAAGTGTCGTGACTAAGGGAACACATAAAACCCTGTCGCAAGTTCCTCTCAATCACTTAGTTTGCTATCACTTTATGCTAAAAGCTTTGAGATGCACCTGCATTTTGTCGAATGGCATTGTCGTGACTGGTCGATTGAGGAATAAACGGCATTTGGCATCGATGCGGACAGAATAAGCTGCTGACTGTCTCACTGTTTAAACCTTTCACAGGGATGTGGAGATAGGATTGTCGTAATGCTGTTTCTGATCCTCCGCCTTGTACAGCCTCTTCTACTTCTGCTGGAGCTTCTGCTATACCATTACAGCTCTTCGCACTGTAACCCAATAAATGTACGATCACAGCTCTTTCTTCAAAAGGTGACAGCCAGAAGAACAAAGGTGTACCGAATATTTGGAATTCTCCTCCTCGCAGAAGGCATCTAGGCGCAGTTCGAAGAAGATCGCGACTGCCACCGGTAGTCTGCTGGGAGGGGGCGGGGGTCTACCTGCCGGCGGGAAATAAAAAGGAAGAAATATGAGCGATGGGATGCACGGAGTTGAGAAGGGCAGGGCAAAGATCCTTTAGGGCATGCAACAGCACTGCGCTGACGCCCGAGGCTTCTCTAACCTTTTTTTCTTCTTTTTGCTCTGACTCATTATACGAAGGTGCTCTGTTTGGTTCAACTTATTTGCCATATGGATATCGCATGGGTCTGGGGTAGAGTTTCTTGTTTGGGATGCCTGCCTTAGTCTGTCGGCTGTCGAGGGCTCCTCTTGGGGATGTTTTTCGTGCGGAGGGATTAAGGGCGCTGTTTTGGGTGGTTTACGGACGTGATTGAGAGATCGGTCGACTTAAGCTTACCGTCTGCGGATCTTTTTTTCTTCCTTTTTCTTGTTCTCTTTTTTGAAGTCTTTTGAAGTTTAGTCGTGATATCTCCCGCAATGTATATATGTAAAAAAAATACAAGAATGTAATCATTGCTGTAAGTAAAAACTGTCTTTGGCTCAGAATATCACATCAGTCAATGCATTTTCTATTTCTTGTGTTCGGAGCCAAAGCTATGAGTGGATAGAAAAGCTGGATATCAAATCCATGCCTCAAAGCACACGGGAATCAACCCAACCTAAACGGTCCTATATTGTCCTATATCATATATCAGTCCTATATATCATATACCACGGTCCTAAATCATATATTGTCACAATGCAATTGTAGGTTTAACTAGGGTCAAACAGAATAAGTAGAAAATGAAACTCAGGATGTGTCTTGTGAGGAGTTGATGAGTGCTTAATAGCGCTTTTGTTTCATGATGGGTAGTTGTATGTTGCTGACGTTTTCGTAATAAATATCCTCTTTAATCCGCGGATCTAAAAATACAAACAATGTAAAACGCATCATCCAAGAATATTTGATCAACTCTCGTAATGAACATAGTAATAATTATCTACGCAAACATCCTATCTTCGTTGAGTCAAGCCTTCTTCCGAGACAGTCTGCAATTTTTTGTGAGGGCTCTTAACGTCTTGAACATAGTTTACGCCGTTTTAAAAGTCCGGTTTTATTGAACACAAAGTTGAACAGTGTGCACTGCAGGCACTTGCGCACTTATTACCCACTACCTCGGGAACAGGAACGTTTTTTTTTTACGGTTACCCGAAGACTGTACTTTTATCGGTGTCATAACCTCTGCCGTAAATTTAAACTTTTCTAATTACTCTTTAAGATAAATACAAAAAAATCACCGACAAACGAATCGGCTATCTCTACCAAGTCTTCTACAAGATGATCGACTAACAGAAATGTGTATTTAAGAGTATTTCAAGCTAACTTAAAAATAACTGATAATATTTTCTTCATGCTTTTATCCCGACTTTAAGGTGATGCGTTCCCGAATAAATGATCTTAACATATCTGTAATACACGCGAAGCCTGGTGAAGTCTTGAAGTAAACTTGTGTCTCTTTATTTTAAATCGATTCAACCGAGACCTTTAGACCTATTTCAACCCTAGTAAGCTTTGTCTTTAATGAAAACCTCCGAGTGAAATATTTTTATTCAGCAAATGAAGTGTTAAACCTTAGACATGCTCATAATTTGTTCAGTAGCGATAGTAAGTCTTCTGTGTACTATTGAACAACTCTTGCAGCTACTAAGATAGCCAACAACTGTCTCGCGATTTAGAAGTGGCATAGCTTTCAAACTCGTTGTACTCGCCATCGGCACCATACGTGATGTCATAGACCTGCTGATGATAACGAAGATGGAGAAGACGGGAATTATATTCCAGACCAAATAATATCTTACGACCTCACAAATAGAGCTATCGAGGTACTGTGTCTTAGTTGACAGTGATTGACCCGTTCCCATATTTAAATAACTTATCTCAATATTCTAAATCAGTATCATGTGTCTGTTATCGGTACCATAACCTCTAAACTTTTGTAATCGTCCCTCCAAAGGATACCTTGAAGTTTGCAAAACAAAAAACGTCAAGGAAGCTGAAAATCGAAAATTATTCCAGCTTTTATGTGCTGCGCTTTATCACCATCAAACTTTTGAAGCATGCACGAGATTTCTTTTTGTGGCGATTTCGAAGCGGGCACGCTCTGCGGGGATACTAAATAGGTACTTACGAATGGGTATCACTACCCGAGAGGGTACATTGCTCTGCAGGAGGTAAACCCATTTGCTGCAGCCGTGAAGTTATCGCTCACCGCAGCCGTTGGGTGGCGCTGTGATCTACAGTAGCCTTCACTTTCTGAGCGATCCACAGATTTGGAGGTGGCGCTTTTACGCAATCTGCTAACCATATCAGTTTCATATATCTCTGCAGCTTTCACTTTTCCAAGGAACTCAAAACGTTGCCCCGCGGGGTGCGTCTATAAATGATGCGCTCGCGAAATGCGCGCTTTCCGAATTTGATATCTCTACTCTCCTGTCAGAAAATTCTAGATAAGACTAGCTTATATTTTATTCCTTTTTTGTGGTGTAAGTATTTCTTTGCAGGGATTACCCCAAAACAACAATTTTCACTAAACCTGCTCACGATAAATCTGATAACTTTTTAAGGGCTTTTTCCCCGTTGTATTTGTATTTTTTTATGCCATTAAGCAGTTCCTTTGCGATGTCTCTAATCCTGGTTGGAATCGTAGCTAAGCGTTTACAGTATTAACTATCCCGTGTTTTAGATAGTCCTATGCCTCTTTTAGGTTTGAAGGTAAAACAGGGAAAGAGCATAATTTGATTATTTTGGAAGATATCGCTATCAACAGCCATATTAATGAAGAGCTCTCGACGAGACCTTTTCATTGATATAATTGTTGATACATCCATCTGGAAATATCGAAATTACGCCCTCTCCCTGTTTTACATTCATATTTAAAACAGGGGATTATTGTGTTTCTTTAATAGAATATTTTTTTTTTCGATTTCACCTATTAAACTTAAAAAAAGATTTTGAGATCGACGATCAACACGAGATTCAATGAAAGTGATCTCAACACATCAGTCAGCTACTAAAAGAATAGGATAACAATGTCCCTATTTCCTGTGCCTCACCGAACACGCACAGCTATGATAAAATACCGAGAACAGAGTACAGTTAGGCCCCAGAATCCCCCCTGGTACCGTTCGATCGATGAAAGTGTACTAAATATCTCCTTTTCCTCTGTTTCGGATAAGTTGGTTGAGCGGCTCCAAATTGATCGTGAGTGGCTCGAAAATTGATTAAACAACATCCGGCGAATCAATATAACGAATCACATTTTTAATTATATCGCAATATATCAAAAGCGCTCGGCAATGAATCAGTTCTCGTCTGCCCACGAATTCGTTTTCAGCAAATACCACTTTCACTACAACTTTAATTTATGTTTGTCGCAATGTTGGGATGTCTCATCCGCACGCACATTTGTCGTTGCAGCTGCCTCCCACTATGTAGGGCCAGCGTACACCCACCGAAGCTACATCTTGCAACATTCGAACCAAACCGGTGCCTGTTCGAATGATATTTACGATTGAATCCCAATTACACGTGTGGATGTAGCCACAAATGTGGTCACGAAGGCTGGTGTACAGGTCAAGGGGGACTTGTTAGGTGAAGTGCAGAGTGATCACCCCGGAGATGCGGAAGCTGTGATGACACAATACTAAGTAATTATTTCACTCGCGAACGAGACAATACTGCAGGAAATGAAGGAATTGGTCGGCTTCTCACTACACTGGATTTTAGAGGTTACATTGTGGCCTTTTGGAGCGGAGTGAGGCTTAGGGATCTTAACCTAGTGGATTATCGTGGATTTCGTAGTTAGTTATGAAGTTAAATAAGGATGGATCATTTAGATGGAAAATCTAACCTTCTGAGAAAGTGAAACACCTGTTCATAGCAGCGCCCCAGTTGAAAAAATCGGCTGGCAGAGCGCTGGAACGTGGCTGGATCGCCGAAATGCTGGCTGGGACCAGGCTGGGTGTGGCTGAGGCAAATATCACCAACTTGGCCGCCAGCCGCTTGCCTTTTGCCAGCTATCCCCAGCCCTGTGCCAGCTACCGGCTCTTTTACAGGCAGCCATCCCCAGCCACCGTGGCTGAAAATTGGCGCATGCCAGCCAAATTGCGTCTAGTTGCTAGCGCTCCGCCAGCCGACGCCAGCCACTGGAGCCAGCGTATGTCCAGCCTGTTCCCAGCCCGTTCCCAGCGTGTGCGCCAGTCACTCTCCAGCGCTCTGCCAGCCGTATATTTCTACTGGGGCGGTATCTCAAAAGAAAGTGAAATTGAACTAATCGTAGAGTAATATTACCATTAGACTAATTTCGTGTAGACTTATAAGATTTTCTTGATAGCAATACTATTTAATGTACCGTAGACTATCGGCTCTTTTTCCGTACCCTATTCAGTAATCCTATTGCTATAGACCACCAAGATGCCTCTAAAGGTTCTATTTTTTCTGGCTGCGACTGGAGTCACGTGACCGCAAGCAACCAATCCGGGTGGGTAGCCACAGTCATCTGTAACGTATCAGCAGCTTCGTTGCAAACTGCTTACGGTTATTTTGTAAAGAGGCCGCTGATTAGCTACAGCTGACGTTAGCTACACGCCCGGATTGGTTGCCTGCGGTCACATGACTACAGTCGCAGCGAGAAAAAGTAGAACCTTCAGAGGCATCTTGGTGGTCTATTGCATTAGTATCTTACAATGTAAAAAGATCCTCAAGTATAATTAAAAAGGATATCCGTGATGAACATCCTTGATCTCCATTCGTTATAAGTTTTCATCAAGATATGCGTAAAAAGAATGGACTCATGCAACGTTCTGTATAAACAGTGATTTCTTTTAAAATACATATAAAAAACAGTAGTGAATAAAAACAGCTCAGAGAATAAAATCACATTTGTCTTTCTAGACTTCTAACTAAAATCAGTGCGCAGAGTTTGTGGCTTTATGCGTTGTTTTACCTCTTAGTGTTCGAAATATGTACCGTAAGACCCAAGTTCATTTCAACAACGTTTCTGAAGACAAGCTTTGTGAAGAAATCTACTCCCAGCAGACTATTACCTAAACAGTTTGACCTGTCTCGTTGAGCTATACATACTCACTCCTTCATGATGCAAGCACGGACTCAGCACTCAGAAACTACAGGCTTAAATATTGCCGACCGTTCAGAAGCTATTGATGAAGGCTGTTTATTTAACGCCCCTGTTGCATAAATCGTTGACGTATTAGTTGCTTGTCATATGCGGGTGCCGAGGAAAGGGTCCCAAGTTCGAAGAGAAGGATCGGTACCGGTTATGTCATCATATCTCGTTTCTTTATTCAACTTTAATTAATATTTTGATAGCTCTTATACTAACGCATGTGCGAACCTCCACCACTGTTCGTCGGAAAAGACGTGGGAGGTAGCTGAATTGGTTGCGTTTTGAATCAATGAAATTTTCTATTAGTCCAATAGCTTCATAGGTTACGCAATGAATACAAGAACTTATTATATCAGTCCATAGGGCATTACTATTTATGTAATATAATTATGTCCGGAGGGCGTTTCTAAAGGATATAAAATGTCAAGTACCAATTCGTATTTGTGAATGTTTCAAGAACATATTATTTCAAAGCTGATAAAGCTAAATAGTTTCTCTTGCATTCTAAATTCATTAAATGATTATTTACGCTATCAAAATCTTTGTACAAACATATAATGTGTTCTCGATTTATTTTAAGTATTCATATTTACTTATATTAGGAGCGGCACATCTTGGTTTCCTTAACCCTCTACCACACCAGCGATGCCGTTCGGAAACAGAAAAAAATATTTTGGAGGATCATTTTAGTTCACTATTGTCAAAGTGTAAAAAATGTCACCCCTCTGGAAACCTGAAATTTGTTAATTTAGGCATTTTCCAAAGCTGAAAATTGCGTAGTTTAACGGGAAAAATCCTCCGAATTTCTCTTAAGCTAAATTTCACTGCTAACACTTTAGGCTGTTATGGGTTAATGTTCAGAGATATTGAAGGAAGTATTAACGTTAACTCTTTTTTTTCAGTGTAGGACACCAAGGTTATGATCCACAATTCATGATATTACAGGATACCGTGAGAAAGCATAGTCAAGAATAGGGTAAAGTTGAAAGAAAGTTCTGGAAACAAAACCCTCTTTTCAAACTGGAATTTCTCCGTACAACAAAGACCAATCGTAGAGAACACCTATCGCTAATGGAGTACAGATCTCGAAATGCACTTTGCGACGGCGACCCCTGTTAGTTCCTCTCTGTGCTGGTGCAATCGGAAAAGTATTTCCAAAGAAGAAAAAAAGGTGGCGACTTAAACAACAAGACTGATTTCAACGAATCGCAAAACTCCCTGAGGGGGTGGTATGGTACATTGCAACTTTGTAGACCAACTTCTAAGTTCTACGCAAAGTTACATGGAGTAATAACTTGGCGACGATATCGGTGCCCCCCTCACTTTTCTCACGCCTTGAACGCCGTCTATGAGGTCACTTAGTGAAGGGGTCGGTGGAGTTTGCTGTAAATAACATTGTTTTTAGAGGCCCTCAGGAGTCCTTTGTCGGATAACGCGTTTTATAGAACTGATAACGGGGCTTATAAAATCAAAATGCCCCATGCCAAGTTTTCAAAACGCAGAGAGAGGAAGCGGCAGCACAATGCCAGATTTTTCATTTTACAATGAACATTTAAATGATCCATCATCTCGGCACTGAAAATTTACAGGAAATAGTTCCATCATCAGAGGTTGTGCTTGTATACCTATGACTTTGCACCGCTTGCTCCTGAATTTTATACCATATTTTTGAACATATATGCAGAGTGTATTTTTTATTAGTTATTCGATTGTGGGTATGGTGAGTCCACCTAACGGAATTTCTTAATCCAAAACGTTTTCTAAAAACAAACTAGTTTTCGGATAGAGCCTCGATGTATTTGCCAAAACGACTTTAATTCCCTGCTGTCACTCCATTTTTTATCGAGGTCCCCCTTGGGGCGACACGCAGTTTGACGGACTGTCCACCTTAGCTGCCCATTACCATAACTTATTCTAACCTTAGGTGCTTTTTCAATCTCGCCTTAAAATGGCGCGGAACAAGGAAGTGCGGGGGAAGTGGGACTGGAGGACTTGCAGTGAAATGTCGGGTAAAGTCGGCGTTTAATTACAATGAGGATTGCAGTCAGGATTCTTTTGTGCGTGTCCTACAGGTAGCTGCTTGCGGAGGACTTTGCGGGACGGGCGAGTCAGTTGTGAGGATTTACTCTTGAAATTTTTGTGTCGAGGCTGCGCTCGTGGGTGTTGAGCTGTTTGTTCTCGTGTTCCCGACGTGCATATTTATGCGCTGTATTTTCACACTGTTTGCATTTTGTTAGCTGACAAGTGAGTTGAATTTCAATACAATAAATAAGATAAATAGCGAGACTAAAATTTTGTATGAATTCCACTGGTGCTCGAAAGATCAACAAATTACGTTTCAGTTTCTTGTGGAAACGTTTCCAAATTTGAATATTGGTATCATCAAACCTACGGGAATCTAATAAAATGCGGGGAAAAAATCAGAACTGATGCAAAGTATTATTTGAAGCCAATCAGCTAAACTTAAGAATGCAAAAAGTAGAGATTAGAATGCATCTACGCAATAAAAAAGATAATCTTAAATTCCGCTGCAACAGAAGTCAAATTACTGATTTGAAGAAAAAAAAGTCTGTTTAATTCTGCACTGAATTTCAGATATCATTTTTGATCTCTATTTACATAGTTATCTAAAAATAAGGATGTAACCAAAATTATTTCCTAGAAAATACAGAAGAAAAATATGTTTTGTGGGCAGACAGTCTTGCTTTTCTCACGGTATAAAAGGTTTTGTTATACCAACAACATCATTTGTTAGAATAGGGATAAGAAAAATATTTTGTTACAACAACAAAATGTTTAGTTCTATCAACAAAACGTTTGGTTGCTGCAGCAAAATTTTGGTTGCAGCAACAAAACAGTTATTTGTTGTCCCTAATTTTGTTGCCGTAACAAAACCATTTTTTTCCGTTCTGTCGCGTACTGCGTTTTATACCACGCTTTTTAACGATAATACGCTAACTCTCCCTTGTTTTGTTGATGTAATGATCTTATTAACTCTTTAGGTGCGACATTTTTGCGACCAGTCCCCATACGACTTTAACCGTTGACAAGGCGGAGTTACAGCTCAAAGTACACCTGTATAACCTAATGAATATACCACACCTTGGAGTCTCTAGGGGTTTCAGTTGTACAGCAGTACTTTTACTGCCGGGCCGCAGCGCAATTAACGGAACTTCTCGTGTACTTTGGAAATGCGCCTAGTCCATATTTACCTGCTTCATGGTTGGTTTAAGTGTCTCATTACTGTTTGTGTTTTCTTGGGCCACTGGTGTGGAGATATCATCCACCGAAATGCAAACACGAGCTTCTCTCAAAAAATATTTCCCTTTACTTAGAAAAGATAACCGTATAAGATACTTTATTCTCTTCCTCCCTCGCCTCGTCTCTCTTTTTTTTTCCCTTTTATTCAAAACTATTTTTCTGCCAAATGGATGAAAAAAATAAAATGTATGTTGGCATTTAATGCGTTAAGACTATTGGGTTCGCAAAGGTTAAGAACACAAAAGTTCTTTGTAAGTCCCTCCTAAAAATCACGGGATGGTCCACTCCGCTTTACAGTGTTATAAACATTGTTATTTAAATGGTTTAGAGTTGGACGTTCAGTCAAGATTTTTATCTCGTTCGTTCCGTGAAGCGAATAAAAAGCTCGAGAAAGGAGGGAGAAAAAAATTTGAATTATCGTTCTGTAGGGGACTGAGATGACATCTAGCGTTTCTAAGAACAAGCACAGAAAAGGGCTCACGTTTAAAAAGAAAGTGCCCAATTGAAAAGACTGAACGCTAACGCAGATACCGGACAATCAAACAAAGGGCAAGATAGGGCGGAGTAATTTTGTACAGGATGAGAAAAGGAAGAATGTGTCGGGTGGGGCGGAATACAATGTAGATAGAGGAAAAGGTAGACGTAATACCAAGCCGAGCCGGTCAAGAATCACTTCCGTGTCACGTGATTCGATTCTGAATTGTTTTATCACAAATATGCAAGTGGCCGCTCGGTCTAAGGGTATGATTCTTACGTAGGGTGCGAGAGGTCCCGGGTTCAAATCCCGGAGCGGCCCTTAGAGTTCATTTTGTTCGAGGATCATATCCATTGTTTGAGGCTCATGTTGGATGTCATCGTGATCCAAGTTAAACCAACAGTGGAAAATCAAGTGGGCTGGCCTGTTCATTGCGTATCTATTAAACTTTAGACGAGTTATTTTACGTAAGGCCGCGTCAGCTGGGTTTTTCTTTCTGCCCACAATAAGCCTTCGCACGATTAGCCAACTGACTTCAGGCAGGTCTGTAAGCCTAATCTAGCATACTCTGCCAGTTCGACGGAGGCGTTACATCAAATCGGTTTTAAACGAAGCGTAAAGAACTTCTGTTTAAGCTGATTCGTCAAAACTAAAGTGACAGTAAATGTTAACTCGTATTTACAAACCACATCATGCCAATTAACATATCTATCAATCACGGGAACCTAATTTTACGAAAAAAAAACATCGATCAGAATTAAGTCCAGGTGTTGCAAGTAGAGCGGAAAAGCCAACATAAGTTCTGAATTTTTGGACGTAAAAGATTTTTCCTTGACCATGAAACGATGAATGAGTTCTCATTACCAATGTGTTGAGACCAAGCTCGTTTCACCTTTCTCCGGTCATCAACTGATTGATCAAGTGACTCAATCGATCAATCAGACGGAATGCGGCAGGTGAAAAAAAAGGCTTCCAACAGTGGCTATCGTTTAGAAGGGGGCACTTTAAGAGCGCTTGTAAAACAGGGCGTTAAAACACTTGTAGAAACATGACTTTAAAGGATTACGAGGGTATAATGATTGCGGTACATTGTGTTTCGCAAAGATTTGACACGGTAGGAATGTTCCTATGAGAATTACTCCCTAAAAGAACAAGAGAAATGTAGTAATCCGACTACAGGCAATCGTTTTTTTTCTTTTTTTTTCTCTCCCCTTTCCGCTAGCCTCACCCTGTCTACATCCTGTGAACACACAAAGAAGTATTACGTCCCGGATTTACAGTTTTCCTCGGGATACATGTCGGCCGCTTGGTCTAGGGGTATGATTCTCACTTTGGGTGCGAGAGGTCCCGGGTTCAAATCCCGGAGCGGCCCGCGTTCAGATGCTATGTATATTTTTCATTGTCTTCAAGACCTGTCTTACCCATACTTATGTGATTGCGAGTGTAGTCGTTGTCGTAAAGA
>Ga0058701_10001543_pt1 | contig 16521 bp, 8 predicted proteins | sample AgamicOrMae_FD_97039 | JGI IMG/M metagenome (GOLD analysis project Ga0058701, IMG submission 97039) | Agave microbial communities from Guanajuato, Mexico - Or.Ma.e | ecosystem: Host-associated > Plants > Phyllosphere > Phylloplane/Leaf | place: Guanajuato, Mexico | collected 2012-06-04
GAGGTTTTGTATGGCACCTTGTATGGGACTGTATCTTTTTTCAAATAATGCTGTTATAAAAATCGATATGAATTTACATAAAAATGTTGTCATACCTATTTTCACAACAAGGTTTATGAAATTACTATATTGGACTTCACAAGAATTAAAAAAATATTTAGAACACTAATGCTAATTTTCGGTGATACATACTTTGTTATTTTAAAAGTTTGTTAAACCTCAAATTTTGTTTAAACGAAACGGAAACAATATAAGATTATCTCTTTTAGTTATTTCCTAGCTACTTTATACGGTATATTAAATATTACCTGTCAACATCACACTCAATCTTAGCCCAACCAAACCTAAACGAAACAACCTTATCCGGCACTCCCATCTTTAAATCAACGAAAGACCCGAAGTACAAACTAGATTAGTACCTTAATGAACGTAACACACTGTATTTAAACCTAAATAAACACTAAATCAATGCTATCTGATCTTCTCGTGAATCAATCCACCCAAAGAATGCATCAAATAGGTGTAACCAGACTGGAATGGGAGAGAGCAATTGATGTGGTGACGCATGTATGAGTTTTAGTGCTTGTCGTTTTTGGTAAAAAACATGAACAACATCCTAAATCATACTTATTGGATAGCGGAAAAAATAGCAGTGAAGGGTTAGGGAAAATACCTTTTTAGAGGTCACTACTTTCGGCGGTCATGTAAATTGGAACGATTTACCAAAGCAAGTGGAGCTTTCTGCCGCAAAGCCACAAACCAAACCATTGATAAGTGACGTGATGTACTAACCACGGGCATATCTTTGTAAGTCAAGCTGTAAAAATCTCATCGCTTTAGAATAGGCATACACGAATGGATCCAAATTTAATTTCCGCTGCAAAAGTGGATTCCCATTGGGATATTAATCTCCATTTACGCATTGCTGCTTCGGATCACGTTGCGTTGCAACCGCTCGAAAAATAAAACTAAATTCACTGATGCATACTAGACTTACATTTTATGGACAACAAAGAGGGAGCTATGAGCTTTTTACACCCTCTTAGTAGGCGTTTTCATATAACAGCCGTGGATATACTGCTCGCTGATATTTTTATGAATTTTGTTTTATGTTGCACCATTGAGTAGCCATATTTTCCCGCTTGGAAACGATCACTGTTATGTCTACATGATTTGTTTTGGTTTCAGCGTGTTTTTATTCATTTTCAGGTACAAATAGATATTATTTCACAAATTTGAGTTTTGTATAATGACGTTGGCGGGACTGATAAAGTGCAACAGTTTAATAACACGAAAGAAACCTGGGAGTTATTTTATGCAACTAATAAGTGACGTATTCAAGATATCTTTACTCATGATAGACAGAATTCACATTGCCTGAGTGACAGTAACTCATTTACTTCTTTTTTTGTTTTATTTCTCGTTTTATATCATACTAACATCGGCGTAAATACACTACATCCAACCTGAACTTAGCTTGCAAATATATGGGGACGCATGATCATGTTGCTATGTTTATCCACAGAATTCGCCCATTTCTTTTTAGACTTTTGCTACTGAATAAAGGGTCTTTTTACGGTCAGCAATCGATGTCCTACACAGTGAGATCCTGTACTCCACAAAATGTGTTTATAAGACTACTGAAAATACTCATTTTGTATTCGTTCATTTGTTTAGAACAATACCTTGTCCAACAACAGACGAAAATATTTACCTGTCAAATGGGTGCACCATGTTGTTTTGGTGTATTGACGAGAAGGACTCCTTGGAACTCGTTGAAATGCCAGCAATGTGAGTCGAACTAATGATTCAATCCCAGCAATATCATTACTAAAAAACACTCTCACTCGCATCAAAACTTTTCTACTGACCAACTCGTCCCATTTCACTGATCAATGAAATATTCATCACACAAACCACGTACACTTCATAAGTCCTCTCACAAGATTAATATTTTGAAGAACATCAGCTGTTTTGAATCACATCACAATCGGTTCAAATATCGTTTTGTTGATTTAAAACCTACAAAGCACATCACTGCACTATCACTCGCGTTGTGCCACGAACGGTGTCGAAAGATAACTGCCATGCTCTGAGACTGTTCTATCCTCAACCTCGCGTCTCTCGCAACTCAAGACAGTCCCTATCTCTGACCGATTGAGGTGTTGTGAGAAGGCTGTGCTCTACTGTGAAAACCGGAGGGTTTTCATCTATCTTGTTAAGACAATATGGTGAGCTGTACATGGTGAAACCATTGCCATGACAATATATGTCTGGAATTTTCGCTCTGCAAAGATGTGGAGGCGCTGGCATGTTTCGGCTTACGATGGGTGGACCCTTGACCCAGTTTAGTTAAATGGGATCTTAAAAGGCAGCCAACAATGGCCGGCCCATACTTGGCTCTTTATATTACCCACAATTCATTCAACTTTAGGGCACTTTTATTTCTTTATTTCAACACCTTGGAGATTTACTTCCGGTGAAAATATTTCGAAGCACCCTCAAAGAGCCGTCTATGCTCCGATCGAGCTAGAATTTTTTTATGCTAATATACGACCCTTTATTTCATATTGCTGGAAAATAGTTTTATTTTTTATCTGAAAAAAAAGGATTGGCTCACGCATAACTGAAGTCATGCGGTACCTTCTATCAAAGAAAAATAAAGATAATCTAAATTAATGTCGAGTGTACGATTTCTTTTCGAGCCTGAGCCGAAGGTTGAGCGTTACTAATATTAAATAGGTTAGACTCTCACGTGTGTTTTTTTCTCTTTTTTTCTTTTTCTTTTTTTTTGTTGCCCAGAATATTTGGCCCACAAGCTGGTATAGGCAACCAACATTTCACTCAAGTAATGCGGCTTGTATTGGATCACTTGGCATGGAAAGGAACAATAGATGCCTTTTCTATTTATTTGAAAACTTTTTTTCAAGGAGAATAAGAGGTAAAAATATCATCACAGGTATTAATTGAAGATCTCACCGTGCGATTCTTTTCCAGGATTACAGAAACAGCAACACTGCATAAACAAGTATTATCTTTATCATCGTTTCTGTACAATAACCTCATCAGTGATGTAATAAATTCATCAAACTCTTGAATATCAACGAAATCAATGTTGTCTGCTTCAGGATAAAGTGTCCATTAACTGTATTTTTTCCCTTTCATCCAGCCAAAATGTCCTTAAACAAAATCCTTCTCTTTCTCGGGGTAGAACTGACCTCCCCGCCTGTCAACAATGTCACACTTTTTTTCTCACTTTTCCGCGAGCATTAAAAGATAAAACTAGACACAAAAGATTTTGAGCAAAAAAATTTTACTCATTGACTGCAAATCCTGTTTGCCACAGGATTAATTAAAACTGAGACCAAATTAAAAGAGACGAAAGTAAAGACGCCTCTGGCGTTTTCCGTTGCCTTACTTTGTCACTAGGTGGCGTGGGGATGGAGGTTGAAACTTTTCCCTTTTCTTTGAGGTTTTGCCAGTGAGAAATAGGGCAGCTGCTGGAGACTGCGTCTTTTGTAATCTACGACAGGTCAATACGGATCCGTAACATTGCTAATCGCCAACCTCACCCAGATTTTTTTTAATCGGTGCATTAACCGCGTTTTATGTAAAAGTCCTGCACACAGCGTAAAGTGTCGTATCAGCTGCCATATTTTATAGGTGATTTTATTTATTAGAAAAATGGTTTGCAAAAATTAAAGAATAAATTTAGTATTATTTTTTGGTTGACTGATTGTGAGGTAGTTGCGTGATATGAGCAACGTAGAGGTTACACAGATCATCTCAAAAGAACTCAAACTTTTCCACACATTTTTTTTGTTTTTAAAACAGGAACTTGAAAAAATGTTAAAGAATTTTTACAGAAGTTCATGGACTTGTGGCTCAACATCTAATTTAGAAACTATCCACCTCAGAAAGCGGTTTTTCAGAGACGACAATTTGATGGAATGGTTTTGGTTTTTTACTCCGACCCTGCAGAGCGGATTTCTATGGGCCCATTCAAAGAGTATAGGCAGTGCAGGCCTACTGGTCAAAGGCAAGTAAAATAATTTAAATAAAAAGCGCCATTTAAGAGGGATGGTAACAAAACTCTCTGAATATAAGTAAAAAATTCTTCAGTAGAAGATTTCGTCTCAAATTCTGACACATGAATAAGAAAGGATTTGATGCTACTTGTAAGATAACTTTTGGACTATGCGAGGGAATATTTCAGGATATGCGGAATCCAATCTTCTTCAACTGGACGGTTGATGCCTGTGGTTACCTATTTGCAATTTGTCTTATAGATGACATTGAGTTTGTAGTTTCAGCAAACTTATCAAAACATAAGATCACTAAACCCTTAAATTATCGTTGTTATCCTGAGGTTTATCCAATAAGAATCCAACAATCAAAAGATGGTCTGGTGATGCACAGTCTTCTGAAACGTGCATTACAGCAATGAATAGTATTGAACGATACATTTTCGTTTTTCCGATTTCTGTCTTATTTTTTATGTTTGTTTTATGCAAACTGTTATTGCGATCGCCAAAGCTTTTTTGGGGCCGGAAAAACAGCAATCCTTACCGGCGGAAAATGCTTTGATGAGTCTTTTCTATCAGAGGAGGCTTCCTCCTCTATGTACAGCCAACGAGCAAAATATTAAGAATAAAATCAATATTATAATAATATAAAACAATTAAAAAATATAGCTGTAAAAACAACACGAGGTTGAAATTATTGTGTTACGTTGTTCTTTCCCGAAATATATTAAATCACTTTTTCCTTATAAATTTCTTCGAATGTTCAATTGTGGGTTTATTAAGATTACTGTGCGTTACTTTTAGCAGTATTTTCAACGAAGCACTCCATTTTTGTATTTTTTGACCGAAAGCGGTGCCGCTAACACAAATTGTCCCAAGAGATTACGATATATTTATTTAACTTGGGTTTGATTTGGAGGGATTAGGATGGGGAAGATTTGAGTTGAAATTCAAGTTCAGTTGTTTTGGTTTACATAAACACAGTTTTCTCTCAAGTACACAACCAGCTCTACGTCTTCAGGTACAATCTCACTGCTCAGAGCGAAACAAAGGTAGAAAAAGTGCAGTTCAAAACTCAGTTCAAAGGTAGAACTGAGATAAGAAAATGCAGTTTTTCAAATCTACTTCAGTGTTTGAAATGGTAACAGTTGTTAGGAAAATTGGTTGTTAGTTGTAAAAAAAAAGATTCTCAATATTTACTGCACCGCTTTGTCACGAGAACTGCAACGACACCAACCGTCATCCCAAAAAAATTAGTGTTTCTTCACTATTCTGCCTCTCAAAAATTCTCACCTAATGTTTGATTACATAAAATAACAATATTTAGCTTACATCTAACAGATTTTTTCGTATTTTTTCCCGATAGTTCCTTGGATATGACATGCAAGGGATATGGTATCATTACGAAAAAGGAGGGTGGCCTGTGTGATGGCTCTGGCACTTCTGGCTGGGGCTCAACAAATTGCAGATTTGGGGCGCACCGTAAATCACGAGGGACCATTATCAACTGTCGATACATAACGTCCTCCCAACGATAACCAGATGGACCTTTTCAACTTGACGCCAAATTTCTTGTAAATGACTTTGCAAAATCCGTCATATAGGTCCGGTGAGATTTTTTGTACCATTTGCACCTCTATTCAAAGCTTTTGATGTACAATCCGGACCAAAATTATTAGAATTATTAAAGCTCGCTTTGAAGTTTGAATCGAAAGAAAATGTAACTCCCCATCATATAAGAGCTTGGATTGAAATATAAAGTATGCGAAATGACGAACAACATTTAGAATCATTACCATGATGAGGACAGAAAAATCATTCTATCATGATAAACCACCAGGTGGTGATGGGCAAATTCAGATAATGTCCAGTCAAGTTGAAAGAGATGACGCCATGTAAAATTAGTTTAACATAAATTAGGCCAAGTTCGGTGAGATTTCATTTAGGTTACATTAAGTAAGATTGGGCTATCGTCGTGGAGAGTAAGAGTAAAAATCTTTTCTGAGATACAGTAATATGAGGAATCACCATTCAAATCAATTGAAATTTAGCCCGTTGATAAAAATGTTATCTTCACGTTAGTCCACCGTATTCGTCCACCGTACCTCTTTGAGGCTAAGGCTAAACCTTCATCCATCAGATATCAAGAATCATTACTTGTCAGGCATTATTATGCTTGTGTCGGTTCCAAGATTCCAGTCTGTGTATAAGTACTCCAATACCACTTCGATTACTGTTTTTCCCTTGGGACTATCAACGGATGATTGTACTATTGCAGTAAATTCACACAAAAAAACAAGACACCATTTTTTGTTAATGAATTACTATGTCCCAAAATTAATGCAATAATTTTTCTTCACGGCTTCGAAAGTGAAATGAAGCATAATATAGTGTAAAATGGTCTCCAGGATATGAGAAAGCTTCGAACACCACCGAACATATACCATTGTCTTACATGGAACCATAGATTCTTCCAGCAATATGAGTGGTATCGCGACTGAAGCTATAAGACACGCTCCCCCAGTGCAGCTGCTTTTTCGACCGCATTTCAGCTTGCTTCGTTTTTGTTTCCGTCGAAGAAGCTGAAGAAGTTGGCCTTTGCGAGGGCAGCTCCCAATATTTCTCTCAATTTGCTCGCTCCGCGGCGGTGAGCCTGAGTGCAGGTGATCCCACGTTTTGCAATTTGATGCTGGAAGAGGAAGAAGGTTTTAATGTGTTCTGGTTGTTAGGCCATGACGGATTTATATAACGGACAAAGAATTTTTTCATGGAATAGAGAGTAACGTGGTTTTGCCCAAGAGGCCCCATTACACATGTCTAATTATGATTACAGCTTAATCGTATAGCTGTGCAACTACATTTATTGCTGTGTGAGAAGAATGTCCTCGAAATGTGAATCATCCCATCTGACACACAACACCTAATACGAAGTCTATTTCGTTTTTAAACACGCAATTGGACAATTCGAATTTTTATTTCCCCTGTCTATTTTGACGAAAAACAACGCAGATATTGCCTAAAATAGGTACCTTGAAGGCGGAATACACCTCCTAAACAGTTCTCCGCACAATCATTAAGGGCACAATCGGATTCAAAGAGAGAATGGAATTTTCAGCACAATTCCACTTACAATTACCATGCCGCTTCAAGCCCTCCCCCAGAAAAAGAAATGAAATAAAAGAAAGTAGATGTGGTGTTCAGTAATGGCTGCAGCCACATCGGCACATAAATTAGTCGTATCGACAGGGCTACACAATGTGGTCACCAGCACGGCCAACTTCAACGATGGTTGCCATTCAAAGAGAAACCTCAAGCCTTCCCTTCGGCCTTTCCCTTCGGCCTTCCCTCAGGCCCCGCTTTAGGCCCTTATCTCGTAGCAAGAGCGTACTGACACTTCTCTAGCCCCCTTCATTCTCCTTGACTCCCTCAAATGTCTACAAATGACAAAGATTTAGGTCACATGAACATTTTGACGAGCTCCTCAGCCCAACATAGGTCTCTTCTAGGCACTGCATGGAAGATTCTTATCAGAGATTTCTGGATGCACATCTAGTAGCAGTCTCAAAAGTATTGATCGATCATTTTTTTTTCAAAACTGTGTAATTTTGTATTGGAACAAGATACGAAAAAAAAGCGCAGATCAAATTCATCTCTAAAAGATCAAGCGATTTATTTCGTGCTTTTCTGACAAATTCCTCTCTTTTAAAGTAACGGAGGTTAGAAAAAAATTGGAGCGGTCAATATTTTGGAGACTGCTAGTACGTTTCATAGACTGAATTTTTTATCTACTTTGTTGTACAACCTTTCCACGCCGAGTATATCTCCAAGCAGGGAAATAAAACTTTCCTGAATTTACACATCCTATCGTCACGCAAAGGGCTATTACAACGAGAGAAATTCCAATAGTAACTGGGAGTATATCGTTAGAAGTTCCATAGTTTGGCGAGAGTATGTTTCTAACGAGAAATGTGTCATCTATGACGACGATAAAGAGTTACCGCGAGAGAGGAAATTAGAGACATAAAAATATTTGCATGGGCCCTCACTCCAGAGATAAATACGGCAAAGACCTTGATCCACTCATGCCATGCCATCTAAAAAAGACCCGCACAAAAACTTATAAGGTGAAAACAACACTCCCGAAAATTGTTCCAGATCCGTCTCGTGTTTTGTATCGTCGCGCTAGGGGACATTAAAATAATTATACACGGCTTCATGGACGTCACTTTTTCGTGTAGAACGTGGCCGCATTGGGATGAGAAATTTAATTTGCTTCGCAGGACAACATCCTCATCCTTGAGTCCCAAGAGGGAGTGTACACGTATCGCACGGCAGAGATCGCAGCATCCTAGTTCACTATTAAAGTCTTCACCGATGCTGAATACGGTGCGGTTTATGAATACTACCGCACCCAGGAACAGCCGTTGCACTACCCTCTCTTTGCCTTAAGACATCAGTCTACTCCTAAGAGTAACTCTGCTTTAGTTTGGATAAATAATTCCTGATATGATTTGATGTATTCCATACAGGGGTAAAGAGAATTCGTAAAATTAACTTGATCTCTGTAGTTTCCCAGAATCGCTTTGGAAGCACTTCGAGAATGTCTTTTAGGCAAACACATTCCCATTCTCAGTTCCCACCTTTACAAAAACTTTTCTTGAGTCTCAAAAGGTCCACAGAATTCCTGACTGAGGAATCACCAGAACTCTCATGGCACGACTGCTTCGTGGCTGGATACCTTTCCACAAAGACGCGTGAGTTTTGCTCCGATTAAATATGCATGCAAGCAAGTCTACGCAACACAATAATGAAGCCTTGTTTGGCTTTCTACGTTACAAATCACAATAAATGAACTTCCTGCAATCATAAAAAAACTATGTTTATTAAAACCCTTTCGATTCTCGGTAAGAATGGCATTTATGAAAATAGTCTTTAACAGTAGATATGTTGAAGCACGTAAACAAGAACCAATTTGTAGAGGTTCAAAACAACAGGAGTGTTCGTTACTTCCTAGCGTAAGACCCCATCGAATCGTCAGCTTTGTTACCGAAGTTAGGAAACCAATATGGAGGAAATTTTAATAAACAGGAAGCAGGGAACCGTTTCTCTTTCCAAACTGACATTAAATTAAATGTTTTCCATAATCATGTTTGTTATTTTGGGAAATTGGGTCAAACAGGTCTCATTGGAAACTGGTGGCAAAATGTCGCCAGCTGCCACCAAGAACCCCTTACTACCACTTTCTCCCTCTTGTCCTCTTCGCTATGGGATCCAGTGGACTGGTCCATTGGACTAAGGATGTTGGTCTACAGCTCTTTGGGCTCGAGAGGTCCACTGGTGACCAAGGGCCCTTGGGAAACGTCAGACTAGAAGCTGTCGCATACTGCAGTACGACACGAGCAAGACTTCAGGGCTCGTTGCGAGTATTGGCGAATTTTATTTGCCTTGTTCACGAGTCAATGCCAAAAATGTTGTGTAATTTTCCGATTATTGTTTTAAATCTTCATTTCATCCATAAACTATTTGTAACATTGTTATATTTTCAAAAAAAATCAAACCAATGTTGTACTTTCTGGAATTTTTTGGAAAACACAAGATTAAAATATGTTTACTAAGTATGAGTTTTTTTCCGTAGAATTAGTTTGAAAGAAGTTAGATTACTCTAGAATATGGCGTGCTATTTAACGGCGTGGACTCGTTTAAATGGGAAATCTGAGATTGCCCAAGTCACTTGCTCCGCAATCTTAATTATGTATTTTAGGTATTTCACGACAAACTGGGTTAATTCAGGTTATTTTAGCTTCACTTTGGTTACGTCTTGAGATATATTGCGATGAGTTTGATCACCGTGACTACAATGCTTTTTAAAAGAGAATTCAAAAGAATCAATAGTTTTTATTTTTGAATGCCCATTTTTCATATCAAGACTTTCTGCGCACAATCAAACTGTGCAAAAAAGCCAACATATCTATTTTTTTCCTATAAAAGACAATGTATCAGTTTAAAGTAATTATTCAGAAGAAATCGAGTTTAAAAACCTTGATTTCAAGCTCAAATTTTCACGAGATCGCTAGGCAAGACTATCCAAAACTGTGCAGAGGTAATGGCAACCTCAGAGGACATCAACTACGTACTTTCGAGGAACCATTTTGGCTTATACGTCATTAATTTTATCATTTTCCTTTTGTTAAAAGCTCACTTGTGTTTTTCAGTCAGGTCAAAGCTACATTTTGGAGCATTCCAGGGCCGAATTACCAAGTCAGAGGTACTATAAGTCCCGAGAACTCTCATGTACAAATTGCGCGGCTTGAAAATTCTTAACAAGCATTGTTCTCTGGGCTGAGGTGCTGGAAACGCTTCAAGCCCCTTCGCTGCCCATTTTATTCCCCCTTCCTCGACCCGACCCTCATTCCAAGTTTTCTCCAGATTCTTTTTCGCTGTACGCTTTGCTTTGACACTGAATATGAACAGCCAATCAAAAGAACCCGCTGATTTTACGTAATACAATTTTACTTGGTAAGCATACTTTTTTATTCGCGTTAAAAGACACACTACTACACGCTAAAAATAGTAGTAAAAACTGCTTTACAATCACTAGTGAATAGTGATCCTCTTTTAGCAGATTAGTGCCTCTTTTTTCAAAATTTAGGAGTGAAATTTCACTGTTTAAGCGAATTTCCACTACTATTTTTTTGAGCATGTATTTTCGAAGTTGATATTTTTCTTCGCTGTTTTAAACCATACTTGATCCTTTCACTTACTTACATGGATGATAAACATACCGATAGTCACAAGCATTAACCGACTAGCTGCGAGTCGCGTTTTTCGAAACCATCGAGTTACAAAGCGGGTTTTCGTATTCATTTAGTTGTTGCGCGTCACAAAACGGCCTTCTTTTGTCGCCGCAAAGAAAAAAAGGTTCGTCCAATTTGCGTTTTGGTGGGTGGAAAATGCAGACTAGATTTCAGTCTACGTTAATGCCTGTGGCCATCGATACGACTATCTAAGCTAGAGTATTAAACTTTGCTTTACATTCAGTTAACCTAAACTATGTGGTTTTGCGTCACTCGTGATATTACGAATGCACTATGGTGAAATGCAAGAGATCGATAATGCGGCCTTAAAAACTAAGGGTGAAGTTCTCGTAGTCGAAAGTTAAAGCAAGAACGGGCATAAGAGGCGGCGCATGGTTTAAATTAAGCGGGGAAAGAATATAGGTCAAGCTCGCTCGTTTTCCAAACCAGGTAAACGGCCCTTTCTTTCCCATTTGCATAATGATGAAAGACGCTTCTTTTGAGCCTATCTTCAAAAGGTTTAACATTGACCTACATTTCGAGAACTGATTGCAATTCAAATTTCTTTTGCATCTCTTTGCCAACCAGTAAGTCTTATAATCCAATTAATTCGCTTTTTGTGACTTCAGCTATTTCGATTTAATTACATATCTGCTGAGTGGTTTTGGGATACATCAGATGTCATGTGTCGGGAGGGAGGATTGCTTTACAAAGGTACCTCTTTCATTAAATGCCTTCAACTGTGAAGTCCTGGAATTGTGGGAAAACGACCTTCCGATTGTTTAACAGGATGTTTACAGGTGACAAAATGAGGCTATCCTAATCGGGCGAATTAGAGCACCTCCTAAACCTCACGTCACCATGGATGTCCCAACTGCGCATTAAATTGGATCGTCTGTAAAGGAATGATCAAACAGCTTTGAGATAAAATGTGCCTAAAGTCAAAGACAGTAGCATGACAAATAAATGCTTTCAGAAAATAGCGACTATTTTGCTCAAATTATCATGTCATTCAGGAGCTACTACAGCATACTGCAAAGCTTAAAACTGCTAGTTTAACGTGCCAGGTATTTTTTTTAATACATGAAGTTGTGCAAGAGTTAAAACTTATTTTTCGTCCATAAAATTTTAATCCTAATCCTCATGCATGCCTTTTTCTATCTAACCGTGCCAACTTTGGTGTCAAAAAAGAGCAACTTAAGTTATGTGTGTGAGTCCCTACTTGAACTGTCAAGTTTTTACGCAGAAGATAGGCTATTATAAGTTGGGATCCTTATGTCTCGCGCCTGTATTGACCCACTTGGCTTGCCGACAAAAAATAAACCAATCTGCATTTAAAAAAAATCAATAAGAATTTCGGTTTCTAGCGCTTGAAACAACAGCTAAAGCGAAAACAGCCCACATGACCTTCCAGGTATTCCTCAGCACGTCCTTCACGGAAACAAGGATGATGAGCTAATTAATTGTGAGATACCTACCCCACAATTCACAAGAATGTGGATATTCAATCTATGCCGTTGGAGTTCAAGTTTTGATTAAAGTTGGTGTACCTGGAAAAGAAGCCTTTTGTACCATACGCTGACTAAGAGGGATAAATTAGTTACGTCCCTCGAACGCAAACTTAGCTCGTATACCATTGGGAAGCGTGTGGAAATTCTGAATCGAAACTGCACAAGGCCTGACCGTCATTCTTTAGGTTCTAGCCAGTATCTTCATACGTGTCGTGTTAGTTTGTCACAGTCCCATGGGCGCTTTTGTGTCTACGCTAAAAGTTGATCAAGACCTGCACACAGCTCGGAATATTGGGTGGGTCTCTATAGCCCTGTAACGGTGCCCTACTCCTATAACCCCTTATAACAAACGGAGGCGATATTGTGAGGAAATCCAATTATGCTGGTGCGCCGGCCGCCCAAGTCCTGGCTCGCTCTCTTCTCCCCCGACCGCTACACGATTCTTGTGGAACACGTCTCATTACGCCCGTGTCACAACAAGCCACGGGGTCCACTTTCGGCACAGTTTTAACCCTATTCGTGGCAACTGTCTTTAACCTAAATTTAGCAAAGCTTGCGTGCGTGAGAACATTACGCGAGCTAATCTTCAATTTAACAAGTTATTCATTTCTGTTGAGACTTCTTTGAAATCAAAAAGATAAGCATAGAGCGGAAATAACTCCCAAGCTCATCTTCATGCGTTTTTATACTTTTTATTTTTCCTGGAATCTTACAATCTAAAAATAGTCCTTGCTAGAAACGGTAATATCACAACTAACTTGAACAGAAATAGGAATAATAGGCGATCTCTAAAAAATAAAATCAACGTTTTTGTTTTGAAGTACTAATAACATTATAAATGCAGTGATCATACAAAACACTAATATCCTGACCTAACGTGAAGGCGTATCATTATTTCGTTAAACTCAAAGCAACACTAACAAGTATTCAAAGGTCCAAGTTCGAATCTGGATATCACCTCCAGAATAAGCATACGTTGTGCGTGATCAGCGTACAAAAAATCTTAAAACAAAATAATAGTTTTGAAGCCATTTCCCAAAAGGAAGTTGAAACCTCCGCCGCCATCGCAGAAGTTGTCCTAACTAAGTGTATCCATGTAAATGTAGTACAAAGCAGCGCATGTCCCTCTGATATTTTTTTTAATATTATAAAATCAAGGTTAAATAAAAAAGATGAAACTCGTTTCCAAAATCATCTCTAAAAGGAAGTCCAACACCAGAGCAAATTGAGGAAAGTGAAAATTGTTACTCCGATGAAAGTTACATTTATGGACCAACGTTTCTTTGGTATATCATAACGGAAGTATTAATAACGCGTCTAGGAAGAAAGGAAAACGAGGATTTATAGAAGTACCACTTTCTATCTTCTGCAAAAGTGATCATTTCATTATTATTATTGGATTCGATAGCAAATGATTATGAAGAATGAACAGCATTCGTATTCAAATGATGCATATAGCAAAAATAAAGATACACGGCAAAAACGGACTTTTGGAAATGATGATGGATAGTATCATAATTATCTTAAGGCAGCCGATACTTAATTTCAATAAAGATACCATATAATTTACCTGGGGCGGAAATGCTTATCACTCGAAACAGTAGCCGCACTTGTGTGAAGTATGGGAAATGCGGCGAGGCAAACACGATGAGAAAGCGTGTCAGTCAGAATGGCAATGAAGGACAGGGGTCACGCTGTTGGAAATGTAATCAATTGCGCCGTGAAATGTTTCACATCTCGCTGTTTTATTGTGGAAATGAATCCCGATGGGGCCTCTTCGGTGGACTAGTAGCGGGGGGTGGAAGGGCGTTACAGGATCCTGGGTCGAACCGGGTACCACAATCGAATTAATCGCTACCGTGGGAAACTAGGGGTCCCATGTGAGACTGCACATATGTACCACCAAGGCCAGCTGGATTGGATGCAGTGCGGTGGATCTGCATGATATGTGTTGGTGTGTCAAAAATATTTTAGTCCTCCATTACTTCTGTAAATTTAATCAAAGCCGAGTCACTTTTTAAGACTATTGATTAAAATCGGGTTGGATCCACGTCAATACTTCGATGTAAGTACATCCAGTAACTCGGTACCAACAAGCATTAACCGCCCAGTTTGGGGAGACGTTTTCTGAACCTTCCCGTTTGAGGCGACATTTCCTCAACCATCTAGTTCAAGAAGACGTTTCCTTAGCCGACCTGTTTGGGAACCATTCAAAACTGCGTTTTCCGTGGTCTGTAACCCTTCCCCTCACTAGTCTGTGTTTTTGTTCAGCAGAGACGGTTAACATTTCCTTTATCTACACCTACAGGCCTGGATATACTAGAAAAAAGGCATTGGGCAGCCATTTTGTTTCTTATGGGACCATCAAATGCATCGAAGCTTACGGGAGAAACTTCAGAAACAGAATGGCGGCGCCCAAGCTATTGCACCCTCAATGCCTCCTCTCTTGTATATTCAGGCCTCTACCTACAACCACTGCTAAACTAAACTGACAAGTGAGCCGTACCGGTGAAAAGAATACTTACAGAGCGCGGGAAACGCTCTCTTGAATAATCCTTGAACACGACGGTTAAGGAAACGTCGTCTCGAACTGGATGGCTAATGCATGTAGGTACCGGACTTGCTATATTATGTATTTTATCGGTTACCTGGAAAACTATTCGAATAACTTCTTATGTTAGAGACAAAGCTGAACTAAATTTTGTTTTCGATGTGTGTTAGAGTATTTTTAAAAGCTGTGTCTCCTACACACTATTTCCACAAAACTACGCACCGCACATAAAATAAAAGAAAGGAACCTCAAAGGCAAGTTATGGACATGGATAGCGGTGGACTCTATGCAAGTCCCATAGAAACGGCAACTTGGAGCCACATTTAAGAAGCTAATGGCCCAAAACGCGTTGCGCCGGCTCGGCCGAAACATCCGAAATGTGGGGAAACCCCTTTCCGAGAACTCACTGCCATTTTGAGGTCGCAATGGACCTACATATCCGCAGCAGTTTTGCCTCCAGGAAAATTCTCCCTGATCGTAAGTCTCAGTTACCCCTCAGGTTTTTGTGATGTTGTTACCTTTTTTCTGCCATACACCGTACAAATCTGAATCAATACGATTTTCATACTCGTCAGGCTAAATTCTTCGTTCATAAAAAGTCTTAAAGCGCATAGGTTGACAAAATAAGTTCGAGTATCCCGTCTAAACATTAATAAGTAAAAATATAAGAATTAAGTCAAAAAAATAATATAGGAAACCATGGTACAACATTCTGTACTGTCCACCTGTCCATTTTGCAAACTATTATGCCCTTCATCAAATACTGAGATTGGAAGTTGTCGAAAAAAGGGTTTATTGACTTATAAAGACATATTTAATTACGATAAAAAAATTCTTCAAGTGTTTTGAAACAAGTGGTATTCGCAAAATAATTACTTGACACAATAAATAAAACATATTTAATGACGGTAAAAAAAGATTCTTCAAGTCAAGTGTTTTCAAACAGATAACTGATATTTTGGCATTGTAGTTACTTGAAAAAATAAATACACACGCAGAGTGTTTTGATAAAACTTTTGGAAGTTTAAATCTAAAACTAGGGAACATTTATTTGCGAATAAAAAGGTCAAAATCCGATGAAGGAGAAGAAAGCCGGCCTGAATATTGTGTAATTTGTATCCCCTGGAAGTCACAAATAACTCATTACGTGAATGAAACATTAAGGGTTTTGAGAGAATAAGGTCCGAGGTAGCAAAGAGTCAAGTTTAATAATTCTCGCTCTCAAGACCCAAACCTTACTTTTTATGCCTACTTGCAGGACTCTCCGCAATTGATTTCGCGAATAATTTATACGGGCCTGGTGCAAAGTGCTGGGAAAAAGCATACCGCTCTGAAAAAGTGTCTAAAAGAAATAAACGGCCTTTATATGGACACATGACCTACCAATATTCTGTTTGGCCTTTGGCCAAGCACAGGCTTTTGCCTGGCCATAGAATGTGTGCCAGCTGGTTTGTGCTTATATGCCGGAGGTAATGGGTGTTTGGTGGTCGAAGGGAGCCCTAAGAACTGTGTCCGAAATTCAATTCATGTGGCCCTATTACCCAATTTGTTACCTAGAAAAGTTACGATGCTTTGCAATAATTATAACAAAATTATATTCGCTTCAAAGATTGTTAACATGTTTAACCCTCTACCGCCCA
>Ga0058701_10001544_pt1 | contig 16509 bp, 7 predicted proteins | sample AgamicOrMae_FD_97039 | JGI IMG/M metagenome (GOLD analysis project Ga0058701, IMG submission 97039) | Agave microbial communities from Guanajuato, Mexico - Or.Ma.e | ecosystem: Host-associated > Plants > Phyllosphere > Phylloplane/Leaf | place: Guanajuato, Mexico | collected 2012-06-04
TTAGGTTAGGCAAGGTTAGTATTGCGGTTAAGACGTTTGGCGTTTGCGACTTTTCTCGTTTGGCGGTTACGGATTGGCGCTTGCGGCGTTGGCGCTTGTGGTTTTTGGCGCTTATGATAGCTACCCTTCTCAAACACATCTTCCTTTTCTTGAAAAACTAAATCAAGAAGTACACTTTTTAGTGCACAAGCGCCTAAGAGCTGTACTGCTCCTCGACCCAATGCGCCCCGCCCCGACCCTTGCCAACTTGGAAAAAGAAAAACCACCTCCGCAAATTGTTGGCTAATGAATGTCCTTACATGAATTTAGAATTCAAGGACTTAAACCATTGCTTTCGTCTCGTCGACTTTAAAGAAATTCACTGAATAAATTGATAGTGTCGATCGGTCATAAAAATGTGACGTAGATTCAGGTGGAATTTGGAATATCCTAAGAGTTGCGACAAGTCGACCGCGTTGACCTTGACCCAGTTGGCCGCTCCACCGCCGCATATCGCTCAAGTAATAACCCTATATATGAAGAAAAGCACTACCGTGTTTTGACCGCAAATCCTGACTGCACAGACGTCTATGCGTGAGCTTATTTTCTTTTTAAATGAACATCTCTTCCTAAGAATTATGCGAAATTTACGGTTCAAAAGCGTATTTTCCTTCTGGAATGAAATAGTTCTGAAGATTAATCAAGGTCGTTAGCTATCTACTGATGTGACTAATCTGGGAATCAGAGACTTTGAAATTCAGAATTTTCCAGCAGCATTGTAGGAACACTCACCTTCTCAGTAAAAATAAACCCACGTTTTGGGGAATGCTATACCTGTTTTTGGTATGAAACTAAAACGGGGGTAGTGCGTATTTTGGTAAGTTTTCAACACAGACCTATGTTCAGCCACATCAATGGAAAGCTCTCGCCGAGACCTTTTGAATGATATGGCTTAACATAGGCCTTTCTTAAAAAATAACCAAAATACGCATTACTCCCTTATTTTTCAAGATAGACCATCCACATTAATAGAAAGCTCTCGCCGAGACGTTTTAAATGATTTGGCTGAACATAGGCCTATCTTGAAAAATAACCAAAATACGCTCTACTCCCTTATTTTTCAACATAGACCTATGTTTAGCCACATCAATGGAAAGCTCTCGTAAATACGTACCACCCCCGTTTTGTTTCACGCCCAAAACAGGTGTAGCCTTTCCCCAGAACGGGGGTTTTGTTTTTACTGTGTTGTCTCCGCGTAAGACCGTTTTTTTACCCTAACAGGGGTTGTTACATTTTCATTTTTTTGTGATTTTCAGCCGTATTCCGCTATAACCCTTCTGCTTGACATAATGAGACTTAACGACTTAGACGATCGCGTTGGCAAGGTCAACTTTAGGTTACTTGTGCCTCACTCCGTTCATTACTGCCTTGTGGTCCGCTTACAAACCGCTCCGCTCGGCTGTCGATAAGCCATACGCGGCTTACTCCGAGGCGACTAGCTGCCTCCGAGAAGTCAAGTTAGGTTCGGTTAGGATGCGCCCCGCGGCGTCCGCCTTGCTAACAAAAAGTGGAATGTGAGATGAAACTTTTCAACCATTTTTATACACTATGAGAAACGATGAATAGTCAATTAGGCACCGCGATAAAAAATACAAGGTGTTCCTCCATTAGCAGTACAGTAGCGGTATCATGGTTTTAATAGGGTACCTCCCTGCCGATGCTACTCGTCTGGTAGGAAGTCTCACTCAGGTGTTCGCTCAATACCGTTTAAATGTTAAAAGAAATTGCGGGTATTTTTAATATGATCGCAAGCGGAAATCTCATCTGCGAACGTTTACCCCTTCAGATTTGACTGGAATTTTTAGGATATACTTCGTCTTTTTCTGAAGCGCGCATAAGGCATAGGCCTTATTTTATCAACGAAAAAAACAGCAACAAAAAAACAGGCAATCGGTTTTTGAACATATGTGGTATTTATACTTGTGCTGATGTTCGTTTTGAGCTTGGCGTCACGCCACAAATGAGTCAAAGCCCGAAGTAAAATGGCAATCAGGGCTTAACTGTATAGGGATAAGTGATGAAGTTATCAGCGGAAAGCGAGTTTTGGCTTATTGCGGATTTATTATGGATACTGAGTACCGTTGATGATCTTAAACAATCCTGAAAATAAATGTACTCATACTGAATCCTTTCCTTCAGCGCCGGGAGATTCAGATTCGCGATCTTGATTTGGCATCTACTGACTGTATCTGTATACTGTATCTCGAACCCAACCTACGTCAACAACCGAAACTCGTGTATTTCAGATCCTCGTGCGCTTTGCATCATCTTCGGACGCGATTTGCATGTATTTCACAAACAGCAAATAGACGTCTAATACCAGATGATCCGTAGATGGGCTGAGTGATCGCAAATCCCCACGCCTAATAGACGTCTATTAGTCATCCATACGGACTTCTATTAGATGTCTATTAGACGTCTACGTCTATGGTTAGTAGATTCGTCTGAACGGTATTTATACACTAGACGTCTAATAGATGTCTAATAGACGTGGTGGTTTGAGGTCACTTGGCCCATCTTCATAGCACCTAGAAGACGTCTATTTACTGTCTTGGTTTAGACCACAGCTAAAAATGTTGGCATGAATGCAAGTTAGCTCTGAAGAGTGGATCATATGCGTATGTATAGAATTGCTTAAGTAAGGCACTAATTTTTGCTTGGTTTTCCATTTAGGAAGTGAATGTTCGCACTCTGCCCTATTTAAAATGTATTAAGTTGGTTTCCGTGCGTTGAAGTCTCCCATGTGTTAACATAGGCGTGCTAATAGAACTAACTTGAAATTTAACTAAAAATAGAAGTTGAGACTGATTTAAAAAAAATGTATGTCGCTTTGATTTTCCGTTAAAACGACGGTTCGTCCTGAGGACTAATTGTTAGTCCGAGTGAAAAAATTTCTGCGAAATTTTTGCGTAGACCTCTTTGGTGTCGTCTGTGGCTCTATTTAATACATCACTTTTTTTCGGATAAATTAAAGCGGTGATGACTGACGAGATTTTCCGCTACGTAGTCGTCATCTTAGGGGACGATTTCAGATCGGAAACAAGTTGAATAAACGTTACCTTCCAACTAGTGCCTTCGGAGCGACGACAGGATACAAAAAAAATCGTGTCATCTACCAAATATTAGTTTTGTAGCCATAACCGATCACTTTAATTTTGCCTTATTTAAACATGGCCTTCTGCTCAGCAATTCCGCTCCATTTATTAATTAGCTCCTCCAACAACAAGACACGTGCGTCGTTTTACAAAAGATTTCCTGAGAGTTTGGTGGCCATCGGAAATTTTTTATCGCCAAACATAGGATATGGACGTACAGACGGCTGTTTTGCCGAAACGAACTGAAAATTCTATTCACTTGCTGTTCCATTCAAAATGTGTTAGGATTGGTTTCCGTGCGTTCAAGTCTTCCTAGTAACATAGGCGTGCGAATAGAACTGACCTGCCGGAAAGTGCTGTTCTTCGTGATTTTCGGTGGTCTTTGGGTTTAGATGCCGAATTCTGTCTTTATCTCACACCCAATGTTGTGTAGTAAGACAATACTGTACTCCTATTGAACATTTAGGTATATTTCTTGTCAGTGGTACCAACATACCGATTGTGGCGATAAAAAATACCTTTTGATGCTGGAAGTCAGAAAAGTCAATCTGAGACATTCGGGGCAAAGCGCTGGGTGAAGTCGGGGGTCGCGAGGGGGGAGACTATTTATAGTGGGGTTATCGGAACACATTATACTGAATGACACTCAATAAGTAAAGTGATACGACATGAGACATGGACTTTGTACCCGGGAGTTAGAGACTTACTCTGAAAAAAATAAAAATAAAAAAATACCAGGGGTGAACCCGGGCTGTGTCGGCTTCCATCCTCTTTCTCACATATCAAAATGGCGTTTTTTTGTTTTTGTTTTTTTAGGTTTTTGAAAACTTTGGGATGAAAATCTCTCGAATATGGTCCTCATTCCCCGTGTATTTTTGATTGACCCCTCTTGAAAACTTATGAGTATTTCACCCTGTTTTCACTATAAAAGTGAACCAAAAATATAAGCATTTTTAAGCAGCTCGAGAAAAAGGTTTATTGACTTTTTTTCAGAAATGCATTTTGGTTGATAATATATCTTACGAAACCACGGTCGTTGCGTTACGGGCTCTCGCAACCACTTGAAATATCAATTTCTTAGAATTCCCAGGTATTAACTAAATCGCGAGGTATTACTTATTAGCGGATGTGGATGCGAAAAAAAAAATCTTTCGTATATTATCGATACAGAAATTTCGGACAGATTTTCAACCCACTGGGATGCTCCTAATTTTAAACCTTTGCAGTTACCGAACGACAGAAAATTCTTTTTTTGTTTAACTGGAAATACTTTTTTTTTCCACATGCATGTGCAATCGCTTTTTTTTATTTTTTTAAATCAGCATTTAAGTTTCAAAACACGGTTTTCCCTTAAATTTTAGCTAAATAACGTCTCTTAATTTCTGTCGAATACGTACGCTACAAATTTAGTAGTGAAAATTACTTTAGGAGTGAACATTTGCCCCTAATTAGTGGAAAATGATCGTCTGAATTGCTATTAGTGTCTCTTTTTTCACTAGTTAATGGCGACTTTCCACTCCTAAAGTGGTTTGCAATGATTTTTTAGCATGTTTGCAACCGCAATTTTGCCGGATTTGAGAACTTAATCATTTTAAAATTACCTTTTCCAGAATTTAAGGTAGAAAACATTGCCCTAAAGAAAGTAAGAATACAAAGAACACAATTTAAAAAAAGTATTCTGTGATATTGTTTGGTTACAGTGCCCTTCCTTTTAATAGTTTTGGGTTAAAGACTGCCCCTGGATGACGAACTGGCCGCTGTGCTCTTGAACCGACTTTGTTGACCCTATTTTCTCAGGGGGGAGGGGGGCAGACATTGCAATATCGACGACAAAGTCTAAACGTATGGTGTCCAATGGTTGCTAACATGAAGGCGACAGCTGTGCAAAGGACCTTCTGCAGGGGTCCTCGATCCTAGGCCAAGCGCCATGTGTTCTCGCGTCAGAGTTTGGAGCAGCCATCGTGGAGCCATCGTGGAGCCAATCCCAGCCGCTGGACATTGGACCCAGTTGCTAAGTGATCTCGTATGCGCGCGTGACGTCATCACTAGAAAAACACTCTCCTGGATGGGAATCTCCTTTCCTAAAACTCGATTTCTCTATGCGTTTTCCAATTTCTTCTTTCCGCCTCGTAGCGGAGCGAGGCACAAGGCAACTGACCTAACCTCAGTTTTCAGCGCTAAGAATCTCAGAAATGTTTTTAGACCTGAAATGTTTAACCCGCTACCGCCCGGCGATGCCGTTCGGAAACAGAAAAATTTGTTTTAGAGGATCTTTTTTGTTCAGTATTGTCAAAATTTTAAAAATATCACTCCTCTGGAAACCTAAAATTTAATAATTAAGGCATTTTCCAAAGCTTAACATCGCGTAATTTAATGGGAAAATCCTACGAATTTCTTTTAAGTTAAATTTCTCTCCAAATACTTTGGGCTGTTATGGGTTAAACCGTTGCTCATTTCCACCCTAGCGCGGTTTAGCTTCATGTCCAGAACCAAGGGGCAACATTTTGCTGGAAATCTACAACGGATACTAGGATATCAAGGATATCAGCGGTATAATAAACGGATCTCATGAAAATATTGACCAAATTTCAATTGAATATCTGACGGATTTCTGCAGAATATTAAAAAATATCTGCTGGATAAGTATTAGATGTTTAAGTGGACAGTGGTCAGAGAGTAGAAAACTTTAAAATTCGCTGAAAACAGCTATGTTATGATCGAATCCAACAGCCGGATATCAAGGATAGTCGGATATCAAGGCATTTTGTACACCGTATATCACGAGTTGTCACCCCTTATCTAGAACAGGTGTTTCATGGAAAAAAATGACTTAGTTGCCTAACACTAAAACGTATTGTTAATATAGCTTCAGCAAATCAGACTTGTGGTGACTATTAATCGTTACATTATATGAATCGTTACCACAACAACGACATTGTCGCCGTAAAAATGAAATTGTCACCCCAACAATTCTGGTTTGCTGAGGATTAATAAAACGTTTTGTTGAGGCAATAAAGTCATTTTCTTCGTGTATCACTGAACCTTTTCCTTGGCGTTGTTTATAAGGAAGGCCCTCTGACTGGCTGAAAGTCTCTTCTATCCAAAAGAGTTCCTCGCTTTCCTTCTCAAAGATGCATGCAAGTCTGTTAAAATGAAGCATGGAATCAGGAAGTATGTTTGCTGGGTCGAAGTGAACTTTGTTTTTTTTTAATATTTTTGTTTTATTTTTATTTTTGTTTTATTTTTTTTAGAATGACTTTTTTTTTAGGATGGCAACAATGCAGATAATACGCTGTCACAGCCATGCTATTATCCGTGCAAGGACCCTCCACATAAAAGAGGACTGTTAGGCGCGACGAAGGAGCCGCCTATTGTATTCGCTTTTCCTTTTTTTCCGTTTTGGGAATAAGGAAATAGATAATGCTTATCGTTGTGTAACTGTGACATCTAAAAGAAAAAAAAAATAGTCTATTCACAGGAGCTTTTTGAAGTCTCGCGATTTCCGTATCTAGTCTCTCAATATCACTTGTGTTTTGATTTCATGTTTGACTAATCTACCGCCGCACAGATTCGCGTGTGACCTAATTCCGCGTTGCTTATTTTAAAAAATAGCATTCCTAAAAAAACGAAGTATCTTCCGTATAACGATCTAAATCGGGTGAAAGTCGATTTTTGGAGACGAAAAAGCTAGGCAAACTCTCCTTCCAAGAAGTAGAGGTCGCCCTAATAAGCTCTATTCTAAAGCGTCCACCACGTCGAAAAAAAAAAGTTTACTGTAGCCTTAGATGTACCGCATTTTCCTTAAAAAAGTTATGAAAAATGTGCAATAAAATTCAGCAAGTATCCTCCGAATTGTTGGCTCTATCCATGTTACACAATACAGTTTTAGGTAGTGTCTATAGACGTGACTGCCCCGTTTAAAATGTAGGTTCCGAGCGTTTAAGTCTTCCTATATTAATGCATGTCGGGTAAATAGCAACACCCATTTTTTTGTTACAGACCGATTTTTTCTTCAGCTTTACGATCCTCTCAAATAACTTGTTTTACAACACAATTTTGGGGGAAAAGTTTTAAAGAAACTTACTGAACAATTAAACAGTAATAATACCGGAAAATAGACAGCGAAAATTCCTCTGCATTTGTTTGAAACCTATAGAAGTTTAGCGTATTCTTCACACAAGTTAATTTTTAACACCTTTTCACTATAATTTGACCGCAGAATATTTTTGGTTTTGAAAGGTTATGGACCGCAAAATGCTGCCATAAGCACGTCAGTCAAACATGGGAAAAGATGGGTTTAGGCAGTACGGTTTACCCTATTAGGAAGTGATAAGTAACTCCGATCATTACAGTGACGATTTGGGCTTAAAAGAAAAAAAATATATATGGACCGGAAATGGCCAAAGTCCATATCTCTCACTTTTTCATTTTATTTTTAACTCTGTTTATCTTACAGTGGGCCAAGAGCTGTCTAAATTGGCATGCTATGACCCATGCGGGAGAACTGTTTGTTGCGAGTAAGGTTTGTGAAATTGGTCGAAAAACAGCCCAGGATGAGCCGTGACATCTCGGTGAGCTGTTCTCGTCCTCTAGGCAAATATTTATCACAGGACGAAAATCCATGCTTAATCCCTTTACTTGTGTTTGTTTGTGGGATTATCTGAAATTAGTTTTGCAGAGCCCAAACAAAGCCCGGTGCAATAGGATTATACAAAAATAGATCTTCAAAGCCAAAAAAAGAAAAAAAGAAAAGAAAATGAAAATGAAAAAATGGTTTACATAGAAAATTGGTACGTTCTATTCTCGCATCCTTAACAAGCACGCTTTTATATAGGATGACTTTAATGTCAAAAAAGCCCAATATATTAAAATAGGAGTTTGCGTGCGAATAAGCATTTCACGAGAATGTTCAAAGCTAGATCGTTAAAGCTATCAAAAAATCATGGATCAATTAAAAGATTGAGACTGAAAATAAAGCGTTATTTTGTAAAATGTAGTTATTTAAAAAAATAAAGATAGTGCCACTCATATACAGGTTTTGAGACCTCATTGGAAGCTTATTCCAAAGCAAAAATTTTATCAGTTTCATCATACACGCAAAAAATGACTTTGTCACCGTAACAAATATCTGTAAAACTGACAATCGCGCTTTGTTCCTTAGACTACAACCGTATCTGTTGAAATAACAATCATTTTTCGTCACCCTTACTATTTTCTTGTCACCTTTACCTTTTTTTAGTAAATGTAACCAAATGAAAATTCTCTTCTGGATATTGTAATTTTGGCAGTCATTTTTTGCGTGTTTACAAAGTTTCAATCCAAAATATCTTGTCATTTGTTTAAAAAATCATTTCCTAGTCTGAAGATAATCCGGATTTAGGTCAAACATAGAACCAGCTCGAATCTCGATCTCAATTTTTGCCCAGTAATCTAGTTGACGCAATAGTAAGTGTCAGTTATCAAATGAGAAACATGATTAATTGCAATCACGTTGCGTCTTCGGTATCAGAGGTCGTGGGAATGAACGGACGTGTTCGAGAATCAGCAGCGCTGCTAATTTCTCAACCAAATTGACTCGATTTGAAAAATGAATCAATAACTTTGATTTGGCATCAAAGTCATTGGGGCAAATCGCGTCGCCGCGGTGCATGCCAAAGCCGGAATGCGCTCGTCCTTGGAGGGGGACCGGGTCCACGACCTCCCGGGGGGTTATTGGGCCCCTCAGCCGCCTTCAACGGCTCTGCCCCTCAGCAGCTCTGCCCCTCAGCGGCTCTGCCCCTCAGCGGCTCTGCCTTGAGGCCAAAGTTATCAGTGTAGCGTTATCGGCTTCCATGGTCACACCGCAAAGACCTCGCAACAGCCTCTGATCAATTCTTCAACATACTCGCCTGGGCCGCTACCGTTCACCAACCTCTTTCAAACATTGTCTCAGACATTCTCATAGGAAAACACTCCTTTTTGAAACGTTTCTTTGCTTTTGAGTTAAAGCGGTGAAATTTAGCATAAGAGAAATTGGAGGGAATTTTTTTTCATTCAAATACGGAATTTTAAGCTTTGAAAAATGCCTAAATTATTTGATTTCAGGTTTCCAGAGGGGTGCTATTTTTTTAATTGCGACGATACTGAACGGTAAAGATCCTCTAAAATATACTTTTCTGTTTCCGTACTGCATCGCTGGGCTGTAGTGGGTTGAGATTGTTCACACAAACTCAGTACACTCTAAATTTGAATCAGTGAGTGTCTCTGACAGATGCAGCAAAAATTCCCCGAATCTCAGAGACACTCACTGATTCAAATTTACAGCTTAGGCGTTAACGCGTCGAAAGGAAGTGCTGACTTAACATACAGGAAACTGTCGCCTGAAGAAACTCTTTGTTTGGGTTTGCAAACAAATGGTTGCAGTTGAGCTAGGTTACTTGTTAAGTCCAGTCATACCAACGTGAAGTAGAAATTTGTTTTATAGCATACTCATTTTCTAGGGAATGTAACTACTGTATCGAGGAAATATCAAAGCTACTTTAAAAGTCAATGATATCGGATATCCTTGCCCTGTTTGTCGATTTGCCTCTTCAGCTAATCTTGTAGCGATCCTCTGCGATCCTCTGCCAATTCTCCAACATCCTCTCACCAACATCTTACGACTCTCTCGCCATTCTAGCGCCAATCTCTCGCAATTTTCCTCCTCATATCCTCTCATACCTTGATTGGCTTTTGCTCAAATTTTGCTCCCCGCGTGTATCCTCTCCCCATATCTTCATATCTTCTTCCCATATCACAATTTACTCCCCATATCTTCTAGCCATTTTCTCACGTTCCTCTGGCATCTTTTTTGTATCTAACTCAAAAGTAGTCGTTAGTAAAAGCGCACGCAAATTAATTGTTCTCCGCCATAGATAATAATCTATGTCGGAGGCCAATTATTTTGTTTTAATTGTTTTTGCTTTGTAATTAATCGATTTCTCATTTGGCGCCATGTTTGCAGTCGATTCTCGACAGTGTTCGTTCGTTTAGGCGTACAGTAGCTCCCGTGTTGATGTCGCCACGTCGCCGCAAAAAGTCACGTAAAGTTGGTTCAAGGCGCAACTTTTGTTTGTCGTAAAAATCGGTCGAGCCGCGACACCTGTGCTGAAAAACAAACCCAATATTGCGCGCCATTTCTTAATTAAAACATCAATTAAGAAATATTCTTTATCTGCTAGTCCACTTCTTGAGTAGACCAGGTAAAAAAAATCTTGTTCTAAAAAACAAAAACAAAAACGTATCTCATAGGAATAACAAAAATGTTTTGTCGTTTCATTAGATTTTATTCGTCACTCATATTGGCTACATAAATTTACGTATTAGGTTAACGTTGCCTGGCTACTAATTAAACCTATTAGCTCAATTATTTAGGTTTTCAATTAAACTAACCTGACGTGGGTTCCATATCAAACCACTCAAACTATGAAGGTTGAGTTGAAATTTCTGAAGGACAGCAGTGCGATGTCCTTCCCGTCAGTTCTTCAGCCCTTATCGCCGATCAGTCTACACACCAGCTATTTTTAGATTTTAAGTAAAGTTTGCTTCAGAGATTTATGGAAGCAAGCCTTGCTGATAAGACTGTAATACATAATCCTCGCGATTAAAACATACACTCTGAAGGAAAAAAAATTCTCGTATAAGATAGGATGTCCCATCTAGACTTTCCTACAATATTTACCGACATATTATATGAGACAGGATACTGTATTTGTTTTGGGTAGTCCTATTCCTGTTCTGAAGTATTACGGTAAAAGGGTATAGCTATAGAACGTATGTGCTTGTTAGTTTAAAAGAGAGATATATGCTTACCCTTAAGGGCGGAAAAGCCCTCAATTCATTGCGTTAGGGTTATATGTAGATATTGAAAACTGGCCGAAATTCGTGCTATAGTTACGTACAACCGTAACATCTGTTGTATATCTATTCCTAAAAAGAAAGGGGGGGTATTTCTTTACAGTTGATTTTCCATGTCTTAGGAAATTATTTTGTGTTAAGACAATAATTGCTTTTTTTAAAAAACGTCCTGGGTTGAAGTATCCATGCAATGTCCACGGTAATATCCATTCCGAAAAATTCATTCACTTAAAAATACTTGAATCCATGGTTCATGGATATAGCAGAGACATGTGGATATACATTTGTATATTTTCAATAAATGGATTATTTGGCATGGATATTGCATGGAATTTTCAATCGGAGGGGACGACACCCTCTTATTTTGTGAGTCCTCTTTTTCTGCGATTTAGTCTTAGCTTCTGGAAGGTTGTTGCCTTTTTACCTTTCAAAATTAGCTCAAGTTTCTGCTTTGCTCGAAACGGCAGACAAAACGCGCGGCGTTGCATACACAGCCCAATTCAACAAACTTTTTTTCTGCATAACAACAAAAATATTTCTATAGCACTCGTGGAGGTCGACGAGGCAGTGGCCTACTGTACGTTAATGCGGTCAACCAACCTTCAACTTATCAATTTCCAAATTCTTTCTCTAAGCAAGGTGACTAACACCTATCGGAGGCCAAATTGTTTCAATTAAGTGTCCAGATAAATAACATGTTTGTCATGCTTTTATCTCTAGCGTCATTTTTCGAGTAAACAGCACAAATTTCGCCGTGATATCTACGTATCCACTCGATGACCCTGCTGACCCACGATGGGACACCCCCTTCGGGTACGCGCTGATTACGCTTCGCCATGTAAGTTACTTACATGGCCTCGCGGATCGGAGGCAATATATGCGATCTGTATGTTTGCTTTTCATTCACTTACATGTGTTTAATTCTGTTGTTCTTAGAGATGCAAAGGTTCAAGTCCAACTCTTATCATTTTATATCTGCTTGAAAAAAAAAATAAAAAAAATATGGAGCTAAAATAAAAAGCGGTAGTCTTTATATTCCCAGAAGTCAGCTCTTTCTATTTTATCTGTTCAACCAAGAAAATGTATGTTTCGTTTTAAAAACATAAATCGGAGAAAGTAAAATGAAAAAATCGAGGAAAGTAAGGAAGTGACTTATCTAACAACGAAGGAGTTAGAATTCCGTCCACAGTAGACTCGCGTCCGGCCCGATCCGCGGGACAACGGGTAAAAAACAAGTCGCTTCAAAACCCTTTAAAATTTTTGTATGTGTTACGAAGGGTCTATTATCATTTGAGGTCATAAAATTTCGCCCTGTCTTGCTTGCGAAACGGGTTCTCGATTCTCAAAAACACGCATAACTTAAATTTTACGAAAATACGGCTTTTTTGTTTAAAGCTAGTTATTATCGTTATTTGGTCGGTGACACCCACATTTTATTTTTTTCCTGTTTGTTTGCCTCCTTGAAAAGAGCTTAGGTTTTGTTTTTAAGGGAATTCTGATCACTCAAACATAGCGTAAACCTAAAACATCACATCAAACATAAGCAAGAAAGTGCGTTTTCTCATAAGATCAATGTATAACTCAATGCTGTTTATTTCAAAATTGAGGTCAGTGACAGAGGGTTTTCTTGTGAAAAATGAATTCGGCGTGCTCTGAAAAGGATGCAACAGAAATTTTAAGCGATTGTGATCACTCGACTTAATTTAGTAGAATATTGTTTTCCAATAGTTGAATAGTGGATGGAAGTGACTGGGTTACCATTTCCAGGGATAATTATCGGAGGGTTACTCATAAATATTTTGGCCTGTTCCATTTGATACCGATTCTACATAAAAGCTGTATTTTAACTGTTAATCTTTTTTTTTTAATTGTGCGAATGCGGACAGGTAGGGTGGGGAAGTCGAATGTAGGGCACGGAACGACGCATTAATGCCCCCTCCCTCCGGCGAGCACCCCTTACTGACCTACCCGCAACGATTAATCACACGATAAGATGAGCCAGTTGTTTCTAAAACAAATGTTTAACCATGTATGGGCAATTGATTGACCAACGTATCTTAGGATGCGCCGTCATTGTCCTTCTTTGGAGTGGTTTCCATATTACAGAAATGCTTTCGTCAGCTGGGTAACGAGTACGAGTGGCTTTATTGGTTTGACGCGTAAAAAGCGATACGGAAATGTCAAGTGCTGCGATAAAACATCCTCGAAATTATTGTATCGCCGACTTCGTTTGCATACAGGAAACGATTGTTTATTTTCAGTGTTGACTCGCAGTCATTTTCAGGTAGGCAAAGGCTTTCTGGGGGTGCAAGAGGGGGTAGCCCCCCCCCCCTCGCCAGTGGCGCCGCTGTATGTCCCGACTAACCAGGTTCGCGTGCCTGTACAGTAACAACGAACTTGTTTGTCATTGTTTAACCCGATGCCTATATTAGCGAGAGCATGGCCTAGGGCCCAAAAAGCGCAAAGCACTTTATGAGCCTTGTTATCAGTTTGTTTGTGCAGATCATGAAAGAGCGGCTGTTGGTAGCACTACTTAGGCCGCTAAACGGACCGCGCGCGCAGGTCGCTTGCGCAGACAGAGACAGCTGATACACCACGTCAGATGGAGAGAGAAGGCTGTTCGGACGGACCGACAGACGAAAGTGTGGGGAGAGGGAAAAACGCATCGATCTGTTTTGTGTCCCAAAGACGTAGAGCTGAGTTGACCCGAGCGTGAGCGTACTCGCAGTTGAGAGTGTTTTCCAGTCAAAACTTGCCACGCAGTGCAACGCTTAGTGCAAGAATCGCGCCGTGACGTGTGCTCCAGCTAATTAGCCGTGCATCAGCTGTGGACGTGTGCCAGCTGTTCGACGACGCCGTGCTGGTGGGCAACCAGGCCCGCTTGCCCTCTCTGTTGGACTCCTTGCGACTCGGCGAGCCCACCGTGTTATCACTAGTGATTACGAGGCAGTGAGAGAGACAGACAGACAGTGAGATGAAATAAATAGAGGTGCTTGGGTGGTTGGCGAGAGTCGTTGTCTCGTCTGATTGGTGCACCAGGCACGCACTCCGGGAGAGGGTCGCACCACAGACTGCCCCTGTTCACACTGGCCACTTTAACGGCTAGAATACCCCGGGGCATGAGGGCGGACCTCCAGTCCTTTATCAGGCACACCTCTTCGGACCACTTCTCGGAAAAGTCGCCCAGTATTTAGCTCCCACCTTCTATGGCTTAGCAGCCCAACATCTGTGATATTTTTTTCTTTATTTTTGAGGATTTTGCCTTCGTTTTGTTTGAGTGCATGTGTGAGTGTGTGAATTTCAAAGAGTGGACAAAGACTACCCTTCTTGGGTTTGACTCGATCGGAGATAAGACAGAAGACCCTCCGTCGGCCAGCCCGCTCAGCGTGCGCAGGCCCCTACCCCTCTCGTCAGCTGTCGTCAACCTCCCCAACACGGACAATGGCGCCTACTATTGAATACTCCAAGGCCGCACCTTGCAGCGACAAAGCGGTCCCCAGTCTACCTTCCTCAGGTAACTAAACATTTATCTCTTTCTTTTTTTCCTCTCCTGTTTCTGTGGAATGAAGCAAAGCGAACTAAAAGTAGCCTACCCTTGTTTTGAATTCTCCTACGTCAGACCTCTTCTAAATATTTGCTATTAGCAAACGCGCCAATTCTCACAAATGCCCTGCTTTTAAATTCCATTTTTGAAACAGTAGAAATTCCTTGCAGTCTCGTATGTTATACAATAGTCCAACAGAACATCTTTGAGTACCTCTTACAAAGGGTAAAATAAAATAATTTTAAAATAGTTTTATAAGGCCGAATCTTAAAGTTTCGATTTTTTTTTAATTTGCCCAAAAAGGCTCTGAAAGCTTCTTGAGCGCTTGGGTATTAGAAGCGCTTCTAGGTAAAATGAAACTTGAGCAACTTTAAATTGTAACTTATCATATTTTTATGCGAGTTCTTTTACTTAAAAATGCAGTTTTAAAGCGGTAGTTTGCTCCAAAATGGGTCAAAACTTGTACTGTCCCACTCTAAGCCTGTCCCACTCAGAGGACGTCATTAGTTCGCTTGACGACCGCTTCTGTTTTGAATAGCTTTGATTTAAAGCGACACTAAAAGAACGCTGTTTTAGCATTGCAATTACTGTTTGTACCGCGGAAGCAGAACAAAGAGAGGATGCGACAAACAAACAAATCAAGAGACTTGAAAACAAAGTGACCTGACTTGACGTCAAGTCAACTCAACAACTGCAAACAAGTATCCCCCACCTTCCCTTATTTTTTTCTGAGCTTTGATCCGTCCACGTACCAGTGGACATACCACTACGTTAATCAGTTTTACCTCAAATCACTGAATTTAAACAAACAGCAAAGAAAACATTCCTGCTCATCTTATAAGAACCGTGTCCAAAAATAAGCCTAGGTTTAACAGCCGTCTAAGTTTTTGCTGATTCAAGTTGCTAAGCTTTGTTTGTGCGGTATTTCCTAGGCATCTCGTGTGTTTCATGCGGAAATGCTTAGCACTGTCGATCACATGACTGTTGTTGTCAGCTCCGCCTATTTAATCGCAGTGGAGACTAATTAATCCCGTCTTACGGTTTCATTAAACATAGCCTTGGTTTGGTCAAAGTTGAACTAGAGTTGAGCCGAGCAGAGCCGAAGCTGTTCTCGCGCCTCGAGTGAGATCCGACTTCGCCTATATTTAAACATAACAATTAGGTCATGCGCAAAGGTTCGTCACTGAAAATATACAGGGCGTTGAAACGACTTGTCCTTTCCATACTGAAGACCCGACACCTCAAACCTGTGGGCCTGGGCCCAGTGTTGCCAGATTCCGCGACTCCGTCAAATTTAAACGCGTCTAACTTTTTAATCGGTAAAGATAACATGATGTTGAATCCTATTTTTGGAATGCTCAGCTCGAGAGCGATCCAAAACATATCCGAAATGCTAGGTTATCTTTCATGGTTAAAAAGTTAGACGCGATTATAATTTACGAAATTGCGGAATCTGGCAACTCTGCCTGGGCTAACGCTCTTAAGATTTCATGTTCTACTTTGTGTTAAGGTTCTTAGCCCGATACCACTTACCACTACCTGCCACCGAGAAGTAAGCTACATCAGGCTTGGCAAAATCCAAGCAAGGGCAAAGCAAAGCACAGGGCACCTAAACATAACCTTGTCTGACGATCTGAACCTACCGTCAGCACCTTATGCTTAACCACCGTTGTATGTTGTTCATTATCATAATAGAATCGTCGCTTTGAACCACAGGGAAACGCTAGAATTTTAAAATGCTACAAAACTTGAGGTGTACTTAATGCAACCCGCTTTAATATACCTAACCTAACTTGACCCGACATAACCAAGCTTACCAGCTTATCTGCTGAGGGTGGCTTGCAGGCGTGCATTTAACAAGAGTAAGTTGCAACTCGCACAGACTCGTTTTCCCGTAAGTAGACCTACGTCATTTCTCAGGCTGAACTTATGTATACCTTAAGCTAACATTATAAA
>Ga0058701_10001545_pt1 | contig 16506 bp, 12 predicted proteins | sample AgamicOrMae_FD_97039 | JGI IMG/M metagenome (GOLD analysis project Ga0058701, IMG submission 97039) | Agave microbial communities from Guanajuato, Mexico - Or.Ma.e | ecosystem: Host-associated > Plants > Phyllosphere > Phylloplane/Leaf | place: Guanajuato, Mexico | collected 2012-06-04
AAAGATGACGTGCAAAGTCACTCCCTCAAAAGAAAAAGAAAAAAGAAAAAAAAACGGGGGGGCATGCAGTTACTACTTGTTTAAAAACAGTGGGCAGTGACCTGTTTTTGTGTTCATTTGAAATTTATGTCAAGGCGGCAATTTCACGTTCTTTTTTTACGAGATATTTCTTTAAAAGTCCATTGCTCTCTTCTCTGTAGTCACGCTGATCTGTCGGAAAAATATCTCCTCATGAAATTTACGAGGTTAACTGAAGATGATTAGATCATAATGTTAACTTCAGTGATTTGAAGTTTAAGGGGACTGAGGGAAAACCTTCATTCACGAATTCGAAATATTCAAGCAGCTTTAAACGTTATGAGGGACTTTGACGAAGATTTGCACCACATGTTTGAGGGCATTGTTCAATTCATTTTCTTTGTCTTTAGGTACACATGTTATGGAAGGAAGTGGAAAAATGTTGGTAACTGCCGTAGGTGTCAACTCGCAGGCAGGTATTATTTTCAAGTTGCTGGGTGCAGCCGTCGATCAACAAGAAGCCGTCATTAAAAAGCAGCGAAAAGGTACGTTTAAAAATAATAATAGTAAAATCGCGCACAGAGGGCGGATAAGTTTTGACCATTCACAAAGTAACTTATTTGATATAAGAAAATGATGCAAAGAAAGAGAGAATCTCAAAAGAAAGTCATTTCGTCGTAAATTTTATTCCCCGGGTTGTTGATGGTCCCAATTTGACCGTGCCGTAAATGAGGCCCCAATATTTCGACACTTCCCATAAAGTATTTTGGTTCTTTGTAGCGCGTCTCAAGAAGGTAGTTTCGAAAATCATGGGTTTCTGCCGGAACTTTCAAATATCGCTCTGGTATGTTGAAAAGGGTCCAGCGCTTCTGAACAGATATTATGTAACAATATTTGGTTGAGATATTGCTAAATTTTATTGAGAACCGCTTTGTGTATTTCTAAAATTTTATTTAAACTCGCGTTTTTTTAGGTCCGAAATTCGAGACCTTCGGCGGCATCAGTTCAGATGCATAACCAAAGCATAGTTTTTATGCAAACAAATAGCCCTTCAGGCGCGCTATCATGATCTGAAATCAGAAATGGGGATTTTGATAAGGTGGTAGTGTCATTTAGTTTTCAATCTGTTGTTCATGCGAAATAAAGTTAATGGTCTTATAACTATAATAATACTTCAAATCGTTTAAAATTGAGGCCATTTCGAAATTTTTGCTCTAAAAGCATGGAATATGCGCGACATACTGCAGTATTTTCGGAATGCGTTTAATGATGCTTTTTCTTTCCGCTTAAGCCGCCTCATGTTTTAAGATAGTCATTCGCATGCCCAAGTTCTCTTTAGCCGTTTGCTCTGGTTAACCTTTTACCCAGAAGGGTCTAAGCAGATAATCTCAACTTAAGACAGTGTGGGTCTAATTGGAAAGCCTAAACTAAACGTAATAAAACTAAATAATGGTACCTTAATGTTTACAACTTGCTGGTTAAAGTTAATACCCAATCTTGAAAAAGACTTACCAGCATGCGCTCAAAAGTTATTGCATGTTTTTTTTTTTTTTTTTTTTTTTAAATGTTATGGAAACTTAACATTTATTTGAATCCACATGCATGAAATCAGTAGTTTCTCTTATATTTGGAAAGTGGTATTTCGTAACCATAACGGTTTTTCTTTTACATTTAATTAATATCTCAATTTTTTTATTGCTGTGAATCGCATCGAACTATTTTAAATCATGGTGTTGTTTGTTTGTAAGTTCTGAGGAAAGAATTTTTCATTTGAACTGTTAACTTCAGTTGTTTTTCTGGCGTGGAAGTATTCTCCCCCTTAATTCTTTTTAATTCTTTTTTTTCTTGTATCGGAACGTCATAGTAAATCAAAAGTTCCGTTCTTGCTTTTTCTTACTTTAATTGGTGTCAGAAATATCGTATTGCAAAGCTTTTACAAGATTATGACTTCAAATTATTTTTAAAGTTATCTTTTTCTTAGCAATTTTCCGAGTTTTGGAAGCGCGAGCCCCTACCCCTAACCTAACCACTCGAATAAGAGATAAAAGTTTTCGGCAGAGGATCTATGTTTTGTAGGGATGTCTTTTAACGATTCTACGGAAGTCTCTTTTATTTGAAGGGCTGCCAAAGCCGGTTCTCAATTATCGGGGTTACAACTGTTGTCTGCTATTTCAAGTGTTATTTTTTGCTTCCTTATTTATATTTCGATGCGTCCAGCAAAAATACTCTCAGCTCTGGTGGGCTTGTCCAAAAATCTCTGACTTTTATTAATCGTCGAGAATGAATTTCAGACGTTTCAGCGTGTTTACGTATCTGAAAAGTCAATTTTTTTTTTACACCCTGCGGTGTGACCAATTTCAGAACTTACGCTAAAATAAGGGGTTAGGGATTTTTTGGCATGCCCTAGAGGTGCAAGTTTCTTAACCCATTTGAGCCCACTGATATTAAGATGTGTTTAAGTTTACAGTTCGAAAAACGTGCTTTTTATTTATTCAAATTCGAAGTATAATGTCCTGTTATCAACAAAAATTCTGGTTTCGATGTTTTTTCATTTCGGTATTCTAATCTTTGTTTCTCTTTTTGAAAACATCGGAAGGGTATTTTGAGTGGAAATGAGTTATTGGCCACCAGTATGTTGGGTTGCTGATGATATCACTCTTATTTTCTGTGGTGGTGTTAGGAAGCTACTTCAACCCTACGAAAAAATACGTATGTTAAAAGTAAACATGCGGCACAGACATCTGAGAGGTTTTGCCCTCTCTAAAACATCTCCATTGTAAATGGAGATGTTTTAACTAAATAAATGAGATGATGGAGAACTAAAGATTAATATTTTTCGAGTGAGGCCGCCGCTCGTACTCGCATTTTTTTAAAATAAGTTTCCTTGAATATTGTTGATGTTATTGTCTTTTTTGAGCGATTCGTCTGGTGTTCAAGATATGTTAGGCTTATCCAGTGCATGCAGTATTTTTTCATACCTTTGTCGAGCGTTTTCAAATTCTCTTTTAAGCTATTTTTTGGCAGTTAACAGTAGTTTGTACATGAATTTTTCAGCATGTCTTCAGTGTTTTTGAATCTGTGGATCTTTGAAATCGAAACCCGCACAGATACTAGACATCGACTGACCTCGCTTATGTTTTGATCTCGTTTGCAAGTTAGGTCTCTGTTAACGTACATCGAGCTGAAGGGTTTAAATCTAAGCAGTCTTAAGTCGTGAAATGCCCAAGTCACCCGTAACGCTCTTGAAACATTTCATAAAAAATGAGAAAGTTCAATCTTTTTAAAAATTTAACTACTGGATTATCGTTTTCAACTTTTCGAAAAATTCACTTGTTTACACCTACTTAAAAATTGTGAGAAGTTGTAGTTCTGCTCTAGAATATGTATTCGAAACCTTTCTAATATCACCCAGTCTTGTTGGAAGTAACTGTTTTAAACTAGTGAAATATCAAGTTGTGCTCGATAAAAGTAAACGATAAAAATAACTTCAGGCTTTGTTGTTCTTTTTTTTCATCAGTTTACGCACCACATTAGTCTTTTTTGAGCTGCTAGACATTTAAGTGTGACTGCCTGCGTTTCTTTTTTCTCATTGCTCATATCTTATTATTTCATTTTAAGCTGGTAGTCTTTTCCTCTTGCAAACGAGGTTAAAACAGCGATTTTCTCCCTTTGAGTTCAGTGTAAGATATTGGTTTGGAAAACAGTTTTCTCGATGTTTTGCAAATTTGACGTTGGCGTTACACTGGGCTAACAGTGATCGCGCCCAGTTCGTGCTTGTGCATGTGATAAGCCAGACATTGTTGGGAAGTGCACGGTGGCGACAGAATCCGTAACCCTTTATTTCCCGGTAAAATTGTTGTCTCTGGAACCTTAAATGTTTTTGCCAGTGTTAAAAAGTTCTGAAATCAAAACTTGTGACTTGGCTAAAAATGGTTGTTTTATTGTGGGAAGCATGGACGAAAATCCTGTCGCAACCGTAGATTGCTATCCAACCTAAATTTAATTTAATATTTTTTTCATCCCCTTACAATTCAGGCTGTGTTGGCCGGAATGAAGAGCGATATCTCCCTCGATGTCTTCAAATTTCAAACGAGATGCAGCGAATCTCAAAGCAGAGCCCTAAGATGGAATCCGAGGAAGTGACAACTAGCCAGTTACTTAACTAGGCCACTGAATGACTCTGTCCAAAGGCATTTCGCCCAACCCTCAGAGACAGCTAAAATCGTTGAACGAAAAATCTTCTTGAGTGGTCAAAATAACAAGAGAATGTATCACCATCTCAAAGCGAAGATGCTAATTCATAATCATTTTTAGCGACGAGAATTTATAAAAAATAGAGTAACGAAATCATTTTAAAGATCGTCAGCTTTGACGGCAAGAGCTGAAGTGCTAACCAAACCGAATCTAACGTCGTTGTATCGAAGGACTTTGCTCGTGAGTGCGTATTTACTTTTGTCGTACTACTTAAAAATTTGCCCAAGTAATGTAAGCTCTTTGTACGAATGAAATACTTCATATTTCCATACAGCACTGATATTGTTGCTCTTAAAAATAACTCCATGTGAATCACAGATGTCAGCTAGTGGTTCTTAAATATAACTGGCTATTTTTTTCTCAGACGGTGGTGGTCGCACCACAGTACTAAAACTTCTTTAGTGAAAAACCTCGGATAAGTAAAAACTCAGGATATGAAGGCAACTGTTTCAGGTTCCGCCTTTTAATTTTGGCGGTATAAGAAACAAAGGAGACAAGACTAGCGAGCCTCTTAGGGAGAGAGGCGACAAGTTATTCCCGCGCTGTGCGCTGATTGGTGGGAGGCATGAAACCAGCATCGCTTATTGGAGAATGACGTGGCAGTCGAAGCCTTTTCTTCCTGTGAGGCTCTCTACGTAGACTAGATATTGTTAACATCTGACAGGCTCTGTTAGAATCGGCTGCGTCTCGAGAGTGCACAACCCTGTCTCAATTCCTTAGCGCCCCTCAATTTTCATTGTGGTTGTACTAATGCGTGTCCTCTTGCATGCTCCACTCCAGAAGCTAAGAAGCAGAAGAAGAAAAGCCTGACAGGTGAACACATTTCTTAAATCTAATTTGAACTCAAACAAGTGTCTGTACAGCTTTTCACGGCAATTACACTTTTGTAACAAGTGAAATTCATCAACATCGTCCGGCCACGAACAGTCCTTAAGTTACGTGACTACCTTCCGTCCTCTCCCCATCTGAACCTTCCACTCCTTTTAACTTTAAACCTTACCGCCACTATACTTCCCTTTCAAAGGTTACGTAATTTATGGGTGATCCCTTACCGCTCAGCAGTGGAGAGACACTCAAAATCTTATTAGAGACTTTTCTTTGCGCAAGTAGGCTTATCTCAAAACTTCTAAATTAAAAATTGGAATAGCTTCAAAGACGATTTTGCAAATATTCTACCGAAATATTCTCAATAAAGCGTTACGTTTTTTTCGTTTTATTGATCGTTATTACTTTGAGGATTGCAAAATTGACGACTGGACTTCTCTGGCGCAGTGCTGCTAGATTGAGCGACTATGTCAATTTCTACGAGTTGAAAGCCTCGCGTGTTGTGTGGTTTTCATTTCTTTCGTCCTGAACAATCGAAAGAGTGCTGTCTTTACCTCGTAAAAAGTTAACCACGGTGAAATTTCACAAAGTCGTGAAATATGGCAAGTCATAAAGAGTATGAACCTAGATGTTATAGAAAGTTTTCAAAGCTCCAATGTTCCTGAATGCTTTAAACTTAGGTAACTTCTAAAGTATATTTCAATTTTCATCACCTGGTGGAAGTCCATTTTGAACATTTTTGTTGCTCAAACTGTAAGTATTCGATTCTTAACGGTCTCGCTTTGACCCTTCTAGAACCTTTTAAAGACGGCAGTTTTTGCTTAACAGCCTCCGCCATTCGACTTTGTGATCCACAATTTAATATATATATAAAAATAAAAATTAAATCTTTAAAGCGAAAGTTATGCTGTACAGACTCTTGTTTTCAAAGAGTGAAACCACTTTAACATAATATAATTTTCAACTCAAAGTGGTGGTAATTTTTTTTTGTTCTTTTTTCTTTTGTTTTTTGTAACTGAAGTCATATTCAAAACTGTCAGTTCATACGTCACAGCCAAGAATCATTTTTCAACATAACACTGAACACTCCTTGTTTTTTCCCCAAGAACACTTTTTGGGATATCCCTTTTTTTTTCATTTTTTGACTGTTAGTTCCGTACTAGTTGACAAAACTACATTGTAGATACACATGTGTGGACTATATTAGTTAGTGGCTATCACAATTTAAAGATATGCCTGCAGCCGACAGCTACCGGTGAGTGTGTTTGTGCCTGAACCCCAGCTCTGCACTGTAGTATCCAGACCTACATATCCTTCTTAATCTGTCTCTTAAATCAGTGACTAAGAAAGCAAAGTAATACACACATTGTCCCTGTTCTGATGTACATTCAGTGACTTACAAGAAAGCCGAAGGTTATGCTCATGCAAATGACAAACTTCTAATTGCATGACCTGTTTTAAACTTGGTACATCTGGAGAATATTAGGTAGTTGGCACATAGACTAAACTTATTAGCTAGACGTAGATCAGTTCTAAACTCATTTTCAAGTGTTTGCGACCGCTTTCGTAATATTTTTTGCAAAAGAAAAGATAAACCCAAAAAGACAGTAAACTTAGAAGTATTATAAAATAAATAAATTTAAAAAAAATGAAAACCATCGTCTGGAAACTGCAGTTGGTATCAGCAAAATTTTGAAAGTATGACTTAATATTTTCTCAAAAAAAAGGTAGATTTTTCATAGCATTGCCGATAGCTAAAAATATCGTTCCTGCTGATTTAATCTAACTACTGAGATTATGGTAGCTCTATTTCGAGTAACTCAGTGAAGCGGATTGTGATCTGGCATGTTCTTGAAGTAGTTTTATTTTTTCCCTCTATTAATATTAGATGCACAATCGTTAGGATTAAATTTGCGATAGTCAGACTGAAATAGCAAAACTGCGCTGATATTACCCTGAAGGTTGATATCGCAGGCTGGCTGAGGAAAAGGGCGTTCGTAAAAGATTGTCGTGTAGATTCTGTAATTTGAAGAAGTTGACTTGAGTCCGCGCGTGGAATGACTAGTGGCCCTTAGTTATGGAACTCATGTAGGTTTGGTTTCTGACTAAGAAATCTCATTTTCAAATGTTTCAAAGCGAAAAGCCATAAGCAATGCTCCAGCGGTGCAGAAATCAACAAATCCCAGTTATACTGATTTCATTTGAAAAAATTTCTACGGTGCGATTCGTTTTGTTGACCTTGAATTGCGCGGGAAAAGAGAGGTTAGGTAGAGGCTGAGACAGTATGATGCCAGTTTGTGGTGCACTCGGTAGATGGCAGCACAATTAGGGTGCGTTAAGTGCTGTCCTTTTCAGTTCACTTGACATCTCGTTGTATCGTACATTGAAGGGTACAGTCAGTTTCAAAAGTATCATAAACCACTGATGTAGGGAGCAAAAACACATAAACCGACGCTGTCCAGGTTACAAGGTACCTTAAAAACTTCTCCACTCAAAAGAAACAGCAGTCCACACTGAGTAAAAAACGAAAAAAGAACAATATTTCAATTACTTAGATTAAGGATGTACAACAAAATGTCATTTGTGTTACTTAACGTAAACGCATTATTGCTCTCTTACTAATATTTACGCTTACAAGGAAACCCTGTATCTAATCGTTCGCTAATTTGAGAGCGTTTTTAGAGTTTTACGTTCAACCTGTTTTATAACGAAAGTCTTCATCAAAAATTATAGTTTTTCTTTTTTTTTTAAGGAATTTGAGACCTCTTCACGTTAATCAAATTTTATTGGTGTCTGTTATACATGGTACCGTTATTTGTAAGATAGTCCGATTTCCATCTTAATATGATAGATTCAAGACAATTTTCTTGTGCCAAGCAGACGAATGTCTTACTTTGTTAATCGAGTTCATGTAGCGTTCTTTACTCACGTTTTATTTCATATAAATACATCCCTTTGCCATTCGTCAGGTTTTTCTAACGATAGTTAAACGATAAAGTGGAAGGATTTTTAGTAATTTCTTTTTTGTCCGCAACTGGCAGGATAATGTAAACGTTATACTTATAATCGGAGATTCAACAGCAAATAACGTATTGTTTCAAGGGAGCAAGCGCGTAAGACTTGCAGTACTTAACTCAGAGGAAAACTTAATATAGGAGGACCTCTCCATTGAGATGCTGTTCTCCAAGGGAGAGAGAGAGAGAGATATCTTCGAGTTGCCGACAGATGGCGCCTTTTGCGTCGCGAGGCAAATACTTAATCGGAAAGGGGCTCTTAGAAGAGGTCTGTAAGTTCAAAGAGAGCATTAATGGGTTGCCACGTAATGCCGGCCGAAATGGTTCCACGGTGTCCATTGAAGCAGCTCTGAAGCCATCTAGCGGATAGATGAGAAAGTACCGTTTCAATGGACACCGCTGAACCATTTTGCCCTTTCGTATTTACACATCTCGTATACGTATATTAGACGCCTAAATAAGCTCACAAACTAGTTTGATTTACAAGGTTGTTCTAGCAGCCAAAGAAAGTATCGACCGCTCCAATTTTCTTAAACCCCCGTAACTATAAAACGGAGAGAGATGCGTCAGAAAAGCACAAAATAAAATCGCTAGATCTTCAAGAGATATATCAATTTGATCTTTGCTTTGATATATCTCGTTTCGTTCCAAAGTTACGGAGGTTTTAAAAAAAATGTGGGTTGTCAATACTTTTATGACTGCTAGTTCCGACGTATCAAATAGTAACGTCACACATTTGGCAATGATGACTCCAAATATAAACTTCCTGTGCGTATTAAGTTTGCGTCCATACGTAAGATTATCCCAACGAGCAGCTTTTGAAACGGCTGTAAGATCGGTGAAATTAGCTAGCTTGTCGATAGAACGATGTGCGTCTAATATGCGTCTATGGCGTTTGCCGTGTTTGCAAATTGTGTTTCGATGGAGTGGTTGTAACGCTTTTGACGTGCAGGTGACGAGGAGACGGGAATGACTGGCAACAGTCACATGACGGCCCCGGCGGCGCCACCCGCCCCCGCACTCGTTGACGGCAAGCACTCGGGTGGGGGCGCGGCGGAGAGCAACCACACCGGCTCGGCGCCCGCCACCGAAGAGCACGGCAAGAAAGAAAAATCCGTTTTACAAGCTAAACTCACCAAGCTTGCTATCCAAATCGGATACGCAGGTAAGGACTACCCTCTTGCTCTCAATCCGAAAACGCACGTACCTCAGGAGGGCGTTCAAGTAATTCCCTTTTCGGTTCATTGTGATCGGATTCAACGAATCCTCCTCAATGTTAGATTCAAGAAAATCCGGTTATCTTAAATCTTTTTATACAAATGAGTATCTCTTAAGAGAGTAGAAGGTTGAATTCACTTATATTAAGATGAGTTCCTCTTGCCTCGCTTCGCCATAGCTCCGCTCCTTTTAGTAACAAAACGCGGAACATAAGAGTTATAGACCTCTATATAAGACAGTTGTATAAGATAGGTCAGTTCTATTCGCACGCCTGTGTTAATGCAAGGGAGACGAACGCACGGAAACCACACTAATGCATTCTAAGTGGGAGTTTACTTGAACGCACGGAAACCAAACCTAAAACATTTTGAATGGGGCAGCGTGTGAATAGTCTTTTTTTTTTTTATATACTATATAACAAGACCTATGTATATAAAATAGAAGAGTCATGTAAGAGAATACGACCTCTAACATTTCCAGTGTTGTAATTTGTTTTTTGTTTTGTTCCAGGCTCAACAATTGCTCTGCTGACTGTAGTGATTCTAGTTATTCAGTTCTGTGTCCAGACCTTTGTAATGGAAGAAAAACCTTGGAAGAACATTTATGCTAATGAGTTCGTAAGACATTTGATAATTGGTGTGACTGTGTTAGTTGTTGCTGTGCCAGAAGGTCTTCCATTAGCTGTTACACTTTCACTCGCCTATTCAGTCAAAGTGAGTATAAAAGCATCGTATCTTAGCGCATGAGTACCAGGATAGCCCGCGCTTCAAAAACAGGATGGTCGTCCAAGTTGGCAGTACCGTAAAGGTACTACTAGTGGAGATATGCTATCCTCTATGCATTATGTTACAGTGGGAATTTCCCCACTATAACCTCGACAACGTAGCGCAGCTGTGAAGCGAGTTCTAGAAGAGATCTTTGTTATCGTCCTAACATAACCGCTCTAAACAGCGATCGGTTTGTAAAGCAAGCAGCACCCAGCGAGCGTGATTGTCCATCTTTCATTTGCATATCTCCTCTCGTAGTATCTCGAAATGAGAGGGGTGTAAGAAGTGCCTCAGAGGAGATGGGTCGAAAGTAGAACAGTCTTACTTTTGAGCGATGGTGATTCCCGAACGGATTGGATTGATTGTCGTTTGTATTGTTTCAAAAGCCGACTGCTCTCCTTAATTCCTGTTATTTCAGGTTTCTGGAGTTATCAAATAGTTAACCGGAATGATTCTGATATGTTATGAACTGAATAGGCAAGAAAGAGAGGACTTTCCTTCCTTTGGTTTAAAGAGCCAGACAAATCTTACTTAACGCATGCCTGGAAGAGGTTGCAGAGGTTCATGCAAAATGCAAGTGCTGCACCTTTCATGGACCTGGCCGATGTTCTAGAGAGTAAAATGAATACGCTCAAAAAGTGCTACACTGGCAAACATATTTCCTTTTAAGTGGAATTGTAATAGTGATTCGCGTTTAATGACCGGCTTGCTTGCAAGCCAAGTCGTTTGTAGTAAACAGTGGACTTTTTCTATGTTTCTAGACTGTTTTTAAGAAGTTAGTTACGGGACTTTCATTGTGGTTCTAGATGAGATTATCAAAGAGGGTATTGCACTACGTCTAAAATCCAATCGTTTTTTTTGTGTTAAGTTTTGTGGGTGCTATTGGTAAGCTGTTTGAATCTTGGTTATATTGAGTGGCTACCCTTAAACTAGCCTAAAACGGCTGGCCGGTGTGTCCTAATGGGCCCGTTAAATCTGATTGGATTGAATAATTGTATACAAAAGCTGTATTTACTCGAGTCCTGGTCGTAACGCTGATATCTTCTTCAAAAATCCGTTTGATTTTCAAGGCATTTGTGTAGAACTCGATCTCCGAAGGGTCATGAAGAAGAAAAACTAGAATGCTGATGGCTGACGATATTCATTTGTTTCGCGCCTTTTTTTTGTTTGTTTTAAGTAAGGTTTGCTTATGTTTTGTAAATCGCAACTTACTCAAGGCGTGCTCTTGCTGGTTTAAACTGTTTAAATATGTGCGGACGTACACCAAGAGCACAGACGAAGAGTAGCGTAGAGAGCGTCCAGCACAAGATGCACAAATTTTGTTCGGGAGTGGGTCGCGACCTCTATCCCATAAATTTAGCAGTTTTTCTCCCCATATACTCGCTTACTTGTTAGTGCCGAACGTTTATTCTTGATAGCAAGCAAAAGCGAAATCTGCTGTATAATGTTATAGTAATGCGAATATGTCCAGTCGAAGACTGTTATTGTGAGAAAATACAGTTTTTGCGGATTCTTTGTGCGTCTTCATCTTGTGTGCAAAAAACTTGGTAAAATGTGCAATCTTTGGATGTGTTTGTTTTTCAGAAAATGATGAAGGACAACAATTTGGTGCGCCATTTGGATGCTTGCGAAACCATGGGCAATGCCACTGCCATTTGTTCAGACAAGACTGGGACACTTACCACAAACAGGTGTGTTTCATCTTCGTCTCTTCCGTTGAGCGTTCATAAGAAGATAGAGAAAACACTGCAGATTTTGAAGTTTGCATTTTTTTACATCTTGTGCTTCACCTTGATCTAATGGGGTCAGGTTAACGTAACTTTAAATAACCTACGCGATTGTGAGTCGTTAATTCCCATTCTTCATTGGAAGGTTACTTTCGGATCTGTTAGATAAGCAAGGGCTCGAAATTGAGACACGGGTTGGAATCGAGATTTTCGATGATTGAATTGAGATGATACTTTTTGTTTCCAGGATGACGGTGGTGCAGTCGTACATTTGTGAAAAACTGAGTAAAACTACACCCAAGTATTCAGATATCCCTCCCAATGTTGGTTTACTTATGATCCAGGGGATGTCCATCAACTCCGCGTATACATCACGTATTATGGTAAGTAATGAATTTTTACTTCGACCGATCGATTCGTGAGGTCGACTCACGACTCTTGAAGCCGCACTTTTCGTCTTCGATCTTTGTACTCGAGGACTGCGAGTTGTAAACCTGAGTCCTACTGTAAGCCTTTTCCTTCGGAATTTTCCTTTTCGTTGAAGCACTTGAAACAAAGTTTGAGCAGTTGAAACTAAGTGATGACGCTCTGTTTGTAGGAACCCGACGAGCCCGGCGGGCAACCTAAACAGGTGGGCAACAAAACCGAGTGTGCCCTCCTGGGCTTCGTGCTGGCGCTGGGCAAGAACTACCAGATTATCCGCGACGAAGTGCCGGAAGAACTCTTCACTAGAGTTTACACTTTCAATTCTGTACGGAAGTCCATGAGCACGATAGTGCCCCGGAAGGGCGGCGGCTTCCGACTTTTCACCAAGGGTGCCTCAGAAATCATCTTGGGAAAGTGAGTCAAACTTCCTTCTAAATTTCTGCGCCTAGCGCTACCTAGCGGGAGAACCCGATTATCAGATTTGGTTATGAGCTTTCTCCCGCTAGATGGCGTTGCACTCCGTAGCAAGACTATTATGAAAATGTGACAGGATATTCTTATGAGTAACGCGACGATTTTGTTTAGGTGCGCTTTTATTTACGGGCGCAACGGACATTTAGAGAAGTTCGACCGCCAGATGCAAGACCGGCTAGTGAAACAGGTGATCGAGCCAATGGCGTGCGATGGCCTTCGTACCATTTCAGTCGCATATAAAGACTTCGTACCCTCTAAGGCTGAAATTAACCAAGTTCACTACGAACCTGGTAGTGAACCCAACTGGGACGACGAGGAGAATGTTGTTACCAACCTAACTGCCATTTGTGTTGTTGGGATCGAAGATCCCGTCAGACCAGAGGTAAGTAACAACGCCCCTTTTTTTCACGTGGACGGTGAAGATAATCTATGAACTTCCGGTTTCCAGGTACCAGACGCTATCAAGAAGTGCCAGAGGGCGGGTATCACTGTGCGGATGGTCACAGGAGATAACGTCAATACCGCGCGATCAATCGCCATGAAGTGCGGTATCATGAAGCCAGGGGAGGATTTCCTTGTTTTGGATGGTAGGGAATTCAACAGAAGAATACGGGATGGCAGTGGGGAGGTAAGGAAACTCACTCCAGGTTTATATTGCATTTTGATCTTGTTAAATCTTCTGAGGCCAAGTCAAGCAACACATCACCTAGCCTAGTCAAACTTACCATAAGTGTCAAACGTATTGCTCCCTCCTATTTTTTCAAACCTTCATTGAACGGAAAGAGATGCAACAAAGGAGCACGATATGAATTCGATCGATATTTGCTCTAGCTATCGCTTTAACCCATCACTGCCGAAAGTATTTGGAGTGAAATTTAGCTTAAGAGAAATTCGAAGGATTTTTCCCATTAAATTACGCAATTTCCATCAATGGAAAATGCCTAAATTATTAAATTTCAGGTTTCCACAAGGGTGATATTTTTTTAATTGTGACAATACTGAGCTGAAAAGATTCTCTAAAAGAAGTGTTTCTGTTTCCGAATGGCATCGCTGGGCGGTAGAGGGTTAATAGAATGCCTTTTTGTCGTACCTCTTTCCGTTTTCAAGTTAGAGAGGTTTGAAACATATGAGAGGGAGCAATACTTTTGCCACTGATAGTACCAGCCTACCCTAGTCATACGTACCAACCTACCCTTAAGTAACTAGAATTAGACTAGTTAGATAACAAGACCTTATCTAACGTAACCTTGCATTGCGTAGCCTGATGGGAAAGTTAGCGTCATCACGCAAAATGATAGCGGGGGAAGAGTGTAGCGATGCACACGTAACCTAACCTTCCCGTTTGCGTTTTGTTCGTTTCAGGTTCAACAGAATTTACTTGATAAAATTTGGCCTCGACTCCGAGTATTGGCGCGATCATCGCCGACGGACAAATATACGCTAGTTAAGGGCATCATTGAAAGTAAAGTAAGTGAGAGTCGTGAAGTTGTAGCCGTCACAGGAGACGGAACCAATGACGGGCCTGCGCTCAAAAAGGCCGACGTCGGCTTTGCTATGGTAAGTCCCCATGCTCTACAACAACAACCACAAACTACACACAAACCACAGCTACAAACAACCGATTTGGCCCCTCAAGTTTTTATCACTGGAAGATTTTTGGACTGAAATTACCGAATCCAGGTGTTCTGGCATTTCGATTTCTGAAAGTTTTTTGAGCTGAAATTCATTTATGGTGGGATTCGTAATCGTGAGAAACTCGTGAGGCACTTGAAAGTGTTGCCCTTTTGGTCGCCGACGACTGTATGTTGCGGATGTTTGCAGGGCATCGCCGGCACAGACGTCGCCAAGGAGGCTTCCGACATCATCCTCACGGATGATAACTTTAGCAGCATTGTTAAGGCCGTTATGTGGGGTCGCAATGTATATGACAGTATCGCCAAGTTCCTCCAATTTCAGTTGACTGTCAATGTTGTTGCAGTCATTGTGGCCTTTATTGGTGCCTGTGCAGTGCAAGATTCACCTCTTAAGGTAAGTGACAAAAGATCGCACCGACCAGCGGGCGAACTCATTCATGGACCATCTAGATAATAGCTAGATGATAGATGCCAAAGATCGTATGGGTGCTTGACCAATTTTTATCGAGGTAGCCATCAGAAAGAGCTCAAAAAACGACGAAGAAAAGTCGGGAGCGGGACCTGGATACGATCAGCTGTTCGCCTGGAAATCGAGTGCGGAGTTTCCTGTGACGTCATAGAATCCGGAAATTTTGCCGAATTCCACGGATTCTGTGACGTCACAGGCAACTTTGAACTCGATTTCCAGGCGATCGGCTGCGGCTGATTGTATCTGCTTTTGAATTTTCGTCGTCATTTTTTAGCTCTTTCTGATAACTATTTCGACAAAAAAAAAGGTCAAACACTTACTCCATTTAGATGATCATCCAGATGATGTAATCCAGATTATTAAGACATCGATCTTTTGAAATCACGGTAACCTTTTCCGGGTGCCCCAGCGGATATATTATAAAGAAAATATTTATCTGATCCTCTTTTGAAATCGTTTATGAACACGGTTATCAGCAGTAGGGCGGTTGGGGCACGACAGGAATGAGGTATTTGCCCGAAAAGAAGAACAAAAGGAAATGGGCTAGTTGGAACACAACAAACCGCGTCATCCGCATCATCTGTAGATCTTCATTATAAGGAGTGTTTGAAATTTACACATCAAAACTAAGATTTACATGTATAAACATGCTTTGACACTTTTCTTTTACCTTTCTAAGGCCATATTTAATGTAGCAACTACGAAGAAACCTAAAAACAAGACTTAAATACGTGAGGTGGAAAATACTAGTTCCATATTCTGCCGCTAGAGTGTAGTGAATAACGGCTTTCGAGTTTAAGTCGGGTTTTTACTGTTTTTTGATTTTTACAAGCATGAATTTCACTGAAAATACATAAAACAAACATGTCAAAGCTTGTTTCTTTACGTCTATATTAGTTTTGATGTATATATTTGAAATCCTCCTCATAAATGAGATACATACAGTTGATGCAGACGACGCGGTTTGTTGTGTTCCAAGTGGCCAATTTCTTTTTGTTCTTCTTTTCGGGCAAATACCTCCTTCGATAATTGGATCAGATGTAGCATCGTTGTTTTCTCTGTGACTGCAGGCTGTCCAGATGTTATGGGTGAACCTGATTATGGACACGTTGGCTTCTCTGGCGCTGGCGACAGAGATGCCAACCCCAGATTTGCTTTTACGAAAGCCGTATGGAAGAACAAAGCCCCTCATTTCAAGAACAATGATGAAGAATATCCTGGGCCAGGCTGTGTACCAGCTAACCGTCGTCTTCTCTCTCTTGTTCTTGGGTAAGTACCATTTTGGTTTCTCTCTCGGGTTACCCGAGAACGGGAACTCTGTTCGATAAAAATTGATTTTTATGGTGCTTTTCAGGGGATAAACTGTTGGACATTGATTCGGGCCGCGGACCAAATCGAGGGGAACCCTCACAACACTTCACAGTTATATTTAATACATTTGTTATGATGACCTTATTTAATGAAATCAACGCGCGAAAAATCCACGGCCAGAGGAATGTATTTGAAGGCTTTTTTACGAACCCCATATTTTACAGCATTTGGATCGGCACTGTCGCAGCACAGGTGAGTTTCCTTTACCTCAACGGCAAACCATAACCTCAAACCTGAGAATGCAGAGAGGTCTCTCTATTTAGAAACGTGAACCAAGTGTTAACCCACCACCGCAATGCCAGCGATGCC